>Ga0137412_10000063_pt1 | contig 57070 bp, 54 predicted proteins | sample CZODoug2_1_16fun_FD_122160 | JGI IMG/M metagenome (GOLD analysis project Ga0137412, IMG submission 122160) | Vadose zone soil fungal communities from Angelo Coast Range Reserve, California, USA - CZODoug2_1_16fungal (Hybrid Assembly) | ecosystem: Environmental > Terrestrial > Soil > Vadose zone...
CGGAATCTACTTCCTACCACTGGATCTGTGGCAACGATCGTTCCTCGCCATGACTGCGCTCTTTGTCGTCTCCAGCTCTTTCACACTGGCCAAAGTCATTCGAGACCAGCAGGAGGCCGCCACCATCCGCGTCAGACTCGATGAAGCGCGACTGGAGAAGCTGATCGCAGAACACGACCCATTCGGCACGACGACCTGAATCGTCGAACACACCAACACCGGCGGCGGTCCACCGCCACTAGCACTACGTCAACGTGATGAATTACCGTGTGGCGCAAAGCTATTGAAACAATGTGCAAGGTTGACACTCGATCCAGCCTCGGGCGTTTCAGCGGTTTGGGTGGCCCCGAACCGCTCGAAGTCAAGCCGCCACTACCAGCAAAAGTCGCACCTATTGGGCTCAAGACCAGGCGGATTCTCTCCGTCCCAAACGCCGCTCGGCAGGCTGCCTTGGTAGGGAACGTTGCCTTGTTCGTGTGCGACCCAGTACCAGGTGTGGCAGATGTTCATGTCCCAGTTGTAATAGACCCCTGGCCCCGCCTGGCCACCGGATCGCGGGGCCGGTTGTGGGTACTGCATGGCATCGCCGGGGCACCAATGAAATGGGCCGGAGTCGGCCTGGGCGGTACCTGCGCCCATCCCCACTGCGGCCAGCCCGAGGCCGCCCGACAGCAGGGCCATGCCAGCCATCCTCTTCATGTTGCGGGTGGTGATCATATACGCGAGCGGCCCGCACTTGGCCCGTACACATGAAGGGAAAACCGTAGAGCGCCGTGTCGGGCTGGTTCTACGGGGTGGAATCAACTGCGGCTAGGCGTGGCCGGCCGATGGCCCGTCTGGCGATCGACGGCCACGCCTAGGACCGGGTCGAAAGCCGGGCACCGCCCTCTCCCCCTCCTTCCGAGCGGCTCCGCCGAGCGCGTTGACGCCAGACAGCCCAACTGCGGTTGCAGCCGCCAGGTTCCGGTCCCGCGCAGACATTCTCGCGCTCGGCAGCGTCGCATAGCGACATCAAGCACGGCCGCTGGCGAAGAACCGTCTGGATAGCAAATCGCTGGTCGTGAACAGGATTGCCTCCGACAGCGCCGCTGGGCGATGGCCTCGACCTCGCGACCACGTCACGACTACCTGCTGATGTGTACCGATCAGTTCGATCTCGTGTCGAAGCGTGAGTGGTCTATTGCGCTGCAGCCGCGCGATCGAACACGCAAGCAGCAGCACCTGCGATCTCTGAACAAGGGTGCCGCCCGATCAGGTGAGCGTCGTCCCCCGGTCGACGTAGAGGTTGTGGCCGGATACTCCGCCGTTGTACAGCAGGAATTCGGTGGCCCCGATGACGTCGGCGACGGTGGCGAGCTTGCCTCCCGGTGTGGCCGCGGCGAACTTCTCGCTAAAGGCCGTTTTGTCGGCCCAAAACGGGCTGTCGCCGATGACGCCCGGATGCAGTCCGTTGACGCGGATGGGTGCCAGCTCGATGGCAAGGGTGTTCACGAGTCCGACGACTCCCCCGTTTACCGTCGACACGACGGTGGAGCCCGGGTACGGCTGATCCTTTGCCCGCCCGCCGAATAGCACGATTCCGGTGTCGACCGATGGCTCCAGCCGATCGAGCAGGGCGTGCACGATCTCGGTGTACCCGACGAGTTTCAGCGTGGTCAACCGCTTCGCATGGGCAATGTCGAAGTCGCGCACGTTGGTCTGTCCACGTTCGATCGCACTCAGAACCAAGCCGTCGAGTCGGCCAACACCGGCAAGTGCGGGCGCGATCAACTCGGGTTCGGCGAGGTCGAGCGCAATGCCTTGGGTACCGTCGCCAATCCCCGCGGCGGCCTCCTTCGCGCGGGCCCCGTCTCGGCCGGTAATGACGACCCGGTCACCGTTGGCGGTGATCTTGCGTGCGAGTTCGGTGCCGATACCGGACGTGCCGCCGACGATGAGAATGGTTTTCGACATGGATGCTCCTTGATGTGATCGTTCGGATTGGTCGATGGTTGGTCGGTTGGTGGTCGAGGTGGTCCGGACTAGCGACCAGCCTGCTTGTCTGCCAGGTATTCCCAGTCGCGGGCGAAGCGGTAGGCGTGACGGGCCGGCATTTGTGGCGCTTGGGTCTCCAGCCAGCGCACGGAGGTGCCGATCGCGGCGAATGAGTGCACGCAGCCGACGCCGGCCCAGGCGAAGTCCCCGGGCCGGAGACGAAACGGTTGACCGTCGAACGTTGCGTCGACTTCACCGTCGAGGATCAGATAGCACTCCTCGAAGGGATGGTCGTGCAAACCCGCCACGCCGTGAGCCTCGTACTGCAGCATGAACATCGTGGAGGCCACCGCGCCGAGGTCAGTGTCGACCATCATCTTCAGCGAGATGCCGCTGTAAACGAGTAATGCCGTTCGCATGCTTGCCGATTGGGCTAGCAGCGTCTGCGATTGTCCACCGGGCTCCAGCTGCCCCGCAGTGATCGCGCCGAAGGATCGGGTGCGCGGGTCGCGGGGGTCCACCGAGATTGGCGCTAGCTGCGGCGGGTCCGACACGCGATAGGTGTCGTAGCCGTACTTGGTACGTGGCGGCGGGCTGAAGTGGTCGGCCCAAACGGCCACGCCAGTGCCGGTTGCCCTCCACGAGTGCGGTACCCCGACCGGGATCACACCATAGTCGCCCTCCCGCAGGGCCACGGTGGCTTCCAGAGTCGCCAAGACGACCTCGCCACCGGTGACATAAAAGGTCTCCTCGAACGAATGAACGTGCGCCGGGATGTATCCGTTGACTTCGAGGCGCGACACTCCGAAATCCGAATGCACGGAACCCATCTCGTAGTTGATGCCGCTGCATCGGGTGTAACCGCGGGAATCCGGAGCGAGCGGTCCGGGATCTCGATGGCGGGCCGCTGCGGCTCGTTGCACCACGAAGCTGGGCGACCGTGTCACTGGTACGCATTGACGTCGACGGTGGCACGGATCTGGGTCTGAACGTGGTTTTCGATCAACGGGTTTGAATTGTCGTGATTGCCCCAGACGACGGTCAGCTCGGCGCCGTCGACGTCGGCGGCCTCGTCGATGAGTGCGATGGAGACGAATTTCCGTTTCGTTGCAAGATATCCCGTGTATTCGGATCGACCCACGACGGTGTCACCGGACATCACCTTGTCCACGTTGAAGGTCGTGTACACGGACAGCGGCAGGTCGAAGAACTTGGCCCTGGTGCCGTCCGGCTCGAAAAGGCTTCGCCCTATTGCATTCAGTACGTCCTGGTCGTTCCACTCCAGCCGTACCTTCTTCTTGTGCGGTTCGCTGGCCTTAGCTCGCAGCGCATCTCGTCCGATGAAGTCATGATCGAAGTTGATTAGCCGACCCACACCGAGGTCCCATGGGGTGTAGTAGTGGTCTTCGATATCGTCGGAGTAGTAGCTGCCTCCGAGGCTGACACGGCCCAGCATGCTGTCCGCGGAGAGGTATTCGCGATAGGCCTTCGTGGCGTCGCCGGAGTAGATGCCCGGCACGGGAAGCGCGACCCAGCCCGACTCCAGACATGTCGAAGGGTAGGCGGCGGCGCCGCCCATCAGCATGCCGAGGTCCCGACCGGCCTCGAGGATCGCTGCTTCGACGTCATCGTGTCGGGCCCAGTCGCCGGTGATCTCCAAGCCGGTCCGCTCCACACCGGGCACTCCCGACATGGTGTGATTGAGTGCTCTTACCGGCACTCCCGCGATTTCGAATTCACCCATGTTGAAGAATTTGATGTCCGGCATTGTGTTCCCGGATGCGCGCCGGATGACGGTCAACGCCTCCGGCCCTTGGATTTGGAAACGAAATATTTTGCGCCCCAGCGGGTTGTCTTCGGTGCGCTTGTCGAGGTCGATGTCGACGGCGTAGTTGCCGAGCTTCAGGTTGTATTCGATCCATGCCGTGACGATCGGTGGACCGACGACACTGTAAGTGTCGTCTTCGATTCCGAAGCAGATGGCGTCGCCGATGTAATTGCCATCTGGTGTGACCGTTGCGACCTGCTTGGCCTTGTTCTTGCCGAACTTGGTGAAGTCGTTGACGGCGACATCTGAGAACAGTCTTTTGACGTCGGGTCCCCGGAAGTACATGTCGTCCATGTGAAACGACTGGTCGAAGAACACCGCCGTCTTCGCCCAGGCCTCCTGTTCATCACGCCAGTTGGTGTACTCGTTGCTGAACGAGAACTTGTAGTGGTGCAGCGGTGCTGAGCGCAGCATCTTGACGGGACTGCCGTAGTCGCGGATCTTGTCCTCAAGCGATGTGAACGTCATGAAGTTTGATCTCTTTCTCGTTGTGATGATTAATCGTGGTCGGGCAATTCGTGGCTACATCTCAAGAAGTTTCCTGATCAATGCCGTGATGTCGTCGGGCCGTTCCTTGGGCCAGAAGTGTCCTGCTTCGACGTACTCGACGGCCACCCGCGGCGAGTTGGGGATGTATTCGGCGGCGTGTTCATAGAATTCGCGTGGTTGGGTCCGGCTCTCGTACCCCTGGATGATCATGACGGGGCAGCGCCAGGCGGGCAGTAGATCGCGTCTGCGCCGGAGCCACTCCTGGCGAAACGACTGGGAGGTGAAGTAGCGCGGAACCGCGCGAGCGATGTCCGGGTAGGAGAACTCCTGAACAACCCGACGCAGTTCGCCGTCGTCGATGGGATGTTGGGCGACCCAGGTGTAGAGCCACACGACGAAATGCGCGGGATCGTTCATCATGCCGGTGGACGGGGCGTCGGCGAACAACTGCGCCTGCGGGGCGAGGTCGGGGTGGAAATGGTACAGATGTTGTTCGCCGCGGCCGTAACGCAGGACGCGATCCGGGTGCTTGGCCGCGATGAAATCAGCCTGCACGGAGCCGCGATCATGGGCAACGATTGTGAACTCGTCGACGTCGATGAGGTCCAGTGCTCCGACGAGTTGCTCAGCGGCGGCCTCATGACGGAAGTCACCGAACCCCTTGCTCGACTGGCCGTATCCCTTCAAGTCGAAAGCGATGCAACGGTGCGTCATCGATAGCGCGGCCATTTGATGATGCCACTGATACCAGGAGTCTGGAATGCCATGCAGGAAGACGATGGGCTCGCCGTCGCCGGCTTCCGCGTAGTGAAAGCGGACCGTCTCCTCGTCCCCGGGAGCGTCGATGAAGTGGTGAGTGAAGCGAACTCCGTCGAGTACCTCCTGATCGCCGTCATTGTCGAAAGGACGGGGCGTAATGTCGGCCAATCGGGCGAGCCGGTCAGTAAGTACATGCTCGTTTGGCATGGGCGCGTTCAGGTTCGCTAGTGCCCGCTCGGGAATCTGTGAGTATGCGATCGTCGTCGCGCCGTTCATTGCTTGCTTCCTTGAGTTCGAAATCTCCTTGCGCATACCGGTGGTCATGTCGGCGATCGGCGCGCTGCACCGTCTGGCTGCGGATCTTGCAAGCTGGCTACCCCCGTCTTTGGGGACAGCAGTTCGCTCTGCTGAGGCCGTTCGCGCCTGCCCGTCATACCAGTGGCCCAGTGCTTACAGTGGCGCGGATGCTCGTTTGAACATGTTGTTCGACAAGGGGTTTGGCGCTGCCGCCGTTGGGTTCTCCCCAGATGACGGCAACTTCGCGTCCGTCGACCGCGTCGGCCTCGTCGATCATCGCGATCGACGACATACTTCCGATGTTGGTGGTGTACGCCATCCAGTTGGAGATGCCGACGACTCGGTCGTCATAGATGACTTTGTCGTAGGAGGTAACGCTGTACATCGGACTGGGTAGGTGCATGTACTTGGTTCGAGGGGGCGGGCCGAACAAGCTGGTGGCCATGGTCTTTACGACATCCTCATCGTTCCAACGCAGCCATACCTTTCGGCGGTGCGGTTCGTCGGCCATGGCTTCAAGGGCTGCACGACCGACGAAGTCGTGGTCAAACTTGATCGTGCGGGCGTAGCCGAGGTCCCACGGCGTGGCGTAATAGTCGTCGATCCTGTCGGAGTCGAAGCTACCGCCGATCGCCATATTGGCTTCGAATCCTTCGCCACTCAACCACTCTCGGTAGGGCTTCATCGCAGTACCGGAGTAGATTGCGGGGACGGGCATGGGCAGCCAGCCGGATTCGACGGTGACAGAGGTGTAGGCCTGCGAGCCGCCAAGCCGCATTCCGAATTCCTCGCCCGCCCGCATGAGTGCCTCCTTTACCGCGGGTCCCTTGGCAACGGGCCCTGTGATTTCCAGGCCGGTCATATCCAAGCCGGGCAGCCCCGCCATCGTGTGATTGAGCGCCCGGACGGGCACTCCGGCAATGTCGAACTCGCCCATCTGGAAGAATGGGATCGGCGCGAGTTGGGCTCCGGACGCTTTCTCGACGATTCTCTGGGTCAGCGGGCCGTTGAGCTGAAACCGGAACTGTAGACGTTCTCCGGGGTTGAACAGCGACGCTTCGTCCCGGGTAACGGTTACGTCGTAGTCACCCGTTTCAGCGTGGAACTGAACCCAGTGTGATGCGACAGGCGTACCCACCAAGTTGTATTCGTCGTCCTCCATACCGAAAAGGATTCCGTCGGCGATGACCATCCCGTCGCCGTTGCACGCGACGAATTGCTTCGCCTTCCCTCGCCCGAATCCCTTGAAGGTGTTGACTCCCAGGTCGGAGAACAGACGCTTGACGTCGGGGCCTTTGAAGTAGACGTCGACCATGTGGAACGACTGATCGAAGAGTACTGCGGTCGTCAACCACGCCGTCTGTTCATCACGCCAGTTCGTGTACTCGGCGTCGAAGGGAAATGGGTAGTTTCCCACAGGCGCGTTGCGCAGAAACTCTGTCGGATTTCCGAGCGTCTGGATCTTGTCTTCGAGCGATTTGAAGCTGGTCATTGCAATTCCTTCTAGGCGGAGGCAGTGGCTGCCGAGAGCGGGATTCTGCGGCGGAACAAGCTATTTGATGTGAGCTGTGTTCCGTGACAGCTGAACCTCGATTCCCAGGTTGCCTTCGTTCAGGAGCCAGAGGCGGATCTCGTATGTGCGTGCACCCTTGTGATGCATCGGGTCAGCGTCGGCGATGGCCTTTGCGGTCGCGAGACTGTCCGCGCGGTAGACGAATGCGCCGTCGCCTTCCCAGTTCTGCTGGTCAAGGGTGGCAAGAGGGCCGGCAGCGAACATGACGCCACGCGATTCGAGTTCGCGTTGGTAGTCGATGTGTTCGTCGGCGACTTCGAGCACGCGCTCGAGGCCGTGGGCCGGCGTCGACAACACGAGGTAGAGCGGCTTGGCGAGCAGCTCCTGCTCGGCTGAGTACTTGAGCATGTCCGCCCAGGGCATGGTCCGTTGCTCCATGGTGCACCTTTCGTCTCTCACAAGCGGATGATCCGGCCACCGCAGCGCATGTCATATCCGCAGAACACGGCAATCCGGCTCCTGGTGGCGATTCGCACGTTAGGCGTGCAGCGAGCGTCGCCGCGATCCACTAGGCGACGGACCGGTGATCGTTTCCCGAACGGATTGCCGCACCAACGACAATGACCCACCAGCCAAATCACTACTTGAGTGCGCACGCAACTAAGTGCTACATTTCGCATGACGAGGGCAATGTGTCCGCCGCCACACAGTCCTGCACCAGGAGGCTCCGTTGCCGCTTGAAGACTTCCAGGGCGAACTTCGGTTACCGCGTCCTCGTATCAGCCGTCGCCGAGTATGGCCCGCGTGAGCGTCGCAGCCTGCACGCCAGCCGTGCCGTTCGAGTACAACCATCCCCTTGACGGCTGCCGCCGGTTCAGTACCAACAGCCCTCGCGAAGCCGTACGGGAGGCCACCAAGCTGCTGTCTCCACACCAGCTGACCCTCGAGGGCGACCTCGAGGACTTCTCCGCACGAGCCAGCCGTGCCGACTTGGGTGGCGCGTCGTTGTACCACCTCGACTACCGAACAGGGGTGACGTTCCACTGCTCGTCTCAGAGCACATACGTCGCCGTGCTCCTGCCGATGTCGGGTGAGATGTCGGTTAGGTATGACCACGGCGCCACCGTCGACGTACCTGCCGGATCGCTGGCCGTCGTTCCAGCGGAATGCCCGGTGGACATCGCCTTCCGTCGGCCGTTCTCGCTCCTGTCGGCGTCGGTGAATACTGACACGCTGCTCTCCGGGCTGCGCGCCTTCGCCCCCGATCTGGCCACCGAACCCCTGCCCTTCAGGCCGATTTGCGGCACCATCGGCGGAAGTTCCGAAATGTTCTATGGATTGGTCAAGTTCGCCGCCGCGCTCGTCGATACCTACCGGTCGCCGGCTTCGATGCCCTACCGCCTCATCGACAACCTGCGCGACCAGATCGTCTCCACGTTCCTGTTGGGCCTGCCACACGCCCAATCGGGACCACTGCTGGGGCAGAGCGAGCCGCCGATCGCCAGTCGGGTCGTCCGCCAGAGTCTCGAGCTAATGTCATCCGAGGACGGACTGCACCGATCGATCACCGAGATCGCCAACAGACTGAGCATCTCGGTACGAGCCCTGGAACTGGCGTTCCGCAAGGAACTCGACTGCACTCCACGCACCTATCTGCAGAGACTACGGCTGCAGCGTGCGCACGACGAACTCGGTCGGGCGCGTCCCGGCGACGGCACCACGGTCACGGCTGTCGCGACCAGGTGCGGCTTCGGCCATACCGGACGATTCGCCGCTCTCTACCGCCAGACCTACGGGGTTCACCCGTCGGACATGCTCAGGAGGTAGCCCCCACCCGGCCGGGACACGAAGCGCGCCGATCCGCCGCCACCTCCAAACGCCGCGATAGCGCGACATCGTCTACCATCAACTGCATCTAGTTGCTTGCGCACGCATATGTATATAGAGTCATCGAAACCGGCCTTCCCCCGATGGGGTGCGCACGCGAAGGGCATCCACGACCGCGGCGGCGACGACAACACCGTCCGACGCACAACCCGGTGACGGCGCGACCCGGTTGTGTGTCACCGCCGTGCCGGCCAGAGAAGGAGTTCGAACATGACCGGCGATGCCCCCAAGATCCAGCCAGGCACGTGGGTGATCGACCCAGTGCATTCATCGATCATCTTCTCCGTACGCCATTTGATGGTCGCCACGGTCCGTGGCTGGTTCGGCGCCGTCAACGGCACCATCCAGGTCGGCCCGGACAATAGAGCGTCGGTGAATGCCGAGGTGTCGATCGACTCGATCGACACCGGTCACGCTGAGCGTTCAGTTCTACGGTGTGCATCCGGGCGCGGGCGACGATGACGTTGCCGGCATCGAAGCGGCTGTGGTGCTCAATCGCAAGGACTTCGGCATCGACATCGACCTCCCACTGGGTTCCGGCGGCGTCGTCGTCGGCGACAAGGTCACCGTCAGTCTGGCGATAGAAGCCGTCAGGCAGCCCTAGACCGGTATCAAGCGACAGGAGAAAGACATGCCCGCGGTGTCAGCCCACCCGATCAGACTGCCCCGACTGGCCGAGCCGTCGGTGACCGACACCGACAGGGCGGTTCGCTCCATCACCACCGGCCCCCACGGGTACGAGGGCGAGGGCTTCCCTGTCGTGAGGGCGTTCGCCGGCGTCAGCGCAGCGAATCTCGACCCGTTCATCCACATGGACCAGATGGGCGAGATCGAATACCAGCCCGGCGAACCGCGCGGTACACACTGGCATCCTCACCGTGGCTTCGAAACAGTCACCTACATCATCGACGGCCGTTTCGCGCACCAGGATTCGCACGGTGGCGGCGGTCTCATCACCGACGGGGCCACCCAGTGGATGACCGCGGGGGCGGGAATCCTGCACATCGAGACCCCACCGGCCGAACTCGTCGAGAGCGGTGGCGTCTTCCACGGCATCCAGTTGTGGGTGAACTTGCCCCGCAAGAACAAGTTCGCGGCGCCGAAATACCAGGCGATCGAAGGCGGCGACGTCGCCCTGCTCGCCTCCTTGGACGGCGGCGCGCTGGTGCGCGTCATCGCTGGCGATTTGTCCGGGCAACGGGGGCCGGGCGGCACGCACACACCAATTACCCTGGTGCACGCCACCATTGAGCCGGGCGCCCGCTTGAATCTGCCCTGGAACCAGACGTTCAACGCGTTGGTCTACGTGTTGTCCGGGCGCGGCAGCGTCGGGCCACAGGCACATCCGATTCGTCAGGGTCAGTTGGCCGTGCTAGGGCCGGGTGACCGGATCACCGTTGCCGCAGACACAACACAGGAGTCGATCCGGAAAACGCTGGAAGTTCTATTCTTGGGGGGCACGCCCATCCGAGAGCCGGTGTTCCAGCACGGGCCGTTCGTCATGAACACCCGAGACGAAGTGATTCAGGCCATCGAGGACTTCACCGCAGGGCGGTTCGGCGTGATACCGCCCGACGCGTTGATGCCGCACACCCCGAGGGCGCGCTGACCGCGACCGCTTTCGCGGCTCAGTCGGCGGTAGTGATGTCCGCCTACAGACTTTCTCTGCACCTCGGCTAGCGACGGCATCTTCACCGATGCACGACGCGACGTGGCTCCGTTGTTTCTATCGTCTGCGGAGTTGGCTCCGCCGCTTACCAGCGCGAAGCGTCCTGCGCGTGGACTCACGGTCGTCGAAGCCGTAGCAGATGTCGACAACCACGCCTGCCACTGCCGTCCTGTTCCCAGTTCGTGTACAGGCTAAAGGCGCCTCTCGCCGGCGCCACGACCGATACGCCGGATCCCGACAGGGTGCGGCGGGATGGAGCCATGTCGTTCACTCCTTCGAATACTCGGATCGGCGGGAATGTTCGTCGGGTACAGGAATACTCATTCCGGCCGGCCGTACACGGCGACCACCACGGTGCGATCGAGGCTGTTCTCACTCCACACACCCATAGCCGAATTGGCGCAGTCGGTCATGATCGCGTAGTAGACGGGGTCGTAGTACCACTTGTTGATTAGTTCGATTCCGCTGATCGCCAGCGCCGGGTGAATGGCCACGGTCTCGGCCACGCTGCCGCGGTACCCGGCTGCTCGTGCACGGTCCTGTGGAGTGGATCCGTCCGACCCGATGTCGCCGTCGAGATCGCGGTTGGCGAGTACGTCTTGGGTGTGCCATTGCGCAGCCAATCGAAGCTGCGGGTTGGGTTTGACGTCGTTGGTGCAGCCCTCCCGATGTTGTAGCGCATAGACGTCGGCGATGACACTGTTGTTGAACCTCGAGTTGTCCGCGTTCGCCGTCGGCGCTGTGTAGCCGCACACACCTGCGATGAGAACCATCAGCGATAACACGCGTGCAAGAACCGCCATGGCGCCTTCCCTAGGGCCTTGAGTTCGACGGGAGGTATCCGCCGCTGAATTGCGCAACTGCCAGATGCCTGCGGGGCAGATCTCGTTGACCGCAGACGTGATTCAGTGGTCGTCGGCAGCGGTGAAATCTGCTCTGACGCGGGACACCACATCGGCGTAGGTCTGCCCGTATTCGACGCGGCCTCATACGAACAGCCGTAGCTTCGGGAGTCCGTGATCACACCGGGGTGAAGTCCGAGATCAGCCACTGGCCGTCGACCTTGTCGAGGGTGACCCGCACGCTCGACGCCGAACTGGTGGGAGCGTCCGTACCGACGATGATCGACTGGTTGACGAACACCAGCACCACGGCGTGATTCGCCGTCGCAGACACCGAGGCCGCCGCCGGTACGGTGGCCACCGCCGAGATGTGCTTCTGCTGCGCGCCGGGAATGACCACGTCGTGGATCAGCGAGCCGTACGAGTCCCGGAACGTTCCCGTCAGTCGCCCCTTGGCGGCGGACAACTGCTGCTCGACCGTGTCCGGCCGATACGACAGTAAGGCGATCGTGTTCTCGGTGGCTGCGCCGACTGATTCGGTTCGTGCCGTCGCGGCTGCTCGGGCGGATTCGTATTGCCACTTCATGTAACCGGCGCCCAGCGCAAGCGCTAAGACGATCGCGGGCAGGATTCCGTACACCACGGAGCGACGCCGCCGAGAACGCCGGTTGAGGTTGAATCTGCGGCTTCGTCGAGGGCCGTCGCCGACCTCACTCGCCGCGTCGCCATCACGCGGGTCATCCACGTCATCTGCCGCGTTGCCAACATCGGAATCCGTGGCGTGCTCATCGGTTTCGTCAGTATCCGGTGTCACGTCGTCGATGGCTGATATCACCGTTGATCGAAGCCTTTCGTCGATTGTGGCGTTCACGTTCGGTCCGTTACGGGACGAACTGGACATCAGACACCTTGGCGGAGTCACCCACCTTCTGGACGTTCAAGCGCATGCGCCATCCGCGGGGTTGATCATCGTTGGACCGACCGGCGATCGAGGTGGTGACCGACACGGCGACGATGACCTGAGCCTGATCACCATCAACCGAGGACAGACCGGCCTCGGTAATGGTGCCGCGTGACGTCGATTGAGCTTGCTTGACCACGGCGATGAACGGTCCGGAGCGATTCTGGAAGTCGTCGTGGAACGAGCCCGTCGCCGAATCGAGGACGCGGGCGACGTCGCGGTCGACGTCGGTGTAGCTGATCGTGGTCAGATTCAACGCGGCCTGCCGACCCGCCTCGACGAACACGCTGTCGCGCTGCGCAGTCTGCTGGATCACGTGCTTCTGATAGCCCAGGTAACCGATCACCCCGCCGAGCGCGGTGGCGGCGAGGCTGCACGTGACGATCGCCCAGCGGGCCGTGGCGACAACTGTTCCGCCGGCGTGCGGCGGCGCAGACGCGATTCCGTGGTGCGCGGCAGGGTCGTTCTGCTCGAGGTCACCGACCGCGCCATCGTCCGGCCGGGAACGGCGCGGAAGCCGACTCGACAAGAGTCTCAACACGTGGCCATCCCCGGCCGGCACGGAGGTGCGGTGACGCCACCCGGCGTGCAATCGGTTTCTCGAGTTGCTCACCGCAGAAGTCCTTCCGGTCGCCGCGCGGCCAGTCCGAGACCGCCGGGCGACTTGGTTCTTTAATGCACTCGCTTGCTTGCGCGCGCAAGTTAGGCTACTCGGAGATCCTTAGTCGGGCAAGGGAGGGCCCGAAACCCAGAATTTCGGGCGTGGGCATCGTTTCTCGCGTCGATCCAGGTGCCGAGCCGCGTTCACGGTGCGACCCCGCACGCCGGGATCCGCTGAGATCCGATTTCGGGCGGCCCGCACAACCTCTCCACGGTGAGCGCCCAAAGCACCGTCAGGCACGTGAACGCCAATAGGGCGAACGACACCCAGCGCTCCTGCAGTGCCATCAGATCCGGGGACGGTGTCGCGATCGCCAGCGGTATGCACGCTGTTGGTGGGTGCACTTTGCCCGGCTGGGTGGCGACGATGATGACGGCCGACAGCGTGGCAGCCAGTAGCGCGGGCGCCCCCACCCACGCCGCCGCGATCGATATCGGTGCCGAGATGCACAGGCCTGCCACGTAACAGGCGAGGATGCGTTGCGGCCGTTGGTGATAGCGACGGGGCGCGTGCAGAATGATCGCCGTGGTGCTGGCGATTGCCGAAATGGCGAACGGGTCGTGCATCAGGATGGTTAGCACCGCAGCCGGCATCAGCACCATCACGGCGAGCGCGAAGCGCAGCGCCGTGGAACCCCTTGATCCATTCGAGGCACTGCCGGTGACGCACGTCCACACTCGGCTTGCGGCCTCGGCGATTCGCTTGACGTAATTCATGTGACCTCTTCGGATCGCGCGCGGTCATCCACTGCGCGGCTGGGCGGTTCGGTGTGTTCGGTAGCAGCCGCTGACCGGATCGGCGTCGCCGGGCCGAGTCGACGCGATCCGGTCCACGCAGGCTACGGGGCCGGCGGTGTCAGCATGTCCTGCCAACTCTTCTGCGGCTTACCGTCAGCCAGGTCGGACTGGGTGTATTGCCGGCCGTCGGGGCCGATGTAGGACCCGGTGGCCGGATCGTAGTGGGCGACCGCCAACGGCGGAGCCGGTGTCGGCGCAGCGTCGGCTGGTGCGCCGACACCGGGAGCCTGCTGCGGGACCGGTTGGCCCGACAGCGTGGCGTTGGGATCACCTTTCCAGTTGTATCCGTCGTTGAGCGGGACGTAGGTCTCGTCGCTTTCGCACATCTTCACCGTGGGGGCGCGTTTACCGGGTCGTGTCAGACACGGCAGATTCCGTGCGCCGCGCACGTCGAGCTGTGAGTCTTGCGGTACCCGGCAGTACATGTCACCCGCGGGGCGCTCGGGATAATCCACCTCACTGGGCGGCCGAACCTGTTGCGGGGGTAGATATCCCGTCGAGCAAGGCGGCGGAAGATTGGCGTTGAGGTTGAACGACAGGTAGAGGCCCTTGTAAGCCGGTTTGGCGTCGCGGTTGGCCATCTGCGCGCCCTGGAGCATCTCCACGTTCGGCGGCAGCAACACGAGCAGCTGCTCGATCGCCGGCTGGTAGGTGATGGCGACGTTCTCCAGGCTCACCAGGTTGGCAAGCGCAATGGGCAAGGTCGGCTTGAGCCGGTCGACCAGCTTCTGAGCTTCCTGAAATCCGGCCGGCCCCTTGTCGAGTACGCCGCGCAGAGCCTGGTCCTGGTCGCGTACCTGCCCGGTGATCGCGGCCAGATTGGCAGCCCAGTTCTGAATGGCCCCTGAGGTGTCTGATTGGGTGTCCAAGATGGGCTTGGACTGGTCGATGACCGTTGTCAGAGCATCGAGGTTGTTCCGCGCGTCGGTGGCGAGCTTGGTCGTTCCGTTGACGATTCGCGACAGTTCTGGGCCCAGGCCGCCCACCGCCGTGTAGGCCTCGTTGATAGCCGTGCTGAGGTCATCGTGCGGTATCGCCTGCAGCCCGGCGTTGGTGGTGCTCAGAATGGCGTTGATGTCGGGCGGCAAGGACGTACGGTCCACCGGTATCGTGTCACCGTTTCCGAGTTTGGGGCCGTCATCGCCGCTGGGCACCAGCTCGACGAACTGTTCGCCCACGGCGGTCTGACTGTGGACGTTGGCTACCGAGTTGGCCGGGATCTTGTATTTGGCCTCCAGGGAGAGGACCGCCTGCACGCCCGTTGCACTCAGCCGTACATCGTCGACACGGCCCACCTCGACTCCGCGGTAGGTGACGTTGCCGTTTCGGTACAACCCGCCCGAGGCGGGCAGGTCGACCGTGATGTCGTAGTGGCCGATCCCGAACAACATCTTCGGCACGTCGAGATAGCCGATCGCCATCACTCCGATCGCCGCGACGGACACGACGGTGAAGAAGGCCAACTGTATGCGGACGCGTTTGCTCAGGTACATCTAAGGCCCTTGGTCGTATCGGTAGGGGGCGAGCAGCGGGTTGCCGGCGGTGTAGGGGCTCGGCAATACGCCGATGGTGCGGCCCCACTGCGTCTCCAGCTTCGTGAGATCGCCTTCGAAGCGGGTGCCGGTGAACAGCGCCGAGTCGAGACGGCTCAGAGTCAGATCCACGATGAGACTGACGTTGGCGTAGTCGCCGCGGAACCACTTGGTCAACGAGTCCTTGGCGAAGGGGAAGGTGGTGATCAGGTTCAACGAGCGCGTGACCGACCTGCCGGCATCACCGAGTGACTGCAACACCGGACCCAGATCCTCGAGATCCCTGACGACCGCCTCCTTGGTCTCGTGCACCGAGTCGGCAGCCAGGGCACTGAACTTCCCGAGCTGGTCGACGGCGTCGATGAGGTTGTCGCGCTGGCGGTTGAGCACGTCAAGAGCGGCGGGGATGGTGTCCAGTCCCTTGTCGATGACCGGCTTCTGGGCGGCGAACTGACCCGCCAGTCGATTGAGACTGTCCGTGGCCTTGATGATGTCGTCGGTTTGGTTGTTGACCCGGCCGATGAAGGTGTCCAACTGTGAGAGCAAACTGCGCACATCGCCTTCACGTCCGGAGAACGCGGTGCTCAATGCACGGGTGATGTCTTGGACCTGCCCGATTCCGCCGTTGTTGAGCAGAACCGAGGCCGCCGACAGTGTCTGCTCGGTGGAGGGATAGGCCTTGCCGGCCGACAGCGGGATCAACGATCCCTGATGCAGCCTGCCCTCTGGTGGCCCGTCGGTGGGCGGCGCCAGTTCGATGTGCAGCGAGCCCAGCAGACTGGTCTGACCCAGTGTTGCCGTCGCGTTCGCGGGCAACACCACGTCGCGGTTGAGATCCATCGTGACCAACGCGTGCCAGTCCTGGCGTTCGATCCTGGTGACCGAACCGACGGTGACGTCAGCGACCCGCACCCGCGAATTCGGTTGCAGCCGGTCTACATCGGGCAGCTGGGCTTGGATCGTGTACGAGCCGGGCCCCTCCCCCTCGGTACCGGGTAGGGAGAACGAGTTCAGTCCGCGCCAGGTACAACCGTTGAGCATCAACGCGGCCAGTGCCCCGACCAACAGTGCCGTCACGGGGCGACGGAGGCGTGTCACGAACCCGATCCCGTCGGTGGAATCATCATGCCGGGCAGGCCGCTCGCGGGATCGGTGGACTGCATGGGTGCGGGCTGGTCAACGGGGACCGCCTCTCCGGGAAGCAGCGGCCCAGGCGCGGGTGCGGCGTTCGGTACCGCAGGCGCCGCAGCGGATGCTTGCGGAGGCACGTAATCGGGGCGCATCCAGTCCTCGCTGTAGGTCACCTCGTTGGGTCGCGCGCTGGCGCCGACCAAGGGGTTGAATCCCAACGGGGGGAAGTTGTATTGGCGGTTCTTGATGATCGGCGCGAGATATTGCACGCAGAGTTTGGCCGACTGCTCTGCTCCCAATCGCGATGCCGCCTGCACCGCGCCGCACAAGAACGTGATCGGGTCGGCGAAGTTGTTGACTGCCGCGATGCCGCTCAACGTGCCTTGCGCGGGTTGATAGAGGTTGGCGGCGTTGGACTCGACCGTCGGCAGGATGTGCAATGTCTGCTTGATGTCGTCGAGGCTGTCGGTCAACGCCGTCGACACCGAAGCCAGTTTGTCCGATGTCGTACCTAGCGCTTCGCGGTTGTCGGCGACGAACGCCGCGACTTCGCCCGAGGCGTCGTTGACGTCGTTGATCACGCGTGCCACCTCTCCGGGATCGTTGGCCAGCAAGCCGGTCACTTCAGCGAGGTTGACGTTCAGGTTTCGCAGCAGGTCGGTGCTGTTCTGCAAGGCCGACACCAGCAGTGAGAGGTTCTTCACGGTCGAGAAGATGTCCCCGCTGTGGTCGCCGAGAGCTGAAATCGCCTGCGACAGCTTCACGATCGCGTCCCGTATGGCCGCCCCCTGGCCGCGCAGGTTGTCGGCCGTTGTGGAGACCAAGGAGCCCAGCGTGCTGACTCCGCCCGGGTGGGTCGGCTTGAGTGTGTCGGCCAGGCGCTGCAGCTGGGTGCGCACGTCGTCCCACTCCACCGGCACCGCGGTTCGCTCCTCGGGGATGACGGCCTGATTCGCCATGGCGGGACCATTGCGGTAGGGCGGCGTCAGCTGAATGGCGCGGGCCGTCACCAGCGTCGGCGACATGATGACGGCCTTGGCGTCGGCTGGCACCTTGTATCGGTCGTCGTACCAGAAGGTGACCTTGACGCGTGTCGGCTCGGGCTCGATCTTCTCGATTCGGCCCACCTCGACACCACGGATGCGGACGGTGTCGCCGACGAACACGCCGTTGCTGTTCTCGAAGTAGGCGGTCACCTCGACCCGGTCGGCCTGGTTCTTGGCGTCCAGCAGCATGTTCGCCCCGGCGACGAGGAGCCCGACGAGAACGACCGTCACGGCGATTTTGATGATGCGCGTTCGGGTCACTGGCCGGCTCCTTCGGCTGGCGTTACCGGCTCACCGGGCGCGGGCTCAAACACCCGGCTCGGCGTCGGGGGCGTGGACGCCGCTGGATCGGGGGGCGTGACCGCCGGCGGCCCCGGCGGCGGGCCGCCGGGCGCTGGGGCGGGTGGCGGCTCGCGGTACGGGTAGCGCGGGTCTCCGGGATTACCGGTGATCGCGTCGGGCAGCGTCAAGTGCGGTTCACCGCCCTGCCCGGTACGCGGGAGGGGCACCGGCAGCGCAGGTGTGCCGGGCTGTCCGGTCTGCGGATCCGTGCGCTGTGACGGCAGCAGCACGTTCGGATCCAGCCCCAAGTCTGAGAACGCGGCATCGACGAACGGTTGGATGAACTGTCCGGGAATGAGGTTCGCTATGTATGCCTTGAAGAACGGGCCACCGGAGAGCGCCTCACCGAAGCTCATCGCGTAGGTGTTTAGACCCTTGATGGATTGCTGAATCTCGGTCTTGCGGTTGTCCAAGGTGGCCAGCACACCGTTGAGCTTGTCCAGTGCGGGCTTGAGCGCGTCCCGATTGTCGGCGATGAAACCGCGCAGTTGCCGGGCCAGCGCCGCGACGTGCCCGGAAATCGCGTCCAGGGCGGCGCTTTGGCTGCGCAGCGCCGCGAGCACCGACTCGGTGTCGTGCACCAGTCCAACGATCTCGTTGGTGCGTTCAGCCAGCACCGTGGTCGCCTTGTTGGCGTTGGCCAGCAGATTGCGCAACTGATCGTCACGGCTGGCGATGGTCTGGGAGAACCGGGCCACTCCGTCCACGGCCAGTTTGAGGTCGGGCGGCGTGTCCTTCAGGGTGTCGGACAGCGTCTGCAGAGCCGTGGACAGCTGGTTGGTGTCCACCCCGCTGATCGTGGCCGTGAGGTCGCCGATCGCGTCGGGCAACTGGTAAGGCGAGGTGGTCCGATCGGTCGGAATGGTCGAGCTGAGGTGACCCGGCCCGCGAGGAGCGACCTCGAGGACCTTGTTGCCCAGCAGTGTCGTCGATTTGATCGAAGCCTCCGTACGCTCCCCCAAACGAATGTCGTCGGCGACGGTGAAGGTCACCAGTACGCCATCCGGTTTCAACTCGACGGACTTGACGCGCCCGGCCCGAAATCCCGACACCTGAACGGCGGCACCGCTTTCGAGTGCACCGGCTTCCTCGAAGTAGGCGCTGTAGGTGACGCCTCCGTTGATGAACGGCAGGCGCTGGTAGTTCAGCGCCGCCACCGCGACGACCGCGATGACCACCAGCGACACTGCGCCGATGACGACGGGGTTGCGCTCTTGAAGGGACTTCATTGCGGTGTGCACCTCCCCGAACTCTGGCCGGCGATCTTGATGTAAACCGGCTGCCCGCCCTTGCCGTTCACCTTCAACGCGATGTCGCACAGGTAGAAGCTGAAGAAGTCACCGCTGAGCGCTTGGCGACCGAGTACGCGATAGGCGTCGGGAAGTGTTTTGAGGAGGTTGTCGAAGTAGTCGTAGTCCGACAGCACTGCAGCGGCGGCGCGATCGGTCTCGTGAACGGTCTTCTGGAGGGGAGGCCGTGCCTGGCTCAACAGGTCGGCAATGCTGGCCGCCCCTGCGTTCGCATTGCCGACCGCGTTGCTGATGTCGGTGTTGCGAGCCTGCAGTGCGTGAACCAGTTGCGACAGTGAATCGACCGCTTGCCCGAACTTGTCGGAGTGATCGCCCAACGAGCCCAGCACCGTGTTCAAGTTGGTCACGACGTCGCCGATGAGCGCGTCGCGATCGGCCAGGGTGTTGGTCAGCGCCGCGGTCTGGTTCAAGATGGACCCGATGGTGACGCCCTGTCCCTGAAACGCCGAAATGAGCTGACCTGTCAGGGCATTGGTCTGCTCGGGATTGAGTGCGCGAAACAATGGCCGGAATCCTCCGATGAGCGCATCCAAGTCGAGCGCGGGCGCGGTTTGGTCCAGCGGAATGGTCCCGCCGGGTGCCAGTCTGTTTGTGCCACCCGGCCCCTCCTCGAGGGCGAGGTAGCGGCCGCCGATGAGGTCGTCGTAGCGGATAAGTGCATGACTGCCCTCGGTCAGCACGATTGAGTCGTCGGCGCTGAAGGTCACGTAGGCGGAGGCGTCGTCTCTGATGGTGATGTCTTCGACTTTTCCGACTTCCACCCCGGCTATGCGTACGAAGCTGCCGTCCTTGAGACCGCTGACCGTGTTGAAAACGGCGTGGTAGGTGGTTTCGCGTTCGAATCGCAGCTGTGCGTAAATGACGATCAACGACCCCGTGCCCACGGCGCACAACACCATGAACGCGGTAAGTCGCCAGATCAGGCCACCGAGATTGCGCCGCATGGGATTTCACCTCCTTTCGTCATCTGCGTGTCAGTGTCGTTCGCCGGTCTCCCTGGCCGTACCCGATCACGGCGAGGGCGGTGCGGGGTCGGAGGCGGTGGGCGCGGGAAGTTGCGCGCCGGGTGTATCGGGTGCCGGCTCCGGTGGAGGCGGTGGGATCACCGCTTGTGCCGGGGCGGGCGGGACGCCGGGATACAGCGGTGTTCCGTCCGGTCCGTACTGCGGCGCGCCGTAGGGCGGTGCACCGGGATAGGGAATCGGTCCCGGCGCCGGTGGGCCCGGATGGCGGATGCTCGGCGGCTCGGGCACTGCGCGGGTAACCGGCAGATAGTCTGCGTACCCGGGGAAGCCGATGCCCGGGTTGGGGCGGATGTCGAGGCCGGTCCCGAAGCCGGTGTTGGCGACGAGGTAACGCACCGGCCAGTTCTTGGACACGTCGGGCAGGGACCCGCATCCGGGCTTGCCTCCGGGCCCTCCCTTGGCCGCCACGATCGGCAGGTTGTCGGGGAAGCGGTAGGGGTCGTCACCGAGCATCACCGCCGCGTCCATGATCAACGACTTGCCGTTGGAGCCGCCTAGCATCTCGGTCAGGCCGGCCCCGGCCTTGTCGGCGCCGACGAGCATGCAGGTCAGTGACGGGTTGTACTTCATCAGCAGGTCGGCTGTCGGTTGTAGCAGGTTGATGGTGTCGATGAGGTTCTGCTTGTTGGGTCCGATGAGGTCGACGCCGCTGCGGGACAGGCCGGCCACGCTGACTAGGAGCGAGTCCAGCTTCTGGGATTGGGTGCTCACTGTGGTACTGGTCGCGCTGAGCGCCGAAACCGTGTTGAGGATGTTTTGGGCTGCGGCGCCGTAGGTGTCGCCGACGTCGGCGAGGGCGCGGAAATCGTCGCGAATCGTGTCGGTGCGCGAGTTCATCGCGATCAGAACGTCGTTGGTGTCGGTGATGGATTGACCGATCCGTTCCCCTTTTCCGCCAACACCTTGCGCCAACGCCGACAGGACGGCGTTGAGTTTGTATGGGTCGATCTGCTTGATGAGACCGACGAGGTTCTCGAAGGCCGTGTTGACTTCGACGGCGACGTTCTGCGATCGCAGTACCGTGCCGGCTGCGAGCGTGTGCGAGCTGGGGTCCTCGGGGTAGATCAGATCGACGTATTTGCCGCCGAACAACGACGTGGCGTTGATCCGGGCTGTGACGTTGGCGGGGATGTGGCGGATCTGATCCGGGTCGAGATACAGCTGAATGGTCGCCGTGTTCAGTCCTCCGCTGACGGTGGCGACGCGGCCGACCTGCACGCCGCGCATCTTCACCTTCGCGTAGGGCTCCATCACCAGCCCCGAGCGGTCAGACGTCAAGGTCACAGGTACGACGGAACTGAACGATTGATTGAATGCGCCCAGCGCGATGGCGATCGCCGCGCCCACGGTTACGACCAGGATCAGGGCCAACCAGCCCGATCCGATTGTTCTCATGCGTCGTCCCACGGCGCCTATCCTGCGAAGTTGAAGTTGCCGGTCTGGCCGTAGAGCGCCAGAGTGACGAACAAGATCACGAAGACCGCGACGATCAGCGATGCACGTGTGGCCCGGCCGACTGCCTCCCCGACGCCGGCTGGTCCACCCTTGGCGTTGAAACCGTAGTAGGTGTGGATCAGCATGATCGCGATGACCACCGCGAGGCTCACGACGAATGACCGCAGCGCGTCGGCGGGGATGAAGAAGGTGTTGAAGTAGTGGTTGAACACACCACCGGATTGGCCGTAGAACGCAGTCGTGACGAACCGCGCGGACGTGTAGCCGAGAATCAGGGCGATGCAGTAGAGAGGTACCGCCACGATGACTCCTGCGACGAGGCGGGTCGAGGCGAGGTAGGCGATGGGTCGGATCCCCATGACCTCCAGCGCGTCGATCTCCTCGCTTATGCGCATGGCGCCCAGTTGCGCGGTCGCGCCGGCGCCAATCGTGGCGGCGAAGGCGAATGCACCGGTGGCTGGGGTGACCAAACGGGTATTGGCGAATGCCGATGCGAACCCGGTGAGTGCCTCGACACCGATGGTGGACAGCTGGTTGTATCCCTCACTGGCCAGAGCGCCACCGGTGGACACGGTCAGGAAGGTCACCACCGCCACCGTGCCTCCGATGACGGCCAGAGATCCCGTTCCCAAGCTCATCGCCGCCACCTGACGGAGCAGTTCGCCGCGGTAATTGAGCATTACGTCGACGACGGAGGTCAACGTCTGAGCGAAGAAGCGCGCTTGCTCGCCGAGCTGGCACCAGCCCGCACGCGCGGAGCGCGAGATCCGCAAAACCGACGTCGGAACGCGCTGTGAGATGAACGTGCTGGCACTCATCGGATCACCTGGTAACCCACGGCGGTCAGGATCACGTTGATGAAGAACAGCAACACGAACGAGTAGACGACCGTCTGATTGACGGCGTTGCCCACTCCCGCCGGGCCTCCGCTGACCGTCGAGCCCTGGTGGATTCCGATCAGCCCGGCGATCAATCCGAACACCGTGGCCTTGACCATGCCGATGACGACGTCGGGCAGGCCGGTGACCAGAGTCATGCTCGCGACGAACGATCCGGGTGTCACGTGCTGGAAGAAGACACCGAAGAAGAAGCCGCCGATCAGGCCCGTCAAAGTGACCAGAGACGAGATCAGCCAGGACACCAGGGTGACGGCGAGAATCCTGGGCGCGAACAGAGCTCGGACCGGGTCGACGCCCATGACCCGCAGCGCGTCCAATTCCTCACGGATCGTGCGGGCACCCAGGTCGGCGCAGATGGCCGCAGCGCCCGACCCCGAGACGACTAGAACGGTTACGAACGGCCCGATCTCGTTCACGGTGGTCACCGACGCGCCGGTACCCGAGAGGTCGGCGGCACCGAATTCGACCAATAGGACGTTGAAGAGAAAAACGGACAGGACGGTGAACGGGATCGCCAGGAACATCGCTGGCAACAGCGATACCCGCGCGACGAACCATGTCTGCTCGAGGAACTCACGGAAGGCGAACGGCCACCGGAAGATTGCGACCAGAATGTCGATCGACAGTGCGAAGAACTCCCCCGCGCCACGCACGGGCGACAGGGCTGTTGCCCTACCGGAGGCTCCCATCAGCGCACCGCCTGCGCGCTCGCGCCGGCAGCGCCGCCATCGACCGTCGGGCGCACGCGCCCGTGCCCGGCCCCCCCGAAGGTTCCCGACGACCTCGCCGTACGGGTGCACCATCGGCAAACGGAGCTCATAGGCATCCTCTCTTCTCCGCGCGGTGCCGACAACAGCGCTCGTTATCAGCGACTCCGGGCCGAAGCAAGCTTTCCACTCCCGGTCCACCGCCAGTGACCCACGTCACCGCACATCGGCAGCGTGAAAGATAGCACTTCTTGCGTGCGCACGCAATGGAATCTCCGAAGCGCCGGGGATGCCGTTACCGCTAACGCGATCACATTCCGAAATCGGCTAACACCATCTCGTACTACGAGTTCGTTTGAATGCGAAACTGCCTTTCCTCATTGGTTTCAACACGCCGACACGACCGTCCGCGGCGCTTCCTTCCTTGTAGCGAAGGATGCCGCTCCGCGGATTGGGCAAATTTGACGAGACCAGACGACCGGTCCCCGAATACACCGGTCTCGCAACGACACTCCACGCCCCCGCGCCTCGCCGACCGGTGTCGACCTCACCGCGCGGACGACCGCCGCACGTGATTCCGCGCTGCAAACACGGTCGACACCGAACGCAGCCCGACCCGCCGGTCCTCGCACTCCGATGCCGATGCGGCGACCGTCCCGCAAGGACACGGTCGGGCCGCGAACACCGAGCATCCCCTCACCGAGGGGTGCGCCCCGAACGAGCACTTCGCTGCCGGGCTGTCGACTGTTGCCCTGAAACAGGATCCGGCGCAGGGAGCTGCGTCAGCCGGAGTACTTCGTCAAGGTCGGCGAAGAGGTCTACTTCACTCGTACTGCCGCAGAGCTGCGAGTGGCGCAGTCACGGCGACCGCATCGACGAACCGATCGAGACGTCACGGGACCCGACCGCAGGCCCGTGTTAGCGTCGCGCCAAACTCAGTCCGCCCGAACGTCTCTCGCGGTATCGCGGCGAGGGGTAATCGGGTACGGTGATGTCGGCGAACCGCCGGGGTCGCGTGCACACCCCGCTGACGCTTCCTGATCGACGGCCGGCTCTGTCCAAGGAGGACCTGATGACCGCAGACGAAGCCCGTTTCGACCTTGCGCGACAGGGACACCCGGGAGGTCCGATCTTCTTCGCCTGCCTCACCCGTCGCGGCACCACTACTCTGCGGGAGATCGAGGTCGTGTTTCCCGCGCACAAGCAGTGGATCGCCGACCAGGAGGTGGCCGGACGCATCGTCGTCGCCGGCCCCTTCCTCGCCGACGACCTCTCCTGGGACGGAGACGGACTGATCGTCTTCCGAGTCGACTCCATCGACGAGGCGGTGCGCCTCGCCCGATGCGACCCGATGCACGCCGAAGGCCTTCGCACGTTCGAGATCGTCCCGTGGCAGATCAACGAAGGCTTCCTGAACGTCACGCTGACCCTATCGGCGGGCAACGTTCAATTGAGCTGACAGGGCAGGCCGTCCGCAGGGTCGCGGTCGGTTCGGCGAGATCCCCACACCCCTGCCCGGGTAGCTGAGCTGACAATCCACCGCCAACGAGCGCGTCACCGGGTACACTATTGCTTGCGCGTGCAAGTTCGTACGTCGAATGTCGGGCATCGGTCCCGCGCCCCGTGAAACCATCGAGGAGATGCCATGGCGGGCCTCGCACCGCGACTCCCTCACCCCTGCACCGAGCGACACTCACCACAGGCCGCCACCACGGTGCGGAACGAACGGCCGTGGGGGCGGTGCGACGACTTCCCCGGCGGCGCGGCCCGGCTGTTCCCCGGTTTCGACCGACACGTCACGGCCCGACGCCTCGACGAGGTCACCGACGTCCTTCAGCGCGTGGAGGACGCCACACGCTCGGGGATGTGGGCGTTTGGATACATCGCCTACGAAGCCGCCACCGGCCTTGATCCCGTCCTGGCCACCGCGCGCTCATCGGCGAGCGACGACACCTCACGACTGCCCCTGGTGTGGTTCGGCCTCACCTCCGTACCGCCGCTGTCGACCGATCTCGTCGCGTCTCAGGACAGCTTCGGTACCGGTCCATGGATACCCCACTGGACACCACGGGAGTACGCGACCGCGTTCGACCACGTGAAGGCGGCGATCGCGGCGGGGCGCACCTACCAGTGCAACCTCACCACGACCCACACGGCGACATTCACCGGCAGCCCGATCGCGTTCTACGCCGACCTGGCCAACGCGCAGGCCTCCAGCTACTGCAGCTACCTCGACATCGGCGGCCACGTCGTGGCCAGTGCGAGCCCGGAACTGTTCTTCGAGTGGGCCGGTGACACGCTGAGAACCAAGCCGATGAAAGGCACGGCGAGACGAGGTGTCACGGCCGCTGAAGACCACGCCATGCTGCATGGCCTGGTGAGCAGCGCCAAAGAACGTGCCGAGAACGTCATCATCGTCGACTTGCTGCGCAACGACATCTCCAGAATCGCGCGCACGGGCACAGTGCACGTGGCTGCTCTGCTGACTCCTGAGGCCTACCCGACGGTCTGGCAGCTAACCTCCGAAGTCACCGCCACCCCGTTACCGGACGTCGGACTGGTCGACATCCTGCGCGCGATGTTCCCCTGCGGATCGATCACCGGCGCCCCCAAAGCCGAAACCATGAGTCTCATCGCCGACATCGAGGGGCGACCTCGGGGCGTCTACTGCGGAACCATCGGATGGGTCGCACCCCCGACGGAAACGGTCCGGGCGCGATTCAACGTCGCCATACGCACCGCCCACATCGACTGTGCCCGCGCCACTTGCGAATACGGCGTCGGAGGTGGAATCACCTGGGACAGCCGCGTCGACGCCGAGTTCGCCGAACTGCAGGCCAAACGCATGGTCCTACCGAGCGTCGCAGCGACCGGCACTCGACAACCGATCGACCCGTTCGGCGAGGTTGACTCGACGGCGTCTCCTCAGCGATACGGGATGTCGGCGCCGAATGCCGCGCGAGCGCGACAGGCACTTCGGCCCGGCTGAGTGCGGTCAGGCCGCCGCCTCGACCATCTGCAGAACCCGGACGAGCTCGTCGTGCGACAGCGCGTCGTGCACGAAACCGGCTATCAGCGGTTTGCGCTCCGGTGGCGACAGATCGCGTAGGCCGGCGTAGTCGAGGCAACCCACTGGCTGCGCGCTCCGGTTTCACCGTCGGGCAGGCATAGCAGCGTCGGCCCCATGTCGGAGAGGGCGAGGTCGACGGCGGCGTGAGTGTCGGAGTCCGGAATGCTGCCGACTAGCATCTTCGCGCGACTTTGGTCGGGCGGGGCTAACGGGCTCATCTACTCCCTGTCGGCGTCGACGGCGGATTGTCGGGTGCAAGAGCGAGTTTCGGCAGTACACGGGTCAGCGCATTGAGATCGGTGGGCGTCAAACGCTGGGTGAACAGGGCCGAGACCATCTGCAGGTGCGATGCAGTCGCCTCGATCACCGCGCTGCATCCCTGCGGGGTCAGCGTGATCTCGATGCCCCTCTTGTCGTCGTCGGCCGTGACGCGGTTGATCAATCCCGCCTGCTCCATGCGCAGCAGGAGTCGACTCACCCCGCTCTCACTGAGCAGCAGTCGGTCGCGCAGCGCGCGTTGACGCAATCGCCCGTCGGGAACGTCGGCAAGATGGATTAGCACGTCGAACCACTCCAGAGGCAGGTTGTGGTCGCGCTGCATCTGTTCGGACAGTTGGTCGACGACGGTGCGGTAAGCGCGCAGGAAATCCTGCCAGAGCATCGTCTCCTCCTCCACTCGTTTGACCACCGCTGCGAGCCGCCTGGCATCGCCAACTGCGATACCGTCGACTCTTTTCGAGCGAGTCGACTTCGCGCCCGTTGTAAGTCCAGCCCTGACCGCCATCCGTAGCCTCCTATGCTCCGCCCCAGCCGAGGCAGATTGCCGCACTACAGAATAGATGACTACGCAAGCTAACCAAAACAAGACAGGCAACTTGCCCTCGTGCCGGCTGACCTCCATTCCCACCAAGAACGCTTCGTTCGATCATCTTCGCACATCTTGCTTGCTTGAGCACGCAAGCTATGTTAACTTTTTCGAGCCGGTGGTTGTGACGTTGCAAGACTTCGACGCGCCATCGCACTGCCGCAATCACGGACCGGCGCGAGCCACGTCTCGCCGTGGTTCGTCGTCGACGATCGATTGGCATCGCGGTATCACACAATGACGTCAACCAAAGGACAGCGCAATGACATTGGGACTCAACGGCCGCGTGGCACTAATCACCGGCGCCAGCCGTGGCATCGGTTACGCCATCGCCGAGGCGTTGCGGACGCAGGGCGTGCGCGTGGCGCTGATCGCCCGCGACGAGACCGGGTTGAAGTCGGCGGCGGCGAATCTGCCGGGGACGTCGGAGGATACCGTGCTGACCCTCGGCGCCGATGTAACCGACACCGAGTCGGTGCGCGAAGCGGTGACCAAGGCGCATTCCTGGGGCGGACGGTTGGACATCGTCGTCAACTCGGCGGGTCCGCAGCTCACTCCTGCTCCCCTGACCGATACCCCCACCGAGCAGCTGGCCGAATACCTCGACGCCAAGCTGCTGGGTTTCCACCGCGTGGCTTCCGCAGCGCTGCCTCTGCTCAACGACTCCGGGTCGGGTCGCATCATCAACGTCGCCGGCGCAACCGCACTGACACTGGTTCCCAACGCCGGTGTCACCGGCATCACCAACGCTGCGATCCTCGCGTTCAACAACTACCTTGCCAGCGAGGCGGCCGCGCGCAACGTGCTCGTCAACGCGGTCTCCCCCGGGATGACACTCACCGAGGGCTGGACCGCACGCCACGAGGCCATGGGCAAGGCGCAGGGCAAGTCCGGAGACGAGGTCCGCAACGGCATGACGGCGGCCACCGGCATCCGCATCGGTCGCTGGGCCGAGCCCGCCGAGATCGCCAACGCAGTGGTGTTCCTGGCCTCCGATCTCGCCACCTACGTGACGGGGTCGGTCCTGGAGGTCGACGGCGGCATCAGCAAGGCCGTGTTGTAGCCACGCCCCGCCGGTGGGGCAGATCGTCCCCACCGGCCGGTCGACCGGCTCGGTGTACTCACAACCGCTCGAACAGAAAGGACCACGATGTCACTGGAGACGTTGGCCGGGGTGAGTCTGCAATCCCTCATCGAGCAGGCCGGCAGTAATCCCGCCCGGATGCTGCGCAGTCTGCCCGCCGCGCACTACAAGATGCCCTTCGAAGGGGAGTTCACGACATGGCGTGACGAACAGCGCGCGTGGAAGGAAACCACCGTGCTGTACGACCAGTCGCACCACATGACCGACCTGTACGTCAAAGGTCCGGACGTCAAACGGCTGTTCTCCGATCTCGGCGTCAACACGTTCGCCAACTTCGGCAAGGACAAGGCGAAACAATTCATCGCGTGCAATCACGACGGATACGTCATCTCCGATGCCATTCTGTTCGGTTTCGAGGACGACGAGTATGTCCTCGTCGGTACCCCGGCGGCGCCGAATTGGGTTCAATACCACGCCGAAACCGGCGACTACGACGTCAGTGTGGTGCGCGACGAGCGCGACGAATCGAACCCCGGAGGGCGTCTGACCTTCCGCTACCAGCTCAACGGCCCCCTCACTCAGAAGATCCTCGAGGCGGCGCGTGGCAACGCAGTGGAGCACATCCGCTTCTTCAACATGGGTCGGTTCGACATCGCCGGTGTCCCCGTGCGGGCGCTCAACCACACCATGACCGGAGTACCAGGCCAGGAGCTGACCGGCTTGGAGCTGGTCGGCCCGGCCGAGGGCGGCGGGGCGGTCCTCAAGGCTCTGCTCAACGCGGGCGAGGAGTTCGGCCTGCGCCAGGGCGGCGCGGTCTCCTATGTCAGTACCGTCTTCGAATCCGGCTGGATTCCGTCCCCGATCCCGGCCGTCTACACCGATGAACGTCTCAGCGGATACCGCAACTGGCTGCCGGCAGCAGGACTCGAAGGCTTCGCCAGCATCGGCGGCAGCTTCGCCTCGGATGACATCGAGGACTACTACACCACGCCGTGGGACCTCGGCTACGGCCGCACCATCAAATTCGATCACGACTTCATCGGCCGTGAAGCCCTCGAGCGGCTGGAGTCGCAACCCCATCGCAGGAAGGTCTGGCTGCGATGGAATCCGGCTGACGTGGCACGCGTTTTCGCCGACAACCTGTACCAGGGAACGGCCAGCAGACCGATCGGCATCGATCTTCCCATCACGTCGTACACCCACTTCCAATTCGACGAGGTCCGCAAGCGCAACCGACTCGTCGGCCTGGCGACGTTCAGCGGATACACGACCAACATCGACTGTCTGTGCTCGCTAGCAATCATCGACGAGACCCACGCCGTAGACGGGACGGAGGTGACGCTGCTTTGGGGCCAGAACCCCGAATCGCCCAAACCCAATCTGGCGCCGCATGTTCAGACCGAGATCCGCGCAACCATCAGCACCACACCGCTGATCTAGATCGGCATCATGCCGAGGACTGGACCCGGGTCGCAACCGAACAGGACACATTCAGTGCTCGAACCCCAGCTGGCCGATCAGCGTCAGTGCGCACTGCCCCACCGCAACTCGCGGGAACGGGCGGCGCGCGCTGCGGCGTCCGACGTGGTCAGCCAGGATGGCCTGCGGGCCGGGCCTGTCGTCGTGTGCTTCGACCGCGGTGGCCGGTACCCGTACTGCAACCTCGAACTGCGCACCTACCACGCGGAACCGCAAGGTGCGCAATGAATCCCATCCACGACGCGACCGAGCCCGATGATCAGTTCAACGACACCGAGAACACTCGCCCGACGCCGAGTCGCCGACTCACTCGCGGTTACTTCATTCCCCCGTCGTCCTGGCGCGCACCCGATACATCCGGTTACGACCGGGCTCAGCGAGTGAGGCGACCGTGATAGCCGCCAGCCGCTCAGGAAGCGGCCCGACCACCAGCGACGACATCACCCGCACGGTCCTGGCGGCGGTCGATCCGACACCCGATCCCCGTCTGCGCGAGATCATCTCGGCGATCATCCGCCACGGTCACGACCTCGCTCGCGAGGTACGAGTACAGCCCGACGAGTTACTCGCCGCCGCGCACTACCTCAAGCGGTGCGGGGAATTCAGTACCGATTCGCGCCACGAGTTCATCCTGCTCGCCGATGTGCTGGGGTTGACGATGGTGGTCGATACCCTCGCCTCGCCGGTGCCCGACGGCGCGCTTGAAACCAGCGTGCTGGGCCCGTTCTACCGTGCTGAATCGCCGATCGAGGCGTACGGCGCCGACATCTGCCGGGGTGCGCCTCGCGGCGATGCAGCGCACGTCGTCGGCCGTGTCCTCGACACCGACGGGTGTCCGATCGGCGGGGCTCAGCTCGACGTGTGGGGCACCGACTACAACGGTCTCTACGAGAACGTCGACGCCGCCCAACCCGAGTTCAACTTGCGCGGCCGCTTCCTCACCGACGCCGACGGGCGCTACGACTTCTGGACGATCAAACCCGTCAGCTACCCGATACCCGACGACGGTCCCGTCGGCGATCTTCTGCGTGCCACGGCCCGGCACAACATGCGTCCCGCCCATCTTCACTTGATCGCCTCGGCGGTCGGCTTCCGCAGTATCGTCACCGAGCTCTACACCGATGACGACGACTACCTCGACAGTGACGCCGTCTTCGGTGTCAAACCCTCGTTGACCGTGCACTACGACTGGATCGACCAAATCGAGCAGATCGCCGCCGCCGGCCGCGACACACCGTACTGGGAACTGCGCCACGACTTCGTGCTCACCACTGGCGCCTCGGCGGCCGTCACGTTCAGCACCGCCCGCAGCCAATCGGAGCGATGACGCCGATGTACGAGAAAGGCCCGCGCGCATGACGAGCTGGTACCCCATCGCGCCCACCGGTTTCACTCGCCAGACCAACTCTCGCAGGATCGTATTCCGCGACGGCGCCCTGACCGAGCTGGGCGCCGAACTCGACCGGCTCGGCGCCTACCGTGTCATGCTCCTGGCCGCCGACTACGACACCGACCTCGGTGAGATAGCCAGCCGCGCAGTCGGTTCACGACTGACATTGGCCTGGAACGAGATCCGCCAGCACGTACCCGAGGACCTCGCGACACGGGCCACCGATGCGGCGACCGGTCGCAATGTCGATGCGTTGGTGACCGTCGGCGGCGGAAGTACCATCGGCCTAGGCAAGGCGATCGCGGTGAACACCGGCCTGCCCCTGATCTGTGTGCCGACCACCTACTCCGGTAGCGAGATGACACCCATCTACGGCGTGACGGCGAACAATCAGAAGACGACCGCACGCAGTGAGAGCGCGCAGCCGACCGTCGTGGTCTACGACCCGCAGCTGCTGGCCACGCTGCCGGCGGAGGTGGTGGGCCCCAGTGCCATGAACGCGCTGGCCCACTGCGCCGAAGCGCTGTGGGCGGCCAACCCCGACCCCATCACCGACGCTTTGGCCCTGGAGGGGGCACGGCGCCTGACGCGGTTTCTGCCCGCGGCGTACGCCGAATCCAATACGGCCGCACGAGGTCAGGTGCTGCTGGCGTCCTGCCTGGCCGGGATCGCACTGGGCACGGCCGGTACCAGCATCCACCACGGGTTGTGTCATCTGCTGGGCGGTATGTATGACACCCCGCACGCCCTCACCCACGCCATCGTGCTCCCTTATGCCGTGAAGTTCGTACGTTCCTCGGTGCCCGACGCCGTTGCCCGGTTGGCGCACGCGATGGGCACAACCGTCGACGACCTCCCGGTCGCGATCTGGTCGCTAGGTCGGGTTGCAGGAACCCCGCAGGGATTGCAGGCAATCGGGGTCACCCAGGCTCAGGTGCAGCACGTCGCCGAGGTCGCGATGGCCCGGGGCCTGACCAGTCCACGTCCGCTGAATCAATCGCTGCTGCAGCGCCTTCTCGACAGCGCCTGGCACGGCATGTCACCGGCGGTCTTCTGAGAGCTCTCTTCCGACGCACACCAAATGCTGCCGCCGCGGGCGGCCGCACGACATTCTAGAAAGGCCTGCCATGCCCGCCGATGAACTCAACGGGACGCTCGTCGCCTCCAAACTGCTCGCCGATACCGCCGACCGCGTCGAGTCACTGAAGAACACCAGCGGCAAGGTGCCTGCTTTGGCGACCGTCCTGGTCGGCGATGATCCCGCCTCCCACACCTATGTGCGGATGAAGGCCAATCGCTGCGCCGACGTCGGGATCCGTTCGGTACGTGTCGACCTCGATGCCGCCACCACCACCGAGCAGCTCGTCACCGAACTGCGCTCACTGTCGGCCGATGATGACATCAGCGGCATTCTGTTGCAGCATCCGGTTCCCCACCACATCGACGAGCGCGCCGCGTTCGAGGCGATCGCACCCGCCAAGGACGTCGACGGCGTCACGGCGTCCTCTTTCGCAGCCACTGCGCTGGGTTTCGCGGGCTACGAGTCGTGCACCCCGTCGGGAATCGTGCGTCTCATGGACGCCTACGACATCCCCGTCGCCGGTAAGCACGTCGTCGTGGTGGGTCGCAGTCACATCCTCGGTCTGCCCGTCGGGATGCTGCTGCTGCAGCGCAACGCCACCGTCACGTACTGCCATTCGCACACAACGGATCTGGCCGATCAAGTGAGACGCGCCGACATCGTGATCGCCGCAGTCGGTCGTCCGGAACTGATCCGCGGTGATTGGATCAAGCGCGGCGCGACCGTGATCGACGCTGGCTACAATCCGGGCAACGTCGGAGACGTGGAATTCGCCGCGGCGCGCGAACGCGCCCAGTGGATCACCCCGGTGCCTGGTGGTGTCGGGCCGATGACGATCGCGGTGTTGCTGGCTCAAACGGCAGACGCCGCCGGCGCGCCGTCGGGCACGCCGGTGCGCCTACTACCCGATCACACCCGGTGAGTGGAGCGTCGAGCACCGGATGCCCAGTGCTCGGCCACACGCACCGCCGCAAGGTTGCCCGACACGTCGTGGACGCGCACACATCGGGCACCGCCGAGAGCGGCCAGCGCCGACACCGAGGTCGTGGCCGCGTCGAGATCCGGAACACCGACGGCCCTGCGCAGGAAGCGCTTTCGCGAGGCACCGACGAGCACCGGCCGGTCGAGGCGGTCGCCGATTTCGGGCAATCGGCTCAGCAGCGCCCAGTTGTGGACGGGGTTCTTCGCGAAGCCGATTCCCGGATCGACGACGATGCGGTCGAATTCGACTCCTGCGGCGCAGAGCGCGTCGATGCGTCGGGCCAACTCGTCACCGACGGCCTCGACGACGTCACCGGCGTAATGGGCGTGCTGATCCATCACATCGCTGGGCGCACGCCAGTGCATCGCCACGAACGGTGCGTGCATCTCGGCCACCGCGCGGGCCATGGCGGGGTCGGCAGCTCCCCCGCTGACGTCGTTGACGATCTGGGCGCCCGCCGACACCGCCGCCATCGCGACCTCTGCGCGCATGGTATCGATGCTGACCGCGATCCCGGCGGCGGCCAAATCCCGAACCACGGGGATGACCCGTCGCAACTCGGTTGCCGCGGAGATGCGCTGCGCGCCGGGGCGGGTGGATTCGCCGCCGACGTCGACGATGTCGGCGCCCGCGTCGGCCATCGCCCGGCCGTGGGCCACCGCGGTATCCAGAGCCAGGTATCGCCCACCGTCGGAGAACGAATCCGGTGTGATGTTGAGGACGCCCATGACTAGGCACCGCGACAGCGGGTCGCCACGGCGGAAGGTCTGCAACATATCGTCGAAGGGACGCGGCCGCCACACGGTGCGTTCCTTGGTCGCGGCGTGGGCTCGTGTGTTGTTCGTCATCGGTCTTGCGGTTCCCTTCCCGCCACGGCCGTGGCGACTGCGGTGCGCGCGGCGGCGATCAAGTACAGCGATCCGGCGATCACGACGAGGCCGTCGGCGCCGGCTGATGTGATGGCATGACGCACAGCGGCTCCCACCTCGCGGTGCGCTACGGCGGAGACCCGCAGCCGTCGCGCGGCGGTCACCATCTGCTCGGCCGATGACGACCGCGACTGGCAGACCTCGGTTCCGATTACGAGGTCGAAATCCTGAGCGTCGAACGCGGTGAGGAACCGCTCGGGTTGACGGTCACCCGACGTGGCGCAGACCAGGATGCGCGGTCGTAGCACCGGCAGGTGCTCGTCGAGGGTCGTCCGAAGTGCCCGTGCGGCAGCGGCGTTGTGCGCCCCGTCGACCACGACCACCGGGTTGCGAGCGTGGAGTACCTCCGCACGACCGGTGACATGCACCGCGGCCAGCACGTGGTGCACCGTGTGATCGGCGATCCGTGCGTGCAGGAAGGACTCGGCGGCGGCCAGCGCCAACGCTGCGTTGCGGCATTGATGTTCGCCGAGCATATTGATCGGCACCGCCGTGTGCTCACCCCACGGGGTGAGCAGGTCGACTAGCGATCCAGTCGGCGACGGCCGGCGGTGGACGGCCGCGACGTCGACGCCGAGCTGCAGGATCTCGCCGGGCCGTCGCGCGGCGAAGATGGGGAGCAGGTCTGGATCGGTCTCCCCGAGAACCAGAGTGGTGCCCGGCCGGATGATGCCCGCCTTCTCCGCGGCGACCTGCCTGCGACTGTCGCCGGCGAATTCGGTGTGGTCGAGTTCGACATTGGTGATGACCGAGACCGAACTATCCACGATGTTGGTGGCGTCCCAGCGGCCCAGCATGCCGACCTCCACCACCGCCGCATCGACGCCGGCGTCGGCGAAGACGACGAACGCCGCCGCCGTGACTGCTTCGAACCAGGTCGGGGTCACCCCGAGGCGTTGCGACATCCACGCCACGCTGCCGAGTGCCTCGGCGAACCGTTCCTCGGAGACGGGTTTCTCGTCCAGGGTGACGCGTTCGGTCACTGTGGACAGGTGCGGGCTGGTGTAGGTTCCCACGCGAAGCCCGCTGCTGCACAGCAGCGCAGTGATCATCGCCGAGGTGGAGCCCTTACCGTTGGTCCCGGTGATGTGGATCGCGGGAAAGCGGCGATTCGGTGACCCCAAAGCCGCGGTGATCAACTCGATTCGCCGTGTACTGGGATCCTCGATCACACCTGATGCCTCGTAACCAGTCAGACCCGAGAGGTATCCGGCGGCACTGACCGGATCGGACCACGGCGCACTGGCGAACACCTGCCGAGCCGCCGTCGGCGGCTTGACGGAGGGTGAGAGATCACCGACTCTGTGCGGACCGCTCACGGGCGGGGATTCACACGCGGGTGCGTCACCGGAAGACGACCGTCTTCGTTCCGTCGAGCAGAACCCGGTTCTCGGTGTGCCAGCGCACCGCTCGCGCGAGCGCCAGGCATTCGTTGTCGCGCCCCAGCATCGTGACCTCCGCCGCGCCCATCGAGTGATCGACGCGGGCGACCTCTTGCTCGATGATGGGTCCTTCGTCGAGGTCCTGCGTGACGTAGTGTGCCGTCGCGCCAACGAGTTTCACACCGCGTGTGTACGCCTGGTGATACGGGCGCGCTCCTTTGAAGCTGGGCAGCATGGAGTGGTGGATGTTGATGGCTCTTCCCTCGAGCTGCTTGCACAAGTCGGTGGACAAGATCTGCATGTAACGGGCGAGCACCACCAGATCGATGTCGAGCTCTTCGACCAACTCCATCAGCCTGTTCTCGGCGTCGGCTCGCGTTTCGGCTGATACGGGTACGTGGTGGAAGGGGATGTCGTAGTTTTCGGCCATCCACGCCAGATCGGGATGGTTGGACACCACGCCGACGACGTCGATGTTGAGCGCCCCGTTGTCGGCGCGGAACAACAGATCGTTGAGACAATGACCGTACTTGCTGGCCATGATCAGGACGCGATGCCTGTCCGATGCGTGCAATATGCGCCACTGCATGGCGAAACGCTGTGCGATGTCGGCGAAGTCGTCGCGCAGTTCGTTCAACTGCACGCGTGCGTCGTACACGGCCTCGAACTGCATGCGGATGAAGAACATCTCGGCGGCGCGATCGACGAACTGCTGGCTTTCGACGATCGTGCACTGATGGTTCAAGAGGAATTCGGTCAACGCGAAGACGATGCCAGGCCGGTCGGGACACGACACCGTGAGCACGAAGCCGGTTGACGTCTGGCGGTCAGACGCGATTGCGTGGGCAGTGGTCATTTCTCATCTCGCTTGATTCTGTTCGGTCCCCGGTGGATCCGGCGGATCCTCTAGTCCGATATCGACTTGAATTCTCGGTTGACGGCTCACCCTGGACTCAGACGCATTGGGCAACGCCGACACGGAAACGGTCGCACCGGCGTTGCCCCTTGCACACGGATCGGCGATCCGGTCCAGGCGCGGTTCGCCACCGCGGACCCGGTGGTATTCCGTCCCGCCGGACGGAGGAGACGCCACACCTCCGACGGGACGGATGCTCAGTGATTGGCCGGGTTGATGTGAAGCGTTGCGCGGATGGCCCGCTGGACATGGCGCTCAACGGTCGGCTTGGCCGATCCGCCGCCCTCCTCGCCCAGCACGATGGTCACTTCGGCGCCATCGACGGCGTGCTTCTCGTCGACCATCGCCATCGAACCCCAACAGCCGATGTTGACGGTGTAACCCGCGTTGGCCGACACGCCCACCAGCAGATCGTCGATGAGAACCTTGTCATGCGGTCCGCTGGCGTAGTTGGACACCGGGATGTCGAGGTACTTCGGCTTCTCCCCGGTGCCGAAGAGGCTGTCGACGATGACGGCGGCGGTGTCCTCGGTGTTCCACCGCAGCCAAACCTTGCGCCGGTGCGGCTGATCGGCCAGCTTCTCCAACGCGGCACGCCCGACGAAGTCGTGATCGAACTTCAGTGTGTGTCCGTAACCGAGATCCCACGGCGTGCAGTAGTAGTCCTCGATGTTGTCCGACACGAAGCTGCCGCCGATCGATGCGTTGGCTTCGAAACCGTTCGCCGGCAACCATTCTCGGAAGGCCTTCATCGACTCCCCGGTGTAGATCGCCGGAACTGGCGACGGAATCCATCCGCTTTCGACCGCGGTCGTGGGATAGGAGCGACCTCCGCCGAGGCGCAGCCCGAACTCCTCGCCGGCCTCCAACAGCGCCTGACGCACGACATCGGCCTTGTCGAAGGGCCCCATCAGCTCCAGACCGGTGAACTCCTCACCGGGGACACCGGCCATGGTGTGGTTGAGTGCTCGGACCGGAACCCCGGCGATCTCGAACTCGTCCATGTTGAAGAACTTGATGCGCGGCAGTTCGCCGGTGACAGCCTTCTTCAGGATCTTGCCGGTGTTCGGCCCGTTCAGATTGAAGCGAAACGTCAGGCGGGTGCCCTTGTTGTCCAAGGCGCGTTCGTCGCGGGTCACCTCGACGTCGTAGTCGCCGGTCTCGGCCATGAAGGCGACCCAGTTCGGCGTCACCGGCCGGCCTACGAGGCTGTACTCGTCCTCTTCGAACGCGAACAGGATCGCGTCGCCGATGACGTAGCCGTCGTAGTTGCATGCGACGAACTGCTTGGCCTTGTTGCGACCGAACTTGGCGAAGCTGTTGATCCCCAGATCGGAGAACAACCGCTTGACGTCGGGTCCCTGGAAGTAGATGTCGGTCATGTGGAAGGACTGGTCGTACAACACCGACGTCTCCTTCCACGCGATCTGCTCGTCGCGCCAGTTGCTGTACTCGCTTCGCATGGGGTAGTCGTACGGACCCTGCGGGGCGTTGCGCAGCATCTGTGCGATGTTGCCGACCCGTTGGATCTTGTCCTCGAGGCTCTCGACGCTCATTGTGTCTTTCCTTTCATCGTTGATTGCATCGACACGAACTGGCTTATTCGGCTATTTGCTCGGAACCGCGGCGATGCGATGCTGCCATTCCACGGTGGCGGCGACTTGGTTGAACGAGAACATGTGTAGCCCGTCGACTCCGAGACTGTCGAAATCGGAGTCGGCGATGATTTGCTCGATTAGCGACTCCGGCGCGTAGGACCGGCCGAGAAGCAGATTCCCGACGAAACCGTGCTGCTTGGTCAGGAACTTGACCGAGGATCCGACACCGATCTTCAGCGAGAGCTCGATCAGCTTGCGCGTCTGCAGGGGCGCTGCGATGCCGATCCGCACGGGCAACGTGATGCCCAGACTGCGCACCGTGCGCAGCCAACCGGTGAACGCCGCCGCGTCGAAGCACAACTGGCTGACCATGTAGTCGGCGTAGGGCTGCTTGCGCTGCAAGGCGTCGATCAACGCGGCATCCGGGATGTTCGGGTGGCCCTCCGGGTAGCAGCCGACGCCGATGCGCTGCAGGTTGTGGTCGATTCCCTGAAGCGCCTCGATGATGTCGAACGCCTCGCTGTACTTGCCGACCGGCTCCTGACCGTCGCCGCCGATCACGTAGAGATCGTCGACGCCCTCGGCGTTCAGAACGCCGACGAACCGCTTGAGTTGCGCCTCGTCCTCGACCATCCGGGCCGCCAGGTGGGGAACGACGCGGTGACCGGATCGGCGGGCGCTCACGACGTGGTCGAGGGTGCGGTCCAAGCCGAACTTCGGCGAGCAAGTGATCGTGACGGTGGTCTCGGTCGGCACCGCACCGGTCTTCTCGTCGGCGCCCTTGAGGGGAATGACCTCGATATTGGCGGTGGCGACCAACCGCTCCATGATTGCTGTGCTCTGATCTTCCATTCGGTCGAACCTTTCCGTGTTATGCGTATGCAGGCGTGAATTGACCGCGTTATGCACGGCGCATAACGTCAATGCGTGGAATAGTCGGATCTGTTCTGCAACATCGCCGACGGTGTGTCGGCGTAGTGCCAACGCCGCGAAGTGATCAGCTCCGCATATTGCAATACGCTGCGTTGTAGATCACTCTCGTTCGAGACGGCGGGGTTGTCCAATACCGGATTTGAACACCCGCAATACCCAACCTGTTGTCAGCGCGCGCCCCGGCGGCTGCCAGCACGCGGCGTTGCCAGCGTTGCCGGACCGAGAGCACCCTCGGCTACAGGGCGCAGGAGTTCAGGTGTTCGACGAAGAGTCGCAGCGTGGGTGAGGTGTGATCGCGCAGATGCGCACAGTAGAGCTGCGACGCCGGCGCGTCGGCCAGGGGAATGAAGACGACGTCGTCCGGGTGGGTCTTGGTCGCGGAGTCCGGCACGACCGCGATGGCCGTGCCCAGGGCGACGTAGGCCAGGCAGGACACGACGTCCTCGGCTTCGATCGCCACCCGTGGTGTGAAGCCGGCGCGCATGCACATGTCGATGACCTCGTCGGCGAACTCCGGTCGGGTTGCGGGGTACACGATCAGGGGGTGATCGCGCAGATCGGCGATGACTGCGGGGTTGCGCCAATCCGACGCCCGCGTGCTATGCATGGCCACGAACAGCGGTTCGGAAATGACGGGGCGACAGACGATTCCGGGTTCATCCGGGTAATGGCGGCCGAAGCCGAGGTGCAACAACTTGTCACGCAGATAGTCGATCTGGTTGTGCTTGGCGACCAACTCGAAGCTCACCGTGACATAGGGATGCTGATCGAGGAATCCCCGGATCAGGGCGGGTATCCCGCTGACAATCGCCGGATCGTAGTAGCCCACCGACAGGTGTCCCACGTCCCCGTCACTGGCGAGGCGGGTCCGCTCGACGGCCCGAGTCGACAACGCCACGATGCGGTAGGCCCGCTCGAGAAGGGCGACACCGGCGGCGGTCAGTTCCATGCCGCCGACGGTGCGACGGAACAGGTCGACCCCGATGTCACGCTCGAGTCGCTGAATGCGGCGCGTCAACGGGGGCTGAGACATGTGCAGCCGCACCGCCGCCCGGTTGAGGTTGAGTTCCTCGGCTACGGCGATGAAACACTCGAGTTGGCGCGGGTCAAGTACCACGGGTCCGCCCGATTCCTGCTGCGCGTCGCTGCATGGTGGCGATGATTGTAGGAAACACCGTGCCCATAGCGGGGCTGAACCGCGGCATCACCTTCCGCTTGATCTCGGCCGGCCATGGGGGTTGAGGACACCGTCGGTGTCGACCGTTGCGAGCGTCGTGGATCGCCGCCGCGCCGGGAACACGTCGAAGGACGTGTGCACGGGTGGGGCCGTCGCCTCGCCCGCGGGGTCCGATGACGAGCGGTCGAGGGCGCAAGGCCGCGGTGGCGTACTCCGGTGAGGGCACCGGCGCGCCACTGCTCGATGATTTGATCGAGTTGGACGCCATATGGATTCGGCGATGTGGCTGATGTTCTGAACTCCAAACGACCGGAAACGGTATTCCGATATGCCGATTGAGCACCGTCAGCTCAACGGCACGGAGCTGACCCTGGCTCGAATCTCGGTCTGCACATGGCGTTCGACGCCCGGCTTCGCCGATCCCCCATCGGGTTCACCCCACACCAGGGTCAGCTCGGAGCCGTCACGCGCGTACTCCTCGTCGATCACCCCGATGGACGCGAACGTACCGATGTTCACGGTGTAGGAGCAGTACGTAGAACGTCCGGCGGGCTGGCCCTGCGACAGCACGCTGTCGTTCTGACTGACGGCGTAGTCGGTGAAGGGCTGAATCATGTACTTGGTACGTCCTTCTCCGGGCTTCTTGAACAGACTGTCCGCCAGCACCCGAGCACAGTCCTGCGGGTCCCAGCGCAGCCAGACTTTCTTGGCGTGTGGTTGATCGACCAGTTTCTGCAGCGCATCACGACCAATGAAGTCGTGGTCGAAGTTGATCAGCCGTCCGTAGCCGATGTCCCACGGTGTCACGTAGTAGTCCTCGACGGCCGGAAGCACCTGACTACCGGCCAGCGCGTAGTTGGCCTCCAGGCTGGTGGCGTCCAGATGCTCGCGATATGACTTCATCGCCTCGCCGGTGTAGATCGCCGGCACCGGGAACGGAATCCAACCGGTCTCCAGCGCCGTCGTGGGATAAGCCAGGCCACCGCCACGCCGCAGCCCGAACTCCTCACCCGCGGCGACCAGCGCGTCCCACACCCGCGGACCCTGGTCCAGCGGGCCAATCATCTCCAGGCCCGTGTGCTCCAGACCCGGCTGGCCGACCATCGTGTGGTTCAATGCCCTGACCGGCACGCCGGCGATCGTGAACTCGCCCATGTTGAAGAACTTGATGGTAGGCAGCGTCGAATCGCAGGCCTTCGTCGCGATTTTCAGAGCGTTGGGTCCCTGGAGCTGGAAGCGGAAGATCTTGCGCGGATTGGGGTTGATCACCGTGGCGCGGTCGAAGGTGACCTCGACGTCGTAGCCACCGGTCTGCGCGAGGTAAGCCACCCAGTTGCCTGCGATGCCCGTCCCCACGAGTGAGTACTTGTCGTCCTCGAGGCCGAACAGGATGGCGTCGCCGACGATGAAGCCGTCCTCGTTGACACCGACGAACTGCTTGGCCTTGTTGCGGCCGAACTTCGAGAAGTCGTTGACCGCGGTCTCGGAGAACAGCCGTTTGACGTCGGGCCCCTCGAAGTAGACGTCGGTCATGTGCGTCGACTGATCGAACAGCACCGCCGTGGTGGCCCAGGCTTCCTGTTCATCGCGCCAGTTCGTGTACTCGGGCTGGTAGGGGAACGCGAAGTTGCCGATGGGGGCGTCGCGCAGCATGCCGACGACGTCGCCGCCGGCCTGCTGAATCATCTGTTCCAAACTGGGGACACTCATGGCCCAACCTTTCCTATTGTTCGCTTGCCTTGTGGTCGGTTAATTACGTTGCGGTCAAGCGCATCCGCCCTCCGCGAATGGGTCTGGATCACCGGAGCGCCGCCGTGTACGGCGGGTGGTGGCCGGTCTGGTGCCGCGCCGGTCATCGGGTTTCGCCCCGCCCGAGAACGGCTTCCAGCGCCGTGCGCAGTTCGGCGGCTGGGTCTGAGGGCAATGTGGTTGCGCGATAGGCGATGTGCTTGTCGGGGCGTACGAGCAGTGCCCCGCTCTCGTCGGTCTCGCGGACTTTCGCCCAGTCGTAGTACAGGTCGGTGACTTCGCGGCCGGGGCCGATGACCACGGCCTTGATTGTGACCCCGAGGTCGGCGGCGACCTTGGCGGCGGCATCGACCCAGTCGTGGCCGGCGATACCGGTGATGAGGGTGAACTGCGAGTAAGGCGCGATGTCCATCGCCGCCAGCCGTACCCGTTGGTCACCGACCCAGGCGTGCGGAAGGTGCGATCCGGGAACGGTGGACTGTTCGTAATACAGTTGGGCGTCGCGAGCGGGCCGGGGCCGCGCCGAGCCGTCGGAGACGATGGCGTCGGAGTCGTAGAACTGCCCCATGTCGTGTCCGTGGGTGTTGAACTCGTAGTTCTTGAAGTCCAGCGCGGACACCAGAGCGGCTCGCCGACTCCGGCCCTCCTCGGTGTTGTCCTTGCGCACGTCGATCTCTCGGGCCATACCGGCCGCGTCGGCGGCCTTGGTCAACCCGAGTGCGTCGTAGAACGGAGCCCAGTCACGGGGAGATTGGTTGGCGCGCTTGACGATCTGTTCGGCGATGGGAGCTCGCTCGACACTGTAGGTCTCCAATAGCGAGGGCGCGGCCGTGCCATTGAGCACTGCGGCGATCTTCCACACCAGATTGTAGGAGTCCTGAACCGAGGTGTTGGCGCCGAGCGCGTTGCCGGGTGGGTGGCGGTGTATGGCGTCGCCGACGCAGAAGACGCGACCGGATTGAAGTCGAGTAGCCCACATCTCGTTGATGCCCCACAGGGATGCGCCCAGGATCTCGATGTCGATGTCGGGTTCACCGATGAGATTTCGCGCGATCTGTTCGGCCGCAGCGTCATCCATGACCGGTGGCTGTTCGTTGATGTCGTATCCCCAGTTGATCAGCCACTCATTCCACGGCCGAACCATCCTGACCACACCCGCGCCCACGCCGCCGACGTTGGACCCCGGCTGAATGATGAAGTACAGCGCCGACGGACGGTGTGCGCAAAGGTGCGAGAGGTCGGCCTTGAAGGTGATGCTCATCGAGCCGTGGACGTCCATCTGCCCTTCGAACGGCAGTCCGATGTCGGTGGCGACCTTCGATCGTGCCCCGTCAGCGCCGATGACGTACTTGGCGCGGATGGTGTAGCGGTGCCCGGTCAACCGATCCTGGACTGCGACGTCGACGCCCTCGTCGTGTTGGATCAGTGACAGGTACTCGGTTGAGAAGCGGGTGTGAGTGCCGCGGATCGTCGCATTGCGCACCAGGATCGGTTCCAGGAACGTCTGCGGTAGGTCAAGGCTCAGACACGGCGATGCGCGCCGGTAGTCGGCTTCCCGGTCGGGGTGCGTGCCCCAGGTGTGGATGCGCCCGATCTCCTCCCCGGCCAGCGATGTGCACACCACGGTGTCGCCGACCAGCTCGTGGCGGGCGGCGTCGTGATGGATCTCGCGCTCCAACCCCATGTCTCGGAAGACCTCCAGGGCGCGTTGGTTGATGAGATGCGCGCGCGGGGTGTTCGCCGTCCATCGGTACTTGGTGATCATGACGTTGGGCACGCCGAGCGTTGACAGCATCACTGCCGCCGATGCTCCTGCCGGGCCCGATCCGATGACCAGGACGTCGGTCTCGACCACGTCGGAGCGAGGAACGTCGGTCTCCCCGTTGCAGTCGTTGAGAGTGGGGCTCACTGCCTGCCTTTCCGCACCGGTGCCGATACTGGTGCTGCGCGGTCTCGACTGTGAACGGTGCGGGGCGCTATCGGCTATCGAATCCGCTTGTTGTGGCTTAAATAATCAGCGATGGCCGAAATGGGGAACCCGTCATCGCTCAGCTCGTTCCGCCGAGGACCGGCGGTGCGTTCATGCGGCGCTGGATGGCTTCGCGGCGCATGTCCGATGCGCGTTGCCCGTACTGGCGTGCGAACGAGGTCGAAAAATGTGTCGATGAGGTGAGTCCGCATCGTCTGGCGACATCGGCGATACTCAGGACGGCCGACGTCTCACGCGTGAGCAGCGCCTTGGCTGCGGCCAGGCGACGAGCCAGAACGTACTGCGGCACCGTGGTTCCCGCCGTTGCGAACACTCGCGAGAGATGACGCGGACTTATGCCGATTGCGGCGGCGATGGCGGTGGCCGATAACGACGCATCGCCGAGCCGCGCATCGATGTAGCGCCGAGCGGCGGCGAGGTATGCCGTCGAGTCCGTCTGATCACCTCCTCCGAGGAGCATCGCCACTAGTGCGACCAGCTGCTCCTCGTCGGGGCGATTCGCACTGTCAACGCGGGTGGCGGTGGTCAGGAGATTGACCAGACTCGCGGCAACGAGGTTCTCGTGCACACCGAAGGTCGCGACGATCGGCGTGCCGGCGGGCTCGACACGGGACACCTCGGTGAGCATCTCCCGCGGAACCTTGAAGAACAGTTCCTCGAAGTCATCGGAGAAGCCGCGCATGAACGGTTTGTCGCAGTCACACGCGACCATCTGGCCGGGACGAAGAGCGTGCACGCCGTGCTCGTGATAGAAGAACGCCTCACCGGCGAGCACGAAGAACAGCACCAATGCATCCTCGGGACGATGACGAATGAGATCGGCTCGGCGTTCGATGACGTGGGCGGATCCGGCGGTTACCCGCGAGACTCTGGTTCGCGGCAGCTGCAGGTTGACCGTCGACCCGTGGAAGTCTCGCTCGCCCAGGGTGCGGCACCGAAGCCGCATCAACGACTCCGACGTGTGCGCCTGCCAGAGTTCGACGCGCTGGTCGGCGGGAACGTCGGCCGTGCTGAAGACCTCCAGCTGCGTCACCGAACCCGATGTCATACCCGCAGCCTAGGGGCAGAGCGCACCGAGGGGAAGTAGCTTGCGTGCGCACGCAATATCGTTGTCGGTCTCGCTTCACGGACGGGTCTGCCCGGCGTCGTCGCGTCGGGGCGCTAGCCTGTCCGAATACGAGCAGGTCGCCAGGTGTGGTGGCGTGCCGAGATGCTTGCTTGCACGCGCAATTATTCGGGAGGAGCGGAGTATGTTGGTTCTCTGTCACTCAACTCGAGACGAGGCTCACCGCATGAAGCCAATCAATCAGAGCACGGTCCATCTGGTCGGAAGCGTGCCAATGGACACCACGGCCGATGTTCTCGACGCGTGTGCCCGTGAGGTCGGGCATCTAGTCGCAGCACTGCCCGACGGAGAACCCAACGAGCGCAGCGCCTGGGTCAACTATCAGGCTTTGAGGGTGTTCTACAGCCATCCACAGCTGGACACGGTTCGCCGCCCCGAACCTGTTGATGGCCAGGACCAGTGGATTCCCAACGGCCTCGATGACATGTGGCAGTTCGAACTGAAGAAGGGTGTCGACCACCTGTCGTTCGACGACTTGCACTATGCCGGCGCCGCGATCGGCTCGTATCTGACGTTCCGCGAACTCCGCGACGCCGCCGTCATTCCGCCCGACGTGCGATTCCAAATCAGCCTGCCGCTGACCGACAGTGCCACCGTGTGGTTCTTCGCCGATAAGAGAACCCGCGACCTCGCCGTCCCCGCTTACCAACGAGCAATGATCGGCGAGTTGGAGAAGATCTTCCTGGCCATCCCGCCGGAAGACGTGTCGATTCAATGGGACGTCTGCTTCGAGGTTCTCGACGTCGAGGGCGCCGTCCCGTGGTCGCCAGACGACGATCCGATGGGGCGGTACCGACGGACCGTTCACACCCTGTCCGAAGCCGTCCCGGAGGAGGCTCTCGTCGGCTACCACCTGTGTTATGCCGATCTCGGCCATCACCATTTCAAGGAACCGGCCGACCTGACGACGAGTGTGATCATGGCGAACGCGACTGTGGAGGCGGCGGCCCGTCGCACCGACTACTTCCATGTAGCCGTGCCACGTGATCGCACCGACGACGCCTATTTTGCGCCGCTGGAGGAACTCGACATCGGCGAGGCCCGACTCTTCCTGGGACTCGTCCACTACACCGACGGTCTCGACGGCACGGCAGCACGGATCGAGGCGGCGCGGAAGCACCTGGCCGAATTCGGCATCTCCACCGAGTGCGGGTTCGGTCGGCGACCTTCCGAACAAGTCCGTCGTCTGCTGGCGATCCATCGTGAAGCCAGTGCGCAGCTAGCTTGAGTTCGCCTCGACTTCGGTTCTCCGACAACCGATGAGTCAAGCGGCGTCGGTGGCATCGGCACCACCTTTCCCCGTTGAGTCCCGTCACCCCTGGCGGTTTGCACACGGAGAGGGCCGTTGGGGCCGAATTGCACTCCCCCCAGCACGTCATCGGTGCCCGAGCCGCCGCGATGTTCGCGGGGGTTCGACCTACCACGCGAGTCGAAACCCCGAAGGCGAGTCCTCAACCGCTCCTCGGCGAGGCGTCAGTGATCGTGGTCGTGGCCCACACAGCCGTCGCCGTGGTTCTGGTCTTGGTCCTCCGTCGGAGGGAAGAACACCACGTACGGTTCGCGATTCAAGTCCAGCCGCAGGCTCTGATACATGATGAAGGTGTGGTTGACCGCGAAGGTGTCCACACCGCCGAGTCGGGGTCGCCACTTCTCGATCACCGGCTGGGCGGCCTCGGCGCTGGCGGCGTCGTACATGGTCTTGAAGTAGACGTAGATGTTCTCCTGGCCGACGAGGTCGCGCGACAAGTCGCGCTTGACTTCGGTCAACTCCAGCGCGTGTTGCGCCGCCTCGCGGATGTCGTGCATGTACTCACGCTGGGTGATCACATCCTCGCGCGTGCCCAATCGGTTCAGATGGCCGGTGATCATCGTCTCGAAATCGAATTCCAGCGTGTGATCGTGGTGATCCATGAAACCCGGGATGTGCTTGGACATCGCGATGTTGGCGAACGGGACCCAACCGGGGTAGATGACGTCCACCAGCATCAGAACCTGGTGCTGGGGTATGTGGATGAAGCTGTTTCCGGGTGCGTGGTTGTTGCCCTTATAGACCAGATCCAGCACCTGTCCACCCACCTCGAGGCGGTAGCTGTCCTTGAACGTCACATCCGGCGGGCGACGAGCCGGATCGCCGAGCTCGGTAAGCAGGGTGTGGGTCTCCTCCTGGGCGATCCGCACTGCGTCGTCGGGGAACTGATTGGCCGTTCCGATGTGATCACCGTGGTAGTGCGAGTACACGACGTGCGTGATCGGCTTGTCCGTGACGTCGCGGATCGCACGGGTCACCAGCCCACCAAGTGTCGGGGGTGCGTCGATGGCGACCACCCCGTTGTCGCACACGACGAACGCACACTGGTAACCACCCTCGGTCACCCAGTAAACCCCGCCTTTGACCTCCTCCACGAGATACCCCTGCGGAGGCACTTTCGGACCGAAGGAGGTCGCCGGAACCGCCGGCACGTCGATTTGGGGCTGTTGCTGCGCCATGGGCGGGCTCCTGGATAGGGTCTCAAACGGATCTGCCTCCGCGGGCGCGGAACGAGCAGATACATGACCATATCGACCCTTGCTCGCGCAAGCAAGCATGAGTGAAACTCAAGCAACACGCCTGCCATCCGTGCATTGCGACCGGGGTGCTGGGTTGATCGCCATCGGTCGACTCAGCGTGGCAGCGGACCGGCTGGGACGGTGCCGGTGCAGAGTGTTGCTTGCTCACGCAGATTTGGAGTACGGTCCGGACGGGCTGACGGCCACGCGACGACACGATCAGCCACGCGCTCGGCGCGTGTGCGCAGCCGTTCGCGGGCGCGCGGCCCGCGGGCCGGAACCATCAGAAGGGCTTCGAGGATGAAACGCGACGTGGTCGTGGTCGGCGCCGGAATCGTCGGACTCGCGGTGGGGCGCGAACTGACCTCCCGCGGGTATCAGGTCACGATGCTGGAGAAGGAAAGCCGTGTCGCCGAGCACCAAACCGGTCGTAACTCCGGGGTGATTCACTCGGGCCTCTACTACGAGCCGGGCAGCCAGAAGGCCGTGATGGCCACCGCCGGAGCGCGATCGATGCACGCGTTCGCTCGCGAACACGGGATCGCGGTGGACATCTGCGGAAAGCTGGTGGTCGCCACCGACGATGATCAGGTGCCCGCCCTGCACAGGTTGCTCGAGCAAGGCGTATCCAACGGGGTACCCGTGCGGATGATCACCCCGGCTGAGGCTCGCGGTTACGAGCCGTGGGTCTCGTGTGTGGCCGCGCTTCGGGTTGAGAGCACCGGGATCATCGATTACCGGGGTGTCAGCGAGGTCATGGCGTCCCAGATTCGCGCCGCGGGCGGTGACATCAGATTCGGCGCGCGGGTTCGAACCATCCGCGCTGATGACCGCGGCGTCAGCATCGACACCGATGACGGCCCCATCCGGGCCGACTACCTCGTCAACTGCGCGGGACTGCACGCCGATCTGGTGGCCGGAATGGCCGGAATCCGGCCCGCGGTTCGAATACTGCCGTTCCGCGGCGAATACTTCGAACTCGCCTCCCCCTACCGTCATCTGGTCAAAGGATTGATCTACCCGGTTCCAGACCCGCGCTTGCCGTTCCTGGGTGTGCACCTTACGAGAATGGTCACCGGAGCCGTTCACGCCGGCCCCAACGCCGTGCTGGCGCTGGCCCGCGAAGGGTACAGCTGGACTCGCATTCAGCCGCGCGACATCGCGGACTACCTGCGTTGGCCCGGACTGTGGCGGCTCAGCGCGCGCTACTGGCGCGCCGGGATGGACGAGATCGCTCGCTCGCTGTCACGGCAGCGCTTTCTGAGATCGCTGCAAGCGCTGGTGCCCTCCATTACGACCGATGCCCTCGTCGCGTGCCCGGCGGGCGTGCGCGCCCAAGCGGTACGTCGCGACGGACGTCTCGTCCAGGACTTCCACTTCGAACACGGTGTTCGCCAGACCCACGTCCTCAACGCCCCGTCGCCGGCCGCCACTGCCTCACTGGAGATCGGCCGATTCATCGGCGATGTCGTCGACTCTCGGCCCTAGAGCTCGCTGCGAATCGGCGTCGCTGCGCCGAAACGCCATTGTGCGCCAACGACACCGGCGTGCGGTAGTCTCGTGCTCTCGTCTCCCGCGTCGCGTAACGCCGTCAAACTCGTCGACACAACCACGCGCGAACACGTCGAAACACTCCCGGTGTGCGTCGCGGCCGACGCACACCGCGAGCCGGAGGGTGATCTTGGTCGAGGGTCCACACCGGCGCACCCCACGCTACGGCGTGAGCAAGCGAGGCCTTGATCGGCCGACGCGGTTCGTCGTCATCCATCGCCGTTGTCCAATCATGTTGCGTTACAGCACCGATCGCATAGAATTCAGAAGTTGAACATGTGGCCGACCAGTCCCAATACTTCGGTTCGATGATGGCGGTATTCAGCCCGAGCTGAGCCGCGCGAAATTGCTGCGACATATCCGCCGGGACCTGCTCCGAGAACGACGACGTCATCGTGGGAGGTCATCGCAACGCCTTGGACAGGAACTGGTGGTGACCGCGATCGGATCCGTTCACTGCATCACTCCGATGACGGGGAATTCACGCCGCGGCCGAATGGATCATGCGCTCCCATGGAATGAAGGAACTGTTTGAAACGGGCACGCTCGGCGTTGCTCAGATGGACCATCAGGCGGTCATCTGCGATTCCCATGACCGCTTCGGCTCGCTTCAGTAACGCCATGCCCTTCGCAGTCAGCCGCGCCGGGATCGATCGCCCCGTCGCCACCGCCGGTCGCGCGACGACACCCATGTCTTGCAGCGTGCGCACGACGAGGTTCATTGCCTGCGGTGAAACGTTGGCGCTACGAGCCAGACTGGCGTTGGATTGGCCGGGAGCTCCGGCGAGGATGCGCATACAGACGAATTCCGGCACGCCGATGCCCAGTGGCTGGAGCTCGGCGACCATGTACGGTCGCAACGTGGTCATCGCCCGGTACAGGAGGTAGCCCAGCGGTTGGTCGGCGGTGTCGCCCCAACCGGACCGGTGGTTCTCACCGAGGACGGCCGGATGCTGGTCTACCGAGGAGGACTCGGAGTCATGCGATCGTGTCATCGACAATGTCGGGAACACCTAACCGTTAGGACCGGCGTTCGGGCAGTGAACCGCCGAGCCGTTCATGGGAGCGCTCTCGCACCAACCCGATCGGCGCTGCGCCGCGACCGGCGGCCAGCTCCTCGGCGTCATGTGCTGGGCCGCAACGTGTTCAGATGCGACTGTGAGTCGCGTTCGGTGTTCAACGGCCCTGAGACCGTGTAATACCGTTGCCCGGCCACGAGCAGTTCCTCGGCGGGGAACTTGGTGATGACCTCGCAGCCGTTCGCGGTGACGACCATCTCCTCCTCGATCCGCGCGGCACCCAAACCGTCACTGGATGGCCAATAGGTCTCCAGCGCGAAAACCATTCCCTCTTCGATCACTTCAGGATGCTCGAGAGAAACCAGGCGGGAGAAGACCGGCTTCTCCCAGATGGACAGCCCGACCCCGTGGCCGTACTGCAACGCAAACGCCGCCTCCTCGTCGGGGAATCCGAACTCCTGGGCAGTGGGCCACACCGCCACGATGTCGGCGGTGGTGGCTCCCGGTCGCACCAGGCGGATCGCCTCATCCATGTATTCGCGGCAACGCTTGTAGGCATCGCGTTGTCCCGTCGATGCGCTGCCGACCGCGAACGTACGGTAATAGCATGTGCGATAACCGTTGTAGCTGTGCAATATGTCGAAGAAGGCCGGGTCCCCCGGACGGACGATGCGGTCGGAGAACACGTGCGGGTGCGGTGCGCATCGCTCGCCCGAGATCGCGTTGACGCCTTCGACGAATTCCGATCCTAGGTCGTACAGCGTCTTGGCGACGACGCCGACGCATTCGTTCTCGCGCACACCCGGACGAAGGAAGCGGTACAAGTCGTCGTAGGCCGCGTCGACCATCGAGCACGCGTGGGTCAGCAGACCGATCTCGTCGGGGGTTTTGATGCGCCGGGCTTCCAGGAAGACCTGTTGGCCGTCGACGACGGTGATTCCCGCCGCCTGCAACGCGGCGAGCACCGGCATCTCGATGACGTCGACACCGAGGGGCTCGTTCAGCAAGCCATACATCTCGAGTTCGCGCTTGATCTTCTTGGCGACGCTCTCCCCCATGCCCACCAGCGGGTTGATGGCACCGCGCAGGGTGGATATACCGGCGCGCGCTCCACTGGGATTGCGGGGGTCGGCGCCGTGGTGGGCTCCGTGCGGATCGGCGTCGGCGTGGGCATTCGAGTAGTCCAACCAGGGGTTGTACAACTGGTGATGCTTGGCCGCTGACCCGAAGTCCCAGACGATCGGTTCGCCGCCGCGGACCAGCAGGGCGAACCGGATCATCTTGTCGACTGCCCACGTGCCGATGTGGGTTGCCGTCATGTAGCGGATGTTGGCGAAGTCGAATGTCAGCACCGCGCCGAGTTCGGAGCGTTCGAGCTGGTCGCGTAGCCGAGCCAACCGCTCGGTGCGCAGCCGGTCCATGTCGATTCGCTTTTCCCAATCAACGGTGTTGGGTCCGAACGTCGCTATCCCCATCACAGCCACCTCTCGTCCTAGGGCGACCGCCGGTCCTCACTCCGGGCCGACAACCATCCGCGTGTTAAACATTACTTAACACTCGTGATGTCGGCGGAGTCAACCCCTAAGCGCTTCCCGCCGTGGACGTACGCGGCGCGGCGACCTGCTGGGGCGCGGCTTCGGTTGCCGACATTCCGGATGCGTTGCGCCCCACGACATGCCACACGCCCTGAGCCGCCTCGGCGTAGTCGTTGACGTAGGCGTGTGGGATCGCGGAATCGAAGCTGACCGATGAGCCAGGTTCGAGGGTGAACGTCTCGAAACCCAGCTGGACGGTCAGTCGCCCGGACAATAGGAAGCCGTATTCGCGGCCGCTGTGACTCATCAGCCCGCCGGACGAGGAACGACTACCGGGCGGATAGGTAACGAGTAACGCGTCCACCAGTGGATCGGGCTCCGCGGTCAGCCGTTCCCAGGTCACGCCGCTGTCCATCACCAGAATCGCGCGATCAGCGGAGCCGATCACCGGCACCGGCGGACGATCTCGGCGGGCCGGCGGCCCACCGAGAAGCTCGTCCAGTGACACGTTCAGACAGGAGACCAGCGCATACAACGTGGCCACCGATGGTTGTGCCCGACCGTTCTCGATTTGCGAGAGCATGCTCGCCGAGACGCCGACCCGACGCCCCAACTCCCGCAGGCTCAGGTCCGCCTCGATGCGGGCTGCGCGCAACCGCTCACATGCGTCAGGATCCACCTCTGCACTCGCCTCCTCGACCAACACGACTCGCGGGTTGCGGCCCGCACTGATTGTCATTGAACACTCAGCGGGCGGTACGCGGGCATCGCCGGCACTGAGGCGCCGGCGGGCGTTGCGGCTCAGCCGATGTTGACTTGAGTCGCCCAGTCGTTGTGAAAGGTGAACCCGCCACTAGCGGGAGGGAGCGGCGACTGAACCTCGATCCAACGCAGCGGATCGTCGCCCAGCGGCGCGAAACCGTGCGATGCCCCCACCGGTGCGAAGATCAAGTCGCCCACGCGAGCAACGTCGGTGTCCCCGTCGCAGAAGCTCTTCGTCTCCCCGGACACGACGTAGTAGACCTCATCGAACGGATGAAAGTGCTCCTTGGCGGTCTTTGCCACTACACCGCCCGAATTGGGCTGGAACTGCACGATGAACATGGCGTGATGGCGCGCACCCAGCAGCTCGTCGACCATCATCCGAATCTGAACGTTCTGCACGTTGGCGCCATGGTATCCGGGCATGGAGATGGAACCGGGCGGCGCCATGTCCGACTGCGCGAAATGCCCGGCGAACGGCTTGGAGGGATCCAACTCGTCGACCGGGCGCCCGGCGGTGGGCGCCGTCGTCTCCGGAGCGTCGAACACACCCCACTCGCCCGCGCCCCCGATCGGGCGAGGTTGCGGAGCGTGAATCCGCAGCAAACGCGCACGGTGCTGCGACGGGTTGCTCCACGCGTGACCGAAACCCAAGGGGACCAGTCCGAAGTCATCGGGCGCCAGCGCGTAGCTCCCATCGGCGATCGCCACCAGAGGCGTTCCATCCAGAACGTAGAACGACTCCTCGAAGGGGTGCCGGTGACCGCGCACAGTGGCTCCGGGCGCCAGATCGATCAGCGCCACCGACAGATGCGATGCACCGTGCTCGGCGGTCGGGAACGACGCCACCGATACGCCCTCGCCCGGTTCGCTCGGGTGGCCGGTGAAACGGAGTTCATCTCCGCGAAGCACACGCAAGCCGCGTGGTGCCTTGAACGATTCGGCTGAATTGGTCATGCCAACAGCTTGACTTATCCCACCCCCGTTAATCAATACTGAACATGCGACGCGGCGGATAGGGCCGCCGCAACCGGCGACCGGGCGTCGAGCGCGACAGCGCTGGCGAACCCGGCTGATGTTGAGGAGACGGTCCATGAAGGTGAGCGTGCTCGGACTGGGGCAGATGGGAACGGCTATCGCCGAGCGGCTCGTGGACGCCGGACACACCGTCAGCGTGTGGAACCGCACGCCGGGCAAGACGGTCGATCTGGTGGCACGCGGGGCGACCGAACTCGAATACCCCTACGAGGCCTGGCAATCCGAGGTCGTCATCACGATGCTCGCCGACTCGGCTGCTCTCGAACTCATGATGATCGACGGGTTCGAACTTCTGTCCTTCGACGGTGCTCGCGGGAAGTTCCTGATCGACATGAGCACGGTGTCGCCCGAGTCCTCGGCACGCGTCGCCAATTCTGCTGCTACGAACGGTATCCGGTTCCTGCGGGCGCCCGTGAGCGGAAATCCCGCGGTGGTCCGCGCGGGTAACCTGGCGATCGTCGTGTCGGGCGCTGAAGCCGATTTCGACGCCATGCGCACGTTGTTGAGCGACGTCGGGCCCAACGTGTTCCGGGCCGGCGAAGGCGAGGCCGCCCGTATCGTCAAGCTGGCCCTCAACTTGATGATCGCCGGCACCGCACAACTGCTCGCCGAAGCGATCACCTTGGCCGAGGCCCACGGTGTCGAGCGCGCCGACCTGTTGGAGATCATGAGCGCGTCGGCTGCCGGATCGCCGTTCGTCAAGTACAAGACGGCGGCCCTGTTGGCAGAGGATTACACGTCGACGTTCAGCACCCGGCTGATGCGCAAGGACCTCGACCTGATCCTCGATTCGGCGGCCGCCGGTGGCGTCCCTCTGCCCGTGACCGCCACCGTGCAGCAGCTGCTGCAGGCGTGCGTATCGACCGGCCTTGGCGACCAGGACTTCATGTCGCTGCTCATCCGCCTCAAACGCGAAGCGGGCCACCCCGCCTAACTCGACCACGATCACCCGACGACACTCGGCGAGACGCCGATATTCACCCTTCGGAAAGGACTGTTATGACGCTCGTACCGTTGCTCGACAGCAGCGAATTCGACGCCGCCGACCAGGACGCCCTGGCCGCCGGGCAGAAGGCCTACGGCAAAGTGCTCAACACCTGGGCCGCCATCGGCAACAGTCCCGGACTCTTCGCCGCCTACCTCCCGTTTCTGCGCCAGGTAAACGGGCCGGGACAGCTGGAGGGACGGATCAAGGAGCTGACGGCCGTCCGCGTCGCGGTGTTGAATCACTGCCGCTACACCGCGAGCCATCGCTGCACCGCAGCGTCAGCCAACGGGGCCACCGAGCCCGAACTCACCGCTGTCGCCCGCGGCGAATACGACCAGTTCACCGAACGTGAGCAGCTCGCCTTGCGCCTCACTGACGAGATGACCACCGAGTTGCCGGCCCGTAGACGCCAGGCGAGCCCGTCGGGCCTGTCGGACCAACTGCGCGAAGGCCTCGAACAGCGCTTCGATCCGACCGAGCTGGTCGAACTCACCATGAGCATCGGCGTGTGGAACGCGCTGGCACGATTTCACCGCGTGATGGAGTTCGATCTCGACATGCCCGAGGCACCGGATTCCGTCGCATCGGCACTCTAGATCGACTGCTGCGGGTACCGCCAGCAGGCTGCGCGCCGCAGACGACCGAGTGCGAGCGAACCGACCACACCTTCTGAGGCACCGATCTCGTCGACCCGTATCCGCCAGGAGGAACTCGCCGAGCGGTTCGGGCTGAGCCGACTGCCCGTACGTGAGGCGCTGCGGCTGCTCGAAGCGGATGGCCTGACCCGGCTCGAAGCCGATCAGAGTGCACTGGTAGAGCACATCCGCCGCGCGCGGATACAGCTCGCGCAGCACCCGAGATCGTCCAACACTGAGCCGATCGCAACGCGGGATGCTCCGCACCCCAACGACGCTCGCAGGTTCGGTGCCTCAGCGCTGCCCTGCGGCCGTAACGGCGGCTGCCGGTCGAGCATCACCACCGATGCCACGCGGTCGGCGATGCAGCGGCGCCTGCGGCTCCTCCCGTAAGATCCCGCATGCGCAAGCAAGTTCGATGTTGTGTCGCCCGAAAGGAACCCGCGATGGCGCTTACGCGAGAGCTACACCGGAACTCGCACCGGTACCGGCGCGACCTGCAAAATTTTGGTTCGCTTCTTTCGCGGGTATGGCAGCTCATTCACCACTAGCCTCGTTTAGTAGTCGATCGGCAGGGGCGAAGAACGTGGCTGCGGACATCAAGACCCGATCGCACTGGCTGATGGGCTATGGACTGTCCCGTGCGACGCTGAAGCTACTCGCTCGCCGGGGTGATCCGTTTGCCCAGCTGATGATCGACAGCAGCCAGCCCGCGAACGTGTATCACCTCGTTGAGCAGATTCGCCGGCGCGGGCGCATGTCCCCGGTCGTCGGCAACGGGTGGGTCACCGCTGACGCGCAGATTGTCCGTGACGTGCTACGTGACGGCAGATTCCGGACCCTCAAACCGCAGGACCGGTCACCATTTCGTGCCGTGCAGCGGATGCTGGTGAAAACCAATCCCGGCGTGCTCAACGCTACGGAACCGCCGTCGCTGCTCGTCGCTGATCCACCCGAGCATGCACGGTTGCGACGCCTGGTGTCGCGGGCATTCACCCCACGCGCGATCGACGGTCTTCGGCTCCGCATCGAGGAGATCTCCCGCACCCTGCTCGACGATCTGAATGACCACACCCAGTGTGATTTGGTCGCCAACTACGCGTCCCAAATCCCGATCGAAGTCATCGCCGAGATGCTGGGCATACCCCGCGACGAGATACCCCGCCTCTACGCATTCGCCGATCCCGGCACCAAACTGCTCGCCGACACGGCCGTCTCTTGGCACGACTTCCATACCGCCATCGACGCGTTGCGCGAGTTCGAAGACTACATCGCCGCGCACATCGAGCGGCTCCGCCGCCGCGGCGCCGACAACAGCATCTTGTCTGCCGTCCTGCAGGACAGCGATCTCACCGACATCGAGGTCAGGACGTTCGCGGGGCTACTCCTCGGTGCCGGGTTCATCACCACCGCCCATGCATTCAGCAACGCAGTCGTGGCACTTGTCGGTCACCCCGATCAACTGGCCCGCCTCCAGGCACATCCCGAGGGCTGGCCCAACGCGGTCGAGGAGGTGCTGCGCTACGACTCCGTCATCCAAATCGGTGTCAGGGTGGCCACCCAATCACTTCAGATCGCCGGGCACACCGTGCGGAAAGGCTCGGCCGTCTTCCTTCTCGTCGGCGGTGCCAATCGCGATCCGGCCATCTTCGAACGTCCCGACGAATTCGACACCACCCGTGCCAACGCCCGCGACCACATCAGCTTCGGCACCGGTATCCACGTCTGCCTCGGCGCGCCGCTCGCCCGTATGGAACTGCACATCGGCCTACAAGCATTGTTTGAACGCTTCCCCCAGCTAGCCCTCGCGGGCGAACCGACCCTGAATAACAGCACCCTGCTGCACGGAATAAGACACCTGCCCGTCATCCTCGGACCCACAAAGGTCAACGCCGAGTAATCACGGGACGGTTCACGGCCGTGTGCCGGAGATGGCCGCCACGCGCCGCGATTGTCATGCCGCCGCAATCGATGCCGCCTACACTTCGCCTGCATGGCGCTGGTTCGGCCGTCCTCCGAGGAAGGGCTGCCGCGCGGATTCAGCTTCCCCCACCACCCAACCCAGTCGGACATCGCACGCCGGCAGAGGGCGATCGAGGCATGGGAGGCGGTAAACGTCG
>Ga0137412_10000064_pt1 | contig 56736 bp, 44 predicted proteins | sample CZODoug2_1_16fun_FD_122160 | JGI IMG/M metagenome (GOLD analysis project Ga0137412, IMG submission 122160) | Vadose zone soil fungal communities from Angelo Coast Range Reserve, California, USA - CZODoug2_1_16fungal (Hybrid Assembly) | ecosystem: Environmental > Terrestrial > Soil > Vadose zone...
TCGGCGTCATCAACCATTCGGGGCTTGCGGTAAAAAACATGCGGCCAATCCGTACCCCAGACCACACGGTCTGGAGCCAGGGCGTGGACAGTGCGGATATGCTCGACCATGTCCGAGTAAGTCGAGTTCAGCCGGGATACTCGATCGACATTCGATAGCCGCAGCCAAAAGTTCGGCCGTTCAAGCAGCCGACCGAGCGCCGCCAGCCCGGCCGCGTAGTCGGGAGAAGCCGGGCTCAGGTGTGCGATGTGATCGATGCAGACCTGTCCCTCGATGGTAGCCAGCTCTGCCTCGCGGGCCGGCAGCACCTCGCTGTCTACGTGTATGGCGGTGCACCACCCAAGTTCCGCAACCCGATCGGCCTGCTTACGTACGTCACTGATCAACATCGGCTCGACCAGCCACGTGACGAGGTTGAACCTGGCGCCTCGCACGCCAGCCGCGTGCAGATCAGCCAGTTCTACGTCGGAGATGCCCTCATCGACGAGCGCGACGCCGACATACCGGCCCTTGGCAGAGAGCAGAGAGTCGACCAGAGCCCGGTGATCGGAGCCATAGCTCGTAGGCTGAACAAGGACTCCCCTAGCGATGCCGAGGACGTCGTGCAGCGCGGTCAAGGCCGCCAGGGTGGCCGCCGTCGGCGGCCTGAATCGTTTCGGTCCCGGCTTGAGCGGGTACCGCTCCAACGGTCCGTACACGTGGGCGGCAGTGTCCCAACTACCCGGAGGCAGGACGCAGTGCGGAGCTGAAACGTTCGATCGGAATTGCGGGAATTCCGGGATCGAGGTACCCACAAGATCACTCATTGCGCTCGTCCTTTGCGTCGAGTTAAGGCGTGTCGTCTGGCTCAAGCCGCGTCATGGCGAGGCGAACGCTTGGAATGAGTCGGCGCATCGGGCGTCAGTGCGTTCGGCGTGGGCCGTATTCCGACCATGGGAACAATTCCAGCGCTCCGCATGTCGGTCAAGCGATGCGTCTCATTGACCGGACTCAGCACCGCGCAGTTCAGTGGACCACCAAGGAGAGCAGTTCATCGTCGAGTCCGGGGTGTTGAGCAAGTCGGCGTCGCAATGTTAACAATGGCCGAGTGGCGTTAACACCCACGATGGCGGTGAGCTCGCCACCGTCGCGATAGCTGATCAGGAACCGGTTATCAGCCGGGCTGCCCCACACGATCGAGTCATCGTGGTGTTCACTCGGCAGCCCTAGCATCTCGATGCGGATCCCAAACTGATCCGACCAGACGTAGGGCTGATCAGCGAACGCGACAGCAGCGGCCCTGCCGAGTAGCAAATTCTGGGCCGCGCACTCGGCCTGCTTGACCGCGTTGGTCCAGTGCTCCAACCGAACAGTCCGGCTCAGGTCGGCGCGATACCAGCGAGCGACGTCGCCGGCAGCAACCACGTGGTCGGCCGCGAACAGCCTGTCATCGCACACCAAACCATCATCCAGCTCCAATCCCGAGCCGACGAGCCATTCGACGTTGGGTGCGGCGCCGATACCCACGACCACTGTGTCGGCTACAACGGTGTGACCGTCGGACAAAGCGATTTCGACACCGGTGTCGCCCGGAGTTATCGACAGCCCAACCACGCTAGATTCCAAGCGCAGCTGAACCCCGGCCTGCTGCATCACTGTGGCCAGCCAGGCGCTAGCCGACGGCCCGAGCACTCGCCGCATCGGCCCGGCCTGCGGCTCGATGATGGTTACCCTTGCACCGACTTCGAGCGCAGTCGAAGCCACCTCCGAACCTACGAACCCTGCTCCGACAATGACGACGTGCCCGTGCAGACGGGCGCGGAGCCTGCGGCTGTCGTCGACGGTCCGCAGGGTCAGCACTCGGTCGGACGGCGCGCGAAGCAAGTGATCGAGGGTTCGCGCACGGGCGCCTGTCGCGACGACGAGACCATCGTAGGAGAGCTCGTTCCCGTCAAGCAGCGAGAGGGTCCTCGTGGCGAGATTCAACTGGCTAGCCGTGGCCCCTAGGAGCAGCTTGACGCCGGACATCTGTTCGCTCGGCAGGTTGATGCGCTCCCGCTCCCACGCGCCACTGAGGAGTTGCTTGGATAGCGGGGGCCGGTCGTAGGGCGCATGAGGCTCGTCGCCCACTACAGTCGTCCGCCCGCCGAACCCGGCCGATCGAAGGGTTTCAGCGGCCCGGGCTCCCGCGAGCGATGCACCGACAATGACGACCCGTCCGTTAGGCGGTAGTGGTTCACCACTCATAGGGCAACAATCCGATCGGGACGATCGCGCCGGAGGTCAGGGCGAAGTTCTCGATCACATCAATGATGCCACGTGCGACCTCGTCTGCGGAGAGCACCAGTCCAGTGACCGTCCGCGGAGACTCGCGCATGGTTAGGTCCGCGACCCGGTGCCCCCACATCTGCTCGAGCATGGGCGTCGCTGTAGTACCCGGAATCACTGCGTTGACGCGAATAGCCTGTGGCGCATGGTCGAGCGCCATGCACTTAGTCAGTGACAGCACGGCCGCCTTCGATGCGGCATAGGCGGCAAGTTCATGCCGCCCGTACGCAGCGGCCGAGCAGACATTGACAATCGTCGAGTTGGGCCGCAGTTTGGGTAGGAATAGGCGGCTGACCAGATACGTCCCAGTCACGTTGACCTCGAAGCAGCGCTCCCATTCACGTGGATCAACCTGCAATATCGAGCCGGTCGGCCTGACAGCCGCGGCGTTGACAATCACGTGCACGCTGTCGGACAGGACGGAATCGACCAGTTCGAGAAGTGGTGCCTCCTCAGTGATGTCCAGCTCTACTTGCCGCACACCAGCGCTTGATGCATGAGGGAACCGGAGATCGATGCTGAGCACTGAATAGCCGAGCCCGGACAGGCGTTGCGCCACGGCAGCGCCAATGCCTCCTCCCGCACCCGTGACAACCGCCGTCCGTTCGCGGGAATCGGGGTCGAAGGTTAGCCGTGACGAGGTCACGTCAACTCTCCTCGGTCATGAGCTGCTGCCAACTCTCGCCGGCCACGAACCGAGCCCACCGACGATAGAAGTTGCGGGCGTTCTCCTCCGTCGACCACGAGTCCGACTCCGTCGCGCCAGCGACCGCGGCAGGATGGTTCATCCCGAGACCCTGACCGTAGTGGTACTTATAGCGCCGGGCGATGGTGCCTCGGCTGGCGTCAGTCGCGTAGTTCCAGTTCTCCATGTCGTCCTGCTCGGTCAGACCCGCTGGACCGGAGTAGCGCATGTAGTAGTGCCGTAACCACTGTCGTACGTTGTCCGGCACGTCCTTGTCGACGACGAACCAACGCCACATCTCGGTCTCGGTCGGGCTGATCGGGTGCACCACGAGAACGGTCCGAGGAAAGCCGCTGGCGTGGAAAGACATTGCCGGGAACAGGGTCGCCGGACCGTGCGCGCCGAGCGGCCGGCCCTGAGCGACGCGCCGGTCGTGCTTTATCTCAGCCTGTTCGGCGAAGTATTCGGTGAGCTCGGGGTGGCCATCGAAAACCGGTGAGTCGCGCTCCTCGTCGGCCGCGTCCGTGGCACCGTGACCGAGCACCGTGAACGAGGTGGAGTGCTGCCGGGCCCGGCGCTTGGACAACTCGGCCGAGGTCAATCCGTGTCGGCTCCCTGTTGCGCCGGACGGACCGATACCCGCCACCTCGACACTCGCGTGACTGGTCGCCGCGTGGTACATGTCGCCAAGGAAATTCTCTGCGACGAATTTCCAGTTGGCCCGCACCCTCCACTTGAGGACGCCGTCGAAGGTCTCTACGCCGGCGGACTCCCCGGTCATGCTGTCGCTGAGGCTGTCCAGCCAGTGTCTAAACTCTCCGACGTATGACTCAAACGAGACTGCGTCGGAGTCCCAACTGGCGAAAATGAAGCCCTTGTAGTTATACATATGTGGCACCGGCACCAGACCCCATTGCGAGCGGTCGAGTCTGCCGCCATATGCCCCACGGAACTGAGGCACTCCGAATAGTTCGCCCGGCCTCGAGACTAGCGTGCCGTCCATCGAGTATGACCACCCGTGGTAAGGGCAGGTAAATTGCAGCGTGTTTCCCAGGTCGTAACGGCACACCTTCATCCCGCGGTGCCGGCAGGAATTGAGAAGGACGTGAATCTCGCCCTGAGCGTCCCGAGTCAGGATCACCGAGTCGGTACCCATACGCGAGACGAAATAGTCTCCGGGGTCGGCAATTTGGCTCTCGTGTCCGACGAACAGCCACGCCCTCGCGAACAACTGCTCCATCTCTTGGTCGAATATGGCCGGGTCGATGAAGATCGATCGGTCGATGACGCCTTCGTCGGCACTTACTGCGGCGTACGGATCGATCGGCGCGTTCGTAGCAGGGCCTGCGTCCAAAGTTGTCACGATATCTCCTGCATGGGCGGACTGGTCAGCGATCAGGAACGAGATCAGAAGAAGAACGTCAGGTTCTTCGGCTGTAGGACGCTCTGTTCCAGCAGCACGTGGCGGTGCACGATACGGGGACCAGCATCGGTGATGCGAAGTGTGTCATGCCGCCGGGCCACCAGAATGTCGGTCTCCGTGTCCACACGGTTGCGGTAGACGAGGAGGCGGCTGCTCGTCTCGACTAGCGGCAGCTCGCCGCCAACCACACGGACGTTGGTGACCAGGTGGGACACTCTCGACACTGGCTCCTCAGCCCAGTGCTCACCTGTCTCCAGTTGAAGTACCCGCTTGGTCAACGTGATTTTGTCCTCGTCGAACCATAGGGCGCCCTCCCCCGCGCGGGTATTCTCTGTTTCGGCCAACATGTTTCGCGCCACGTTGCGCCGGATCGGTACCTGATATGTCAAGTTGTCGTCGAGCAGGTCTAACCACTCGCGGAACCTACGTTCATCGAGTAAGTCAGCCTCCAGGTAGAAGAAGTCCGCAACCTGAGCCGCGAGTTCAGCGGTCCGCGCCGCTCCGCTCATGCTGCGCCTCCTTCTGTGGCGTTGTGGGCAGCCGTATCTCGCGAACTTGGCAGGTCACCATGTCGCAGTCACTTTGCGAGCTCCAGGGCGTTGTCGACGATCAGGTCCTCTTGACCGCCGACCAGCTCGGTTCTGGGTCGCTGGGAGCCCGTCACTATTCGTTTCCTCTCCCGAATATGGCGCGGACCGCGCCGAACAAGCCGAAGTCGGCACTGAAGGTGCAGTCGCGGTCAACCGCTACCATCGGGCCAAGCGCACCGGATAGCACCAGATCGCCGCTGCGTAGGGGCGTGCCTCGCCCGGCTAACTCGTTGGCCAGCCAGGCTGTCGCAAAAGCCGGATTTCCCATACAGGCTTCGCCGGTCCCGCTTGACACCGCAGTCCCGCCACGGCGGACGGTTACCTGAACCGATTCGAGACCAGCCAAGCCGAGCTGGCCGGCGTCCATTCGGTCTTCGCCGAGAACAAACAGACCTGCGGACGCGTTGTCCGCAATCGTGTCGGTGATCGTAATGTCCCAATTGGCAATGCGGCTATCCACGATCTCAAACGCCGGGGCTACCCAGTCGCTAGCAGCCACGACATCTGAAGCGCTCACCTCTCGGGAGTCCAGATCTTCGGCCAGGTGAAAGGCAACCTCTGCCTCGATACGTGGCGCGATGAGAGCCGCGCGGTCGATCGCTCGGCCTTGCTGCATCCACATGTGGTCGAATAGCACACCAAAGTCGGGCTGGTGGACGCCAAACTCCGCTTGGACGGCGGGCGATGTGAGACCGATCTTGCGTCCGATCAGCCGTCTGCCGCGATCGAGCGCGGCGCGAACCTGAATTTGCTGGACCTCGTAGGCAAGGTCGAGGTCATCTATGCCGATGAGATCGCGCACCGGCGCACACCCGAGGCGTTCTTGCCTCGCGCAACGGAGACGTTCGGCGGCGGCGGGCGCTTGTGTTGGCACGACCATACTGTCGGGCCTCCTGTCTGCCAGCGCCAAGCGAGCTGTCTCATTGAGCGGACGCCGCAAAGGCGGTACGGTCGGATAGCGCCCCATGCACGAGAGGATCGCGCACTGACGCACGGGACTCCGGCACAACTCGAGAGCCTCTGCTCACGCGTCCGAGTTCGCGAGACACGGCCAGCGCCGCCGACTTGACCGCTGCGCTGACTCGCTTGATCTCCAGATGGTACGTCCACCCGCTGATGGAGATGGCAGCAACCACCATCTCGTTACAAACAATCGGTGAGGCCACACAGATCACCCCTATCGTTGACTCCTCGCGCTCATATGCCAGGCCGGTCAACCGCACCTCCTGCAGTTCGCGCAGCAAGTGACCGGGCGTACAGATGCTGTAAGGCGTGCGACGCCACAAGCCCGCAGCGAGGACTTCCCGAATGACAGGCTCGGGCTGGTACGCAAGCAGTGCCTTGCCCACGCCGGTGCAATACGCGGGCATCCGACCTCCAACCCTGGACGGAAGACTTGGTCCGGCGGGGCCCGCGAGCTTGTCTATGTATACGACCTCAGCGCCCGCGGGTATCGCGAGATGCACCGTCTCTCGAGTCGCCTCGCGCAGATCCTCCATATAGGGCTGACAGCACTCGCGCAATTCCCGCTGGCGGGGAGCGAGTTGCCCCATCTCGAACAGTCGAAGCCCCACTGTCACATAAGAGCCGTCACGCTCAAGTAGCCCGGCCGCCTCCATTTGCGCGGTCAACCGGTAGATCGTCGGACGCGGAAGGCCTGTCGCCGCCACTATCTCCGAAACCTTGAGACGGCTCCTGTCGCTTGTGAAGGCACCCAGGATCAGGAGGGTTCGCCCCAGAACCGAACTCGGGCTGAGTTCTGGTTGCGCTCGCATGGTGAACGTACCACTTCGCGCCATCCGAGGGCCCCTCGCTCAATCGCTAGCCGCGCGCACTGAATTTTCCAGCTTGCCCAAGCCCGTTACCTCCACAGTTACCGTGTCGCCTGGCTTCAGAAATGCTGGAGGCTTACGGCCAAAACCTACGCCGGCTGGCGTCCCCGTGCTAAGAATATCGCCGGGCCGGAAGAGATAGAACCCCGACATTTGCGCGATAAGATTCGGCACGTCAAGTACTAAATCTGCGGTGGTTGCATCTTGCATTGTCACGCCGTTGACTTGCGTAACAAGCCTCAGCTTCCCTGGATCGACGATCTCATCCGACGTCACAATCGCAGGGCCAATCGGAGCGAATGTCGGCAGGTGCTTGCCCATCATCATTTCAAGCATGGCCGCCTGCCCCTCGGCTGGCGTAACAGCCGCGAGCATGGCCGGAACCGAATCCCTGGCCGAAATATCATTGAGAATCGTGTAACCACCTACGTAGGACATGGCGTCGGCCACGCTGACATTATGGCACGGACGGTCGAACACCACGCATATTTCACCTTCAAAGTCGACCATGTCCGGCAACTGTCGGGGAACTACAATACTCTGGTGAGAGCCGATAACTGCATTGGAACTCTTGATGAAGGTAGTGGCCTTCGTCGACACGTTTCCGTCTTCGTTCATCTCTGCGACATGGCTTCGATAGTTGGAGCCGGCACAGACTAGGAGCACACCAGGGTCACATGGCGCGCGAAAGTCAACACTGTCAAAGGGAAGGGACTGATGCCCGAGGGCCGGCTCATCGCCAGCCAGCGCGCGGCGGTCGAGAGCCTCCTGGATCTCCGCTCGTCTGGCGATGGTCTCGGCAATAGTTGCGGGTGCATGGCCGCCGAGAAGCGATGATAGGGGCAAGACCGAAGAGTCCCCGAGTTGGATCCCTGGCGCCGAGCGACGGTCGCCGGTCCCAATCATTACGATACGCATATGCCTATCAGACCCTTCTTACGTCGGTAGGAGCCGGCATACCTTCTTTAAGCCTTCTGCCACTGTTCAGCGAAGCATTGATGCCAAGTCGAACGATTTGCCACCAGAACGCGCGCGCGTTTAAATGCGTTATGATGGTCAAGGGCAATCGCGCCCGTCACAATATTTCGATCGCCGCTCAGCGCGACGTACGGCCCCTCGCGACCGTCTCCTAGAACCAGCTCTACGCGTGATCCAAATGAGCCTATCATTTGGAATTGTCGATCATATTGGTCGGACCATCCATATTCGGCATGCGTATAAGCCTCGTCGCAGCCCGTCAGTAGGTTTCGGGCCGCGAGTTCGCCCTGCGCGCGCGCTGCGGCCCAATGCTCCGATCGCCGACTGTAGCGACCTTTCCGGGTTTTCCACCTGACGATATCGCCGGCCGCATACACATTGTCCACGGTGGTCCGTAACGATAGCGTCGTAAGGATCCCGTCGTCCAACTCGACCGAAGACCCTGCCAACCATTCGATCTCTGGAACAGTTCCGACGCCGACTACAATCAAGTCAGCGTCGACCGCTGAACCGTCTGCCAAGCTTAGCCCTCGCGCGCGAGTCTCGCCGAGCACTGCTGTCACCGCACTTCCACACATCACCGTCACATCGTGATCTTGATGCAGATTGATGAGTGAATCGGCGAGCTCTTGGGTGAGCACTCGCTGCAATAGCCGCGGTTCGGATTCGACGATAGTGACTGCCAGCCCGTGGCTGCGCGCGGCGGCAGCGGTTTCACAGCCAATAAACCCGCCACCGACGATGGCGACCCGTGGCTGGTTCGTGGACATCTCGCGGGCGATGCGCCGCGCGTCGTCGACGGTTCGCAGGGTGTGAACGCCGGGTAGCGACTTGAAGCTAGCAGGCATGCGCGCGCGCACACCTGTTGCAATGAGCAGGGCGTCGTACGACAGTCGCTCGTTGCCGAGCATGATTGTCTGCTTCGCACAGTCCAACGAAGATGCACGCGAACCGAGCATCATGTCAATGCCAAGCTCGCGGGACCTGGCCTCGCTAAGAGTGCAGATCTCATCGGCGGTTAGCTCACCCGTCAAATATTCCTTCGACAGTGCGGGCCGATAGTACGGCCGATCAAGCTGCTTATCCGCGAGGACCAAACGGCCTGTGTACCCGCCGGCTCTCAAGGTTTCGACTGCGGCCACCCCCGCCGTACTAGCCCCGACGACAACCACGCTGCTTCGGCTGCCAAGCCTCCCGCTAATGCTCACGCGACGTGGTCCGCTTAGCTTCTGGCCGCATCGCCTTAGTCGCGTTTGATGCCATCGGCATAGGAATCATCGCGCGAGTGACCCATCTCATCGAGATCAATGTCTGTACGCCCAGTGATGTCACGAGCAGGTTCCTCAAACAGTGGGCTATATCCGCCAGGTACTCCGTCGAGCACCTCCCACCAGTTGCCGTCGCAATCGGCAAAGTAGAATGAGAAATTTCCATGCTGGTCAACAGGTCTATGTATCGGCCCTATCCCATATTCACCCTTGGCCCTGGTAAGCGCCTCGTGTGCCTTGAGCACAGCCTCCCGACCGCAGACGTCAATCCCGTTATGGTCAATCACCTCCATAGTGCTGGGCTCTCCGGTTTCAACAACTGCATAGCTGTGTTCTGAGCCTTTCCGGACGGCCAGCGCGACTGGACTGACCTGGATCACATCGAATCCAAGCACTTCCTCATAGAAACGACGGGAGTCCTCCAGATTCAAGGATGAGAGCGTTCCATGCGAAATCATCCCGATGTCCAGGAGTGGCGTGTCGGTCCGATGGCTCCTTGTAATCCTCATCTGAATTGTTCTCCTCGTATGAATCACAAGTTGGAAATTGTGCTAACCTACAGGCGGTCCATGCTTGGCGCGCACCGCGACTGTGATCTCGAGCCCGTCAATCGCCGGCCCGGTGGGGAGCTGGCATGTCAGACGCGAGTTTGGTCGCCGATTATGCAGGACGGCCAGTCGAGCTTCCTCAAATTCGTCAGGCTCGGGCAATGTGTCTAGCTGATCGTTCCGAACGTATATATGACAGGTGCCACAAATCGCATTCCCGCCACATAGCCCAACTATGCCAATATGTAATTTCCGGAGCTGTGGCATAAGTTGCCTGTCCAAAACGGGATCAAGTTCAATCGTGCCCTGATCGTGGTGGATCGTGATCACGTCGCTGTTCCACACACCTTCCGATTTGTGTCGCGGGTAGGCGGAGCAGGCCAGTTCTCCCTACCTGGTCGTCGTGACGCTACATCCAACGTGCCGGCTAGTCGACGCGATGTATGTGTTGGTTGGCGTACGTCATTTGACGTACAGAAACCTTGCTCCGGGCGCGGGCGAATTCGATTCGATTGGACAGAGCTGGTATCAGTCCGAATCGGCAACTGTCCTGTCATACATCGCCATCACATACGCGCCCTTTGAAATTGCCCCGCCGACGTGGAACGTCCGGCGGTTATGCTTGCTGAGACTCACCTTGCCGGCAATGAACCCGTGATCCACGGTAGCCGGCACAACCGACGACTCGATTCCCAGGCGCGCTGCGACGAGTTGTATGTCATCTCATGATGACCGGGCCAGACAGTTTCAACGTCGACGACCGTGAGCAAACCGCGCTTGCCGTATCGCGCGAGCACCTCGAAGTTGCCGTGCCGTGACCAGTTCGCGTAGTCACCGACCACGATGAGTCGGCGACGGGCGCGCGTGACGGCGACGTTGAGCAGATTGGGCGTTTTTCGCTGCCGACGGCTTCGAGCAGCCGGAACGGGTCCTGCTATACCCGAGGAAATCCGCAAGCTGCGCAAGCTGGAGTACCCCGTCGGGACCGAGGCGGGAGTCGACGCCGATCCCCCAGGAGCGTGGTGCGGTCACAGTGCCCCTCCCGGGGGTCAGGCGAAGGTCTGTTGGGTCGGTGACCTGCTGCTTCGTACTCACATGCGCGGGTGTCATGATCACCGGCGGTGCCAGTCGAGGAGCCGCCCTGGCGCCCTGCGGCGCCAGTCACCAGGATCGGTCGGCTCCACGCGGCGGACCTGGCGGGCGTCGACCCTCTAAGCGCCTGGCGCGTGCGTTTTCAGCTTCTTGACGCCAACTATTCCGCCTACTACTCCCCCGACCGCAACAAGCCCGACCAACCAGCCGGGCGCGTCCAGATCGATGGCACCGACGATCAAAAATCCGACGAACAAGGAAATGAGCGTGAATCCAACATGGCCGATGTACGCATCCATCCAATCGCGTCGTTGAGCTTGGCCCACTCGCCATGCCCGCCAGACGCGAAGCAACATGTATGCACCTAACGCGGAGAGACCACCATAGGTGGCGCGAGTTGGGCCGTTGAGCCAACGCCAGTCAACGAAGATTACGGCCGCCATCGCCACAACGAGCAGCCCTAGTGCAATAGCGTATAATCGAAACCAGTGCCGCCGTTTTAGCGGGTTCCAGACAATACGCATGCCTGAGACAAAGGCAGCCAGACCAGCAACGGAATGTACACTAATAAGTACATCATGCACGAGAATCGGCCTCCTTTTCCAGCCTAGCGTCTGAGGTGCTCCGGGCGCTGCCCGGCGGGGGAACGCGACTTCGACTCGACTCGAACCACCGGATCGGGCGACGGGGTCGCCCTCAGTGGATGATCGGGTGTGGCTCCCTTTCGCTCAGCTCGTACACCTGCGCGGGCGGGCCCACTACCAGCGGGCCCGGCACACCGACTACGTCGATGCCCTTGGTCGGGTAGTCCAGATGGGCAAGCACCCAGCGCAATGCGGCGACGCGGCTGCGCATCTTGTCATTGCTGCGAGCCACCGTCCACGGCGCGGACGGGGTGTCCGTGCCGGCGAACATTGCCCGGTGTGGTCGCCGACCGTTCGCTTTCACTGGACCGACGTCTGTGCAGGTCAACCGCGTAGGGGCTCAACTTCCCCGGACACGCAGCCCGTGCTGAGACGGCCGACGCGGACCGCCTCTGTGGCCCACCGAACGAAACCTCGCCGCACTGGGCACCCTCGCCACGACGTCCTGGTTCACCACGGAAAGCATCTCCGACGCCAATCCGGCCGTGGCGAACTCCGGGGGACATCGGGCGTGCCAGAGCCCTCACCTGCCACCGCCCGCAGCTTCACTCTTCCGTGTGATTGGCGCTGGGTGCGACGATGAATCGCGCTCGTGGCGCCTTTTCACATACGTGAATCCACCACAATGTCGTGGGAGGACCCTTGTTCTCGCAGAACGTCAACCCAACCGGTTCTCTGACCGTTTCCGCCCTCGTCGCCGCACTCCCCTTACTCGCACTGCTGATCACCCTCGGCGGCCTCAAATGGCGCGCCCATTGGGCCGGCGCAGCGGCCTTAGTGATCGCTATCGGCGCCGCTCTCACCGGCTACCACATGCCGTTCGGCCAGATCTTGGACGCCAGCGTGTTCGGGGCGGCCCAAGGCTTGCTCAACATCCTGTGGATCACGGTCACCGCCATCTGGATCTACAACCTGACCGTCAAGACTGGGCACTTCGCGGTCCTGCGCCGCGCGTTTGCCACCATCAGCGACGACCGGCGCATCCAGGCGATCATGATCGCTTTCTCTTTTGGCGCCCTTCTGGAGGCGCTGGCCGGGGGTGGCTCGCCCATCGCGATCTGCGCGGTGATGCTCATCGCCCTCGACTTCGCCCCGTTGAAGGCGGCCACCATCGCGTTGGTCGCCAACACCGCGCCGGTCGCCTATGGCGGTCTGGGTACCCCCATGACTGTCCTGGGCCAGGTGACCCAGATGCCGCCGGAACAATTCGCAGCCATGACCGGCCGACAGGTTGCCGTCCTCGCGCTATTCGTGCCGTTGGCGCTGGTGGGGATCGTGGACGGATGGAAAGGGGTGCGCGAGGTCTGGCCCGCGGCGTTGGCTTGCGGGTTCACCTTCGGTGTCTTCCAGTTCGTCTTCTCCAACTTCGTCAACTACAAGCTGTGCGACATCTTTGCCTCGCTCGCCTCAGCGGCGGTGATCATCCTGCTGAACAAAATATGGCGGCCTCGGCCGGAACGAGCTATCACCCCCGCCGCGGCCCTGGCCGCCGCCGGCCAAGACACCACCGGCAACCAGCGGCCGGGAGTGGGCTCCGGCGGCTCTGGCCACGGTGGTCAGCTCACGCACGACGATCCCGCCGAGGACACCCGCCGGGACGTCATGCTGGCGTTCGCGCCCTACGCGGCCGTCGTGGTGCTGTTCACCCTCGCTCAGCTGCCCGGGATCAGGACCGCGCTGGACCTGCCGACGATCACCTTCAACTGGCCAGGGCTGCACATCCTGTCCCCAGCCGGGAAAACGGTCTCGGTGGCCTACAAGTTCAACTGGCTCTCCGCCACCGGGACCCTGCTGCTGTTCGCCGGCATCATCACCGCGATCGTGCTGCGGCTCCGGCCATGGGTGGCGGTCCGCATCTACGGCCAGACGCTGCGCCAGTTCGGCTGGGCAATCGTGACGGTGCTGCTGGTCTTCGGGGTGTCCTACGTGATGAACCTGTCCGGCCAGATCTCCACCCTGGGCATCTGGCTAGCCCAGACCGGGCCGTTCTTTGCCTTCCTAGCTCCAGTGGTCGGCTGGTTCGGCGTCGCGGTCACCGGAACAGACGCCGGCTCGAACGCGCTGTTCGGCAACCTGCAGGTCACCGCGGCCACGCAGCTGCACGCCAACCCGGTCCTGTTCGCCAGCGCCGGCTCCTCCGGCGGCGTCATGGCAAAAATGATCTCCCCGCAGAACCTGGCGATCGGGACAGCAGGCGTCCGCCAAGTTGGCATGGAGGGGGTGCTGTTCCGAAAGGTGTTCGGCTGGAGCGTGCTGTTCCTGCTCGCCGTGTGCGTGCTCGCGTACCTGCAGTCCACCCCCGTGCTGGGCTGGATGCGCGTCGGCGGCTGAGCTGCACCGCTGACCCAACCCACAGCGGACTTAGGGGCTAGCGCCATAGCCATCTGGGTTCGTGACCGTAGTCCGGCCCGAGGTTGCCGCCACGAGTGTCGCCCGGGCTCGAGCTAGCGGTTCGGGCAACCGACCGAGGTGAGCGGCTGGTGATCGGACCGTGAGTGATCAGTGAGGGATCGGGCGAGTAGCCGGCAACCACACGCTCGCGTAGCTTCGTCGGTCTCATCGTCTCGACGCCGGGCAGCCCGGCACAGTCCGGCACTCCTAAACGCAGACTCTCAATCAGCATCACGAGGCGTCTGCGTCGATCATCAGGCGCTGGGCGAGCGGTCGTAGAGGTTCCCGGGCCGGCTCCGCACCGGCGCACCCTGCCACGTGGCAGGGCTGACACCCGGGCGACCGAGATGGTCCCATTCTTCTTCTTATCCGGATAACCATCCCGGCACACCACGAGAAGGAATAGGCCATGAGCACCTCGAGCGTTATCCAGAAAATCGTCCGACGCCAATCAACCTTCTTCGCCGCCGCCCCACCTGCCCCTTGGAGCCGTACCGACATCTAAGGACAACTGGCACGTAGGAAACGGGGCCTCGTCTTGCAGGACGAGACCCCGTGTGTCGCTTGACCATGAGCAGCCCTCTCAGCGTGGCGGGAGCGGCAGGAACTGTCCCTCTGTGGGAGCGCCTCGCTTTGCTTGTCACACCACCAGTTGTCCGCGCTGTCGAACCGACCGGGACTCGCCAGCCGCGCTGCTCGGGCTCCACGGAACTGCCTCGTGGCCAGAAAAGCTCCCGCATAATTTCCTGCGCCTCGGCCGAAGACGCGTACCGCACTACGCATGACGCCGCGCGGACCCGGTCGACACGATGTTGGTTGACGCAGGCACCAGCGTCGTGCGGCTCCGCCGGGCTCTAGCGCAGTAGGGGACCTGCCCACAAGAGGCCCTCGCCAGAGGCAACACCGCACCGGTGAACGCCGACCGGCCCACCACCCACCCAGGGAGAAGAAATGACAGGACCAACCGCCCGACTCTCGACTCCAGGAGTTCCAGGAGCCAGAGGCGACGCCGGCGCGACCGACAACGATGGCGTGCAAGGTTTCAGCGCAAGCAATGCCCGGGCCGGCGTTATTGGTGTGCACACGCACGCGGGAGTCAGCGCAGATGGTTGCGAGCCGGCCAGCGGCCGGAGGACGATTCTCTCCGCGCCCGGCCGGTGGCGACCGGGTCCGGCCGAGATGGATGGACACGGCGCTAGCCGGAATCGACGGGGACCGGGATGAGCACCGAGTCGCGCCGGTCGGGATGGTGGCTGGCATCCGACGGTCGCTGGTACCCACCCCGGGGTGCAAGCGGCGCAGTCCCTCCGCGCAGTCAGGCTCCCGGGTACGGCCAGCAACCCGGGTACAGCCAGCACGGACCACCGCAATCGGCGACGGACCCGAAGGACAGTGGCGCCGGGCCGCGCAAGTCAGCCCGTCGCGGCTGGGCTGCCAAGCAACGACTCCTTGGTCTCCTACTCCTCGCATGCAGTGTCCTATTTACTGTCGCGGCGCTCCATGCACAGGAGTGTGTGTCTGGGGTGTGTGGGACGCCCAATAAGGGACTGCCAAGCTCCGTCGAAATCGACGGGGCCGCGGCGGCGTTGTTACTCATCGTCGGTTTTGTGCTGTTGAGCAAGCCGGACCGCTCGCGCCGCTCGCACTCCGACTACAGGAATGGCAACTCCGACCAGAGCTACTACACCTCAGGGTCGGACTCCGGTGGTTCAGGTGAATCCGGCGGAGTGGACTGCGGTGGCGGAGCCGGCGGCGATGGCGGCGGCGGTGACTGCGGAGGCGGAGGGGACTGAAGGCGCCCGCTGATGGCAGAGGCATCGAACTACGCCCAGGTAGACGAATCATAGCGTGCTAGGGGGCTCTACCTGGGCTGGTCCTGGGTCCTGGCTTCGGCGGCGGCCCGAGCAGCTCGGTGGTCGCGCGGGCCTGTCCCGGCAGGCCACGATGGTGTGATTCAGCTCGACAACCTTGCCGTCGACGCTATACCCGGGCTGCCTCGCCTCGTAGGCAATAGACCGGCCGGCACCGCCTGTTGGGCACCTACGGTCTTGCTCACCGTTATGAGCACGACGGCCGTGCTACCGCTCCGGCTCGACCCGCGCAGACGGGGATGACGGCGAGCCAGCAGTAGCGTTCGGCATCGTGCGCTCGATGGGCCGGGCCGCGTGGTCGAGCCGGAAGGGGCGCTCGGTCGACGGCGAGATGTAGCCGGCGGCGACCAACACGTGAAAGTAGTCGGGCTGGGTCAAGGTGGTCGGCCGAGGCAGCCCCAGGCGTAACGCCTTCTCCTGCGCACTCCGCAACCGGTCCTGGACCCCGGACAGACTCTTGCCCAGGCGGGTCGCCACCTGCTTGAGCTGCCGAGGCATCGGCGGCTTCGTCGGCGGCGGCCAGGCGAGATAGTCCTCGAACACGACCTGCAGCGCGCTCAGCTCCGCCGGCGCGAGCGGTGGCGGCGGAGCACCACGCCGGGTCAGCATGGGCTGCCCTTGGGTACTGGTCCCGTCCGCCCCGATGAGGTCATCATCGGATTCCAACAGCACCCAGTGCTGGAGATCGGGTTCGGCCCCAGCAACGCGGATACCGATCAGCGGCCAGCGTAGTAACTGCACCGACTGCGCCCGGTACGGCGCAAGTCCCCAGGGATGCACCACCGCACCGTTGCGGTTCAACATCTTGATCAGCCAGCCTTCGGCGGTCGGGGTAGCCGATACCGCGGTGCGCGAGATCCCGGCGTCGTATACCTCGACACCGAGCGGCAGTTGCCCTTCACGCCCCACGAGCAGCGTCTGGTCGAAATCGACCCGCTGTCCGAGCGGCACCCGCGAACCAGCCGCGTCGGACTCGCACACCAGTACCCAATGCTCAGCCGCCATCAAGAGCCCCCAAGTCGGTTGTCCTGAGACGTCGTACGGCAAGCCGGCTCAGCGTGCTGTGTCGCGGCGTACGCCGTCAATATCCCGCCCACACCCGCACAAAACCGCCAGACCACCCGGAACGAGAACACCGTCCTTCTCGGCGATCATTTACCAGCGATCACTGTGCTAGCAGGCGCTGAGCTCGCGGAGCGCGGCGGCAGGCGCCCACATGCTGGCTAGCCTCCACGGCTACAACCGCGGCTTCCGCCGGCAGTGTCGGGATAGGCTGCGCCAGCCGGGCTCGGGCGGTCGGTGTTCCGTCGAGTTCGACGAGGGGAGGCGGACGGTGGACGCCGAACAGTTCGGGCCCTATCGACTCGACGAACTGATCGGTCGCGGCGGTATGGGGGAGGTCTACCGGGCCTACGACACCGTCAGGAAGCGGACCGTCGCTCTGAAACGCCTGCCCGTCAACCTCGCCAACGACACCGAGTTCCAGGCTCGCTTCCGTCGCGAAGCGGAGGTCGCTGCCCGGCTGACCGAGCCGCACATCATTCCGATCCACGACTTCGGTGAAATTAACGGGCAGCTGTTCATTGACATGCGACTCGTCGCCGGCGTCGAATTGGCTGATCTCATTGAGGAGATCGGGCCATTACCAGCGGCTCGTGCGGTGAGCATTATCAGCCAGCTCGCGAGCGCCCTGGCCGCCGCGCACAGCGAGGGCCTGATCCATCGCGACGTCAAACCGTCGAATGTGCTCATCAGCAGGACAGACCGTGGCGAGGACTACGTACACCTCGTCGACTTCGGCATCGCGCGACCGCACAACGCGACAATGCTCACCGCGACCGGCTCCACGATAGGCACTCTCGACTACATGGCCCCCGAAGTACTCCTGCACGGGCAGCCCGACCACCGGGTCGACATCTACGCGCTGGGCTGTGTGCTGTACGAGTCCCTCACCGGGCGGCGCCCCTTCCCCACTATCGGGCTGGCCGCCAAGATGTACGCCCACGTCCACACGCCGCCCCCCGTCCCGTCGCAGCACCAACCCGGCCTGCCCCCGGCACTGGACCAGGTCGTGGCGCGTGCGATGGCCAAGGACCCCGGGGACCGCTTCCGGAGCACGACCGAGCTGTCGGTCAGAGCTCATCAGGCACTGGCTGAGTGGCAGAACCAGGCCCGGGCCTTGACGGCCCCCGCCGACCCCTGGCCCGGCGGCAACACCCGCCCGTTGTCGGCTCCGCCGTTGTCGGGGCCCGATACCATGGTGGGTCCGCCCCTGAGTTATCCGCATCAACCTGCGCTGGGCGACACGTTCGCCAGTCCGGGTGTGGTGCCACCGCCCGGTCCCGGGCTGATGCCGCCACCGGGCGCGCCGGTTCCGTATCCCGGATTCGGTGCCCCTGCCGGGAACGGGCGGCCACCCGGTCGTAAGGTGCGTTCCGCGATTGCGGCGGGCTCGTTCGTCCTCTTCCTCGTCATCGCCGCCGTCGGCTTCGTGGTCGTGAGCAACTACTCCACCGGCCACCCAGCACCCGGCTCGTCGTTGGCCGGCCCGTCGACGGCCGCGCCGATGAACCCGACACCGGCCACGCCGGGCAGCCCCGCGCCGCCCACGTCGGTGAACCCAGCGCCGGCTACACCACCGTTGATCCAGCGGCAGCCGCAGGGCGGCGCGGTCAGTCCGGGCACCCCGGTCGCACCCGGCGGCACGATCCATGACGGCCAGGTGATCTCCGGTCAGATCACCGCCGGCGTGCCCAACCGTTACCGGCTGGACCTGGGCGGCGCGTCAGCATTCGCGGTCGCGGACTGGCAGGGCCCGGACAGCAGGTGCGACACGCTCTCGGTCGGTGTGGTCGGCGTGTCGAGCAACAACCACCCCTGCCCGGGTGCCCAGGTGCGCTTCTCGACGATCGGTAGCGACCGGATCTATCAGCTGGAGATCGCGGGCAGCGGCGGACGGTACCAGTTCCGCTTCGTCACCTTCAAGTAACCGGGCTGAACGTCGCCCCGGGCAGCGTGCGTAACCCCGAACGCCGGCCCGGTCTCCGATGGGAGGCGGGGCCGGCGGGCTGGACATGATGGGCCGCTAGGACACCGTGAACTGGAACGGCGTCAGCACGGTCGCGCCACTGCTTGGCCCGGCGACGGTCAGTTGGTACTGGCCAGCAGTCGGGGTGTCAACGATAAACCAGCAATTGAGATCCCTCGCCGGTGTCTGATCGGTCAGGATCGAGCTGATGATCTGCACGTTCTCCGGATTGGCCTTCGCGCCGTTCGGCATGACGAGCACAAAATCCGAGGCAGACAGGTTGGATGGGTAGTGCACGTCGGTCCGGACGGCGTCCAGTACGAGGTGCAGGTAACGCTTACCGCGTGGGACTTCCACGTTGTCCGGAGGCGCGTCGGCCCGCAACTCACCGCTCTTGACGGTCACCGTGAGCGAGCCGGCCTGCACCGTGCCGGCCACCGCGAGCGGAGCGGGCTCCAGTGCAACCACCTGCCCCGTATCGCCGAGTGGCACCACAGCCTGCTCTTTATCCGCGCCACCGAACGTCAGCACCGCATCGTTGAGAGTGAATGACGGATCGACATTGAACGACAGTTTTCCCGCGCTCTTCGCCCCGCCCGGCACCTGAAGAGAATCGCTATATTGGATGTGGCTACCGGCAGAGGCAAGATCGACCGGTCTGGTCACATAGCTCGTGCTTGCTCCGATGTTCTCGTAGGTTACGGGAATCTCGATGACCGGCTTCCCATTGTCTGACAGGCTCTGTGCCACATCACCCAGAGTGATCTTGAAACCCTCGTAGTAAATGGTCTTTCCAGCCACCGTCGACGGGCCCTCGGACGACTGCCCACCACTGGCCGACGCCTGGGCCGGTGGTGGTACCTGGACCGGCGCGGCGCCGGAACCGTCGGCGGCGGGCAGGCTGGCGACGGTCGCGGCGCGAATCCCCTGGGCCAGGCGCAGGGCGAGGTCCGGATTCACATTCCCGGCGTCGATCCGCAACGTGCAGAGCCGGTCGCGGACCGCGAACCGCAGAGTGTCCTTGCCGACGCCCTCGACACCGTCACCGTTCGGGATCGGCTCGGCCGAGTCAGCGGCCGGCACCGTGCCGCCCGCTGCCGAGCCCGGTGCGCCGATCTCCAGATCCATGGACGAGGAGGTGGACGCGTTCTCCCAGTGGCACGAGGTGGTGCCGTCGCCGAGCTGGGGCTTTCCGGGATCGTTGATCCCGAGGACGGTGTTGACCACGGCGACGGGCACCACGGAACACGCGTCGACCGTGCCGGAAGTCGGCGCGGCGGCGCCCGGCGCTCCCTGCGGCGGCAGGTCACATCCGGCGAGGCCGACCAGGGCGAAGGCACTGAATGCGACCAGTCCGCGAGTCTTGGACTTGGTGAACATTGATAGATCCTCTCGGTTGCGCGGCCCGTGCATAGGGCGGCCCGGTCGACTTGACCATGCTCGGGTCCAGGTCGCGGAATGTCGCGCGTAGTGCGCTACGCGACCTCGATGAAATGAATTGGACCAGCGCGTGCCGGAGGTTGTCAGTCCTGCCATGTGGCAGGGTGCGCGCAGGTCGGAGTGTTTTCGTCCTTCTTCTTCGGCCTCGAATTGTGAGGCGGCGTTCACCACGATGAGGCTGTAGCGCCAGGCCAGCGGGGCCTGGCCACAAGCAGCGGTGACCGGCGATGGCCGCAACGGTCAGGCCGCGTCGGCCACGACCATGCTGTAGGAGCGGACCAGCGGAGTTCGCCAGAAGTAGCGCCATCCCGCGCGGCGCAGCCACTCACGGATCTGTTCAACCTGATAGCCGGCCGGTTCGTCGCCCGTGCCGTGCTGCGTGGCGGTCGCGGTGCTCGTCGGGATTGTGGTTTTCTGGGTCCACGGGGGTGGGCAGGAGCAGCCCGGTGCCGTAGGTGACTGAGCCGCGCAGCCGCTCGAGTGCACGGCTACGACGCTAGGCGCGGCCGGTGGCGATAGGCCCGCGGAAACCACCAGGGTTTACCACCTGGCGACCGTCAGCGCTGGTCAGTGTTGATCGACGAAGGGTCCGAAGCGAGGTCAAGTTGGGCGGATCGACGCATCAGCTCTCGTCGTGAACTCAGCCCGAGCTTGGCGTAAACGTGCCCCAAGTGGTACTCAACTGTGCGCACGGTGACTGACAGCGCGGCGGCGATGTCGGTGTTGGACAACCCGCCGGCGGCCAACCTTGCCACCCGAGCCTCCTGGGCAGTCAGTCCCCGCGACCGGGTGCTACGTCGACGACCGCCAGCGACCGCCAGCTCTTCGGCGACCTGCTCACCCAGCCATACCGCCCGACATCCTTCGGCAATCCCGAGTGCTTCGGCGAGTACTGGCCGGGCCCGGGCTGGATACCCGCTCCGGCGCAGGAACGCCCCGTAGGCAAGCAAGGTCTCCGCGTATTCCAGCGGCAACTCGACCTCCCCGTGCAGGCCGAGCGCATTGAGGTAGTGCCGTTCCGCGCCGTCAGAATCGTGCTCGGCCTCGGCGAGTGCCGCTCGAGCGACCGCGGCAACGATGCTCGGCCAGCGACACGGCAGCCCTATCGCGACACTGTCCAACCAGGCCAGCACTTGCAGCGCATCTTCGGTCCGCCCACCCGCCACGTAGGCCAAGACGGCGTGGCGAGCCCAAGGCACAACGCACGGATCGCCGAATCCCGCTTTCGCGTAGAGCGCTTCGACTCGGGAATAAAGTTCGCAGGCATCGGCGGTCCGGCCCTCACGCAGAGCTCGTTGGCCGCGAAGGTCCCAGACCTGCAACAGCGCAATCCGCTCCTCACGCTCTAACGCTCTGCGCTCGACGCGGTCGCACCACTCGTCGCTCTCCTCCAATCGACCCAGCTTGTGCAGAAACACCGCCTGCATCGCCCCGGCGAAAGTGGCAATCATCGGCACCAGCTCAGCCAGGCGGGCGCTGCGCTGCGCGCTAGCGAGCGCTTCTGTCAGCTGATCAGAACCCTTGGCCTCGATAAATGCGACGGAAACTCCCAACGCGGCGACCGCCTCGATCGCTCCAACACCTTCGGCCGAGTGCAGCGCAGTGGCGAACACCCGTCGTGCATCGGTGAAACGTTCGGCCAGGGCCGCGACTACGCCGTACGTTGATAGGACGCCCCACGTCCAGGACAGATCCGGCAGATGCGCCAGCGGGTCCGCCTCGACCACCCGCGCAGCGGCCTCACCGATCGCCAGGCCGTCTCCTTCGCCGGTCATCATTTCAATGAACGCACAGGCCACAGCGCTACGCCTGGCCAACGGAGGATCGGCGAACCGACCCAACTCGCGAGCTCGGCGAACCAACGGCAGCGAACGCCCCGGCCCGACCGTGACCCACGAAGCCAACGCATCATCTAGCAGCGCTTCAATCGCCCCGGACTCATCGTGCCCGGCAGCCAACTCGACAGCTTCGGCGAACCTGACGGCAGCTGACTCGTACTCACCGAGCGCCGAATAGGCGCGACCCAGCATCCGCAGCGCCTGACCCCGCTCAGCAATCGACACGCTCGAGTCGCTTCGTAGGCGGTCATAGACCGCCACCGCGTCGCTCAAATGCCCGCCAGACAGCAACGCCTCGCCCAGGACCAGACGCAAGGACGAGTCCGCGCGGTCCCCCGCCAGTTCGACGGCAGCTCGCAAGTGCCCGGCCGCGGTGTCCAGCGCGCCGGCACGCAACGCGTCCCGCCCAGCACGCTCCAGCACAGTCACCGCGTTCGGATCATCGACCAAGTGGGCACGGATCGCGTGCTCGGCAGCCTCGGCTTCGCGCCCGCTTTCGCAAAGAGCCGTGAACGCCGCAGCGTGCAACCGGGCCCGCACCGGAGCGTCGAGGTTCTCATAAAGTGCCTGGCCGAACAGTGGGTGGACAAACCGCACCATGCCGCCTTCGGCTGGGGCCACCAGCCCACTGCGCCACAGGGCATCCGCCGCTAACTCCCCCGCTCCCCGGGCCAGTCCAGCGACTCTGGTAGCTAACTCCGGTCTAAACCGCACACCCAACACGCTTCCTGCCCGCGCGAGCCGTATCCCCGACTTCGGCAGCCCGGCAAACCGCGGTAACAGCAACTCCGAGACGAGGTGCGCGCCATCGTGCGCGGCCAAGTCCTCACCACGGCCTACCGCGCCGGCGAGCTGTTCGAGTAACAAGGGATTACCCGCCGCCAATTGCCAGGCCGATTTAGCCAGCCCTGTGTCCACGTCTTGGCCCAGTCGAGCTGACAGCAGTCGCACAGCACCGCGCTGGCTTAGCGGAGTCAAGCTCTCGATGATGGCCAACCTGTCATACACCAAACTCTGGCAAGCCTCATGTGCCGCTGGCGGATACGGCCGCAATGCGCCCACCACCACCAACGGGACAGGTAGATGGTCGATCCGCCGGCACAAAAACGTCAGCAACGCTAACGAATCGGGATCCGCCCAATGCAGGTCGTCCAGACATAACAGCAGTGGCGTGGTGGCCTCCCGAAGCCAACGGAGTACACCGTAGAAACGGGCGGCCCGTGAACCCCCCACCCCGCCACGGCCAGACTCGGTCTCTGTCCCGAGGAGCACATTCTGCCCACCGAGACCCTCCAGCGCCTGCGCGAACAAGCCAAACGGCAGCGCAGACTCCATCACGTCTCCGCGCCCCACCCCCACCGAATGGTCAATCGCCCCCACTGCCCTGGCGTAGTCCAAACTTGTGGTCTTTCCCAGCCCGGCTTCCCCCATCACGAACAACACGCCGCCCCGACGACCGGTACGAGCGCGTTCGAACAGCCCGTCTACAGCCCGGATGACCCCCTCGCGCTCCCACACCACATCACGATCACTCATGATCGATCCCACGGGCCCACTACCCACACCACCGGGTTCACCCAGCCCGACCTGGACGCAGTGGCCGCTGCAATGATGTCGCGGCCGATCCGACGGTCGCCGCCCGCAGCCGGCGCTCCTCCCAACACCGACACAGTTCTCGCCTCGCTCTGAGTACAGGAGGTACGTCCGCTGTTTGATGTTATAACAGTCGAACCGCTGCAGGCGTAGGCCTGCACAATGGCAGCGGTTCTCAGATTCAGCTGATACGCCCATTCAGGTTGCTCTGCCCGTCCAGATGGATGAGAGTCGCCTACGACGACGGGCTCCAGGCTCAGACGGAGGGGGCGCACCCACACGCCCGTTAGACACGGACGGCGCGCTCAACCAGAGCGTGGACCTCGCCATGGCGTTGACGGGTGACCGGCGCCCCGGCGCCGGGGCCACGGCCTTGGCGCCGGTCGACGTCGGGCAGGGGGCGGCAGCCGCAGGTTGAGCGCCGCCCCTGACTCCTGGACTCCCGGAGTGTTCGAAAGTCCGGCGATTTGGTCCTGTCACTTCTTCTCCAGGGGTGGGTGGTCGGGATGGTCAGCGTCGACCAACATCGTGCCGACCGGGTCCGTGCGGCGTCATGCGTAGTGCGGTACCCGTCTTGCGGCCGAGGCGGGGCCCGGCATCATCCCCGTCTGCGTGGGTCGAGCCTCCGCAGTAGCAGGGCGGTCGTGGCGATGAACAGCAGGGTGATCGCGCCGAGCGCGCAGAGGTCGAACAGCCAGGTGTGCGCGGTGTGGTCCCACAGCGGGTCGTGGTCGGGGTAGGGGGACCGCGTTCCCGGGCCGCTGGCGATGCCGATCGTCGAGGCACCCAACGCGAATCCCCAGCGGGCCGGCACCAGCCAGGACAGCTGAGCGAGCACGGGACTGTGCGTGACCTGGATCAGCGCGCTGGACAGCATGAACTGCATCATCGCCAGCAGTACGAGCAACGGCATGCCGCGATCCTCGTTCTTGATCGCGGCGGACACGGCCAGCCCGACGATCATGCTCGTGACGGTGAGCCCGATGATCGCGACGATGATCTCCCACCTCGGGGAGTCGAGGAACACAGCGGAATCGGGACCGGGGCGGCCGTAGTTGCCGAGCAGGCCGAGCGCGATCGCCTGCAGCCCGGTGATCGCGCCCAGGACGAACAGCTTGGACGCCAGGTAGGCGGCGCGGGACAACCCGATCGCCCGTTCGCGGCGGTAGATCTCTCGCTCCTTGACCAGCTCGCGGATGGAGGCGTTGCTGCCCATCAGCGCGCCGCCGACGACCAGCACGAGCAACAGGCTGGTCGGAGAGCCCCGCTTGCCCCCGAGCAGCGTGATGTAAGAGAGCCCGGCGTCACCCGGTATCGCATGCAAAAGCAGGGTCAGCACCAGCGGGAGCCCGGCCATGAACAGCACGTACTGCACATCGGCGAAGATCACCGCGAGGTATCGGCGGCACAGGATCCGGAACTGCGTGAGCGTGGACTGCTGGCGTGGAGGACGCGCCACGGGGCCGGCACGGCCGGGCGCCGGCGGCCCTGGTCTGCCGCCCGGCCCGCCATGTGCGTCCGATCCGGTGATGTAGCGTGCGTACTGCGGCGAGCTCCGGAACCGTGCGCCCCAGTCGACCGAGCGGTCGCGTTCGAGTAGTAGGAACAGGTCGGCGAAGTCTTTCTGCCCGAAGTAGTGCAACGCCTCCGAGGGTGGCCCGAAGAAGGCCAGCGAACCGCCCGGCGCGAGCAACAGCAAACGATCGCAGATCTCCAGGTGGGCAACGCTGTGGGTGACCACCACCACGGTGCGCCCGTCGTCGGCAAGATGTCGCAGGGTCTGCATCACCGACTTGTCCAGACCTGGGTCCAGGCCGGAGGTTGGTTCGTCGAGGAACAGCAGCGATGGTCGGGTCAGCAGCTCCAGCGCGACACTGGTGCGTTTGCGCTGCCCGCCGGACAGGCTGGATATCCGCTGGTCGCGCTGCTCGGTCAGGTTCAGCTCGGCGATCACCTCGTCGATCCACCGCTCGCGCTCGGTTCGACGGACGTCGGCGGGGAAACGAAGCCGGGCGGCGTAGCCGAGCGCCCGACGTACGGTCAGCTCCTTGTGCAGGATGTCGTCCTGCGGAACCAGACCGATCCGCTGACGCAGCTCGTCGTAATCGGCGTAGAGGTCTCGTCCCGCGTAGTGCACGTGTCCCTCGTCGGCTGGGCGGAAGCCGGTCAGTGCACGCAGGAGCGTCGACTTGCCGGCACCACTGGGCCCGACCACAGCGAGAAGGCTGCGCTCCTCCAGGGCGAAGCCCACCCCGTTCAGCAACTGCTTGCCGGCCGGTGTGCGCACTACCAGCCCCTCGGCCCGGAAGCTGACCCGACCGGTATCGAGGTGCTCGACCAGGCGGTCGCCGTCGAGGTAGAACAGCGCGTGCCCGATCCCGATCACGTCCTGGGGACCGATCGGAGCCTCTCTCACCCGTTGCCCGTTGAGGTAGCTTCCGTTCGCGCTGCCCAGGTCCACCAACCGCCAACCGTCCTCGCTCCGGTGCAGCTCGGCGTGGTGGCGTGAGGTCAGCAGATCGTCGAGCACCACGTCGTTGTCCGGTGCCCGACCGATCCGCAGCCGCGCGGACCGCAGGTCGTGCACCGCGGAGAGCAGTCCCTGCGCGGCGGCGTAATGGGCGGCCGGTACGTGTTCAGGGCCAGGGACCGGGACCGGTGCCGGCGGCCCGGCCACGTCCCGCGGGGGATCCTTCGGCGCTGGCCACGCTCCGCCGGGAACGGTGATGGCGATCCGCGGGGCATCGTGCGGCGCACCCAGTGAGATCGTCACCGGCCCGGCGAGCCGAACAACGGTGATCCGCTGACCGTCGACGAACGAGCCGTTGCTGCTCTCGTCGCGCAGCTCCCAGCCCTGCGATACCGGCGACAGCAACAGATGCCTGCGGGACACCTTGGGATGATCAATGCGCAGGTCGGCGGAGCCGTCCCGGCCGATCACGAACGGCCTTCCGGGGGACACCACCAGCCGTTGGCCGGAGCACCACACCTCCAGAGGCGCGGGGATGGGGTGCGGCGGACCGGCCCCCGGACCTGAAGCGTTCACAGCCACCCACCCAGTCGCCCGATACCCGAGGCGTGCTCACCATTGATCACCCCACGAAGCAGGCATCAGACAACAGCACGAGAGCCGGTCTGTCGATGCCGCCCTTTTATCGAGGCCAAGGGTTCTGATCAGCTGACAGAAGCGCTCGCTAGCGCGCAGCGCAGCGCCCACCTGGCTGAGCTGGTGCCGATGATTGCCACTTCCGCCGGGGCCCAACTTGACCTCGACTCGAACCTTTCGTCGATCAACACTGACCAGCGCTGACGGTCGCCAGGTGGTAAACCCTGGTGGTTTCCGCGGGCCTATCGCCACCGGCCGCGCCTAGCGTCGGACCGGGCGCCCGAAGAGCGTCCAAACACGATGGTGGCTGGCACTCCGGGCCAGGCGGTCGACCGTAGGTTCGAGCGTCGGATTCGGCACGGAACAGCCCGCGCGGCCTGATTGGCCCGGCGCGCCCGGGCGGGGAGGACGCCATGACAGAGCTTTGGACCGCGACGCCGTTGGTCGCGGGGGAACTCGCCAACCGGCGCACCTCCTCCGGCGGGCTGGCATCGGTTGTTGTGCGCCGAACCCGGCGAGGGTGGGTCATCGAGCACAACGGCACCATCGCGATACTGCGCGCCGGACGCGGGATGCAGCAACTAATCACCCTGGTCAGCACACCACGCACCGAAGTCCACGCCCTCGAACTCGCCAACCCGTCCGGCACCACCCAACACACCACCAACAGCGCCGCGGTGCTCGACGCCAACGCCAAGAACGCCTTCCGCCGCCGACTGATGGACCTACGAGAAAACCTCGCCGAAGCCGAGAAATTCAACGACATCGAACGGGCCGCCAGAGCCCACACCGAAATCGACGTACTGACCACCGCACTTAGCCGAGCCATCGGCCTGGGCGGACGCGACAGACGCCTCGGCTCCAACACCGAACAAGCCCGAATCAACGTCACCCGCGCCCTCCGCAGAGCCATCAGCCACGTCGCCGACACGCACCCCCACCTCGGCACCCACCTCGACCGCAGCATCCGCACCGGCACCTACTGCGTCTACAACCCAGCACCAAACGAACCGAACCTACGCTGGCAAATCCGCAAACCCGACCCGCACCAACTCCCGCGCTCCGCCGGATCCGTCGGCGGTTCACAACGCGTGACGTGGCCTCGGCATGGCTGAGACGTTTCGGCGGTGAGCACCATCGCAATCGTCTGCATCGTCGCGGCGATCGTCGGCGGCATCGTGCTCGCGCTGATCGCGGCGTACAACAAGCTGGTCCGCGCCCGTAACAATGTGGACAACGCCTGGGCCCAAATCGACGTCCAGCTCCGGCGGCGCTACGACCTGATCCCGAACCTGGTGGAGACGGTCAAGGGTTACGCCAGCCACGAGCGGCAGGTGTTCGAGGCGGTGGCGGCGGCCCGCTCGGCGGCGATCACCGCTCAGGGGCCGGTCCGGCAGGCCCGGGCCGAGAACGTGCTGACTGAGGCACTGCGCAGCGTCTTCGCGGTGGCCGAGGCGTATCCGCGGCTGCAGGCCAGCCGCAACTTCGCCGAGCTGCAGGCCGAGCTGTCCGACACCGAGAACCGCATCGCGTACTCCCGGCAGTACTACAACGACGCGGTGCTGATCTACCACAACGCAATCCAGAGCGTGCCTACCAACATCATCGCTGGGGCGACCGGGTTCCGACTCAGGGAGTTCTTCCAGGCACCTGACCAGGAGCGCGGCCCAGTCCAGGTCCGTTTCTGAGGTCATGCGACGGTGATCCGCGTCCTGCCGCTGCCGCCCGCGGCGATGTTTGTCCTCGCCGTCCTGGCCACCCTCGCCTGGCTGGTCATGCTGGCGAGGGTCGCGCTGGCGACCCGGACGCGCCCCGTCGTGAGTATCGGGCCGCGATCGGACTTCGGCCCCGAGACGCCCGCGGTGGTGGACCTGGTCACCGGAGACTGGCGACTGTGCCGCACGGAGGCGGCCTCTGCGACGCTGCTCGATCTGGCCGCGCGGCGAGTGCTGAACATCGAGGAGATCGGCCCACAGCTGTCTCTGGTCCGGCTGCGCCGCAACGTCGAGATTGCCGAGCTGCGGCCCTACGAACGCATGGTCCTCGAGCACGTGACGGCGCTCGCCGTCGATGGCGTGGTGGCGACCGGGGCGCTGGCCGAAGGGGCTCGTCATCTGGATCGGTGGTGGAAGCGGTTCCACCGCGAGGTGATCGCGGAGTCCCGCCAGCTCGGGCTGTCCCAGCCTCGCTGGAGCCGGAAGCAGACCACAATGCTGACATTCGCCACCGCGCTGCCTGGGACGGCCGTCGCGCTGTGGATTTTCACGCTGGCGTTCACGCCGACTCACGACGCTGATCCGGTCGGCGCCGGGGTCATGGCCGGCTTGGTGCTCGCCGGGGTGTTGCGCATGCTGCTGGAGAAGCTCAACAAGGAACAGGGCACGGACGCCGGGGCCGTGGCCGCCGGTCGGTGGTTGGGCGTGGCCGACCACCTGGCTGCCTCCGGCGGGTTCGCTCGACGCCCGGCCGCGGCGGTGACCATCTGGGGCCGCCCGCTCGCCTATGCGGCCGCGCTCGGGCTGGCGCCAGTGGCCGTGTCCAGCCTGCCGGTCAGCAAGGCAGCTAGGGACACCCGGGCGTGGTCGGACTACGGCGGCATGTGGCACCCCGTCGATGTGCGCTACGGAGGACGGGGGCTGGCCCGGCTGTTCTGGGGAATCCGGTGGACGACCGCTGTGCAGACCGCGGTGGTGACCGCGTTCTTCGGTTGTCTGCTGCCCTACGCCGCCCTGTACCTGGGGATGGTGTTCCTCGGTCTCAGGATCGAGCTGAGCTCGATCACCGCGGTGCTCACCATCGGCGTTGCGGTAGGGGCGGCCCAGTTGGGTCTCGCCCTGCTTGATGCAAGCAGCCGGGCGACGGTCGAGGGTCAGGTGGTGCGGTGCCGGCAGCGCGAACGGACGGACCTCCGTTTCAGCAACAGCACCGTGTACTGGATCGCGATCGACGATGGGCGGCACCAACAGGTTCGTGCATACGCCACCGACGTGAACACCTGGCAGAAAGTGCGCGAGGGAGACATCGTGCGAGCGGTCATCGGCCGCCGCCTGGGCTGGATCTACCAGATGCAGGTCCAGACGCCGTCGCGGCACCGCGCGCACCCGGACGCCGAGGCCACCGAGGCAAGGGCCAAGACCCTGGCCGACGTCGTTCGCGGCGTTGCGGACCATGTCCCCGCCGACACCCGGCGTCCACCGACCGTCGAGCCGTGGGTGCTGGTCACCGCGGATGACCTCGGGCGGATCCTGGGGCAGGCGTTCGGACCGGCCGCCCCTGTCGCTCTGAACTACGACAAACCTGCCGGATCCGGGCTGGCCGAGAGTCAGCTGTCCGCCGCCGCGACCGCCGACGAGTTCGGCTTCACCGGTTGCCGGTACCGCAGCGGCGGCGCGCAAGTGACTGTCGACGTGTACACAGCGGCTGGCCGGCGTGGCACGCTGGTCCTGCAGATATCGGCGACGCTGGCCGACGGCGGGTTCCGCGCGCTGCGCAAAACCGGGGGCGCCGGGATGGTGTGGCCGGACACCGTCGCGGTGGCCATCCATGCGTGCGGTGGCTTCCTGATCCGGGTGAGTTCGCCGCACGGCCCGCCCGGGATAGCGCGCATGTCGGACCTGGGCCGTGCCGCGGCGGCCCGACTTCGCGCGCTTGCCTGACGTGAAGGCCCCGCCGGTGGTGCTGGCGGGGCCTCGCTGGCGGTGAGGTGCACAATACGTACGTTCAGCCGCCGAAGGTCTGCGTCCAGTAGATCTTGCCCGAGCTACTAGTCGAGCTGTCCAGATACGTCTCCTTGAATGTGCAGTTTTGGATGTTGGCTCGGTGTCCGGCGCTGTTCATCCATCCAGCGACAGCTAATTCGGCAGATTGGTACTGGGCGACGTTCTCACCCCACCGCGAGTAACCCAGTCCGCTCAGCCGACTGTTGCTTGTGCTGCCGTTGGCTCCGTCGTGGCCGAGTCGGTCACGCTTGGCCTGGTCCGCGGATTGCTGGACGGTCGGGCCCATCAATCTAGTGCTAATTTGCAAGGGTGGGCATCCCGCCTTGGCCCGCGCATCGTTCACCAACTTGCGGGCAATGCGATCGTGGCGGCGCTCGTTGCGCTTGCCTGCCTTGCTGGTCTCCTTGGGATGGTGGTGTGCCGTGGCGCCGGCGCTCTCGTTGCCTTCCAGGGTCATCTCAGGAGTCCCGGGCTTCACGCACTCGGGGTCCGCGTCGCCCGGTGTGCAAGCAGCATCGTCGACGGTCGGTATGGCGGTGAAGTTCGCGGCCAGCGGGTTTGCTCCCGCGGCGGTCGACACCGGCTGCGCGGGGGTGTCGGCGGCGGCGGGTGCGGCGAGCCCGACCAGCATGCCAACTGCGAGCAAGCCGACCGAACCACGAGTGATCTTCTGGAGAGTGCTGATGATGGTCATGGCGCCTCCTATTGTGTGGCGCCGCAGGCCATATGCCTGTCGGCGTTTCTAGCTATTGCGACGATCGCGCACCGAAGAGTCCGGGTTGCCATATTTGAATTCGATCCCGACTCCCGGTCTGTCCGTCCGGGTTCGATCGATTATCCGACCTTTGTCGACCGCCGCCTATCAAGGTTGGCAGCAACACCAGTGTGTTTGCGATCGTGTAGTCCCCACGGTTTTAAGTAGGGTTTACACGAATCGCAACTGGATATACGAACTTAAATAGGCAGCACAATTTGCCGACCGGGTGGGCCGACCATCGCGGGCCTAGCCCACAGCGGTCAGCGGAATGCCCTCGGCGGCCGTCACTGATAAGGCGTTCCATCTCCTGCCAAGGTGTTCCATCTCGAGGGAACGATGTGCCGAGTGCCGCGTACGCTGGGCCCGCTCAACACGACCGTTCGACGAGGCCGCGGCCGGATCGCTCCCGCAAACCCCCGCCACGACGACGCGGTCCGCTACTTCCGGGCGATCGCCTCGATGCGGCGTCCGACTAGCGGGGGTCGTACGCCGCCCCGGCCAGTGCGCGATCGAGCGCCTGGGCCGCTTCGTCACTGATTTCACGATCGAAGGTGACCGTGACCGCGATGCCGTTATCCCACATCGCGAAGTAGGAACCGAACTGTTGGGGCGTGGTTGCCGTGGAGCTCCAGTTCCCGAAGTGGAACAGGTTGTATCCACTCGAGGTCTGCCGCACGAACATGCCCAGGGATGCGGTCGCACCGTCTTTGTTCATCATCGCGGTGATGAAGGAATGCGCGCGCGGGCTCAACAACCGGGAACGCGGGTCGAAGGCGCGAGCGAACATGGCGTATTCCACCGGCGAGATCTCCCACCCGCCGAATGCGCCCATGGCGCGGACCCCGGCACCGAGGTGGGCGTTCGGCGCTCCGCGCGGGGCCAACACCATCCGCTTGCAGTAGCTCTCGTAACTCTCCCCGGTGACCGACTGGATGACGCGGCCGAGGATGGCGTAGTTGATGTTGTTGTACCGCTCCTGGCTGCGGTCGCGCCCGGCCGGCTTCGGTCGCAAGGCTTGCTTGATCAACGTGAGATCGGCGGAGCCGTCGAGCGGGACACCGACGAGGCGTCCCACCGCGACCGGGTCGGAGATGATCCCACTGCGGTGGCGGAGCAACTGCTCGATGGTGATGTCCCCGACCCTGGCCAGGTGGCTGCTCACTCCGGTCGAGTTCTTGAAGTCCTCGGACATCTCGGAGAGCGTGGTGTCGAAGCGCAGCGTGCCGTTGTCGATGAGCGACATCACGCAGACCCCGGTGATCGCCTTCGACAGTGAAGCCACCGGCACCGCCATCTCCGCGCCGCTGTGGTCGCCCTTGTCGAACTCACCGACGAGACCGTTGTCCCGCATCACCGCCATGCTGCCGTTCGGCACGTTGTTCTGATCCATCCACCGGCTGAACGCCTCCCCGAGGCGGTCCTGCACCTTGGTCGCGGCGGTGTCGACGACGAGCCACTGGCCATCCGGCCCATATGGCAAACCCGAGGCGCCAGGACCAAGCGTGCTGATCGAGGCCGAGGAAATCACCGGGTGCGCCGGAACACCGGCCGAGGCCGGCACGGCGAGTCCGAGCGACATTGCCGCGACGAGAACGCTCGCGGAGCCGCGGAGCACATTCCGGACAATCGTGGTCGAGGACATTGCTTCTCCTGAGGGACGCTGCTGATAACGAATGTGGCCAGCGCCAATGCGTCCGGCTTCAGGTAGAGCAAACACTTCCCGCGGCCATCGGTCAGCCCTGCTACATAGCGGGGTCCGGACGAGTCGCCGACCACGGACCCTGCCACGTGGCAGGGCTGACGGTCGACAAATCCGACGGTTTCCTTCTTGTCAGAGCCAGGCCGATCCGCACTGGCCACATCGGCGACATTCGATGCTGGATACGCGGGTTCGATTCCCGCGACCCGCTCCAAGCCCCAAGGCTCAGGCCAGGGCTGTCCAGCGGTCGACTGGGCTTGCGTGCGCGTGGGTGAAGTTCGATCCTTCGGCCATCAGCGGGCGCTTCAGCCCCGCCGCCGCTGCAATCTCCGCTATCTCCGCCGCCCGCCATCTCCGCCGTCTCCGCCGGACTCACCCGAAGCACCAGAGTCCACCCTGAGTCATACTGGGTGAGGTGTCACTTCACCACCGGCCCCTGCGGTACATGGCAACGCCGCTCGACATGGCCGTGCCGGTAGACGACGTGGCAGATCCGCCTCGGGGCCGCCGGGTGGACTGCGCTAGGTGGGAACAGCGGTACACAGCTCCCATCGGGGTTCTGCGGGCCCGCGCACGGTCCGCTGAACGGGGCCAGCGTCGTAGTCGCCGCTGCTAGCGTCACTGACGATCCCGAGGTAGCGGCCGAACCGGGAATAGCCAGCCCGACGAGCACGCCCGCGGCGAGAACACTCAGCGAGCCGCGAGCAAGCTTCTGGATGGTGGTGGTCATACTCTTCTCCTATTTCTCCGAAGCCAGCGCATTCGCGGCGGCTACCGGTCGCCTTCTGCCCTCTGATGGGGCATCCATGGAAACAGATTGACAGCGCGCCGATATAAAAGCGACCGTGCGCTCCCCCGTTGCTCAAGTAGGGTTTAACCTACGCCTATTCGGGACTCAGAGTCTATTTTTGCCATGCCGAATGAGGCAATCGTGGAACATGCGATAAGCGACGGGAGTCGCCCATGTTATGGCCGTTGTTTTCCACAGCGCGAAGCGACGAATCGCTCCATTCCACCTGCTATGCCGTGAATGGCCACCGTGCTGATTTTGCAATTTACGTATCCGGCTGCGGCGCTTCACTTGCCTGGGCGGCTGGGCACGGTTCGCCGGCTCGGTCGCCCTCCATTTCTCGATGCCAGCGCACCGGCGTCGACTGGTGGTTGTCTGCTCTCGGCTGGTACCGAATGCGGCTAGGTCGTCCGGCGGGTCAGTCGGTGAGCTGGGCGGCGATGGCTCCGCCGTCGAGCCAGACGTTCTCGCGGCTGATCTTGCCGTTGCGGAAATCCCAGACATGCAGCATCCGGAAGCGGACCGAGCGGCCGTGGCCGGCGATGCCCATGAAGGACCCTGCGACGGCCGCGTCGACGATGTGTTCCATGACGGCGAAGTCCGTGCCAAACCACTCCCGCACGGCAACCAGGTTCTCGATCTTGAGGTCGTTGATGAGTTGCTCATAGAACCCCAGTGCGGCGGCCGGACCGGTCAGCACGCCCATGGGAGATCCGACAACGTCGTGTTGTACGTCGTCGGTATAGACAGCGACCGCCCCGGCGGCATCACCGGCCAACTCACGGCCCAGATGGTCCTCAATCAAAGTAGTCATCTGACTGATGGTTGGCATGCCACGCTCCTAAACTTGCGGATTAAACGGACCTGCTCACGCGCGGAAGGCGTTTCCGGAGCTCCTCTTCCTTGAAGTAGTTCGGGCTCGGCCCGCTCTTCGAGGTCATCGTGGCTGCGCGTTTGTCGGCGGATTTTGTTGGGGTTAGCGGACCGGCCCGGCGCCGGTTGAGGTGGCGGCGAGCCAGCTCTCCAGGTCGGTGTGGTCGAACTGCTTCATGGCAGCGAAGCAGTCGGCGCCTGAAGCTCTGTCATGGCGTCCTCCCCGCCCGGGTTTGCCAGGCTATTCCGGCCACGCGGGATGGTCCCGCGCCGATCCGACCCCCGAACCTACGGTCGGCCGCCTAGCTCCAGTCCTTCCAGAACTGTGGTAACTCCGGCCCCCGAAATAGCAGCTGCGGACTAGAGGGCTAGCCAGCATCGTGTCTGGTGTGCACCCTTCGAGTGCACGGGTACGACGCTAGGCGCGGCCCGCGGCGATAGCCCCGCGGCAACCACCAGGGTTTATGATCTCGGAAGCCGTCAGCGCTGGTCAGCGTTGATCGACGGAGTGTCCGAGGCGAGGTGGAGTTGGGCAGCGGGAGCGCGATACTGATCCGGAGCCGGAACATCGGCCATCCGTCGCTCCTTGGTCTGGACCTACCCCAACGTCGCAACCCGGCCAGCCGCTGTGACCGGCATGTTATCCGGCGCTAGCCGGCAAACAGCGGTGCACGACATACCGCTCGGGCGGATCGACGCCGAGTCGAGCTTTCGCTCGGCGCCGATCCGCCCGCTGATTACTGGTTTGCCTGATCAGGGCCGGCGGCCGTGGTGGAACTTGCAGTGGACCTGGTCGAAGCCGTTCTCGTAGCCCCGGCCGAAGCCTTCTCCGTAGCCGTTGTCGTACTCGCTCGGAACGAAGCTGCGGTTGGCGGACCGCGGATGCCCACCACGCTTGACACAGTCAACGCGGGCATCCTTCTGCCCGATCCGGAAACCATCGCGCATTCCGTCCCGGAAGCCATTCCGGTATTCCGGCGAGCTAGTCGGAACGTGCTCAAGATTGACCGAGTGCGCGGCAGCCGAAACTGGAGTGCTGACAGGAGTTGCGGCCTGGGCGGTGCCAGACAATGCGACCCCAGACAACACAGTCAGACCCAGCGTCGCGGCGAACGCCAAACCGCTTCCAACAATGCGAGCTCGTGCGGTCATTTCAGTATCTCCCCTCAAATGCATGGATCCGCGGGCCGCGGTATTTCGGCCTCTACGGGTTCGGGTTGTCTCCCGACAGACATAAGTCAACAAGATCAATTTTGGGAACCCTCCCAAGCCGCGCGTTTGACCTGGTCAAAGCCGTTGCTCAGGCATGAGCCGAATCCCGGCCGGCACCCCGGTGGCGCTCCCGTGCTGGTCAACCCGTCGCTGGCCAGCGCGCCCGAGAAATCCGAGTAGGGCACTACTCGTGCCAGACACGCCGCCGTCCGCTGGACTCACTGCCGAGCGCGCGCACTCGGGGCCCACCCCCGAGGTCGTAGGCCGGACCGGTGGACCAACGGAGTCGAAGGGGGCAGGCGCGTGAGGTGCCAGGGGATCCACTCGCGGTACTGCGCCACACCACGCCCGCGCACCATGGCTACCTCGCTGGACCGCCGAGTGGCGGGCGTTGCGGCAGCGGGGCCATCGGCTGAGAGCCGGACCCGGAGCCCGGGAGACCCACGGTGACCGCGGTGGCCATGTGGCGGAGACCGGTCTTGGCTCCCCTGTACGCCCTAGTGACGTCCTTCGGGCTCGTTGTACTCCTGGGATATCTCATCGGCGGGACCGCTGACCTCGGCCAGCCGCAGACGGTCATCGCGGTCAAGGTCGAGGGTGCGGCCGAGTTGCCCAAGGAGCTTGTGGATCTACCGGTCGAGATCCGAGGCGGCGCCGATCACGATGGACTGGCCAGCGGCCAGATCGACAGTAGTGGCCGCTATACCAATGATCTACCCGTCGCCGATCGGATCGTCTGCGTAGAGCTTCCGGCCGGCTGGGTCATCGCCAGGCCCGCCACGCGGATGCTATTGCTCGCCTCGGGGCAGAAGCTGACCTGCACGTCGACCCCGATCCAGGGTCCGGCGCCGAATGATGTCCAGCTCACCGTGGCCGAAGGAGTCGTGGTGAATGCGACCGCCACGGGGAGCACCGTCACAGCAGAGGAGCTCAGTGACGCGGTGGCTGAACTCGTCGAGAACGGCAAGGTGATCGATTCCGAGCCGCTGGACGCCGGCGGACGAGCCACCGTTACGGCGAACGGGGCGGCGAACGCGCTGGCGTGTCTGAAGCCACCACCGGGCTGGCGCGTCCTCACCGATCAGCCAAGCACTGCAGACGGTAGCGCCTGTATGAAACCCGTTGCCGGCGAGCAATCCTTCGCCCTCGGCAAAAGGGCGCCCAAGTGAGCTCACATCGGAATGGGGCTCGGTCCCCGATGGTCGCCGCACTCACCCTGGCTGGAGGGGTCTGCGGCGGGCTTCTGGCGACCCCTCTCCTTGACTTGCAGGGGCTCAGGCTGCCGCTTCTGATCGCCGCGGGCGCATTGTTCGGCTGCGCACTGGCCTTGCTCGTCGTCGCCAGTGGGACCCGTCTGCCCGCACAGTGGCCCGATTCTCCCCGTGCCCATCGGGCCGGCGAAACAACCGAGAGCGTCTCCGTGCTCAGAGCCGCCTCTCAGCAACCGGAGCCGGTGAACACACCACCGGCTCTGGACCGGAATCGGTATGCCCCCGCGGACCCCGCCCGTGTCGTGGTGCCGGTGGGTGACGCGACCGCCGGCGGGTGGTGGACTCGGCCTCGCGGCAACGCGGGTCAGCCCCCCCGGCCCGAACCCATTGGTTCACCGTCAACCCCGGATCTGACCCGATATCTCGAGTCGTCGCGCATCGTGCAGTGCCCACGCTGTGGCGACTTCCGCGTCGACTTACTGCATACCGCCGACGGATTCGCGTTCCGATGTACCAGCGACCACCGCTGGGAGTGGCGCCCCGGTGCGCTGTGGCCAGCGACGATCAAGGTCAGCCGCCGGCCTCCGACCAGTCAACGGCCCGATCCCGCCTCATGCGGCAGCGACTGACATTACCGCGACCCAGGAGGGGCCCATGTACGACCAGACTTTCTCGCGACACAACCCTGGCTGCATCGTGATCTTGCTCGACCGGTCCGACTCGATGAAACAGGACTGGCAGGGCTCAGGGACCACGCTCGCCAAGGGAGCGGCGCTCGCGCTGAACAAGGTGCTGCTCGACCTGTGCATCAAGTCGACCAAGGAAGTCGGCGGTGCGGCGCGGCACTATTTCGACATCGGAGTGTTCGGCTACGGGGCATGCCCGACGACCGGTGGGGAGGGGGTGGAGTCCGCGCTGGGAGGTGCCTTGGCCGGGCAGCCGCTGGTGGCGCTGCCGGCGCTGTTCAGCAACCCGCTGGCGGTCCGGGAGGAAGCCGCGGTCCCGGCACTCGCCTCGGCGTCTCGGGAATCCTCGGTCGACGCCATGCCGATGTTGTCCAGGATGCCGATTTGGGTGGAGCCGATCTCCGGCTACCGCACGCCAATGTGCCAGGCCATTTCGGTGGCCGGCAGCCACATCTACGACTGGGTTGGCGCCCATCCGAACTCCTTCCCACCGATCGTCATCAACATCACCGACGGGCTGGTCACCGACAGCCCCTACGAGGGCGCGGACCTGACGGAGTGGGCCCAGCGCTTGGTCAGCATCGAAACCAACGACGGTCCACTACTGCTGCTGAACATCTTCCTGTCCGCCGCCGGCCAAACCGAGGTTCTGTTTCCCAGCAGCGCGAACCAGCTGCCTGAGCCCGGCCCGGATTTGTTCGCGATCAGCAGCCCGCTCCCGCCGGCCATGGTGGCCAACGCCCGGGCCGGCCAGCTGCCCATGCAGCCGGGGGCCCGCGGTTTTGTCTTCAATGCCGGGCTATCAAGCCTGGTCAAGTTCCTGGAGATCGGCACGAGGGTCGCCGATATCCGCGCTCACTAAGGAGCGGCGATGTTGGCCCGATCAGTGTGCTTTGCCCTGGAAAAGGCGGGCAGCGCGGTATGGGAGTGGGAGGACGGCGCCGGCGCGTCCGAGGGTAGCCCGGGGCACGGCCTCGACCCCCGCTTCATCGTGGTCGACGGTGCCACCGAGGCCTACGACGCGCTGCGCTGGGTGGCGCAGCTGGTGACGTCCTTCGTGGGCGTAACTGGGCAACCCCATGCGCCGCCCGCGCTCACTCCGGACGCCATGCGAGGTTGGTTCGACCGTATGCAGCAGCGCTGGACCGCCGAGGCTCCGACACAGTTCACCAACATCATCGAGGAATGGAAGTACCGACAGGACGGTTCGTTCGCCACCCTCCTCGGATGCGAACTGACCGGCCTCACCGGGCCGACACCGCGCTGGAACGCGGTCGCGCTCGGCGACACCGTCTTGTTCCATGTCCGGAACAACCAGCTCATCACACACTTCCCCGCGCTGCGGGTGGATGACTTCGGCGTTGCCCCGGCCGGTGTCCACACCAAGAGCGAGGGTATCGCGCAGATGATGAGCGACCTTGAGATCGGCCGCGGCGAACTCCGACTCGGAGACCAGTTGTTCATCGCCACCGACGCCTTCGCCCACTGGGTGCTGCAACGCCTCCAGCGCGACGATCAGCAGCTCTGGCGGGTGCTGAGCGAACTCGACCACGACGCAACGTTCGCCGCCCTGGTCGCCGACGTCCGCGCCGCCGGACAGATGCGCAACGACGATGTGACCCTGCTCCGGGTGCGCCTTGTGGCCGCCGAACCGGACTACCTGGTGGTGTGTCTGTGATGGAGTACCCGACAGCCGAGGACTACATCAAGGCAGTCCAGCACCCGGCGATTGTGTTCAAGGAACCGGAGTTGCGGAAGGCCAGCTTCGAGGTTCACCCGCTGTTGGGAATTCCGGTTCCCGCATCGGGCAGCAGCGCGGTCGTGTTCAAGGCCGAGGTGGAGGGACGGTCGCAGGCGCTGCGCTTCTTCACCCGCGACGACGCCGCGACCCGCGCCCGCTACACGGCACTGAATACCTATTTCGCCGAACACGGCCTCGTCGACCACGTGGCGGCGTGCCGTTGGATCGACGACGCGATCGTGGTGAGCGGCCGCGCCTGGCCGCTGGTGCGCATGCAGTGGGTGGACGGCCACGTCCTGGACCGCCACGTCGAGGATCTGGTTGACCGATGCGACCACATCGCCCTGGGCGATCTCGCAAACGACTGGCGCGACCTGGTGCGTCGGATGCAGGCCTCCCGGTTCGCGCACGGCGACCTGCAGCACGGCAACGTGCTGATCGACCGGGCCGGAAAGTTGCGTCTGGTGGACTTCGACTGCTCCTGGATCTCCGCATTCGCCGGCGGAGCACCGCCCAGCGAGACGGGCCACCGCAACTACCAACGCCCAGGCTCCAGTTGGGGCCCTTGGATGGACACCTTCCCCGCGCTGGTGGTCTACCTCTCCCTGCTCGTCCTGGCCAAGAGCGTCGATCCACAACGGCCCTGGCAGGAGTTGTACAACGGGGACAACCTGCTGTTCCGGCAGCAAGACTTCGCCCCGGCTGGTCAGACCCCGGTATGGACCCATCTGGCCGAGACGGGTGATCCGCGGATCGACCAGATCGCGCAGCGGCTCAAGTCGTGCTGCACACCGGGGTGGTCACCAACCGGCGACCTGGAGCAGCTACTGGTGGCCACGCCGGAACCCTGGTGGGAGCGCACCCGGGAAGCCACCCCGACCAGCGCACTGCCCCCCCGACCTGTGGTCAGCGCGCCGGCGGGTGCTCACCTGGCTCCCACGAGCCAAGCCACCCCAGGGCTCCGGACCGCGGAATCGACGGGAGAGTGGTGGCAGCGGCAGCCGGAGTCGGCTTCTCTCCCAGCCTCCCCCCAGACGACGGTATCGAGCGGACGGCGCGCCTGGATCACCATCCGTTCCATCCTCGTCGCACTCATGATCGGTTTCTTCGCCACGGGCGCGATCACCCAGGCGTACCTCCCGAACCCCGCACCGCGGGCAATCCCGCTCGCTGTGTTGCTCTGCAGCACCCTGCTGTCATATCTGCTTTTGCATCGGCTCGCCCGACGCCCCCGAGCCATCGGAAGCCGAGGACGGAAATGATCGGGACGAGCTTCGGGTCATACCGGATCGATGCGCTGCTCGGACGCGGTGGCATGGGTGAGGTGTACCGGGCCTTCGACACCAGCCAGAACCGGATGGTGGCGCTCAAGTGCCTGCTACCAAGCCTCGTCAACGATGCGGCGTTCACTGCCCGCTTCCGCCGCGAGTCAGAGCTGGTGGCCCGGTTACGGGAACCGCATGTGATCCCGATCCACCGGTTCGGAGAAATAGACGGGCAGTTGTTCATCGATATGCGGCTCGTCGATGGGGAGGACTTGGCCACGGTGCTGTCCAGGCACGGTCCTCTCACCCCGCCCCGTGCGGTCAGCGTCATTAGCCAGATGGCCTCGGCGCTCGGCGCGGCTCATGCCGAGGGGTTGGTGCACCGGGACGTCAAACCGTCGAACATGCTGGTGTCACGCAGCGAAGGCCTCGACGGCATGGACTTCGTCTACCTGGTCGACTTCGGAATCGCTCGCCTAATCGGCACTGGTGGAATCACCGCGGTGGGCACAGCGATCGGCTCGGTCGACTACATGGCACCTGAGCGATTCGGCACCGGACCAATCGACGGCCGGGCCGACGTCTATTCACTGGCCGGAGTCCTGTTCGAATGCCTGACCGGCAGCAAGCCATTCCCGGCGCATGAACAGGTCGCCCTGATGAAAGCGCATCTCGACAACCCGCCTCCGCGCCCATCAATGCTCTCCCCAGGAGTGCCGCGCGGCTTCGACGAGGTCATTGCAAGAGGTATGGCCAAGGCACCAGACGAACGATTCCCGACGGTCGCCCGACTCGCCACCGAGGCACGCGCCGCACTGACAGGTCCTTCGGCTGCCCCACCCCCTCCACTGGCGGTCGTACCGCCGAAGACGGAACGTGAGGTCAACGCGGCCCCGACCCGCTTTTGGACCGAGACCGTTGCGCGGAGCACTCCCGCGCCGAGCGCTCCAAGCGGGCCGCCCCCGCAACCTCAGCAAATGTCGGAGTCGAGCCGCTCAGGCTGGGAAGGCTGGGCACGCGCTGAGGAACAACCGTCCGCGGGCTCGTTCTGGGCGCGGCGCGCGCCCTCCACATCGCCACCCTCCGCATCGCCACCCTCCCCACCGACCCCGGTCGCACCGCCGGCGAAGACCGCGCCCGCGTGGCCACCGCCCACCAAGCTAATGTCCGGATCAGAGACCGTGCAGGCCCCCACCGCCGCCGGTGGTGTCGGGCGGCCCGGCGCCGCCCAACGCGCTTCCGGACCCGCCGAGGCGATCCAGGGATGGTGGCAGCGACCAGTCACAGCCGTCCACCCGGCCGCCGGCGCCACGATCACCATCGGCCGCGATGCCGGGTGTGACATCGTCGTTTCGGACCTGCTGGTCTCGCGTCGGCATGCCGAGCTGCGGCGAGTCGATCAGACCTGGCGTCTGGTCGACCTGAACAGTTGGAACGGCAGCTTCGTTAACGGACAGCGGGTAAGTGACGCGGTGGTAGCGGAGCAGGACGTCATTGGAGTCGGACACGCCCTGTTGCGGCTGGATGGCGACACCCTGGTCGAGTACACCGACTCGGGCGACGTCAGCTTCCAGGCCACTGATGTGGTGGTGACCCGCTCAGGGCGGAGGCTACTGGACGGAATCAGCTTCGCTCTGGACGAGCGGTGCCTGCTCGCCGTGGTCGGCCCAAGCGGGGCTGGCAAGTCCACATTGCTCGGCGCACTCACCGGGTTGGCTCCTGCCGACTCCGGGCAGGTGAGCTACGCGGGGCGAGACCTCTACGAGGGCTACGACGAACTACGCCAGCGGATCGGTCTCGTTCCCCAGGACGACATCCTGCACCCGCAGCTGACCGTACGGCGGGCGCTGCGGTATGCCGCGCGGCTGCGCTTCCCGGCCGACACCCCCAGCGCGCAGCGCAACCAGCGGGTAGACGAGGTCATCGATGAGTTGGGATTGACCAAGCAGGCCACCCAGCGGATCAGCACGTTGTCCGGCGGCCAGCGCAAGCGCACCAGCGTGGCTCTCGAGCTGCTGACCCGGCCATCGCTGCTCTTCCTGGACGAGCCGACCTCCGGGCTCGACCCGGGTATGGACAAGTCGGTCATGCACACCTTGCGCGGGCTCGCCGACGACGGCCGCACCGTCGTGGTGGTCACCCACTCCCCCACCCAACTCGAGCTGTGCGACCGGCTGCTCGTCTTGGCCTCGGGGGGGCAGCTAGCCTACTTCGGTCCGCCCTCGGAAGCATTGCGCTACTTCGGGCAACGCGATTACGCCGACATGTTTCTGCTGCTGGACCGTGAGCAGGAGATCAACTGGACCGAGCGGTTCCGTAACTCGCCGGAGGGGGCCCGCTACCTCCCGGCCACCCAGTCGGGCCCTGGCCGGCCACGCCGGGCGAACCCACCGGCCCCGCCGCCCCGCCAGCAACCCGCCCTCGCGCAGCTGTGGGTCCTTTGCCGGCGGTACCTGGCGGTGATCGCGGCGGACCGTGCGTACGCGGTCTTCCTGGCTCTGCTCCCGCTGGTGCTCAGCCTCTTCGCCCGGCTGGTCCCAGGTGACGCCGGACTGTCCATGCCCGCCAAGGCGTTGGAGCGGGGGCCAGGAGGCCCGCAGCAGCTGCTCTTGGTTCTGGTGGTCGCGTGTGCCTTCATGGGCTTCTCCGCATCGTTCCGGGAGCTAGTCAAGGAGCGGGCGATTTTCCGGCGAGAGCAGGCCATTGGGCTGTCATTGGCGGCTTACCTTGGGTCGAAGCTGGTGGTTCTGGGCATGATCGTGGCCGTCCAGGCCGTGCTGTTCGGCCTCCTCGGCACCCTCGGCCAGAAACCACCGCCCGATCCGGTCCTACTGAGCGACGGCACCGCCGAGATCATTGTTGCCCTGGTCGCCGTGACCGTCTCGATCATGGTGCTGGGTCTGCTGGTATCCGCGCTGATTGCAAACGTTGACCGGGGCATGCCGCTGCTGGTGCTGGTGCTGATGCTGCAGCTGGTGCTGTGCGGAATGCTCTTCCCGCTATCCGGGCGCGCGGCGCTGGAGCAGCTGTCCTGGCTGGTGCCGGCCCGCTGGGGATTCGCCATGGGAGCGGGCACCGCCGGCTTCCCACCACAGTTGGGCGCCGCCGAGCTCGACCCGCTGTGGAAGCCGAGCCGGGGGGTGTGGCTGCTGGATCTGACCATGCTCGCCACCCTCACCGCGGTGTTCCTGCTGCTTACCTGGCGGCGATTGCGGCGGCTGCGTCCAGGTCCGAAGCAGAGGTGATCCGAGATGCGCGAGATGACTGATCGATCCACCAGCTTGGTGTTCGAACCGCCTAGCTCCCCACCGGGAACCCTGTTCGTACTGGGCCCTCACGGTGGCGTGAGCGCCGAGCCCAAGGCCGGGGCAACCGTGACGTTCGGCCGCAACCGGGCTGAGGTCGACGTCTGTATCGGCGGCGATGATGACCGGATCAGCCGGCGGCACGGTCTGCTGGAACGCACCGGACCGCACTGGGCGCTGCGCAACACCGGCCGGCTGCCGATCCGGCTGCCAGCATCGACGATGCTCTTCCCGGACAGCGATCCGCTCGAGCTGGCGGTCGGCTACACGCCGCTTTTCATTCGCGGCCGCTCGGGCCGCGACCATCTGGTGGAGGTGCGAGTAGCCGGGGCCACCGGCGCGGCTACGCAGCGCCCGGAGGATTACACCCGCGTCGAACCCGTCTGGCTGCTGGGTCAGGACGAGCGGCTGGTTCTCGTCGTTCTCGGCCAGCGCTATCTGCGCCACGATGCGCACCCGCAGCCGCTTTCGTGGCGACAGGTTGCCGACGAGCTGGGCGAACTAGTCCCCGACCAGGGTTGGACCGCCAAGCGCGCCGAGCACATCGGCGTGGCCGTGCGCAAGCGGCTATCTCAGGCCGGGGTGCCCGGCCTGACCCGCGACGAGGTCGGCGACCCGGTCGGCAACGCGTTGAACCACAACTTGCTGGTGGAGCTTGTCTCCGCGGCCGCCCTGGTACCACCGGACCTACGGATCCTTGACGATCTGGATTGACGCCGACCAGTCGCGGTTGGCCGAACTCCCAGCCCAGAAAGCACGGATCCGGGAGCATCCCAAGTGGGATGTCCCGGGTCCTGGCCAAATCAACGCGCGGAGCTGTCGGACACTGGGGCGGCGACCTGCTGTCGATCGTCCTTACCCTTTCCGTTCTTCTTGTTCCGATCGTAGTCTTTCGAGAGATCGTGGTACCTTTTCTCCGCCTTCGTAGCGGAGTCGTCGAGCGCCGACTGGTCAGCTTGGGCACTGGAAAGCCCGGTCTCGGCCTGCCTCATCCCGACGGCTTTGGTCTCGACAGCGCTGTTCGCCGAATCACGGTTCTTCTTCACTTCCTCGAGCTTCCGCGCGGCGTCGAACACATCGCGCAGACGATCGAGTTCCGTCTGGTTACGAATGTTGAACTCCGCTTCCTTTACTGGGTCGTTCGGATCCGCATTAGTCGCCTGAGCCGCCTTGAGCTTCGCGTCATGGGCTTCCTTTAGTGCCTGATCCGCGGAATTGTAAACAGCCTGCTGGGAATCGACGGCACCCTGTGCGACTTGCGCGTCGCGCTGGGCCACGCTCAGCTCAGCGCGCTTGTCATCGAGCACACCCCGTGCTGTTCCGGTCGCTGTGGCAGCGGCATTGGCCTTCCCACGAGCTTCTTTGGCCGCGATTGCCGCGTTCACCACTTCCTGCAGGCTCGGGCCGGACCGGTGCGACCGAGCGTCGTTGTTGTCGGTGTTCGCGGCAAGTAACGTCGAGTCGCTCGCCAGCCGCACCGACAGATAACCGTCCCGGTCCACAGTCGTTGAGTGCCCGGCCAGGGCGGACGCGCCCCCAACGGCAAGGGCTGACGCCACGACGGCTGCGACGGCTCCACGTGCGGCCAAGTTGACCACGGTTCCAAGGCTGCTGTTCGTGCCAGTGAAGATGCCAGTGAAGATGTCAGTGCCGGGTCTGCTCATGATGTTCCCCTCCATCGCGAAGTTCGTGCCGCTTCGCCCAAGGTTTGGGCTGAGGAAATTGAAGCTCGACCGGCTCGGGAAGGGTCCCGGGCGAGCGAGGCCAGCCACCGGGATCGGCTGCCGGGTCGATGCAGTCCGGAGCTGGCCCACCCGACCGGCGGCCACTTCAGGCCTGAGGCGGACCCTCCGGCCAAGGGGTGGGGTGGCACCCAAGCCAGATCCCTGAATTGAATTGTCTTGTCGCTGATCAAGCGTCTCCGTACTCTCAGCAAATGCCCTCCGAATGGCCGCTAATTGGGCGAGTCGAGGAGCTGCGCACGCTCTCCGAGCTTGCTCCCAATGCCGGCGGGCCAGCGGGACTGGTATTGGCCGGCGCGCCGGGCGTGGGTAAGACCCGCTTGGCCTCGGAAGCCGTCAAACGGGCTCAAGCCCGAGGTGCCCGGACGATCTGGGCGGCGGCTACCCCCGCCACGCAACAGCGGCCACTCGGGGCCTTCGCCGGGCACTTCAGTGCCCAATCGCTGGCCGGATCGCTCGGCTTCGCCGGAGCCGATCCGTCGCACCTGCTGTCCTCAGCGATCAGGAATCTGCGCGGCAGCGGTCGGCCCGGCAGCCTCTTCGTCGCCGTGGACGACGCCCATCTGCTCGACGACCTCTCCGCCACCCTGGTCTACGAGCTGGCGATGCGGCGCATCGCCACGCTCGTACTGACATCACGCGGGGGCGAGCCCGCGCCCGACGCGGTGACCGCGCTATGGAAGGACGGACACCTGCGCAGGGTGGAACTTGCGGCGCTCTCGGTCGAGGAGACCAGCGAGCTTCTCGGAGTCGTACTAGGTGGACCGATCGACCGCGCCGCAGCCACGGAACTCTGGGCGATCACTCGGGGCAACGCGTTGTACCTGCGGCACCTGGTTCGGGGCGAGGTCGAATCCGACCGGCTTCGGCCGATCGGCAACCAATGGCGCTGGATGGGCGGACCGACCCTGTCGACCGGGCTCCGCGAACTGATCCAGAGCCGCATCGGCGCGCTATCGTCGGTGGAGCGTGCCGCACTGGACATGGTCGCTTTCGGTGAACCGCTGCCAGTCCCGGTGCTTGCCCGCATGATCGACCTCTCGGTCGTCGAACAGCTCGAGACCCGAGGCCTGGTCGAGGTCCGGCGGCCCGGCACGGCGATGCATGTCACGCTGGCCCACCCACTGTATGGCGAGCTACAGCGAGCGCGGTGTGATCCCAGTCAGGCCCGCGGCATTCGGGGCCGACTATTCCTGGCACTGGCTGAGCATGGATCCTCGGATTCCGACGAATTCCTGCGCCGAGGCGTCCTTATGCTCGACTCAGACCTTCCGCTCGACCCCCACGTGCTCGGTCTGGCCGCGCGCCGAGCCGTCGAGCTGATCGACGGACTGCTCTCTGAGCGCCTGGCGCGGGCCGCCATCGCCTCGGGTGGTGGCTTCGAGTCGCGGTTCACCCTGGCCGCCGCCCGACTGAGCCGCAACGACGACGCCGAGAGCGAACTACTCGACGCCATGGCGCACGCGCGGAACGACCGCGAACGGGTTCGCACATTGATGCTTCGCGGGATCTACCTGGCGTGGACCGCGAACCGCCCGGCAGAGGCGCAAGCCGCGCTGGACGCCGGCATGCGCGGAATGACCGACGCCGAAGGCCTGCACGAGCTGACCAGTCTGCTAGTCATGATGCACGCGCATCTGGGACGCCCGACAGAAGCGGTACGGATCGGCACAGAGCTGCTCGCCTCCAGACAGCTGTCCGCTCAGGCCGACGCGCTCGCGTGCTTGGGTATGGTCAGCGCCCTCGCGGCGGTCGGCCGGGTCGCCCAGGTCGGCAACGTCGCCCAGCGCGGTCACCTCGCCGCTGCTCGCTCTCGAGAGACCAAGTGGCTCAGCGTCAGCATGGTTGGCTTCCACAGCCTGGGCCTCCGGCTTGCCGGCTACCTCGACGAGTCGCGTGCGCTGGCGTCGCGCGCCTCGGAGGACTTCGCCGATGGAGTGCACTACCGGGAGCACACCGCGGTGATGTGCGGCGGGGAGGAGCTCGCGCGCGGCCGGCCATTTTCGGCCACCGAGATTCTGGGACAGGCCCGAGCAACCTTGGCCACCGCCTTTGCCGGAGGCGCCGGGGCGCTGTTCCGGTGCCTGATCGAGCTGACCACCGCACAAGCTCAGGTGGGCGATGTAGTCGCCAGTCGAGCGGCACTGGCGGATCTGGAACACGCCCGCCACGACGGGTGCCTGACCTTCCACCCCGAGCTGACCATCGCTAAGGCCTGGACCCACGCGGCGGCCGGCCAGCTCGCCCGCGCGGTAGAACTCTGCACAGAGGCCGCCGCCGTCGCCTCGGCTGCCGGCCAATACGCCCACGAGGTGGTAGCCCTGCACACCGCGGTCCGCTTCGGCGACTGCTCCCACGCCACACGATTGGCGGAGCTAGTCAACTTGGTCGACGGACCCCGGGCACCGGCGGCGGCAGCCCACGCAGCCGGGCTCGCGGCCGACGACGGCGCGGCACTGACCATAGCGTCACGGGCGCTGCAGAACATGGGTGATCTGCTCGCGGCAGCCGACGCTGCTGCGCATGCCGCGGCGTCGCACCTGCGGCGCGGCAATCTTGCCGGCCGGACCGAGGCGGCCCGGGCCCTGCTGCTCGCCGGCCAATGCGAGGGTGCGACGACTCCGGCACTAGTGGCGCTCCCAATACCCGACCCGCTGACCAGACGGGAGCAAGAGATTCTGTTCCTGGCCGCTCGCGGTCTCTCCAGCCGGGATATCGCCAAGAGGCTCGTGGTATCCGTCCGTACGGTCGAGGGCCATCGCTATCGGGCCTACGCCAAGCTCGGCACCAGCGACCCTACGGTGCTTGCCACACTCCTCGCCGAAGGCAGTGGCGAAACCCCAGTCAGCGAACGGCATCTCGGTGCGCCTGAAGGGCGAGTTGGCGAACTGGCGATCTAGTTGTTCCATCCCACGTTGTATTCGTCGGGGATCGCCACTTAAACAAGTATCCCGCTACTCGTTGCGGCCGACGGATCGGCTGTCACCCTCAGGAGATCTGAGTGGGTGCGCCGGCGTCAATAGATGCGTGGCTGACCGCCGGCCGATGACGGAGGGGACACGGGCCGTTCGGGACCGTTCCCGAACCAGTTCCCTTTTACTTCTCCGTGTCAGCGCGCACCTCACCAAGTCGGTACGACATCAACGCGCATCACCCGCACCGGAACTGGAGATGACCATGAAGCTCGTCATCATCACGGCAGCGCTGTTGACCACGATCGGTGCGGCCAGCGACATCGGCCTCGATCCGATGCCGACCCCGCACATGGCGTATTCCGCGGCGGCTCGGCATCTCGAGACACCGAACCCGGCGCCGCTCGCGGCGAGCGCCGGCCCGACGGCACTACTCTCCGAGATCACCAGCGAGCTGGCCACCATGCGGCGCACCCGCTATCAGCACGCCACCGAGGTCCACCGGTCCCGGGGCGAGTTCTTCTACGACTGCTCGGGCTTCGTCGACTACGCTCTGACCCACTCTCGCCCCCTGGCGGCAAGAGCACTCCCGATCACCGCCTCGGCCGGCCGCCCACTCGCCCAAGACTTCCAGCGCTACCTGCACGGGCTGGATCAAGGCAAAGCAAGCGACACGTGGGCCTCGGTTCCAACGATTGATGCGGTGCGGCCGGGCGACGTGATCGCCTGGCTGAAGACCCCGGACTCAAAGTCGCGCGACACCGGACACGTTATGATCGTGCTCGAGAGCGCTGTCCCGGGCCGCGACGCCCACGAATGGCTGTTCAAGATCGCGGACTCAACAGCCAACCCCCACGCAGACGATTCCCGCGGCGGATCCGACGGCTTGGGGACCGGAACAATCGGCCTCCAGGTCGACGATCGAGGGCGGCCTATCGGATTCTTCTGGCGAGGCGGGTTGTCCCCTCAGCCCAAGCTCACTGAGGTGGCACTCGGCCGGCTCATCTGAGCGCGAGGCCACATTCGCTGCGCTGAGCGGCGACGTCCGAAGGTTTCCCAGTCGCAGAAGGAGTGAAAGCGGCGGTGTCCTGGCACTGGCCGATGGTGGGGCGAGCTGAGGAATTGGCCTACCTTTCCCGGCTGAACCCCGGGAGTGGCGGACCGGTTGGCGTGGTGCTGGCGGGTCCAGCCGGAGTGGGCAAGACGCGGCTGGCCCGAGAGGCACTTGCCGCGGCTGGTCGCGGCGGGGCAATGACCCGTTGGGTGAGCGCTACGGCGTCCTCCCAGAGTCTGCCGCTGGGTCCATTTCTACGATGGGCCGGGCCGGACGGGTCCAAGGACCGCAAGGCGCTGGTGCGCGCGGCCCTAGACGGGATGACCCGGGGCGCGGGTGCCAACGGCGTGATGGTGGGTGTCGATGACGCGCACCTGCTCGACGAGCTTTCCGCGCTGCTGCTGCACCAGCTCGTGCTGTGCCGCACCGCTCGGGTTGTGGTGACGCTGCGTGCGGGCGAGCCGACCCCGGACGCGGTGCGGGCATTGTGGAAGGACGGTTTGTTAGTGCGGCTTGAGCTCCAGCCGCTCTCCCGGACGGAGTCAGCCGAGCTGCTCGAGTCGGTACTCGGTGGCCCACTGGACTCCGCGAGCGCGAACCGGCTCTGGGGGATCACCCAAGGCAACGTGTTGTACTTGCGCCAGCTGGTGGACGGCGAGCGCGAGGCTGCTCGGCTCGCTCCGGCTGGCGGGGTATGGCGGTGGAACGGGCGTCCCAGCCTCACGCCAGGGTTGACAGAGCTGGTCGAAGTACGGATGGGCCTGCTCCCTAGCCCGGTGGGCGACCTGCTGGATGTGCTTGCACTGGCTGAGCCGCTGCCGCTGAGGGTGCTCGCCGAGGTGTCCAGCCGTGAGGCGGTCGAGCGAGCGGAGTCGATGAAGCTGGTCGAGACGGTCGCGGGCCCAGACCAGACCGAGGTGCGACTGGCTCACCCACTGTTCGGGGAGGTACGGCTGGCGCGGTGCGGGCCGCTGCGCGCGCGCCGACTACGTGGGCAGATCGCGACCGCGCTGACCAGCCTCGCTTCCAAGCACGCCGGGGATACCCTCCGGCTGGCCACGCTCGTCATCGACTCTGACCTGGACCCGGATCCTGTCTTGCTGGCCCAGGCCGCCAATGCCGCCCTCGGGTTGCTGGATTTCGCGCTGGCGGCGCGGCTGGCGAGGGCAGCAGTGGCGGCTGGGGCCGGGTTTGAGGCGGGGCGGACCCTTGGCTTCGCACTGAGCTGGTCGGGGCGCGGCGCAGAGGCGGACGTCGCGTTGGTGGAGCTGGCGAGGTCCGCGACCTCCGACGTGGATCGAGTGCGGGCCTTGTTCACTCGGCTGGGCAACCTCTTCTTCACCCTCGCCCAGCCGTTGGTGGCCATCGAGGTGTTGGACGAGCTTGGCCGGTTGGTCGCCGATCCATCGACTCCGATGCTGGTCGCCTGGCGGTCGGTTGTCGACGCGTTCTTAGCCAGACCGGGCGCCGGGTTGGTGGGGGCCAGGCAGGTGCTGGCCAACACGGCGGCGCCACCGGAGGTTCTCGCGCTCGCGGGATGGGGGGCGCTGACCGCGCTCGCCGGGTTGGGCAAGCTGGCCGAGGCTAGGTCGATAACCGAACAGATCGAGGTTGCGGGCCCGCCCGGCGTGACACCGGTGCGGGTCGGCGCGGCCCACATGGGGATGCGAGCGCTGAAGCTGGCGGGCGAGCTGGACGAGGCGGCGGCGTGGGTCGAGCGCTACCAGGAACTGCTGAGCGACGACTTGGGGGGAGCCAGTCTCCTACACGACGTGCTGCGGGGCGAGGTCGCCCGCGAGCGGGGGCAGGTACGTACCGCCATCCGACTGTTCCGCCAAGCCGTCACGGGACTGTCCGGCCAGGACCCCGGTGGATGGGCTTACCACATCAATCTCCAACTGACTCCCACGTTGGCGATGGCCGGCGAGGCGCCGCAGGCTCGTCAGGCGCTGAGCGAGATGGCCGAGCAGCGCCATCCCAGCTTCGGATTTCTGGCCCCGGAGGCGGCCCTAGCGCAGGCATGGGTGGCCGCCGCCGAGGGCGTCCTGAGCGAGGCTGTCACCCTCGCTCGTCGGGCCGCTGAGTTGGCGGCCAGCCAACACCTGCCCGCCGTCGAGGTCTACGTCCTACACACCGCGGTGTGCTTTGGCGATCGTGGATGCGCGGAACGGCTCGCCGAGCTCGCCGACGCGGTAGATGGCCCGAGGGCGGGGGTGGCTGCCGCGCACGCGGCCGCGCTGGCCGACAGCGACGGCTCGGGGTTGTTGGTGGTGTCCCGCCGACTCGAGGCAATCGGTGCGCTGCTGCTGGCCGCTGACGCCGCCGCCCAGGCCGCGGAGGCCTTCAAGGAAGGCGGCCAACGTGGCTCGGCGAATCTGGCCATGTCTCGGGCGCAGGGGCTGGCCCAGCGATGCGAAGACGCCCAGACCCCCGCGCTCAGGACGTTGCACAATCCATTGCCGCTCACGGAGCGGGAACGAGAGATCGTCACACTGGCCGCCGGGGGGCTGACCAACCGGGAGATCGCCGCGCGCCTGGTCGTCTCGGTGCGGACGGTCGAGGGTCACCTCTATCGCGCGGCTGCGAAGCTCGGTGGCGTCAACCGGGCCGAGTTGGCCGCGATTCTGAATGGCGGCTGATCCATAGCCGTTTGTCCAGCCAGCACCAAGATCAAACTGGATTGTCCCGCGGCGGCGTGGCTGCGCCCTCCGTGCGCAATATTGACTGGATCTTCGCCTCCGCGAGTTCGAGCAGGGGACCCAGCGCCTCCTGCTCCACAGATAAGCACTCGCTGATCAGATCCTCGCTCAGACCCGCTGCTTGCAGGCGAATGGCTAGCGAGTAAACCCGGGGAAGACGTCGGAGTGCGGCTGTCCGGGCGTCCTTGGAGGCCAAGGAACCGTCGTGCGTCATGAATTAAGTCTTGCCGATTCCGCGCCGTGACGCATAGGTAGTCCGGTACTCAAGGGGCTTGCCGTTCGCATTCGCGTCTGGCTTGGCCGCCATCGTCAGAGCTGCTCGAGATCAACGCGGGTCGAGCCCCGGTTCTCCGGCTCACCACCCGGTCAGCAGGGCCGCGAATTCAGCACGATTGGTCGTACCGAGTTTGCTACTCGCCCGATAGAGATGGCCTTCGACAGTGCGGAGCGATACGACCAAGCGATCTGCGATCTCCCGGTTCGTCAGCCCGTGCGCGGCGAGCGTGGCGATCTCACGTTCCCGCTCGGTGAGCGGCAGCGGCTGGCTGGCCGCGACCAGTGCCGGTGTGCTCGGGTTCTCACACAGCTGCGCCAGCCGGTGCGCCCGGGCCAGCGCCGCGCGCCCCGAACCGGACCGACCGAGCCGGGTGTGGGCCAGCGAGGCGTGCGCGGCCGCGTCCATTGCGAGGAGCATCGCTCCAAAGTCCTCGAGCTGCCTCGAGGCCGCCATCAACGCGTCCCCGTCGTTCGCGGTGAACGCGACGGCGTGCGCTGCCGCGGCCGGCGCACGTGGACCGTCGACCCGGGTCGCTAGTTCAGCCAGCCGACCCGCGACGGTGCGATCGCCGAAGCACACTGCCGTGTGCAGCGCCACGACCTCGACGGCGGCCTGGGCCATCGACGCCGCCTTTCCCGCCGCTCGGTGGGCATACTCGACGGCGTGACTTAGAGCTCCCTCGGTAGCGGCCACCCAGGCCCGAGCGAGGAGCAAATCCGGTTCGAAGCACACCATTGCCGGGTGACGCTCAGCCTCAGCCTCGGCGAGGTTCGCGCGCGCAGCGGCCAGATCGCCGGCCATAGCGAGCGGTGCTACCTGGGATAGCGGCAGGTAGTACGACCACGCCGGCGGGATCCTGGGTTCTGCCGCCTCGCGCAGTAGCCGCGCCGCTGTACGAACCTGGCCACGGTCCGTGGCGACTCGACCTTGCCCGGCGATGACCATCAGACGCACCGGGCCGGGATCATCGCCGTGAATCCCCACCGCGTGGCGGGCAAACTCCTCGGCCTCGTTGAGCTCGCCTGCTAGCCGGAGCGCGCGCAGCCAGGCATCGCCGATCGCGCCGACCCGCACCAGCCCCAGGTTGGGTGAACCGGCTATCCGCTGGACACGTGTGACCAAGTCGACGAGGCCCCGCACTCTGCCCAGACCACCCCCAGCGGTGGTCAGTCCCCAGGTGGCGAGGATCAGGGCGTCTTCGGAGCTCTCCGGGTCCGCGGCCACCGCGGCGGCGGTCGGGTAGGCAACGGTGGTCCTGCCGAGGAACCCCTCAAGCACCGAGCCGATAGCGTCCAGCTCCAGGGTGGCGGCGTGCCCACGCACCGAGTGCCGAGCAGCGGCGAGTGCTGACTCGGCCACCGCCGGATCGGCGAGGGTCCAGAAGAGGTTGGCTACCCGGGGTATGGCGGCCCGGGAGCGCTCGGCGTCCGTGGATGCCAACGCGGCCAGGATCTTCAGCTCTTCATCGGCCTCGACGCCACGAGGCATCCAGCTCAGTGCCGTGCTCAGGGTGAGGCGGGGCTCGAAACCGCCGCCCGCGGCGACCGCCGCTCGGGCGAGCTTCTCGGCCAGCACACAGTCGGTAAGGTCTAACACGCGCTGGGCGGCCGAAACGAACAGCTCGGCATCGGGTTCAAGGTCGGAGTCGAGCATCAATACAGCGCGGCGGACCGTATCGTCATCGTTACGCCCAGAAGCGGGGTGAGCAAGCGCGTTCGCGATGCGCCCGCGCAGCCGCCGGGCCCGCAGGGCGCCGCAGCTATGGCGGCGAACCTCGCCATAGAGTGGGTGCGCCAAGCGGGCTTGCCGCTGGCCGCCGTGCATCGACAGCGTGATCAGTCCCCGCGCCTCGGCGGCTTCGACGGGATTGGAGTCGGTCATCGCGATCAGCATCGGCATGTCGAGGGGCTCGCCGAACGCGACCACGTCGACGACGTCGCGCTCGCCGACGGACAATGCGCCGATCCGCTGCAGCACGAGCTCGGTGAGGCCGGCCGAGAGCCTGGGGTGCCCGACCCATCGCCAAAACCCGAGTACCTCGCGCAACCGGCCGGTCTCCAGTTCCTCGTCGACGAGCTGGCGCAGGTAGAGGGTGTTGCCCTCAGTGATCGCGTGAAGCCGCCGCGCCGCCGAGCTCTCCACCGGTCCGCCGAGCGCAGCCTCGAGCAGCACGGCTGTCTCCTCCGCGGACAGCGGCTGGACTTCCAAACGTGGCAGGTGCGCGTCCTTCCATAGCGCAGTGACTGCGTCCGGGGCCGGTTCGCCGGTTCGCAGGGTGACCACGACGGCGGCGGCATGGCGCAGCACCACCTGATGGAGCAGGGTCGCCGACAGCTCGTCGAGTAGATGTGCGTCGTCCACGCCTAGCAGCAGGCCGCGCGAGCCGGCCCGATCGCTTAGTCTGCTGATCGCCCGGTGCAGCACTTGGGTTGGGTCCGATCCGAGCACGCCGGCAGCCATGGCGAACGCCCCGAGCGGGACGCTTCGGGCCGCTGCCGTGGCCGCTACCCAGTAGGTCGACACGCCTTGCCGAGTAGCCCGCGCGCATGACTCCCGAGCCAGCCGAGTCTTGCCCACCCCGGCGGCACCGGCCAACACGATGCCACCGGGCTCACGACTCCCCGGCCTTATCGCGGAGATCAGCCGGAGCTCCTCGGCTCGCCCCACCAACGGCCATTCCACTGGCACCGGAGCAGAGTACGTCTGCCGGCTCCGAGTGAATAGCTGGTAGCGCGGGTTCACCTGCTTCGCCTCTGGCGGTGATCGTGGTCCTGGAAGACGCGGGAGTGGCGACCGCCGAGGACCGCGCTCTCGGCCCCCATGAAGCCGACGGACTCGTTGAAGCTCCGGGCCCCTACACAGGAGCAAAGACCGCCCCGTCGGCGCACGGCGGTGAGCAAATCTAGGTAGCTCACTACTCGTGCCAAAAGCCACAGACTCCGGTGAAGTAGCCGATAGGGCGCCACGAACGTGCCGTCCGCGCTCTGAGCAACAACGGTTACGCCGATGGATACGGTAGATCGCAACGAAGTAAGGAAGATTCCTTTGAATAAGACCACTTGGGCACGTCGTGCAGCCGCCGCTATGTCGACGCTCTTTGCTGCTGGAGCCATTGTACTGCCATCCATAGCGACAGCTGATCAAACACAGGTTACGGACTCCATCGTGTTAGCGCGGGGGGCGGACCTGACGCCGGCATCCTGCACGGTTAGCGACGGCACCACCCCGGCGGGCGAAAGAGTTGGCAGCAACCCCGTACGATTCCGATATCCAGACACCCCGTATGTGGGTGCGCGGTTCGATAGGTGCAAGGGGAAAGTTTACGTCTACTACGGAGGATTCAAGCCCGCAGGGGCCACTCATTACAATATCCGTTGGGGCACAAATCAGTGGGAGGATACGGTGACCGACAGCGGCCGGATCCGCACGTTCAACGACCCTGGGGACAAGAGGCCAGGTGTCCATACATTCGTGGTCCAGGCCTGTCGGCGCGGTGGGCCGGTCGGCGTACCACCTGGCTTCCCCCAGCCTCCAATCCGCGGTCGCTCTAGCTGCACGCGCTGGTCGCCCGAGATTCAGTTGCCTCGACGTTAACCGGTTTGATCCTGAGGATTGATGTCTGAGACCCCGGCTCTCTTGGACGTGCGGATCCGGGGTCGTCCATCCGCTGCGCGCTGCACCGCGCTCTACGGCGTGCCGACGATGTTCATCGCCGAGCTCGCCGCGCCGGACTTCGAGTCCTACGACCTGAGCAGCCTGCGCACCGGGATCATGGCCGGCTCACCGTGCCCGGTCGAGGTGATGAAGCAGGTGATCGCCCGGATGGGGATGACCGAGGTGCAGATCGCCTACGGCATGACCGAGACCTCGCCGGTGTCCACCCAGACCCGGGCCGACGACTCGGTGGAGCGGCGGGTGTCCACCGTCGGGCGGGTGCTGCCGCACCTGGAGTCCAAGATCGTCGACCCGGACACCGGCCTGACCGTGCCCCGGGGCACCGCCGGCGAGCTGTGCACCCGGGGCTACTCGGTGATGCTCGCGAGTTCGCCACCGGCAAGCTGGCCCGCTACAAGATCCCCCGTTATGTGTCGATCGTGGAGGAGTTCCCGATGACGGTCACCGGCAAGGTTCGCAAGGTCGAGATGCGGGCCAGATCGGTG
>Ga0137412_10000025_pt1 | contig 56649 bp, 77 predicted proteins | sample CZODoug2_1_16fun_FD_122160 | JGI IMG/M metagenome (GOLD analysis project Ga0137412, IMG submission 122160) | Vadose zone soil fungal communities from Angelo Coast Range Reserve, California, USA - CZODoug2_1_16fungal (Hybrid Assembly) | ecosystem: Environmental > Terrestrial > Soil > Vadose zone...
GTATCCAAGGGAATCAGCGAAGATGTCGTAAATGAACGCCGCTCTCCCTTGATCTGGCATGGAGTTCAGGAATGGCATAAGGCGCTCCATGGCAAGCAGGCGAGCCGCCTCACTACCGGAACCAATGGCCTTGACGATATTCAGGCGATCAATGTCCAGATTCTTAAATGCTTCAAGGGCCTCTTGCCCTCCAGCTTGAAGGATCCGCTTCTTCAGGCCGACGATATAGCTGCCCCCTGGATCGAGTGGGCCGTAGTCATTCCTGGCAGCATTGACCATCCGGCGAACCATCTCACGAACCAGATTTTGCCAAGGATCGTAGAAGAGATTCAGGGCGGAAGTTGACATCTTTGCGATGCTCCCCAACTCAGCCTGAACCTGGAACTTGGTCTTCTCTGTATTAGAGTCGATCAACTGTTGGGTATTGGCATTGCCTGTACGGTCACGAAGCATCTGCTGGAAGCTTCCCAGCAATGGCATAATACTCTGAGAGAGATTGCCAATCTGTGGAGCGGTGACATTGATCCTTGGACTCAAGATATTGTAGGCTCCCTGTGGGACGAACTGCATTTCCTGCATGGCCTGCTCATCTTCTGGTTGGAAGGTCGGAGCCGATGCGAACATGCACAACTCCAGAAAGGCATTCTGCGCGCGGTCTAGGGCAGAGGAAATCGGAGACACCTCGAACCCTTGACCGCGAATCCCTTGGTAGTAGCCATTGGTTCCAACCGCATATGGGAATACTGTGTAGGCTTGATACACATTCTCGAAGCGTCCGATCTTCTTATAAAGGAAGTCCTCGGTTTGCTCTGAGTCGTTGATCATGAAATGGGACACTCGCCCATCGAACTCCTGAACCCACGCATGAACTACTCGGATGCGTTGAGGTTGGGCTGTTCCACTTGTCCAGTAGATGTCATTGTTCTTGATCAGAACTTCCCACTTCTCCCAATCATATCCGCCATAGCTGGCAAACTGATTCCCGCCATTAGCGCATTCCATGATGGCTTTACGACAAGCTTCGACATTCCAGCCTGACTGTTCCGCTATCTCAGGATCTTTGATCAGTTGGTATAGTTGAGTGGGGGAGTAGAATCGAAGGCAGCACGCGATACCAAGGTTATCCTGACCAACCTCCTGATCTCGTTCCATCTTGAAATCCGACAAATTGGTTGCCTTGAACCTCCAGTCGAACTCATCCATGAAGTAGGTGATACCTACGCCATGTTTAATGAAGAATGTGCAGAGACGGAGATAAGTTGGGAAGAAGTCAGGCCATGATCGGATGCACTTCGTTACCTCCTGAGCAACGATCTTCTCTATCTTACGACGGTCGTTCGGATCACCAACCGTAGTGGGGCACTCGAAGATTAGTTCCGTGGCATTGAAAATGTCAGTGTAGCCGGACGTAGCTGCATCCAGTACGGACCGTGCCCATCCCCATGCCACATTGGCCCGATAAGATTGACCGTTAGCCGCCAGTGCTGCCGAGGAAAGCGGCTGCGCTCCATCATATACAGCGTCAATCTTAGCTCTGGATAGCGAACTCTGCGCGTCAGCAAGACGTAGCTGGTTCCAAATCTGCTGTAGTGCCCAAGCGTTACCAATCCTCGACTCAGGAGGAGATCCATCAGGGTTGAGTGTAGCTAACTTATCAAGGAGATTCGAGGTCATACAGCTACAGCTTCAGAAGGTTTATTGTTCAACAAGCGTCGAGCGGCCTGAATCTTCCGCATGACTTCGGCCTGATGCGCTTTCCGTTCAGGAGTCCAACTAGATTTGCGTTTGATGGCTTGCTTCTCCTTGCGCTTTTCTTGGATGGTTTTAACGGAATGTTGCACAACTTGTTGCGTAGCGATGATCGGCTGAACGGTTGGCGTCAATGCCTTGGCCTGATTCTGCTCCCAGATCTGCCGCTCCAGCTTATCCTGAAAGGAAGTAGCTGTCGTCTCAGGAAGGATCTCAGGCTTTAGTCCTGCATCCTCAATGCGGCCTCTGGAACTATTGCCAAACAGAATCAATGGCATGGGCGCGGTTGGACTTGTAAGGGCTGCTACAGGTGCAATAGGGGTCTGCCGTTGCTCAATAGGAATCAGCCCAGCATTACGAGGACTCGATACCTCTATGGGCTGCTGTTGGCCAAAGCTGGGGATGTTGGTCGGTACGGCAGGACGAGGGCTGAGCGTTGGTTGCGGTCGTGCAGAAACAGGGATTTTCTGGTAAGCTGGACGAGCTTTCTCCAGAACATCTACCAATGATCCATCCCGGCATCCGTGCAACAAAACAGAGTTGTTGCGTACAGGATCATTGTACTTGGCGTCCCAAGCCCAATTCGCATCATCTTCACAGGCGATCTGACCATCCTTGATCTGATAGTTCTTGGTTTTCCAATTGTTCTGGATGAGTTGCGTATCATGGAAGGATTTCGCTACCTGCCATTGAAGGAATTCGTAGAAAGGACGAGAGGTGGATACGACCCCTGGAAGGCTGGTGAGCCAGTCAATAGCACGAGCCGGATAGACTCCGCTCATGGCCATATGATATCCCGAGACATCTGCTCCCAACACCTCGCCATTCCGAGTTGCGTATGTCCGAGTTTTGGCTCCCATGAAGGCCCGATGAGTTGGGAACTTCTGGATAGGGCGATTGTAATCGGCGTAGTATTCGGACTGAAGCGCATCCATCCAGCCGTGCTGTAGCGGAACGCAGTCCATCTCCATCATCATCCATCCCTCAGTTGGGGCAATGATGGTACGGACGTAATGACAGATAGACTGAAAGGCGAAGTTGGGGGCAAGAGGCCAGCCCTGATTGTTCTGCTGGGGGTAGATGAAATGTCCCGTAGCTGCGAAATGATGGCCAAGTCTGGATGTCAACTCAGCCGCCATATCCGAATCATTGGGAGATGAACAGACTAGCAGAGAATGCCCTGCTCCGGGATTGGAGATGGTAAATGCGCGGACAAGAGGTTCAAGGAGATGCTTGTTGTTGGATGACGCTAGAAGGGCTAGGAGCATTTTTGGGATGTAATAAGGTTTCTACGCAACTTACGCAACACTATCTTTAACCGTCTTGTCCATGTGCTCTCGAAGATCCTTTGACGGATATGTCCTCTGTCTCTCGCAGGCAGTCTGATAAGCCTTCCAATCCTCAGTTGTGGTAAGGATGGTCAACCGATGATCCTTTGCTGGAGGCTTTGGATTATCGTTCAACGAGCGAGACTTTCTTGAATGGAAGAACCACGAAATGAGCGATATTACCCAAGGGGTTTACTCCGCTATCTCTGATGTTGAAGTACGAAATACGGACTTCTGTAGCCCCCTTTTTAATAGCCTCATTGATAAGTTCTTCAAGGGATTGCGCCTGAGAGTGAAGCACTTCGTTCGGTATGGAAAATTCCCACTTTGTTCTTGGATCAAGGTCATAAAGGCAGAATGAATCAGTTCTTCCTATTTGATCAGAAGAGATTGGAATCGTTTCGTATTCCCGCTCTCTCAAGTCGCCACTGTATTCGATTATCTCCATTATTCAAAAACAGGGCTAAGGCCATTCTTGACAGGCCAATCCTGACAATCAGCCAGACTCGTCATTGCCGGGGAATAGGGTTCTCCAGTATTGGCTCTCCACTGGAATACCTCACGAGGAGGAGTCTCGATGGTCATATTTCGGAGAATGCTGATCGTATGGGGTTTCGAGTTGATCTTTTCTCGGATGAGTCGATGTACTCCCTCTAGCTTGATGTCAGTCAGTTCCATGATGGCGTATGAATGTATTCATATAGAATTGTTGCGTAGCATCAAGAACTTTCGTACAACAGTTGCATAAATGGCGCGCTATTACTTCGTCGGCCCACCTGAGAAGGGCTATATCTCCAAGTATGGGATGCAATGGAAGAAGGGATATCCTCTCCTATTTGTTGAACTGACTTGCTTCCGGTTGAAGCTGGCTAAGAAGATACCCGCTGATCTTGGAGGGGTTGAAGCATGGCAGCACTTCATTCAGGTTACCAAGATGCTATGGCCCGAGAAGGATGGAGTTGACGCACAAGGAAGACGGGTTCCTATTTCGGTGAAGTTCGTATGGCACCCTTGGGCGGTAAAGATCATACAGAAATTATGCGCCAATGAGGTTGTTGCAATCGCTGGTGGGGGCGGATTTGGCAAGAGCGAGGTGCTTGCAATCTGGCTGATTATTCAATTCCTCTGTGACCCAAAAAACACCCTTTGTTTCGCTACCTCAACGACCATTGCTTCATCCAAAAAGCGTATCTGGGGTAAAATCGTACGCTATTGGTCGGCTATCGAGAAACAGATGAATTGCGGTAAGTTGGTGGACTCTGCCGGTATGATTCGGTATGTCGAGAATGGCGAGCCCGTGCAGGGTGATCTGGCAGGAATAACACTGGTTCCTGCTGAGAAGAAGAAGGAGAAAGATGCCCTTGCTCGGCTTCGCGGAATGCACCAAAAACGTATCATATTTTGCGCGGACGAACTCGGCTCACTTTCTCCGTCTGTCCCTGAAGCGGCCTTTATGAACTTGAAGTTGTCGGCAGATTACTTCCAGTTTACGGGCATTGATAATCCAAGCTCTTACTCTGACGCCTTCGGGGAAATCTCGATTCCAATTGATGGATGGAACTCCATATCTGTTGAGGATGAGGAGTGGAAAACGCCACGCGGAATCTGCATCCACTTTGATCTCACAAAGAACCCTAATATTTTGGAAGGATCGAAGATTTACTCATGGATGCCCACTCAGGAAGATATCGACGCTGAAATGAAGGTGCATGGTGGAAACACTGCTGCATTCTGGCAGATGTACCGTGGGTTCTGGACTCCTGTTGAGGTATCCGATCAGATCTACACTGAGGTTGAGGTGATAAATACGAAGGGTATGGAGAAGGCTGTATGGTTGAATGATAATCTTGTTCGCATCAGCTTTCTTGATCCATCATTTACCAATGGCGGGGACAGATCTATGGCCTGCTTTGCTACGGTAGGATTAAATCTGGATGGCTTCAAAACACTCCAGTTCGATGATTTTCTAACCTTCAAGGAAGATATTACAGACAAGACCCTTACCCGATCCCAGCAGATGATTATATGGTGGCGCAAAGCTTGCCTTGATAGAAGAGTTGCTCCTCGATACGCGGGTTACGATGCCACTGGTGGAGGCGGCCCGTTCGGGGACTCTGTGGACACGATATTCTCACGAGAAACATTGCGCGTCCAGTTTGGATCGAAAGCATCCGATTTACCTGTATCTGCCTACGATTCCACTCCTGCCTGTGAGCGGTATGTAAATGCCGTTACCGAAATTTGGATGTCAGGAAAAGAGTACCTTCGCAGCAATCAGATCAGAGGAATTACACGGGAACTTCTTCAGGAGATGTGCATGAGAAAATTGGATAGGTCTGGAGAGCGTAGTTTGAATATACGCATGAAGGTCATGCCTAAGTCCGAGATGAAGGCCAAGCATGGAATGTCTCCAGATCTGGCCGATTGCGCATTTGGTGCATTATTTCTAGCCAGAAAGTTGCTGGCCCTTGATTCGTCTTCTGCTGTAAAGGCTCAGGATACGGTAAATAAGAAGCCAGATGTTGATAACAACAGCTTTAAGCAGATGTTCAGAAAACTCGCCTCGGTGTACGATCAGGCCGCATGAACATATCCCACTCTGGAGAGCTTGGAGACGTTATCTGGTCGCTTCCGGCCATCAGAGCATTAGGTGGAGGCTCGCTATTTGGGGTTAACCGCCCATGGACGCGTCCTGAATTCACGAAAAGGATCGCAGTATTAAAGCGGCTTCTGGAATCGCAGGATTACGTTCATCACGTTGGACCGCATGAAGGACAACATATCGACCTAGACATCTCTCCATTTCGCCGATCAGGGTTAATTACGGGTCAAAGCATACCTGAACGCATCGCCCGATTCTGCCGAGCAACCCCTGATCTGGCTAATCCGTGGATTATGGTTGAACCAGACTCTCGATCATCTGGACGAATCGTCATTAACCAATGTGAGCGATGGACTTCATGGTTCATGCCGTGGAAACAGATCGTTGATACCTTTAAGAAGGATATCCTATTCGTTGGTTTGAAGCAGGAGCACAATAAGTTCCAAGAGCAATTCGGGAAGGTTTCGTATCAGTCGACAAATGATCTGTACGAAGTCGCATCCCTGATAAAAGGAAGTGAGTTATTTATTGGCAATCAGTCATCAGCTAACTCAATCGCTGAAGCAATGAAGCATCGGAAGATCCTAGCTGCCTGCCTGTATGCCTCTGATTGCTTATTCAAGGGCGACCATGCGACATACTGCATAGACGGCTCCCTATCCTTCGAGGCTTGCGGGAAATCCTTTCATTCTGAAGCTGTGAAGTTCATGCCCAGAAATCACTCAGGAAACGATTGGGATAAGCCTGCATTGCTTGCCCGAGTTCGACAACTCATGATAGACAATGGCATATGAATGATTTGAGGATCGGCTTTGGGCCAGATAGTGGTGATCTAATCCACTTACTCCCGACAATCCGGCATCTCGGCGGAGGAGATGTTCATTTCATGGATGTTAAGGGCCGACGTGCTTTCACGCCTAGAATCCCTCTCCTCAAACGACTGCTCGAACTCCAGACCTACATAGGCCAAGTTCTTCCTCATGCTGGCGAAAAGCTGGATTACGACTTCTCCGACTTCCGTAAAAACGGGATGCCATGGGGGGTTCAACTCGGGAAGATTCATTCCGACTACTTCAATATCCCAACGGACTTCTCCAAACCATGGCTGGACTGTCCGAAATCTCCTTATACGGCTGGTCGGATTATCATTTCCAAGACTGCTCGATATGCCAACCCGTTATTCCCTTGGAAGGAGTTGGTAACCGCATTCAGAGATCAGATTCTTTTCGTCGGATTGTCTGGAGAACATCGGGATTTCTGCGTCTCTTATGGACAGGTGGAGTATCTGCCTACTGTTGATCTCTACGAGGTAGCTACAGCCATTGCTGGATCAGATCTATTCATAGGTTGCCAGAGCAGCCCTAATGCCATTGCCGAGGGGCTGAAGCATCCCATGATCCAGGAGGTCTGCTTATGGGCACCCGATTGTTATTACAAGCGATCAAATGCGATACACTGCTACGATGGTGCCTTGGAGTTCTACTTCAAAGGGACACATTTCAGGCATGAACGAGGAGTCCAGCGTAAGAAGGTTACGAGAAATATCACTCCCCTTGGCGGTTGGAAGATGATAGTCGGCAACAACAAGCTGAATCATTACGACTTCCGTTCAATCATGATGCTGGCTCAACGGGAATACGAGGTTGCCAGAAAGCCTGTTCCCGATGATCTGGCTAGGTTGATCGAGGAGGCGACTTTTCCTGAACCTGAGATTCTGCCTGATTCCCCACAACTGTTGAAGGTGAAGGCGTTGATCGAGGGTTCGGCTACTCCTGTTCCAATAAGCAGTTAAGCCTTCATTTCCGCAGAAAGTGATTCCGTGAAAAATCTGTCCCTGTTGCACAACTCGGGAATCGCGCTCACCCCAAATGGCATGATCTTGAAGTCGGTAAATCCAGCCTCATCTGCCAATGATCGGAGAAGCTGCTCATCGAACAAAATTGTATGGCTCCAGCCCCTACAGAACTCCATGAATCTGGTGGCAGGCTGATCCTGATACATCCAATATGGGCCGTCGTAGATGTCCTTTAGATCTTCTCCATTGACATACTTGGTGGCGACTTTCTTTAGATCTGGAACGACGATTCGGAGAATGCCTCCTGGCTTCAGGACTTTCTTGGCTCCAGCAAAGAATTTTTGTACCCCTTCATGCCACGGAAGGTGTTCTAGCATATGGGTGCTGGTGATAAAGTCTAGTTCTTCTAGTTGGAAATTATTCTGAAGTTCCATAACAGAACCACAGATATCCGGTTTATGATCTTCCTGAATATCCATATTGTACCAAACCACGTCATCATGTGATTCATATCTGATAGGACCGCATCCCGCGTGTAAGCCAATTCTCATATTGCTGCTAGATCTGAGGCCCCATGGAGGCCCGCTTTATTGATGTATTCGATCACCTCATTATAGGGCAATCCATTGAGATTCTTGATCAGCCCCTTTTTATATCTCACCCATGAAAAAATCACATGGTCATTCAGATCAAGCGGAGGATAGAAAACCTCCCCTTTACCGGCCATGGCCCCAAGGATATGTTCCAAACAGGGCAAATGTTGCCCCGGAAATCTATCAGCCTTTGTGGCGTCATCCAGTAGCCGGTAAAGCTCATAGATGTTCAGGCTTTCCCGTTTGCAGATGAAAAAGCGAGTTGATGCATGATCCATCAGATGCTCCTCGTAACTCAATGGGGTTGGTTGACAGATGAATTTGTATTTACCAGAATCCAGCCACTCCAAGTATTGTTGAACGATATTCGAGTTTGGATCACGGAACAGAGAAACATCTCCGTCGATATGGCAGACATACTCTCCTTTAGCCAAGGCAACCGAGTCGATATAAAGGCGATCGTTATATCGGTGAATGTTCTTGGGAAATTGCCTGCGTGATACGGTATGACCATCAGCTATGGAAACATCGTCTGGTATTGGCTCAACCTCATCCATTACTGCTGTGATGTCGTATTCTGTTCCTGAGAAATAATTCTCAATAGACTTAATCCCATCGCTCCAGAAATCACTACTCCTCACACCCTGTAAACTGCCTTGGCCATATTGTCCGATAAATGATTCGTCCGAATTCCACCCCGGCCTGCTATCGAAATTCACGATGATACTGATCATCGGATTACCTGGGGAAGAAGTTCGGTAAAGATTTCTTCGCGGCTACGCGGGGTTCGTCCAGGTAGGTGGCAGATGAATTGCCCCGGCTCCCACTGACCTTCCTCCACAGACTTTCTACCCATAGACGGATAACGCTCCCATGGCGAGCTATTCAGCGATGGATGCGATAGTTCCTTGGTGGCATTTCGGAAGATCTTATTTTCGCTCAACCTGATAATTGCGTCCTGTTCGCTAGTTGTCTCCTCACGAAGCCGCAGGATAGAATCCAGCCACGCTTTGGTGATGGTGCTATTGCGTATGAGATAGGAGCCACAGTTCAAATTCCCAGATACATCCCTTGCCATAAAGATAGAATGTTCATCATCCAGCCATTGGCGAACATCTACTGTCATGTTGGTACAAATCAGGTCGATATCCACCACCCAAAAGAAGTCTGATTTATTTTCCTCAATGACATCCCTCACCCATGCAGTCTTTTGAACAGGGTAATGCCATGATGCGTCCCGGTAGAATGTCTCCAGAATCATGAAGTCATATCCCCACCGCTTGGTATATTCCCGTAAATTGGGTTCAACAATGGACCTAAGAGCCTGCCAGTCAGCTCCTGTGCAGGCAGTGAGGACGGTGAGGATCATTTGATTTTGGAAAGAACGAAAATGCCAAGTCCATTGTGCCATGTCGGAGAATCAGGAACTCCATCCGTGAGAATCCATTCTCTCTCAATCTTCACTTTATCCTTTAGTTCATCTAACGCATCACGGGTAGCTTGGCTTGGCCCACTCCAATCAAAATCATCACAAATAAACACCCACGTATCATCCATGGCATCCAAGTAATAAGGGATGGCCTTCTTCTGGGATTCATACGAATGTTCCCCATCGTAGCAGTAAACTTGCAATTTATGCTTAATGTCCTTCAGATCGACCTTGAATCCGTCTGAATTAATCACCGTTACTGATCGGGCATCTCCTTTGAATTTTTCAATATTCGATTCCAACTGTGTACGAACAGAAGGGTCACCAAAGTCTTGAGAAAAATCCTCCACTCCATATAGATTTAATGTAGGAGAGTTGTTCATACATGCGCAGAACGATTTTCCGCAATAAAGTCCGACTTCAAGGTATGCCGGATCTTCGATTGGAAGGTGAACGATGTTAGAAAATAGACGAATCATGACCCCACTCGTGAATCCCTTAACATCTAGTGCCTCTGCGTGAATCCAGCTTTGATGGCGCATAGCTGCTGAGATGGACTGGTTTACATACTCGATAAGAATTTCAGGACTGATACTCATAGATTATTTCTTTCTGCAAATCTAATTTTCATCATAAGATCCTTAATCTCTTTTACGAATGGAGCATACTTCACAAAGTAATCTTGTCCTTGAGATCCTCCATTCTCATATGTGGAAATAAAATAGTAATCCTTTTTTTGGCTTAATTCCAATGAACATACATGATATATCTCGCCAGTTCTAATTCCATCAGAATGATCACGAACACAAACTATGCGCTCATCTATTGAAAATGGAGGATGGATCATAAATTGGGAAGAATGTAATTTGGAATATACTTATCAGTTCGGTAATTGTCGAGGTTCTCCTGGCCATTCAGATAGATCTCGTAAAGATCATCCCGGCGAGTAAAGGCTTCGATATCCTCGAATTCATGCCCGTTACGAAAGCGCAGACAGTTGACGCCGTGTATCCATGGATAGCTCCATGCTAGATCGTCCTCCGGCATGGCCATAATAGTTGAACGCATCTCTCCATTGCGGAAGTTTTTAACGCCATGGCCCCGACAAGATACCCCTATCTTACTGCGCTCATTCATCCAAAGAACATCAGCCATCGGCTTCCTGGCGTACCAAGGGACATGACAGGTCGCCCAATTCCGGGTTGGCGGGTTGTGATCGAAGTGCGGGTGAAATTGATCCCATCCTGAGATGACGCCCAAACTATGCGTACTCATCCCCTTAAAGATATCCCCATGCAATCGAGGCCGAGATTCCCAAGAATATCCCCAAATAAAGCTCACCTCCAGGGGCCGAGCATTATACTCCTCCTGCGTCTGTGTGGGGTGACGGTCAAGATAACAGAGGAATTCGATAGGATTTATGGTTGAACAAGCATCCTTGGACAGGAGTTCCCGCTTAAATGTCATCTTGGGAGGGTTCGACCTAACCCAATCATCGAATCTATTCCAATCCGGCGTCTGGATATTGGATGCCTTGTTACGACCGAAGATGTGGGTATCTACCTGATCCCATGCTGAGCCATATTCCATGAAATCCAATAACACATAGGGCTTCCTGATATCGTTCAGTCGGTTGTTGAACTTGATGTCCGGGAAGAAGCTGACAGGGATGATAACTACATCAGCGTCATGGTGGCTACTGGTGACGTTGGGGAGATTATCAAGGATCTGATGCTGGATTGTGCCATCTATCTTTCCTGTGGCATCGGGGGACAGGATGGCGATCTTCATCCGATCTTACGTAGGGCCAAGTGAAAGCTGTAGGCATCAATTAACGGGCACTCATAAACTATCTCCCATGACCCTGTTTTACTGATCACCTTGTCCTTGAAGGTCTGTAGATTCCAGTCTGCATTTTTGTGCGCAAGGTTGTAGACAGTAGGATCATTTGCCTGACAATGGGCGCGGTACACAGCCTCATCTGGATTACAGTTCACCAAGTATCCACCCGGCTTGATAACCCTCCTCCATTCACTTATAATCGGTATAAGTCGTTGCCATTCAAAATCTTCTGCAAGATGTGATTGATATATAAAGTCCAATGAGTTGTCGCAGAACATCGAGAGATTGCAGCAATCGCCCTTCATGATCTGCTTGTCACCACCTACCCGCGTATATGGAGGATCTGTATCGAAGCTGATGGCATTAGGAGTGATTTTATCTCCACCAAATCCGAGATCTAGGCCGATGCCTCCACAGTATTTAGCGAGATAGGGACGGGCTAATGCAGTTTCGGACATAGACAAACATTCATACGTTACAATTCTTTAGCCTTCCAGCAAAATCCACGAACGCCTTCAAAAGCAATCTTCTGCTCCTCGCTTAATCCGTCCTTCTGGGCCGACACAGGAAACCAGATAGCTGCTCGTAAATTACATCCGCATAAATTACATGAGTTCAGCGTGTAATCTGCGGGTAGCGTTCTTTTTCCCATAAGCCAACCTAGCAGACTCATAATGGCTGATGCGCACGATCCGCAGCTAAAGTCTTGCGGTTGATTGTGGGGGCATCTGGCGCAAATCTCAGCCCTTTCTGCCGCTATGCTCTCATCCACGTAAACGCCTCCGCTCTTCACAAAGGATTGTAGGACACGAAGGAACCCGATGGCCTCCTTAAATCCCGGTCTTTTCTTAGGGCGAATCTTGGTATCCATGATCCTCTTGCAAACCGATTGCCCGTAATTCGGATTCTCCTTACAAGCCTGATCCAACAGTTCGGCCTCCCACTCCTCACCAAACGCATATCCGTTAGCCTTTCTATGACTCAATATATCGGATGTCCATGTCCGGTAATCGTGGCTCTTAAAGACTGCTCCTGATTCCGGCTGAGTGTACTTCCATCCTCCTGGAGGCGTGATGCTTCGATTGGTTATCTCGAATTCTACGGACATCACTCTTCCTTTTTCACCCACTCCACTAACCAGAACTGGCCAATAGTTCCTAGCGGATTCGCTTCGCTTCTGATATTGCGCCACTGGATTTGGAAATAACTTCCAGTGATGATGGATTTAGCCTTTTCGTAGGTATCTGACAGCATGTGAGAAAAAGTCTCAACACGCCTAATATCGTTAGTACAGATTTGACAAAGTGGCGTTTCCTTTTTCTGGAATAACTCGTTGAACAATAGATCGTGCATCCTCAAAGATTCATCAAAAAGGCATGAATCTACCGTTGGATTTCTTTCATCTTCGAGACATATTGACATTCATACATCATACCAGACTGCCTATTCCCCACAAGAATAAAGGCCAGAGATCTCAGGCATCTACTGGCCTTTTCGCCAAATCAGTTTATCCCGCGCAAGGATGTTGTGATAGGGGTCTATTACTCATTTCGAGGCGAACTATATGAATGGATGCAGATTATGCAACAACTATCTTCTGTTGCATAAAGCAAAAGCCGTCCAGAGATCACTCCCTTGAACGGCTTTATCTCCCTTGCGCGGGATGAAATTACTTCATTTTGGCTTTATTTGACTCAGGGAATACTTCAGCACCAGCGTCTTTGGCGTACTTACTGTAAATATCCAGCTCATTCTTGAATCCTTGAAAGTCTTTCTTCTCAAGCGTCTTCAGGTTTTTCATCATCTGAAATGAAAGCTTATCCCCGTAAGCCTTGGCGTAGTTGTACCACTCACCATCTGATATCGGCCTCCCAACTGTCGCTTCAACGGTAGAGCGAACTGGCGTAGTAGGGCCTTGGCCATTCTTCAGGATCAGCTTGTAGAGAGCCTGCTTTGGCGAGTTCTCGGGAATATCTACCACAATAGGAGATCCCAGCTTCCAGAACTTCGCGCTCATGGTATTATCCCGGATAGGATCACCAAGGGCATTGATAGCTGGTTTTCCGAATATCGGGGCTGCAAAGGGGATATTGGACAGCAGAGATCCCTCCATGGACGTTCTGTCGGTTGGAGTGCTGAAGAAATCAGAGATGTTCTTTGTCAGCGAGTTCCCAAGAATCGGGATGAAGGTCTTCCCGGTAAAGGATACCTTGCTAGCCAGTTGTTCCAACGGAGGGACAGGTGATTTGTAGTCGTATATCCCTCGGGTGAAAGCTGAATACGGACCTCGCACCATACTTGCGCTGAAGATTGATCCGATAACCTCGGCTGCTCCATTCAAATCTTTTGGCGCTCTGCGGCCCTGATTCTTCTTGGACTTGAGTTTCCAGTCATCCAGGGCGGCAGCAAATGCCGTAGCCCACAAAATAGCCTCACCGCCTCTACCGACATTCAGGCCAAATCTTACGCCATTGACCTTCAGGTAAATAGACCATGGCTGATACTTCTTTATCCATGCATCGTAATACGCCTTGTCGTTGATCTGAGATGGCCCGTTCCCGGTTACGACTAGGCTGTACTTCTTGTCGTCATCATCGCCAGATCCGCTTGCTCCCAGTCCTAGAAGTAGCGTAACAATCGTTCCCGCGATGGCGTCATTCATCCTTGCTCTGGTTTGGATGTCGGTAGCAAGACTCCTGGCATAGGGGTTGTAATCTGAGTTCTTGAGGATTTTATTGATACCTAGACGAACGAATCCGTAAGGAGAATACCACGCTCCATTGTGAACAGTTCTGGCCGGGATCATGAAGAACCCGTACATGATGCGTGTAAAGATACTGGCGGCTGCTGGATCTTTATTGTCTCCAGCGATTTTCTTCATAATCCAAAATGCTGGAAAACTCGAAAACCCGAGATCCTCCTCCTTGTCTTTCCCTTTCCGGCCAACAACTCCCAGCCCGTCAAGTAATGCGGCTCGCTCGACATTGGTTCCCGAGATATTTTTGTCGGCTAAAGCTCCGCGCCATGCATCTCGTGCTGCATCATTAGAGGCTGCTCCTGCCTCGTTAGGAGCCATCCCTGCTGCTACGGCATTCTGGTAATATCTGTTCTTCACCTCGATCACATAGGACAAGGCTTGGTTGATTTCGGACTGAGGAATCCCGGCCCTCTTCATGGTGGATTGAGCGTACCTACTGAGATTATACTGCTCCACCACGGAAACTGAGCCCTGATCGAGTGCAGATAGAACTCGACGAGTATAGTCCGCAAGACCAAACACAATCTTCATCATAGCTTTTTTATAATCGCCCTTATCCCAATCTGAATAACCGCTCTCCAAAATAGCTTTCAGGTTCTTATTCCCAGCCAGGAATTCATTCGTCTCCTTGGTGTAGACATCATTCTTCAATGCAAAAGATACCTCGCTCACCCATCCATTCATAGCGTTTACGAAATTCCTACCAACATTAGGAAGTTGGGCAGGATTAGCGGCAATCGCTGCTGCTCCATCCGTGATTACATCCCTCACTAGGAAAATGGCAGGAGAGCCTATATTTACCGCTGCTGTAGGAATACCGCCCAATGCCTGACCTGTGTAGTATTCGGAGATAGTAGCCTTCCACGATGGCTGGATCTTCGCCTTACGAACGATATCCATAATCTCATCCTGAGCCTTGGTCTTGGCCTGAAGGGTGGATGTCTCGCTGTTTATGATGTCGTCCAATTCCGCCAACCGCTTAAACTGTTCATCGCTAAAGCCAGTCCATCCGTTCTTCTTCGCAATCTCATCCGAGAATGAGGATGAAGGATCAAGAGCGCGGGATCGAACAGCTTGAAGTATCTTCTCCAGATCAGATTTTGCTTTAACGGGTTCAATCTTCTCACGATCTGCCCAGGGGGCATAGGTCTTGATGGATTTCTCGGCTGCTTTTATCTGGGCCTCCTCGAATCGCTTCTTGAGAACCGGAGCCATGGCCTTTGCAATATTCGTGGCCTGCTCCGTGGATAACCCGGCACTCCGGAGATACTGCATGATCGCGTCATTGACCCATGTCGGACTGGACTGCTGGCTAATCGGAGTAGCCAGTATTGCATCCACAATCGCCGCTAAAGGGCCTTTCTCGGCTGCATCCTGCTCTGCCTTGATCTGGTGGTTAGCCGACTTTATCTGATGCTCTCTCCACGTAACGTCAGCCAATCTCTGGGCGGTTTCTTCCGATACTCCGGCATTGACGAGAGACGCAATAAGCTGACTCTGCCATGGGCCTTTTCTTCCCATGTTCGGAGTGTTGGATAAATCGTCCTTGATGATCTTCTTGATGGCGTTTTGCTGGGGTTTGGACCATCCCTGTGTATCGCTCTGAGATTTAGCCATTCCCTCAATGATCCCTTCAGCGGTGGCGTCGGGGGTTTGGGCTGCGGCTTTCTTGGCGTCAGACTTCAGCTTTTGGGCAGCAATCTCTGTGGCCTTGGTCTGCATCATCCCATCAAAAGTCTTGTTTAACCATGATTCGAGAGCCTTGTATTCCATCTCCTTCCATGAAACAGCACCAAGCTTCCTTAGGATGGAATCTACGGCTGCTTTTTTGGCAGATACCTCATCTCCTTTGTTGCCTTTATGGAGATCACGCAACGTTGTGTTGGCCTCAGAAAGCTCTGTGCTGATAAGCCTGCGCATCATGGCGTCACTCACTGGCATATTCAGTTGTCGCTGCATGGAAGTATCCCATGCTGTCAACAGGGATGAGTAGTACGCCTTTGCCGCCAGCTTGGACTTCTCGTCAGAAGCGGATTCGATGGCCTTCTCCATATTATCCTTGATGGACTCACGTATCTTCTCATCAGCCAACTTCACTTTCTCCTTGGATAGTTCCTGCTTTCCGAGAATGGACGCCACTTTCTCGATATCCGTCAACTTGGTATTCGGAGGAGTTCCTTGAAGTCCCATGCCTTTAAGGGTCTGCTGGACGATAGCTGCTAGTTGTGCGGTCTGAGCCTGATCAATTTCAGCCAATGGGCCAATCTTGTTCTCGGTGGAGGCCAATGTTTTCCAGAATGTGCTATTCAGTGCATTTGCTCCGCTCTCCTTCAAGGTGCCGGCATACGATTTCACTCCTGTTGCTACCAAGCTCTTAATGGTCTTCTCACTCGCATTCGGCCCAGCTTCCGGGTTGTAAGTGAAAGTGAATTCTCCTTTATCGTCATAGCCCATCTGAGCTAGTTGACGGATGGCCTCCAACATGTCGTTACCAATGGTAATTCCCTCACGCTGGAATGTCTTCTGAATGGTCTGCTCAATGCCTTCAAATCGCTTCTGAAGTCCTTCCAGGGCATCCTCGGGAGTCAGCTTCATGCGGGTAAGCTCTTGCTTGATCTCCTTGATTTTCGCCAAATCTCCCAATGTCGGCGTTCCTCCTGCCAATATCCTGGCCGTCTGCTCATCCGCTTGGTCGATAACTGCCTTGGCTCCAGTGATCAGATGGCTCTCGAATTCTGCTCTGGATCTCAGGAATTGAGCATTCGCGCTCTGGCCTGTACCAAGTTCCGAAGTCGGCATCAGGTTAACCGTCGCCAGCAGATGATTCAGCATCTTGGAATCACCTGTAGCTGCCAGTCTCACGGAGTAGCCGAGAAGTTCATTCTGAAGCAGAGCCGCGCCCAAGTCGGTTCCTGTGATTCGGTTGATCTCTCCAGCGGCTTCATTGGCTTCTCCGGTTTCCAGATCAGTTAGGCGACCGATATAATCCCATGCGTGGGCGGTTGATTCTTCCGATGGTTGCTGACTTCCGTTGAAAGCTTTCTCGCGAACCGCCTCCTTGGCTGGCTCCATTTTGACAGGGTTGTAGAGATGGCCAACTTCCTCCACTCCTCCAACTTGGCTGCGCCTTGCTTCTTCTCGTTTGGAGAATGTCCGTATCCCGTCATCCTCCTTCTTGGTGGCGGCCCGTAGATCCTGTATATAATCATCACTGGCCAACTTGGCTTCAGTTGCTTGTTCAACAATACGAGTCTCATCCGTCTCTGCTCCATATTTGATGGGCAAGTATTGCGTCCGCTCTCTGGAGCCTGGGAAGATATCGTCAACCGAAGTAATCCCCTCTTTGGCGAGAGTTGATCGAAGTTGAGCGGTTACGCGCTTGATGACCTTATTTACCCCCTCATGAGACATGCCGATAAGATCGCCAATGGTTCGCAAGTCGTAGCCTTCTGCTCGCATTTGCAAGGCTGTACGCTCACGTCCAGGAAGCTTCTTTACCGCATCACGGATGATATCGAATCGTCCAACATCTGCACCTTCTGGAATTGGTTCAGAAGATACCGAATCAATCTTCTCCCCGCCTCCTTCATGGAGAGGTTCATTGAGGCTCTCGTATTGCTTGCGAAGCTGCTGCTCGTAGATCGTCTTGAACTGATTTCCGACCACTTGGTTCACGAACTTTCCGGAGTTACCTCTGCTCGGATCGAACTTCTGGATGGCGTTAAACAGCTTGAGATGTCCCTCCTGTTGAAGATCGTTCACATCCATGCCTGAGACATTGCTGAACTTGTAGGCGAGGTTCTTAATGATCTTGGCCGTCTCTTCGCTTTTTATGATGTTCGCCTGTTCATCTGTAATTGGACCGAAGGTCTGAACTAGGTTTGTTGCTCCTAGCGGACGATCGCTTTCACTTTTTGCGAAGAGCTTATCCAGTTTCGACCGTTCAGAAGATTCTCCCTTGGGGATGAAGTTTTTCGATGGATATCCGCCATTGATGATCGCCTCGTAGTCATTGATAAACTTGGCAACCTGCGACTTGGAAAGAATTCCGTCATCACCAAATTCCTTTACGATCTGCTTGAGATCACCAAATGCCTTGTGGAACCACTTCCCGATCTCATTGATGAACTGCTTAAAGAGCGATTCCGTGATCTGGCCATTCCGCTTTAGCTGATGTAGCTGTCGAGTCAGTTCTATGACGTAGCTGATATGATTCGGGGCACTCTTTGATGAGCTTTCTGCCCCATCATTAAGCTCATTAATCAATTCGCCAACTATCCGTATCTTGGATCGAGATTCCCAGAAGGGTTGGTAATAGAGGTTGTATGCGCCAACTAACGCTTTTTCTATAACATCCTTCTGCTTCTTATCCTTGATCTGATTCCACCGTTCAATGAGATCTCGCTGAAGTTCAACTCCCTTGTTGCGGATAAACGTGCTGTAATATCCCGGCTTTCCGGCCTCCTCCCATTGCTTACGAAGAGCCAGATGTTGCGCAACATGGATCGCCTCCTCCTCAAATACCTTTGAAATCTTGGCAGGAGATTCGTTCGACTCAAACGAGTCCGGGTTGATATTTAGTACCAGATCGCCATTACCGAGAAATCCTACATTGCTCTCTGTTCCATCTTTTTCAAAGGAAACCTGGATTCCGGCATCCTCAATTCCTTGCAGTTTGGAGAAATCGACATTCGCTAGGTCTTTTCCAAACGCACTCTCGGCACGACGTTTAAGATCCTTTGTCCTAGACGCTCGTTCATCTCCCAAATTCTTGTTGCTGACATTGGAAGCCTCAGTTCTCGATCCTCCTTCAATGGGGGCTTTGGGAGCCACTTGTGTAACGGATTTTTCATTCGGTGTTGTTTTCTTTGGTTTCTGCTTTCCTTTAATCGGCCTGAAATCGGTTGACAGTACATTACGCTGAATTTCTCCAGTCTGCTCATTCTTTAAGTCGTAATATTGCTCGCCCTTGGATTTATCGGATTCGGTTTGCGGGACGATTGCTTCAACTGTGAAGGGCGTAAGCTGCTTCCCGAGCATAACCCTTTGTCCGACTGCTGGTTCTGGAATAGTTTCAGGAATGCTTTGACGTTCTGCTTCGACGGGTTGTGAAATTGTAGGTTCATTTACTTTCTCGGCTTCTGCGGCTGGCTGCTCAACTTCTGCTGGTGCCAACTCTGTAGTTGCTTGCTCACTCGGGATGGCGGTTTGGGCTGGGGCTTCTTCATTTACGACTGGACGAGTTTCGCTTCCTTCTGCTCCTTGGTTAACTTGAGGCTCCGGTTGTTCCAAAACTCTCGATGAGCCTTCACTATTTGCGGGAATTCCTTCTTCTCCCGCCTGTGGTACGACTTCAAGGTTCGTTGTATTATCTGTCGATCTGTCATTTGCTTGTTCAACAATAGGTTCTTCGGGAATTACTACTGAATTCCCATTTTGTGCAGAATTAGTAGTTAGCTCTTCTGTATTGGCCTCTTCCAGTTTACGAAAGGCTTCATCCGCCTCATCAAGCTCATCTGTCAGTTCAGGCGAAGCCACTGAAGCCGGGGTATTCGCCACATGCTCAGCAATCTTCGCAACTGTTGCACCAGTCAATGGGGCGTAATTCTCATCGGCATTGGTAGCAGCCGCACCTAACCGTTCAACCTTTACATCCTTTGACGCCTGTTCGACTTCTTTCCTGATCTCAGGAGGAGTGGATGGCTCTTTGTGTAAAGCTTCGGCAACTTGATGCGCTCCACCAAACAGACCACCTGCTACGCCTCCAATAATACCAGCATAAACCGCTTCATTAATGATCTGCTCCTGGGATTTGTCTGGATTGGTGGTAGCTTTCTCGACAATCCCTTGAACGAGTTGATCTGTGAATTCCTCGGCAGCTTCAGCAGAGAAATCTATTCCGAGTTCCTTGGTTATCCCTAGAACGGTTTTCTTGGCTGCTTCCTTGGCCTCATTTCGGAATACCGACTCCACACCATACTTGCCTCCCAATGTGGTTATAATGGCCGTAGAAAGCCCTGTAGCGATGGCTGGGACAAAAGCAGCCTGTGCGGCCTCGTCTTCGGTTTTACCCTGTTTCTGATAATCCTCCATCGCTTGGAGATAAGATGACCCGAATTGCTGGAATCCTGATCCAACTACTGATCCCGCGAATCCTGCTCCACCAGCCTTTTCTAGGAGGTTGGTTGCTCCGGCTAGGGCGCGAACTCCTGATAGTCCTTTAACTGCGATCCCTGCTGCTCCACCAGCTAGTAATGGAGCAACGGTACTGATGACTCCTGCTGTGATATCGGCTACGGGCTTGGCTCCTCCGAGAAGTTCGGATTGTTGGGAAAGCTTACTCGCCTCGGCATTGGTATCAGCAGCCACATCCTGAATGGCGTCCTGAGCGATTCCTTCTCCTGGGACGAGTTGTGCAACAGCCCGCGCAACACCGTATCCGCTTTGGGCGGTTTGCTGCCATCCGAGTTTAGCCCCTAGACCGATTTGTCCAACAGTAGCGCGGATGTTCTCAATGGTTCCAAGGTCTTTCGACTTCTTGAGATAATCTTGCAGGCGCGCTGTTGGATCATCTCCATAGTTGGCGAGAGGGTTGTCCCGTTTGAAGGTTTTATACTCATCCGTGCCTTCCAGTACTCCCAGCATTTGATCTGCGGTCTTCTGGCGAATCTGTGGATAATTGGCAAGAGTTTTGGCCTTCTCCTGTGGAGTGGCATCCGTTTCCTCAACTGCCTTTTTGTAGGCTTCGGGATCAAAAGTCAGTTCAGGCTGTACATAGATATTCCCCTCAAGGGCAAATGCTGGAATCTTTCCATCATTCCAGTCTTTAGCCAACTTAGCTCGCTCTAAATAATTATCCTGCTTTTCTTTCGGAATTCCTGTAAAATCAGTGTCTGCCGGAACAGCCGGAACCCCCTGTTTGGCTAGAAGTTCCTGATCCTTCAGTTGATTGGATAATCCTGTCACCATCTCCAGCGGCGTCTTAGGCTGGGCCGCTATGGCCTTCTGCTGGGCGTTATCGGCCTCTCTGGCTACTTTGGTTCCCTGCTCGTAGGTTACTGGCTCATCGCCGTATTCCTTGGCTTTGGTCTTAACGAAATCCGCGAAATTGGTTTTCCCATCATTGTCGTTCCAGAGATTGTTTCCCTTGAAATAACTGATCGCGCTGTCGCTCCAGTTCGTGAGCTTCGCCATCTTCTGCATGGGGTCGAGAGATTTGAACGAATCATCTTTCTCGATGGTTTGCCACGATTCCGGCTGCTTCTCGATCTCGAATCCTTCTGGTAGGGAAGATTCGGGAGTTTCTATTTCAAAACCAGCAGGAAGGGCGGATGGCACGGCCTTTAATTACTACCCCGTCAAAAAGTTGACAAGGATTTACATGCCTTCAGAATCGCTTCCTCCAGTCCCCTACCATCAAGAGACCACTCTATTCGTGGACAGCCTGCGCGTCGCCACCGGAACAGCACAGTTGCTGCTTTCAGATAGGATTGGAAAGTTCTACCCCAAGTCACAAAACATATCGGGTCTGCCATATCCTCAAGCATATTTGATAGTAGAGGGAATATCCGAAGGGCTGATTGTACGAAACGTTCGTCAAAATGAGGTGAGTCCATGCGAAGATTATTGGGTCACCCAATTTCCGTCTCTGTAGATCTTGACCTCGCCAGTCTGCTTATTAACCGCCCTGGTTCCATTGGCGATTGGTGTAGGGGTGGCGCTGGATGCTCCGGCTCCGACCAGTGATCCTGGAGTAACCTTGGAATTTACAGAACTCGATTGGTCGCTATGCAGAGATTCATACTCCTGTAGCTGTTTATCGAGGAAATCGTATCGCTGTTTATCTCGTGAACTCAGGTCATCGTACTCCAGCTTTTCACCTTTTGGTCCTTTCAGAAAATTGTCATGACGCAGGGACATGGCATTGTAATCAGCGGGAGTGAACTGACGCGCTATAGCTTTCGCAGTTGTCGAATCTTCCTTGGCCCTGCTGATCTGCTTCTGGGATACCGCTAGGGCGTTAAATGGATCGCCGCCATTGGACGCCAATGCCTCATCATAGGCCGACAGCGCGTCTTCTCCGTACTTAGCCGCTTCTCCTCTTGTGCTGTTAACGGAGTGCTGCTTGAGTATTTCCTGCTGCGCTTGGGCTGCGGCTTGGCGTCCAATAAATGTGCGATCATCGGTTTCCTCAGAATGGACATGCTGCTGTCTCGTGCTAAGAAGCCGTGAAGCTAGTTCACGAAATCCAGGGTTTTGAAAAGCCAAGGGATTTGCTTTCTGGAATTCGGTGAACTTGGCCTCAAAGTCTGGAGATTTCGGATCGAAGTCGCCTAGCTGTTGTGTCGCCGTTAGTGCCTGTTGATTTACTCTTGTGTCGTACAGATCCTTTTTCTGGGCCAACACCTGGTTGAGTTGTTGTCCACTGACCTCAAGCTGCTCCCGTTGCTGCTGAGTCTGCAACTGTTGCATAGCCAGTTGCTCTTGAATGGGGACAAGCGGTTGGCCATATCGGGTTGTACGTAGAGGATAGCCGTTGTTGGCGTCTGGGAACTCGTATTCACTTTTAACGGATGGGCTCATTACGGCCATGTTCTGCATCCGTTGAACCATGGGCGGAATTGTCTGAACAGGCATACTAGGGTAGATTGAGCCAATATAGGCGCCTCCGGGTAGTGGCGATATGAATATCGTTTGAGCGATCAGTAGGGAAAGCATTCATATACTTACTGTTCGTTTTTCGGGTTGTCAACTTACTGAGAATTTGATGCAAAGCCGTTGGACTGCTGGACCTGTTTCGTACTGCGAAGCTTGTTCAACCAGTATTGGAGATTGGCGGTCGAACTGCGGTTTGGAGTAGAATACGCATCATCGGCTTGTTGCTGGGCATTTAGGCCGTATAGGGGCTGCCCTTGGCGAGTAGCTCTATCTGCCGCTATCCTCGCCCGATTATGCTGGCCGCTGGCGTAATTCTGGAGACTTCTGGCATCCTGTTCCTCTTGTAGCGAAGGAACCTCAAGCTTTTGAGATATCAGGTTACCTCTATCGTCGTATTGCATCTCTCCCAATTGTGCTGTTCCGAGAGAATTTGGATCAACCCCGATATCAGTCAGAAATTGGTTGTACTTGTTGGTCTGGAGATTATCGGCCTGCGCTCTGGTTAGCGGGATATTGCGTCCCTTCTCGTCTTGAATCGTTGGTGCACCAGATTTTCCACCAACTCCGTATTCTCGGATGTTTTCTGCCAAGGAGGCTGTTTTGGCTGGATCTGAGGCTACGGAGGCAGGAGAATCCTGTAACGGTCCGGTATAGGGTATCTGGGTTAAGCCGGAGTCTATCTGATCTCGTGTGCCTAGGGCGTCGTTGGCCGGGAGGCCGTTGATATAGGATGCGCCACCTCTCGCTGCACTGGATTGCCGATGCAACCTTTGGAATGTGGCGAAATCGTCCCTTGCAGCAGCTTCCTGCATCTGCCTGTCCAGTTCATCTTGGTCGTTCTTTTTGGCCATAGCGGGTTGTTTTGTTGGGCGAGGGATAAGCTTTCTGCGCAACTGTTGCAAGAATATGTTGATCGGTTGCTCTGGTTCTGAAATAAAAGGGGTTGCAAAGAGGTGGTGACGCATCTAACGATTTCCTTGGTTCAGAATAGATTGAACAAGGGCTCCAGGTCGCGTCACCGGCTTGGAGCCCTTATTTATTTCAATCTATGTCGCCAACCAGAATCGCAAAACCTTCTCGCATGAAGAAGATCAAGAGTGTCGTTATACGAGAGGATTACGTACTCATCACCGGAGATTTCCGAAAAGCCCTCATTCTCGGTCAGTTTCTGTACTGGACTGAAAAAGCTCGTGATGTCGATAAGGTCATCGAAGAGCATAACCAGCGTCGAACAGTTTCAGGAGAAGAGCCTATTCCGTATTGCGAGGGGTGGATTTACAAGAGCGCAAAGGAGCTTCGGGTCGAATTGATGCTGGATTGTTCCGAAGAGAAGATACGGAAGGAGGTGTCTCTTCTGAAGGATATGGGGTATCTCATAACCCGAAGCAACCCCCTTTATGGGTTTGATAGAACCATCCAATACCGCGTCGATTTTCTGTTCCTTTGTAGGAAATTGAAGGAGATCGGGTTCGGGTTAGATGGGTACTATTTCTCTGAACTTGGAGCGCATCCTGAGATTGACGCCATTCCACACTGTGTGGGATCGAGGCCACGCTATGTGGAAGCAATACCAGAGATTACAGGTTCAGAGATTAAAGAAAAAGAAAAGAAGGGGCTGTTCCATCCTTTATATCCTTATCCAAAGACGGTGGAAGAGATGCAGGAGATTCTGGAATTCCATGGCATAGAGTATAATCCAAACCACGGAGATAAGTTCTTTTTCGAGATGGAAGCATGTGATTGGATCGTTAAAGGACAACGGGTATTCGACTGGATATCGCTTTATCAGGCTAGGCTGAACTTTATAGATGAACAGAATAGCTGGTAGACAATCTCTTCACAACGGCAGCTTCTCCTTCAGCAACCCAACCACAGATGACTTCTAATTCTCGTTCGACGATCAACTCAAAAACAAACCAAGTTACGCCCCGCCGCACAACCAGTTGCACAATATGAATAAATGGAAGATGAAGAAACTGAAGGCCAAGCTCAGGAAAACTGAGGAGGTCGAACGCAAGATAGGTGATCCTATTTTTGGACCAACTCCATACGGCTCCGTAGGCGGTCCTCACAATGTCTGCGGATTCGCTCCTCCTCGCCGCAAATGGGATAAGCAAGGGGATGATGAGGGTGTTGAGGTTTAAAGCCCGCTACGGTCATTATAGACGCAGCAAATAGCCTCCCCATGAATACACCGCCACCAACCCCAACCGAGCGAGCCGACAACTACCGAGAGCTCCAAAAGCTCAGCCGAGCCAACAGGTTCCTTTTGATGTTTGGACGGCCATTGATCCCGGAAACTGTTCTGATCATCATCGAGCCACACAATGAAAAACTCGTTGAACCATAAACCAGTACTCACCGCAGCCCTGCTGAAGGAAATCTACAAAACCATCCGCGTGATAACTCCAGCCACTCAATACCGTATCGAACGAGTGGAGAACGGCGAAGGGGGATATCTGAATGTCGCCATCCCGGTTTACTCCTTGAAGGTAAAGAAAAAACGGGCACCCAGCGTAATTGCCGAATGCCCGTAGCGGGTAACTACTCCGCACTCACTGTAAGGGGTATTATGGTGGCAGGATCGGAAGATCAGGACAAGAGCCATTTGTTGCTTACAATGAAATCCTCCAGCTTATCCAAAGATTCATTCTGTCCGGGAAATCTGTCTCCACGCAAGGAGTGAAGAACTTCAATCGCTGTTGATGCACTTACAGCCATGCCGTCATTTATTTCTTTGCTTTCCAGCCTGAGCAGCTCTACAACTCGGTTGCAACTTGATGTTCCCCAGTTAAGAGGACCAATCCGTAAAATCTCAGGAATTATTTGGTGCCAGTATATTACGAATTCCATAATTGCTACTCTCTCCTCTGAAAAACCACCTCATAAGGCGCATACGTCCATACCGGATTCTCGATATACGAACGAACCCCAGATTTGATATACCTCGGAATGACGTATTTCATTGGGTCATCGATTTTATGCCGAATCGCGTTAATGTAGGAATTGACATCTTCCATGGTTCGAAAACGGTTTCCTTCGGGGAATTCGGGTTGTTTATTTTTCATGGGTTAATCGAAATTATCCGGCATTTCTTGACCGATACTGTGATACCATGCCTGTGATTGTTTCCAGTAGAAAAGATCAACAACATCCTGCCTCCTACGCCTGTCCCTTCCACGAAGCTTCTTCCTACGGCTGCACTTGGCATGAATCCGGCTACGGTCCAACAGAATCGTGCTGATGGATGATCCTATGCTGGTAGGGAATGCATGTTTCTCCATCCATACCTCAAATACTTTTAGTCTACGAGCGTTATCCCCATAACGGAGATTCTTTACTGTTCTTCTCCTGGGGAATTCAGGTGGTCCGAATTTCTTCCAATGTTTCATATACTGTATTCCGGCTCCATCTTTCTCCGTGCTGCACAGATAATCGGAGGCTTGTTGTAATTTCCACCATTCTGAATTATCGACAACACCGGAACAAGTTCTTGGATGTCCTTCCGGTATAACGTCACAAGTTCATGGGTGGCCTTGAGGTATTTCAGATACTCGTAGGACGATTCCTGGATTCGGGTTCTGTCTACACTCCACCTATGCCCATACCATTTTATCCCGCATTCCAGGAGATAAGCTCTTCTCGGAGTGTCATCAAACATGATCTGAATGTTCTCTGTCGGTATGTCGAATTGTCGGCAGTAGCCATCAGCAACCCCTTCCAGCCAATCACTCTTGAACGCGTAATACGGAATCTTGAGCCAATACTCCATGAACTCCGCTTTGGTCATATCGGATAACGGTTTCATACTCGTTCAACAATAGGATTCCTCGCCAGATTCAGCAATTCTGCCATTAACGACATTGTGCGGCTTGCGCCCTTTGCCATCATCTCACCCATTGAATCGACGACATAATGGTCGTAGCGATCAATTACGTGCGAATACGGTCCTATGGGCGGAAGGGGTTTAGATTGTTTGCGTCGGTAGTAGCTGGAGGATTTCATGGAGCAATCTTTACCCATCCATGGCGACGAATGATTTTCCCAGATTTTGCGAGGAGTGTTAGACAATTTCCCATAGAGCATCCTGCGCCTGTTTCTATGATAAGATCTTTTATCCGCTTCTCTATTCCGTCTGACAAAGCCATAAGAATCTTCTGTGAAGGCCCAATTACCCACGGTTGATATTTTGAATTATAGATTTTGCGCGCCCTAATTTTTTTTCGCCATCCGGTTCGTTTCTTTGAGTAACATATCAAGCATAATTCTCCATGAGTATTTGGAACAGTTCTACATGAACTACATAATCCTTCCTTAATATCTCGAAGTTGATTTTTCCTTTGCCTGGATATCGGGAGATCTGTGAATTCGTCTTGGATTGCGTTCATATTATTGTTCAACAAGTGGAGGCTCAGGAAGGGGCATCCAATGAGTAACTTCATTCATTTCTAGGCGAGAATCGTATGCGGTACTCCAGTGATTCGGTTTCCATCCTTGCTTCCATAACTTCTCAGCGGCAACAACTCCATAAGTCGGGCAGAAGATCAGCACTTCAATACCATTATCTGGTAGCCTGTTCTTTACAGGAATCCAGTTCATTCTGGTACCTCTCTCAACCCATTGAGCCGATCAATCTCCACCTCGGCATCCGCGATGATCTTCTGCTGGCGGCTTATCATATGGATGAGAAGTTCTTCTCGGGTGTCGGCGAAGTCCAAGAATGGTTCGATGTTTAGGTGGCTGCCAACATTCCACTCATATTCCATTGGCCCTTCAAGAGATTCGTTCCACATCCAGATCTTCTGTCCGACATTGATCTCATAAGATCTGTAAATCATTTCACCTCCTCCGTAGTAGCATTTATTGGCATGAGATCCGCGGGCCAGTTCTCGGACTTGATCAGCGAAATCCAGGGCGATGGGAGCTCCCGGAGATGCTTGATAATGCGTTCCTCGCATAGAAACATATCGTATTCGGGAGTTCCTAGTTCAGGTTCCTTGAATGAAGCGAACTTAACCGGATCAGGAATATCCTCCACATTGACGATAGGAAGCTCGCCAAGGGGTTTCCAGTACAAAGGAGTATCCAGATAGCACTCCCACTCGTATCCCGAGATATAGGAAGGCCCGTTATATGTTCCTCCGCGCCATTCCACTTGGGCGATATACTTGCCATCGGATACCCGTATCTCCTCGCCTTCTGGTGGAGGGTTGTGCTTTATGGGGAGCCAGCCGTTGTTGTTCATGTTGAGTGGATATTGACTTATTAGTTGACAGGATTCAACTCTTTTTGTAGATATCTTACATCAAGCCGTACCAGCGGCGTAATTTCTGGGGATGATGTTTGTTATGGGTTGAAATGATATGCAGCGTGGAAGGACATGCATGGCGACTAGCCCTGTAGTCAGAATAGGTGGACGTAAGGGCAAATCCCCATAAATTTAATAGGCCAATCGGGGCGATAAACGTAACGGCACTATTCAGCGGGCATCAATTCCCGCCATATCACTTCAGCCCATACAGCGATATTTGATAATTATGGTTGAACGAGTAATTTACCGGGGAAATGGTGTAACGGTAGCACGGGAACGCTAGCTTAAAACAGAACCAGTTCTTGAAGCAGTTCAATTCTGCAACCCCGACCAATTTCACCAAGTATACGTATGTTCCCAAGGCATATCCAGAACGGTTGAACGGAGTCGCCAGTCCCGACAGACAACAACTGGCCCAATTTGCATGAAGATTGCGGGATTGGCGGTCCCGACAATGGCATTAGCTGACCTGAAGCATGTGATGCCACTAGATGAAAATAGAAGTAGCAGGGATGCATAAACGACTTCTAGCCGCCTCATCGTCATGCAACCTCTTTTCTCGACATCTCTGCCTCTTCAACCATAATCCCCGAATACCCCTCAAAAGAGGCTCTGTGGCTGTGGTGCGTAGAGAGATTCTACGACGGGCTTGTTGATTTGCCTCATGAAGCACCAGGAGCTTCTTTTGAGGGGTAACTATATCCCAACCCCAATAGAGCCTAACTGGAAGGCTTGAGGGTCTATCTGAAGGCGAAAAACCGCCCCTCCCATTGACTCCTTCAATTCCTGATTGAGCAACGTATAAGCTGTAGCAAAAGCTTCATCCCGACGACCCGGATCACTGTTCTTCTCGTAAAGGATACCAGCCAAAGCATTCCGAAGAGCACCAAGATTCGCGGGAAATATTTCATCTTCATCCGTCCTAGCTGCGACATAACGGATCTTCGCTATAGCCTGAATGCCGACTGAATCCCAGCCCGAATAAGCCTGATAACGGCGTAGCGAGATGGAAGTTTCTCCCGGTTCGTAAAATCCGACCCGATAGGATAATCCGGTTTCTAGGCCATCCACTACTTCAAGGACATCCAGCAGCAGGTATCCGCTTGTAAGTTCTTTGGTGACAAACTGAATCTGTCCAGAGAGGATCTCAACTCCCGTTGTAGAAGGGCTGGCACAGGTTAGTCTGATGGCTTCTGAGACTTCACCATCAATGGTCGAATAGAGTGGCTGTCCATTGATCCCATTGGCTTTGTAGGTCAGCTTTTTCCCGACATCGGCTGAATTCGTGATGACGACGCGGACCTTGTAGTTGGTATAGGGCGAGTCGTAGGTTGTCGGATACCCATCTCCAAGATCATCAAAATTGCTCTGACCAAACCCCCAGCAGCCCCATTGTGATCTATCCTGTAGATTTTGGGTATACGGGAGGTAGCTGTACCAGATGTTCTGGATGCGTCCCGGCCATACCCAACCGGATTTCTCGAACTTAACGGCCAGAACGGATACAAGACGCCGAGGTAGAGTGAAGGTCTGAGCTTGAACATCTTGGAGGAAGCGAACTGGCTGAAGAGTTCCTTGCCATTTCCCGCCGTTGATCAACCGTTCCTGGGCAAAGTTGATGTATTGCGTAAATTTGTCGATATTCTCCTGAGAATCCAGATTCGGAACAACTGCATCAAATAGGGCCTCTCGGGCCTGCTGAAGTGTAAGACGCATTAATAATATCTTCCCATTAGATTGTTATAAGCCTGAGTAATTGAATCTGAATTAACTCCATGGAAGGCAAGATTCTGCCGATTGACGGCTCCTATAGTGGCGTTGTTTTGACTGGCGTACTTCGCCTCCAGAGAACCTGGCTTTGGGCCATTTCCCCCTTGCCAGATGTTGTTGCCCGGAGCAGCGGGAAGCAGTCCGGCATTTCGCCATGAGTCGAAAATGACATTACGATCAGCAACGGATGCAGAGTTGAGATTATTCAGGCTTGTCTTCCAGTTATGTTGGTAAAACTGATCCCCAGCTTGCTGGGCAGCAGCAATCTTCTCATACTGATTATTGGCCAATTTGTCGATTCGCTGACCTTGGGTAAGATTACCGAGAGTATTGATCGTGGTCGTATCTCCATTCCTGCGGAGGGCTGATGTTGGGAGCTGATATCCCAATAAGCCAGAGCTTGAACCAGAACTAGTGGCTCCTGAAGTAATCGGCTGACTCTTCATGTTGCCGTAAATGGTGGAAAGGGTAGCCATATTTTGATTCACTGATAAATGAGTTACGCAACTGTTGCAAGGCTATTTCAAAGGCAGCGCAGAATTCAGTTTATCCCTTCTATTCTGGCACCCGCCGCATTTTTTAATACTTGTTCCCAGTATCCGATCAGAAATAACCGCAATAGGATGGGCCATTAAAGCAATTATGTCGCCAGCTCCCTTGATAAAGGGACATTCTTCAGGCGCGCCAACATTGCTTCTCCAGGAAGCATCGGATCGACAGGTTTTGCAGTGGACTCGACTTCTGCAATGAATTGAATCAACCCAGTTCATCCGATGCTCCCTTCTCCATTTTTTGAGACCAAACTGAAGTAATCAAAGGAAAATGCCCCTGTATTTGGACAATCAAGGATGCTTGCAGGAGGATTAACCGGATCATCCATAAAGATGGTAAACTGTATACTTCCAGATACTCCTAAAGCTCCGCAATTCACTTGAAGGATAATATCTCCCGTTTGTTCTGTAAAAGGCCCGCTGCAATCGGATGTGTCATAAGTCTTTAAACTCCATTCACCTATGACCAATGTTCCAAAAACAGAACAAGATATCTGACCGCTTCCGGTATAGATAACAGGAACAATCCATGAACCATTTAAACCAGTAAAACTCCCGAATGACGAAGAGGATGGAGAGTTCGTAGTGCAGTCAGCATCCTCAAATCCACTCAAAACAATCGTAAGCGTCTCAGTAAATGATGAGTTGAGATATCCCTCGCAACAACAACAACAACAGAGAGAGCTTCCCGATGCCCATGGTACATTCATTATGTGGAAGCTGTCGCCAAGGCAAAGAATGTTTTTCCTGCACAGTCGGTAAAGGATCGGAATTGGGCCACCGCTCCATTTGGAAGACCAGTTACATCTATTGTGCAAGTCTTTCCGCCATTTACGATTTCTACCACTCCATTATATCCAATCGTAGCGGTATTTCCTGATCCATCATCGAAAGAAGCTCCAGATACCTGGATGGTTGAGGTCGAGCTTTCGCACGGAAATGATACAGCAGATGTTGAGAGCGTGTTGGCCTGAATATCATCCGCACAAGTCAACGGCGGCGGAGCTGGGGTTCCTCCACCGCCCACCCCATCACTAAATGGAGATGGCACCGAAGAATAAGCGGCTGTGGAAATATTGGGATCGGAAGAAGATCCCATGGACGTTGAAAGAGCATTGTTCAGTGCATTACCCCCAAATGGTGGAACTTGAGGTATCGGGATGCTTTGGTAGATATAGTCGTCTTGCGCCATATCGTTAAACCATAAAACAGGTGGTAATGCGCTTCACAAATAAGTTTCCCCTGTACCGCTTAATATCGCATCCAATGATCTGATATGTGCCGCGAATAGATGAAATATATTCATTTGCCGTAATAGCGGACGCAGAAAATGTATGAACTTCAGAAAGATCGCCATATCTTGTATCTGCCGTGAATGCCACCGCTGTGGTTATTGCATCATTGAGGACATTAGAAATAGTGATCTGATAAGATACGCCTCGATAGAATAGTGTCTGTACCGGAAGCACAAAGATCGTCTCGCCAGTTGGCTCTCCGTCACTGAAGGATGTCTCAGTTTTAAGTAATGCCGGAACCTGCGGAGCATCTTCTTTATCAAAATACCAATATACCTCTGATCTATCGGGATCAGTTGTTAATTGGTATTTGTCTATTGGTATGTCAAATACCAGCGTTGGGAAGGCGTATGTTCCCGTTGATTCCTCCTCGAAGGTGGCGGGGAGGGCGAGGAGATACGACAACACGCGCATCTTAATATAAGCTGTTTGGGGGTCTTCCTTCGCAGCGAGGAGCAGGGGAACGGTTGTCGGGTCGAATGTATTAGTTGACAGAACCATCTGCCTGCTAGTGCTCACCATGCAGTTCAAATTCTCATCAAAATCTGCCGATACAACCAGAGGCCCCGGAATTACGCTGTAAACCCTTGCTACCTTCACGTATTTGCTTTGGATCTGTTCAGGGGTAGCCTCATTAAGCATCTGTTCCTGCACCAATAGAGCGTTGCTGTACTGAGGATCAGGCGTAAGTGGAGCGAGAGGACCATTCGGGCCTACGGGATCAGTGTTGTAGGAATCTCTGGGATAGACGTATACCCTTGTGATCTGTGGGTATGCCGTATTTCCGTCTTGAAAGGTAATCCCGGATGTGTTGTACGAATCCTGATCAACACGATCATTGACGTAGATTCGCTCGTAGTGCCATCCGTTGGCATCTAGGGCTGGAGCTTGGAAAACAAGCTGATATCCAGGGTGGGAAATAGGATATGCCCCATGGTCGATATCGTCCCATAACGTACCATACGTATAGACCTGATATTTCCCAATCTCAGCAGAAACATATTCCGTTATGACCTGGTCCGTTACGATTGGTGTCGGGAACGACGCAACTCCCTTGGCTAAAAGAGGGTTACCAATAGGCTTTTGTTGCTGTTGCGGAGGCATCGTTGCGGGCTGTTATGCAACACTCAGCGCAACAGATCAAGCTTGAACTCTACTACTCACCATCAGAATCATCTTCTTCCTCGTCCCGAATTCTCCTCATAGCCCTAGCTTCATCATCCCGTTCCAAGCGTTCATCTGAGTCCAGCTTATGGCATAGGTCATCGTATCGGTCAGTCATGGCTGTGGATCTTGAATGACCAGCCTGAACCCCTTGTCGTTATGGTCAAAGCCCACCTGCATATAGCCGTCGCATAAGGACTGCATTAGGGAATAGATTGATATAGGAGGCATATCGATCATCTTATCGGGCAATTGGTCGATCAGGGACTGAGTTTCACTGTCCATCACGCAATCCTCCAGACCCGAGTTCCCTTGATACCGTTCTCCTCAACTGTGCGGCAGCGGAATTTACGATTCCTCCTACGTCCCATTTTCGCGCTTGCTGATGAGATGATACTTATCGGACCCTCAATAAAAACGCTATCTCTTATCTTCATAGTGGCGAATGGATATTTCGATTTGCGGCCACGCTGCTTGATTCCGGGATATGGTTTATCCTGATCATCAATGAGGGATTTCAGGATGCGGATTAGTAGCTGTTTTAGCATATTTATGGTTGAACGAGTTGATCAATATGAACTCCATGCGCTGAGTACAATATGAGCAGGGCCGTCAATGGATATTTCGTCGCAGGAAGAATGGCTCGGATCAGTCCATTGCGCTGAAGGGCATCCTCCATAAGTAACAGCCATGGATCTAGCTTCCTTTTCAGAGAAAGCGCGGATTACGTGAGAATAAGGCTCGTCTGGGCTGGCAGTAATTCTGGTGATGCGAAAGAGTTTCATGATTTTATGGTTGAACAAGTTTCTTCCTGACAGGGCTATGGAGCCACGCTTCGTGCATTGCGCAGTGTTTAGTTCCCGGCACAACGGGCTCAGGACATAACCTGCAAAGCCCTCTGGCATTTTGTTGGAACTGCCAAGCCTCCTGTCGATTCATTCCGAGAGACCGATAAGCTGAGGTATATTCGCGTCTGGATGCCTCTACCTGCCCCTTGAGTATCAAAACTGAGACTTTATTGTCCCTGTGCTGTTGAAGGGCTGTGGCGTAGGTCTGACGCTTGAGTCGGGCTTCATCTGCCAATATTATGAGATTGGCGATGGCTTCTTGGGAAAGGGCTTTTGACATGTCGTAGTGTGGATATATACGACATCAGGTGATGGGTGTCAACTTACTTGCCGAAGGATATCCTCTGCCTGCTCAACTATCTCCCGACAATCTGCGGAGTTGTGGACGTACATTCCGTCCCTGATAACAGGTTTGCACCAGCAGGTTTCTGGATAATCCAGTTCATGCTCCTCCTCGTCATACAGGGGATAGACGTTTATGATGGTAGGTTGATCAATGTTCGGTCCCCAAGGCTTATTCATAATTCACGAGGACGCACGGATGGTTTATCCACAAATGGAGCATCGCTCGCCCCAACCGGTGCCCCTGAGAGCATCCGAAACAGCCCAGCATACTCCTTGTTGATATTATCCATGGCAGGCTTCAGCTTAGATGGGTCGGCATAGATGATCTTACGATCTTTGAGGGGTTTCATTCTGTGATGGTGAGGGTTTCGCCGGGGGCGAGCTTTCGGACTTTGAGCGTATTATTATCTGATGGAATCCAGTAGGCGTCGTTATTCAACCCGTAGCAGCCAATCTCATCATCAACACTCAAGCAACAGATGATGTTGCCCAGGTATTTCCCTTCGCAGTAGTTTTCCACAATCTCAGCAAAATCCCCTGGTCGGAGATCTGCCATGGTGAGTTGCTTTTGGGCTGGGGCGGTGGTGAGGGTGAGTTTCATTTATTCTTTCCAGAGATTGAGGGCGCGAAGATATGCCTCGGCCTTTTGGGCGGCTGTAGCGTGAACCATTGCCCACATGGAATCCACGGAAGCAACGGTTCCGCGAACAAGGATGGTGTATTTGTGGCGTTGATAGGCGTTGAGAGATTTCTCTGCAATAGCGCAGGCATCCAGTGAGCCGTGGAAGTTGGGGAGATCGAAAACCCTTTCATGCGTTATCTCGTTAACCCATCGGAACAGGAGCATGATGCCTCCACGCTTGATTTCGGGATGTGTATCTGAGTCAGCAGGGAACGCCTCCCTCCATCCAAGGGATTCAGCTATAGTGATGTTCTGTTCTTCTGGTTTCATTGATCTTCCTTTGCCGCTAGTTCACGGAGCATAGCCAGCAGTTTATTGTAGTTATCCACTGCCTCTGTGCAGCCCGAACAGGTGCAGGTGTGGCAGTTGGGGTCAAGGTCTTCTAGGAGGGTTATGGCGGGTTGTAGGTTCATATCGTTAGGCGATGGGTTATTCTGCGTTAAAGGAACTTAAGATCGTCTCGATAGGTCCATCCATAGACACTACTGTGCAAACAGATAGCTTGGGGTCAATCCATTTGCTAGACGGCTCATCGCCTGTGGTTTTGGAGGCTTCGATGCGAGCATTCTCCTCAGAGTCGGCCCGGACAATGTGGGCGTCATATTCGTAATATCTGAAGCGAAGGCGACGGATTAGGTATAGTTTCATTTTATTATTGAGAGATGAACTTCCTAGCCGAATCCTCCAGATCAGCCTTCTCTTCTGGAGAGAGCTTGGAGCATTCCTCGCGAAGGAGATCAGCGGCATTCTCGATATCAGCCGAGGTGAAGCTGATGTGCTTTAGCCCTAGATCCAGCTTCTTCTGGAGATTGGCCATGTAGATTTCTTTTTGGGTCATGGTTGAACGATTATTCGAAATCAATGCGAGTCGCCAGTCCGTACCCAACCCTTTCAAGACCTGCGAGCATAGCTGCCCACATGAAGTATGTCGGATCAGAAGTTACGATGGATGGGATGACCCCGAGAAGGAGTGTGCCTAGGATTAGTTGGACGATGGGTTTCATAGGATATATTTCTCAGGAACGTCCTGATAACTAGTTATGGAGACATCTCGGCCAAGCGGTCCAAGGACGACATGCGGCTGATCTACCGCTACCGTAACTACAGGCTTTCCGGTTATTGGACACAGACCGCGCCACATCTCAACTCCAGTGATTTTGGATTTACCATCCCGAGCCATAAAGGAAACCGTGGGCATTTTGGTCATATGAGGACGCAGGATCGGTCTATTCACAAGTGCAGCACGGCACGCCAGGAGACGCTCCCAGGGCGGCGATGGCTTCACGGATGAGTTTCATAGGATGATCAGTTTCCCGAGGTTGGATTTTTGGAGGGCGGAGATTTCATTCACCCCATATCCGGCTAGAACAATGGCTGTCCCGCAGTTGGCCTTTGCCCGTGTGCCGTCGATGTAGTGGAAATGTGGTCGTCCTTTGACGAATAGAACACAAGACGCCTTGTTCCAGACGTGATCATGGAAGGCCTTGGTTTCGGTGGCTGCTGGGATAAGCATGATGCCGCTGTTGTGTTGAGCCATTTTCGCCATCCATTGTGGGCGTTCATATCGGTTAAAAGGCGGGTTACAGAATGCTCTGCCGTGCCAGCATTTCTCTAGGCCATTGGTGGAATAGTGGTGGAAGGCGGTGTTCCATGGTCGTTTGTCAATATCAGGAGCACAAGGGTCGAGGTCGAATGGGCCTAGAGCAGAAAGGATATCAGGCGGAGTGAGCCATTCATCGTTTAAGCCTTCGGTGCATTGGTGCTGTTTCATTATGAGGACGTATGTTTCAGGAAACTATTCGAGTGGAGTAAGCTGCCGCCAGTGCCAACGATCAAAGGACTCCTGCACGGATAAGCTTCGGCTTTACGGACACCTTCTTGGCGGCACCTGTTGATTTACGTGAAGGCTTGGAGTTCTTGAGCTTCGCCACAATCTCAATGGCTTGGTTTACCTGCTGTTTGGTTACATGCCCTCCAAAAACAAGGAGTTCGATAACCAGCTGGTATCGCTCCTCGGTTCTGACGAGTTCTTCGGCTACTTGGTGTTTGGTCATAAAATCGTTATGGGATTGCCATTTTGGGGCTGTTCATGGCTGTTTATTTGCTCTCCAAGCCCTGAGATACTGACGCTCCTTAACCCGAGCAATCTCGCCATGCTTCTCCCGCCACTTCTTCTTTCTCTCGGCATTGGAGGCTGGAGCGGTACGAAGTATCCCCTTTGAGTTCAGACTAGCGAAGGGCAATTCAGGATTAACCCCGAATAGAACAGCTTCCAGCTTTGAGCATCGGAGAACAAGCTCCAGAATAACCCGCTGAAGTTCCGGGATGGCGGCTGATCCAGATAGTTTGTCGAACATCTCCTTGTTGTCTTCTCCGCTGAATAGGTATTTATGATCCATAGTGAATATCGTTATACACTGTGATTAACATTATTCAAGAAGATTTACGGATCTTTTTCATAGCCTCCCGCTGACGAGCTAAAGCAACATCCCGATTAGCCGCCCTCCATTTGGCCTGACGCTCGGTATTCGTCATAGCGCGGCCTGTAGGTTTGCGCCCTACCTTTGAATGGATAACGGGGCTGTCCTTTTGTTGAGCTACAGGAGTGGCCTTATTTGCAGTAGAGATGGGGCTAGCTGACCTCGGAGGAGCAATCTCCTTGATCTCTATGTCCTTGGTGTCGTCAGGCGGTTCTACGGCTCCCTGTGGATTAAGATCATCTGCGTGGTAAACCTCTCCATCGTAATCTGGGAATTCCTGGGCATGTTCCTTGGTGATTCTGGTGGCCATAATAGATCACGGATAGGTGAATAATGTTAATCAGTCAATAGGGAATAACGTTATTTGGAGATGTGCGTAACGATGTGAGTAACATAAAAAGAAAATAAACTTTTATCTCGGAAAAACTTTATCCGGTAATATACAGAAATACTTTATTTACAGGGACTTATGTAATGATGTTGCTCGTCCCTATTAGCGGGGTGGCATCTGGACCGGTGCCGTACCCCTTCACAAGCAATGGCACAGCCTCACCCAGCGGCCCGTCCTCACGCCCTACACGGCCATAGCAGACCACAACACAAGAATGCTTGGCATAGGCAGGCTTGAGGGGATCAAGGGCTTCTACGGGTATTCTGGAGCGATATCGGGATTACGATGTCGGGACAGCTACGCAACATCCATTATATATGACCATTCATATCTGAACCTATGGGCCATTTCACCTACGTACAGAGCGTTGCACGACATCTCCGTGGAACATCATTCCGGTCATTTCGGGTAATCCTGCAACAGGTTGTTCCCTTATGTGGAACATTTGAGCCGATATTGCCGGTTTATCCAATAATCAGCCATAACTATACGATTTTTCGGAATATCTTGGCTCTAGGATGACCGCCATGACCTCAGAACAACACGAACTTACCTCTGCTATTGCCGACAACTACGAGGTCAGCTAGGCTATTCCAGAGCCTCAGAACCGCCAGATACCGATATTTCCTGTATCTCGTCTGCTGAGTCGCCCAGCATTGCGAAGTTGAAGGTGTTGTTAACCTTCGTGGAGTCGTCATTATCGAGTCCTGCGGCTCTCCTGGCCATCTTATCGACTCGTTCGAGGTCTGCCCAGTCTTTGATCTCTGGAGGACTGATAGCGGCTTCCTTGAGCGCATCGTTGGCTACCTGAAAAGCCAGAATCTTGTGCATTTCGCCCTTTTCGGCCCAGTTTTCAGCCGAATTCAGGGCTATTGCGGTGTTGTGTGACCTCTTCTGTGACAGCTCAGTAACAAGCTTTCGCACTCTTTCGGGTGCAGGCCATGCTTCTCTCGAACACCTCTGGCGAAGGGCATCGTAGGATAATCCGTATCTCTCGGATGCTTCTCGCTGGGATAATCCGAGATTACATACTGCTTCTCGGGCTAGGGTCCATCTGAGAGACTCGGGATAGCTCTTTGGGTTTTCTGGCTCTGGCTCCTCTGAGGCTGCTACTGCACTGCTCATATATGGGGATTATTCTTATCTCTCTGCTGAGTGTAGAGCAAGCCTCATGTTCGCTCCCGCTGGCGGCAGGAATGCTGCGCTTGTGTAGTTTCCTTTGGGGGACGTCCTCAAGTCTTTTGTGTAGTTGACAGACACAACCTTGCGCAGTAGATACTAGCATGACCGCTATCACACTCACTGACTCCTCTCTTACTCTCTTCACTGCTCTCGTCAAAGACGCTGGCAACTGGTCCGGCACTCCTCTTTGGGGCGGCAATGTCGGCGGATCTGCTGCTGACAATGGCAACCTGACTGATCTGAAGATCAAAGGGCTGGTAACAACCTTCGAGGACGAGGGCCTTGATTACGTCGAATTCACTCCTCTCGCCAAAGAATACGCCGCAGAACTCGGCCTCTCGACGGCTTACATGGATTTCAACTACTAGCCTAACAATCCGATCACACCATGAAAGCTACTCACTCACAAGGCCCTTGGAAGATTGCCGCCAGATTTCCTAACGACAATGGCCGTATCCAAGTCGTCTCTCCATCATCTGCCAAGGTCATCTGCGACATCTGGAAAAGCGATTCAGCAGAGGCAAATGCAACCCTGATCGCCAGCGCACCAGGTATGGCCGACTTCATCAAACGCGTATCCACCTTCACCGGATATCTAGCCTATAACGAATCTATGCCTGAAGACTCCACGGCTGATGCTGAGCGCTTCCTAGCCCTATTGGCTGAAGGTCGCGCTCTGTATGCCAAGGCAACTCAGAATACCCTTTAAGCTCATGACCCCGCACCCCTTCTTCACGGCAGTCGGCAATCTCCTTCTCCTCATCGCCACCCTGGCAGCTTTCTCCGCTATGATTGCTCTTGCTGTGGATACCTATAAAGCAGAGGTGAAGATTCAAAAACTCGTTGAATCCCGGTAAGTTGACAGAGGCATTTCTCGCTAGTAGATATAAGCTCACACACTATACTTATGAACATTACTCAAATTGGAATTATACACACCGAACTTGTTTGCAATCAGGACCAAACCAACGAAGCTGCTCGCTTTGTCCTGGACTGGAACGGTGACAGTGAAGGCGATAGTCCGCTTGAATTCTACTATGCTGATGCTGATGTAGACGATATTAAATTCTATGTTTTTCCTCGCTGGGGCCATAGGGCCAGCCGTTCTTCTGATTTTGATCCAATCGAAGTCTTTACTGATGAATATACAGCCGCCGCCTGGGTCAACGAAGCAAATGATAAAGCCTTGGCGGACATGGAGGAGGTCGAATGGATTGAGCTCCCCAAACCGGTTGACTTCATTTACTTCGGCGGATGCTCGGAGGGTCAATATCCACAATCCCGGATAGCGAAGATCACGGCGGTTTCGAATGGAACAGAACTAACGGGCATTGGTTACGGGCATGTTACTTACATCCGTGACCGGCACAGCGCAGAAGCGCTCAACAATGCCATCAAGGACTTGATTGCAAAACTTGATGAACTTTAATCACTCAATCAAATGAAGCTCTTCGTTATTCTCTTTATGCTGGCTTTGGCTTCTCCTATTTACTTGCTACTGGTTATCCTTGGATTCGCCAAGCTGGCGTAGTTTGCTGCACTCGATAAGTTTCCTTTCCTTACGTCCTAAAGCCATGAGCACCCCATACACCACCGAAACCCCGCTTGCCGACATCCTGGCCCATTCGTTCTACCCTCGCGATTCATCCGATATTCGGGCCTTCTATAAGCTCCGTGGCTGGTACGGGCAAAGCTGGATCAACGAATCGACATTGGTTGAAGCCTACAATCTGGCGATGGATCCATCTCGCGAATCTCAGTAACGCTTGTTCAACCATACACCCTAGTTGACAAGCTCGACATCTCGAAGTAGATACTAATCGTTAACTAACCATTCACACACCAACTCACATGAAAACACTCACGAACACCACTTCAGACCTACGCTACACCGAAACCCGCTCCAAAGGCAAAACACGATGCACCATCAACATCCATCTAAACGACAAGTGCAAAAACGGGCATGAGGATTTCAGCATAACCGGGAGCACCCTCGAACTTCAAAACGGTAAATGGCGGGAAGGCTCCTGCGGTTGCATCCACGATATTCTGGAGAAGTTCTTTCCCGAGCTGTCCGCTATCTTCGTCCCTCTGCACCTCTGCGACTGGGAAGGCTCTGCAATGCACTGCGTCTCGAATGCCCGATATCACCTCTTTGGAACCGATCCAAAGGGACGCCAGTATGCCAGGGACACCATCCGCGCCACGGAGGAGGAACTTGACGCCATTGTTGCCAAGAATCCCCAGACCAACGACGAATTGTCCTATATCCTAGAAGAAATGGGGTTTCGTACTCGCTGGCAGGCTGAAGCCAAGGCAGCAACCGCCAAGCTAGAAGAACTCACCGGGAAAACCTTCAAGAGCACGGCAACCTGCCAGCAATGGCCCAAATTAAGCGATGAGGAGGCCGCTGTGATTGAGGAGCGCGAGAAGTCAGGGTTCTACCTTCCTGAGAACGTCGCCAAGCGCGAAGAAGCGAAACGGCTAGCCCTTATTGCCAAGCGCAAGACTGAGATCGAGACGGAGTATTCCAAGAAAGTGTCGGAGGCCGAATTGCGCCGGAAGGCTTCCCATTGGCTCCTCGATAACGGAATCGACGAAGGGAATGCGATTTTCTACACCCACACTGGCCGCTGGTGCTTCGGATGGAGGAAGAAATACAGCGAGAAGGATCGGAGTCATCTCTTGGATGTCATCAGCGAATTTCCCTTCCTCTACGACATCGAGGAGAACCCGAAGCAATACTAGCCCCCGATAATCCACCCACTCGTTCAACCATAACTACCCGCTCACCCATGAAAAATACTCCTGTTAGTTCTCACGGCGTACCCGCTGCATTCGAAAACAAGCCCTCCGTGCGTCATTCGCCGGGAACGTGGCACGTACTGAAAAATGATGGCTGGCACAGTTCTCCAATTCATATTGAAAATGAAGAAGGACCGGTAGCTGTCGCCTCACCAATCGGCGGTGTTGACGAACAAAGGTCAAACGCCAAACTGATAGCGGCTGCTCCTGATATGCTGAATGCCCTTCAAGCTATGGATTTTGCCATTAAACAGGCTGTAGAAACTTACGGCGAAAACTCTCCAATGACTTCCTCTATGGTTTCGGCTGCCATCATGGTTCGTGCAGTCATCGCCAAAGCAACCCCATAATCCCTCACAATCGCCCCTGTGCGCCACTTTAACTGCAAATCAATATCATGACTACGCTCGACAAAACGTCTCCAGCCTACCAGCGAAAGCTTGTTAAGGAGATCAAAAAGGAACTCAACAGTGGATTCGTTGTGTTTGCAGCCACGAAACACGAGCACGACCTGCATGTAAAATCAGTCCTTTTCGCGAAGGGAATCGACTGCATTGTCGTCACGTTAAGCGACGGAAGGCAGATAACCGGAAGGCCGCATGACCGAGTAGCTGAATTCGACTTTCTCCGGTTTCATGATGCAACTTGGCAGACCATTACCGCCAGCCCTGCTCCTATTCAGGAAACTCTCGTGGCAGATGACGCTGCAAGCGAGAAGCAGACCTCTCCTGCGTCCTTTACTGCTGGGCCGTGGAAGTTTCATCGTCCACATCCTGATCCCATAACCTCGGCCATGTATGGCGAAATCACTGGAATAGCGCATGGCGTCTATGTCGAACACTCCACGACTCCGATTGCCTGCATATTCTGCTGTGAAGCTGGCGGGATTCAGGAGATGAATACAAGGCTCCTCACCGCCTCCGCAAACTCCTACATGGCGAACGCTGTAGACCCGATAGAAGCAGCTGAACAAGATCTCTTGTCGGAAGCTCTGACCGCCTTGCGAGGCATGGTTGAACACCATACACCGGGACATTGGATAAGCCTCACACACGAGAAACATCATCATCTTCTGGATGCAATGGCTGTCCTCGCTAAAGCCAAACCTCTTCCGTGAGTGGAAAGGCCAGGAGATTCTCGTGAGTGGGGATCTCCTGGCTGCACTCCTTTGTTAGCTCTTGCGGTGTACTAGCTGCGCTTGTGATCTCGCTTTATTTGCGTCCTTTAGCTGTCAGTTGACAGAACCTCAGTATATCAGTAAATACCTACAACATGAAAACACCGTCTCAACACATCCAACACCTCATCACTCTTTCCAAGCCTCTGCTTCCTGAAGAGGATGTCGCGCAAGCTCAATTATCGTTGAACAAGCTTGCGCTCGAACGTCGTGCCAATCTAACTGGCTTCCGTGAGGCTCTGCTTTCGCTCGAATTAGCTCATAGGGAGAATATCAAGAATGGCCACACGCCAGCAATCATTGACTGGATCAAAGGGCGCATCTCAAAGCTGGAGGCCAACCGATGAAGCTCAAGCCATTCGGGGAAGGCTCTATGTCCGACAATCTATCCATGTGCGAAATGCGGGTATCCTGTCGTGAGCGGATATTGCTGCGGATTTTGCAGAACAGGAAACCCTAGAGATCAGGAGGACTAAAATGAAACTCCTCTCCCGCCTCCGCGCCATCCTGGCCACCCGCAAAGCCCGAATGATCCGACGTGACGCCATCCATGATTACCGGCAAGCCATGCGCCTATCCCTTAATCTGGAACGCACCGCATTGCGCTTTAAACGGCTGTCAGGGCCTCCGCTATTGTCCGGTAAGCGCGCAGAACGGCTCCAGTGGATTCCTTTGGAGCGTCAGCACTTCACCACTCATCAACTTGTTCAACAATAATATGGGAACCAACTACTACCTACACAAGAAAGTCTGTAAATGCTGCAAGCGTTCACAGGAGATTATCCACATTGGGAAATCGTCGGGAGGCTGGTGTTTTAGCCTGCGCGTCTACCCCGGAGATTATCCGCTTACTCTGGAGGACTGGAAGATCCTTATTGAGGAACCGGAGAATATCGTTTTAGACGAATATGATGGTCTTATTGAGCCTGACGACATGCTTTCCACGATCACCGAAAGAAATTGGCCCCGTAAGAGCACCATGACAGCAATCGGCCTTTCCCGAAATCACGCCATAGAGGGACCGAATAATCTCCTGCGTCATCGGGTTGACGGTTTCCATTGTATTGGGAATGGCGAGGGCACATGGGATTATATTGTTGGGGACTTTAGCTGATCTATGAAAACCCGATACACTGGAGAATTCCTCCTAGATGGCGACAGTAGACTTTTTAACGTCGAGACCCTTGAAAAGCGGCTTAACGATTTGAAGATACAAATTGGATTTACCGAGGCCGGGATTAAAATGGCTACATTTGCAACCAAGAATTCTCTGCAAAGAAGCCTCGATAATGAGCAAACCGAACTTCGCGACAAAATAAACCTTCTTATCACGCTTAGGGCTTTGGAGGAAATATTCATGAGATGTGAAAGCATCACTGGGACGAGCCTTTGTGCGGATGAAGCTCTTAACGCAATCAACTCCAACCTCGAATCCAAATAGATATGAAACAAAATCACACTATCGCCGAATATCTCGACGAGTCGAATACGGAGTCGCGGGAGGAGTTGCGACGATTCGCGGTTTCGCATCTACGTCACACGGGGCATCTATTTTCCGAATCCCCAAAGCTCGACCACAACCTAGCGGCTAAGGTTCGGGAGACGCTATTTGATACAGAGGAGGATATATTTATGCAGCATCTCAGGGATTGTGTAGGGAATCCAATAATCCGTCATGATTATACCACTGAGTGGAAATTAATAAGCGCCTCCGCAGCCCAGCAAATCGTAGCCACACTCATCGCGAAGGGAATTTTGAAATGAAAATGGAAACAGTTAATAAATTAAATGACCGCATCAATAGCGCCAATACCACCATGCGAATCTATCGTGATGGCGGAACCTCGGAAGACAACAGTTTATTGGAACAAAGCAAAGATCTTTCTTTGACATGGAAACTTGTTAAAACTCTTATGAAGGTCCTAAAGGATAACGCAGATACTTTTAAATCTCAAGGAGATGATCATACTTCGGGATGCCGCCTGATGTATGCGTCGGCTAAAATAAATAAACGGGTACTAATCGAGAGCGAGGAGGCTATCAATAAGCTATGAGCGAATCAATCCATCCCGAACCCGCCGCTACTCCTGATGCTGTGAGCGGCAAGACTCCGATCTGTGATGGATTTGAAAAGTTTTGGATAAATCACAAGGTTTATGCTTCTTTTGAAGCTGTATCGCTGGAGGCAGCAAAAGGATTAGAGCGAAAACTATCTTCCGAAAAGCCCAAGTCGGATGAACTTGCGGCGAGCATAGAAATCATTTTGAGCGAGTGTCAAAAAGCGCAGACAATGGTGGGGGAGTTACTCGATGAGAAAGAGCAACTCGCCTACGAAAATCAGCAGGCTCGCGCCCGGCTTGATTTAGAGGTCAAGAAGTCGACTGAGCTTGAAGCAAAACTCGCCGCCATGACTCATCAACGCGATGTCACCTCCAACTACAACGATAAGATCGAAGCGGAGAACACAGAGCTTTCGGAAGCGATCAGCACTCCAGAAGCCCTGTGCGCCAATATACTTCGCGGGACCATTCCTAAGCCGGATATCAGATCATTACTTCATCTGCACGGCGAGGAGGCTTTGAGGCGGTGGGATAGCGTTGAGGAACTCACCGCCCGAAACCATAAGCTTGTTGAGGCTTTTAGAAAAATAAACGGCAGAATTCGTGAAGCAAAATACGATGACATAAGCCAGGATGAATGCCTTATTAAGGTTGCTATTATCTCCGAAAATGCCCTCTCCGAGACAGCGGACGCCAAGGAAGGGGAGGCGCAGTCATGAGTGGAGAACTGAATGAGGGACTATTGCCGTGTCCTTTTTGTGGATCAATTCCGGAAGATAATGAATTTGGAACAAAGGTGATTCACCTTTCAAATGAGTGCTTCCTGCGGGACCATGAATATTCCATTGAAGATTGGAACGTCCGAGCCCCTTCAGTTTCGAGCGAGGCTGCTGATCGGGCTGCAAGGAGAATTCTGGAAGCTCACAGCCTTATTAAACCAACATTGTCGCTTTGGGAGGAACGCCACATGGAAATTATTGCGATCCTCACCGAGGAACTTGGCCAAAAATAACCATGAACATAACAGAATTAGAGGCGATGAAACCAGGAGACCGGATTACGAGATACGGGTTTTTCGTAAACCTTGTATTCGTGAATTACGACCAGAACAACAGTACCGTTGTCATGAAAGATAAATCAGGGAATAACAAGGAAGTGTATCTTTCGCTATTTCTCAAGCACGCATCCGCCAAATAATCTTACATCTTCCCACGAAAAAGCCCTGTTAGACTTAACATCCAGCAGGGCTTTTTGCTACGTCTTGATGGTTAGATCGGCTTAGCCGTCAATCCTAGAACACGCATGGATGCCATAACTTCAGGCTCAGTCAGCACGGTTTCATCCCATGACTGATCTTCTTTGGCCTGCGCGAAATACCGATTCAGAAGACTCTGTAGCACGTCCTGGCATTCCTTCAATTTAACTTTTACTGTCTGCTTGTTCTGTCCTTCCTCAATAGGGTCATTGCAGCCCAGCTTCATCCGCTTATAGCTCCTGGCCTCTGCGCAGGAGAATTGCTTATCTCGGGCTTCCTGGATGGCCTCCTCGATCACCCGCTGATTCTCCTCCTTGTCATCCGAGTAATGGGCGTTCGATAGTTCGACAGCGACCGTAGGGATGATGCCAACCCGAAGTTCTGGCCTTACCCTCTGGGCTGTTCTAGCGAGGTTATAGGTGTAACCGGGACTCATCCCGAAGGCATCTGCAATACCCACAACGGAATGCTCGTGCCCGATTACGAGCAAGTGGTTCACAGCCTCCGCCATCAACCAAACGGCCCTGCGGCCCAAATCGAATCCGAATCCTGCCAGCTTCCCATAATCTGCTGGTGTGGGAATAGCTCCATCCTTGGCCTTGACCGTCAACATCGAGTCGTCGAAATCGAAGACATCCCGCAATTCAGAATAACAGTTATCCAGCCGTGCGGCTTTGGCGGCTTCGATGATCTCATGCTCCTGGCTGTTGTATTGCTTCCCCGGCAACACCGTAAGCTGTGTTTCTTGCACCACGCGAGCCTCCTGCTGCCCCTCTGATTCAGGAATAGCCACAATAGGCACAACCTCGATCAGATGTTGCGCCATCTCAGCTTTCTCGATATCGGCTTCCCGAGTCATCGCGTTGGCGTATTCCTCGATCTCCCGGCTACGGGTCAGCAGCTTGCAGATCTCCTTTGCTACCATGATTTCTTCCTCTATCATTGGCTCCTTCAACTCTCCGTCACCTGTACAGGCGTGGATCAGATCAAGGATTCCGTTGGAGGTGTAAAATAACGGGAGTCCAGAATGCAATTTGGTGAAGTGCTCTGCCTGCATGGTGCAGAATTCATGCAGAGAGAGTGACTCGGTTTCTGAGATGTGGATTTTAACGGGTGCTACCATATATTCGTTGTGCGGTTATGATTGAACAAATGGATTACAGGTAATTAGCGGCAAAGGGAATATCTTCGTCTTCAGGAGTTCCGACACCCCCATTTCCTTTCACACCGGCAGAAAGATCCTCGAATTCATCCTCAACCGAAAACGGTTTTTCTCCGAAACTCTCGCCATCACGGACGAACTGTACCCCGCACAACTGGGCATTCACGCGCTTCCCGAATTGGTTATCCTGAGCCCAAAGACGGACAACCGCATTGACGAAGCAGCCAGCATAGGGTTTGCCATCCGCTTCTGCCAAAGGGGTTCGGTCGATATCCACAATTGGAACACGGTTATTAGATGATGCGCTGACGAACATGATCGTCTCATCGTATCCGTCATAATCCTTCTCTGATCCCTCATGGATGCAGTTCTTCACGGATTTAGGGATACCAGTTGGCCATTGTGCGATTGCTACTTCTTTTGCAGCTGCACGGAATGCGGTAATCTGTGCTGCATCGGATTCCTTATTAAGGAGAAGAGAGCAACTGAATTTAGCGGCTCCATCATTAATCGCTTTGGCTTTCCATAGAGCAGGGAAGGATAAACGGACGTCTTTAAGTGTGATCTTCATTTGATATTAGGTTTTTATGGTTGAACGAGTTGATGTTTAACTGAAATTGTGAGGATAGTCAACTTAGAACTCATCGTTGAATCCAGATTGATCTTTTTGAATGTCCTGAAACTGCTGGCAGAACTTAGATACTGAGCAATATAGCTCACAACGGATAGATTCCGATTTGCGCTCCTCGACATAAAGGGTTGATTCTGCTGCGGCTTCTTTATCAGCGGCATCCCGACTATCGTGGAGCTTGACTGCCCTTTTCCGGCCCTTTTTCATCACGGCAAACTTAGCCCCTCTCGACCAACGCTCTTCATCCGAGCATAACGGAAGTTTGGTTAGCGCGGATTCATGGCTGCGGATTCTCTCCTTTATCCATGTCTCCGTTTTCTCCATAGACCAAAGTTCTACGGGAAATACCTGGACTTGATATTGCGGGTAGGTCCAGTCCCGCTTTGCCGCAGATTTCGACCAATCCCTAAAAATCGCGACATACCTTGCTCCAGTAATGCGTAATCCGTTCTTCTCACAAAGATAGCGATTTACGGAAGCTTGGGATATCCATTCCGGTTTAACGCCATCCTTGGCCGTGTAGATCGAACAGAACTTCCAATCTTCGATAATAGATCCTTCCACGACATCCAATTGACCGGATAAAGTTTTCCCGTCAATCTCCCAGAAAAACCGTTTCTCGATAATATCGGCTGTGCCAGAATGCTCTAATATCGAATGGCCCAGCTTGCCCACGAGCGAATAAATCCTGTCGGCGGCTTCATCCGTTATCTCGTCAGCGTGTAGCTTCTCTAAAGCGACGATTCGAGATGGCTTGCTAAGTTCAGTTGTTGAGTAGTCGCTTCCGCCTTTTGAGTATCCGTCATTCTCGACGGCTTTTACAAGGGCTTCGGGCAATCCTGCGTTATTCGTGATACGGGGCATAAAGTTTATGGTTCAACAAGCTTTTGGCTGCTGTCTTCTAGCATTAATTGTATCTGCGACGACTTGATGCATCTCAAGATGGGGGAGTCCTTCAATACGGTCGTGACAACTATTACATCCCAGGATGCAGACCAACAATTCTTGCTCATCGCAGAACCGCCTTTTACGGGCATGACAGAAGCCAAGTCCGTTGTCTCGCCAGCATCCACTAAAACGAAGTTCACAGCTTGTAATCCCGACATCCTGGAATGCGACTTTAAGCTTGGATCTTATCAGGTTCCATTGCTTGGGCCGGGGCCTCGGCCCAAGCCGCTTCGATTTCCGACGAGGCTTGATCAACGCTCCTCCAGAATTCAGCTTCAGGAAATGCTCTCGCGACTTCTGATCCATTAGACGCCTTCAAGGATTTCTCCTATCATGGAAACGGCTAGTATCCTAATCCTCTCCGCATCCTGGCAATCCAGATCCTCGCCCTTATATGCTGATTCAACGATGGTTCGCTCGTATCCGGTCCCCTGCTTCTGAAAGATCTCGTGTAATCGACCTAGCTGAGATTTGTCTATATCTGGAAGATTGTCCATCAATCCACGGATGCTCTTGATCTCATAAATGTTGATTTTGATCGTCTCTTGAGCGTCTGAGATATCATTCTGTAGCTCCTCGTTTTGTTCCTGAAGATTCCTGATCATCTCCAACGCCCGCTCATGAGTTCTGGGGATCATGCTTTGTGCCAGGATTCGGAACGGTTCTTCGACCAAGCCGGGACAAGCTTAATCCCCATCAACCGCCTGACCTTATCCGGCTTCTTCTCGGTTGGCGTAGGAATAACCTTTCTCGTCCTCTCGGCAAAACCCTTCCGCACAAGGGTCTTTACGGCTGAGTAAACGACGTTAGCTTTTACTGAGCATTTCTCCGCCAATTCGGACAACAGGAACTCTGTAGATGGCTCCTTGGTCAATATGGCGTAGATGGATTGGCGAAGAGTTGAAGCCCTGCTATGAGGCTTAAACAGGGCTTTTGCTTGGATGTATTCTGTATGGTTCATGGGTTAGCTGATTTGGCTCCAGTGGGTAGGTTGGTAATAGACGTACATACTCACGTCGGGATAAAACCAGAGGTTGCCCTGACGCTTCAGATTCGTCTCATTCCGACATCCATTTTTGTCATCAATCTTGGTTCTAACTTCGGCTCCATCTTGAGGAAGCCGATCGCTGCATCTGATCCATGTGTAGTTCATTATTTGCGCTTTCCGGTTAAACTGCTTTCTCCAAATACGAGATTACCCCCTCCACTCCCCGACTCCTTGCCATCCAGGAACATCTGGGCACTCCTGAGAGCCTGCACGGCTACGTCCTGATCTCCTTGGCAGAACTGATATACGATATCCGGGAATTCCTTTCCTCGTTTTAACCTTGGTCCGAATAGGTTGATGGGATAGGGACTGGCGTAGAGGGCGAGGGAGTTATTTTCGTCTAGGCCGATGAAGGCTTTGAAGTTGTCGCTCATGGTTAGACTATGCTTCCAAGAGCTTATTGTATTCAGCCTGACGTTGCTCAAGTTCTTTAAGGAATCGTGCGATCTGTTCGTTTGCGGACTTCAGCGCGAATTCCTTCTTGAGTGTTAGGATATCTTCAGGAATGGCTATTCCATATTTTGTGGCGATCTCAATCCAGCTGGAGGGAGACGGATGATCGCTAGATCGAAGCTCGTCCCATGCATCGCTGCACAATTTCCCAATAACTACTAGAGCCTCCTCGTATGAACGGCAGAGATGAACTCTTTCGCTGCTATCCCAGAAGTATTTGCTGTGAGAGCTGAGCGTCCATTGAGCTTGATCTCCGTGGAGTTTTCCTGTGAAGGCCAATAGCTTAATTCGTTTATAGTATCGGGCATCATGATCATCTCTATCAGTAGGTACAGATTTCGTGACCTCCATGATAGATGGCTTTCCCCCATATTCCGATTTCAGGACATAATGAGTAATCCGCCCTTCCATGAAATCCTCCAAAAGCTGGAGGGATTCATGCTTCTTCAGCAATTCCAGACGAACCCTGTATTGCTGTTCGGTATCCCTGATTTCCTTCTGGCGCTCATCCAGCTTCGCCTGAATCTCTGCCAGTTGAGCCTCCTTCATGGAGATCCGCCCATCAATCAACTCCACCGGAGCACGATCGAATATCTCTGTCCATTCTTGGAGATGGCCTAAATCGGTATATGACCTATCCTCGTTGTAGCATTCCAGAATTGGACGGACGAGATATGGGCCATTCTCGATCTTGCCGACATATTCTCCTTCGTGGCCCGAAAGGTTATAAACCCTGTCTCCTTGCGTGTGTATTTTCATGTGAAGGCTGGTATTTAGTACGATTTTGTGCTACTGTCAACTGAAACAAATAGACATTCCACGAAATACCGCATATTCTGCCGGTTCACATGAAAACTACCACACCAAAACACGAATCAGATCCAGCTTTCCCTTACTCCACCGCTTCATTTGAAGCTTCTGGCTTATCGAAGCGAGAGCTTTTCGCCGGAATGGCGATGATGGGCATATTATCTGGAGACATTGACGCCACTTCTACCGAAGCAGAGGTTGCTGAGATCTCCTGTGACCACGCCGACGCTCTCCTGAAGGAACTCTCCAAATGAGCAACCCTTGGAAAATCCAGATCAACCCGCCCATAATCACCTACATCCACCCCAGCGAGACAATTACGGTAGAAGCTCATCCCGTCAATTCTGATACGCTGGACTACTCGAAATTCGCTCAGGAGTTGTTGGAGATTCTGGATAAATGACCTCCCCCTGCTGCCAATCGCGCGCATCCTGTGTCGATTCTCGCCCATCCGCCAGAGGCACCAGACGTCGCTATTCCTGTCAATCCTGTGGAAAGCGTTACTCCTCAATCGAGACGCTGGTACAGTTCATGCGTGAAAAGCATGATCCCCGACCTTCATGGAAGATGAGGGCGGTTGAGGCTGATTATCCTGTGCCGCTGAAAATTACGGTTAAGGCCAAGGTGAGTAGCCTGTTGAGCAGATTACGGGCTAAGGGGATTTTGTAAACTTGTTGAACGATAAAAAATATGAAAATCATCAAACCTGTTCCCGAAGAAGAGTCCTGCATAATGCCTACGTATTTTCCTGGAGATGTCGTTTTAACGAAAATGGGAGGAGTTGGGATTATCGTTAAAGCTCAAGTGGTCGTGAATGGCCGAACCATTGAATGGAATTCCAGAGAGGGATTGCCGCCAAATATCGAGCATGGATGGAAGCCTTCATACGCCGTTGACTCCATCCCTAGATTCAAAAGACCTGAAAAACATGCGTGGTACTACGCCGATGAGTTTGAGGCTGTAGCTTTAGGTGCTCTGCACAGCATCCCGTTTCCTGAAATTCATCAGGAGTTGGAGGAAAATCTAGCAAAAGCTACTCAGATTACCGGGAAATACCTGTTCCGCTTCCATCGTGGTTCTTTGGAGAAGTCCATGAAAACGGTTGTGTCGTTTAACGATATAGAGGAGCTAAGAAAGATCTTGTGGAAGGTTTATGGCTCAAGTGACATGGCGATGGAGAAGCAGGGATACGATGATCGCACCGATTGGCATACCTGGATTGTCACCCTCAACGGGAATGCTGTGGGATTCAGCAATGGGAAGCCATGAAGCTATTCAATATCGAATGCACTCCAGATCAGATGGAGCACTACAAGCAATGGGCGCTAGTCCATTGTATGCCTGATTGCCCTATGCCGAAGTGGATTCCGGCGTTAGAAGCCCTTCCAGATACATCCAAGCTCCAAGAATGTGCCATTGAGTGGCAGGAGTTGATCAGAGCTTCTTGGGGGTTGTGGATGGAGGAAAGGAAGCCATGAGCGACACCTCGTTCACCATTGATGTTGAAGAATGGCTCAAGAATCCTCCAGCGTACCTCAGTAAGCCAGAAGCCTTTGCCGCTATGGCTGAGGCTGTGTGGACAGCAAAACGGAATGGGCAGAAGGCCTTGGAGGTCAGGATCTCAACCGAGATTTCGCCCTGCAAGAACTGCGGGCTTACTTTTAAGGATCATTAGAGGGCATGAAGGAATATGATGAAGAATGGCTTGCTCGCGACATCCTTCAGGAGTGGCGTTGGCCGGATGGTGTTATATGCCCGCATTGCGAAAACTCTGATATGGCGCGCATGGGATTCCGAAAATCCAACGCGAAAGCCAGTATTCGAGAAGGCCTTTGGTATTGCTATGAGTGCGATAATCAATTCACAATTACCGTTGGCACAGCTTTCGAGGGGACTCACCTTTCTATGATAACCATTCTCAAAGCCTTCGACCTAATGGCCGCTAGTGAATGTCAGATTTCGGCACGCAAGATTCAGATGTCCCTCCATATTGGGTCATATCGATCAGCTTGGAATCTGAAGAAGCGAATCATGGCCGATAAGGTATTTTGGCCAAAATATGAACCGCCAAACCTGCTCTCCCGAAGGACGCAGCCATGAGATACCGCCAAATCCCTGTAACCCTGGGAATGCAGAGCCGCGCCATCCGGCTAAGCTTCTTCATCCTTGGAAAGTATTACCTCCGCCTATCCCGGCACTCGGATGAGCTATTCCGGGTTGAGCTCCATCCGCTCACCATGATCAACGGTCGTGCAATGGCCTCTGGTGACCTGTATATCGTCTGGTGTGATCAGGAGGATAGACAGGGCCTGGTTGACTCGATTAAGCCGCTACGGGGCGTTGTGCGAGTGAAGAAGTATATCTCATTTCTGATCGATGAGATGGGCGAGTTGGCTTTGTGATTCGTCAATTCTCGCCTACCTTTTTACCCTTTTGCGAGATTTCTCGTAGTTCGTGTTATTTGGTGCTTGCCGGGATGGCGGGTTGTCGGGTATTCCGTTTCGCGTTCACAAGAGATTGCACCTCAAGAACGCTAGTTTCTCCGGGATAGGTTATTCCGGCTAACCCTCGGGAGGTGCAATCTCTCGGGGGTTTTCTTTTTGGTAGATGCGCTATTCGTTAGTGCGTATTTCCGATAGGTTGACTCCATTGAGTATTGTTACCTTATATGTCTAATTATTCGGAATTATTGAAGCACCCAAAATGGCAGCGCAGAAGGATGAATGTCCTGGAGGGAAACGGATATAGCTGCGCTTGGTGTGGAAATGAGGAGAAACAGCTTCATGCGCATCATAAGATGTACCTAAAAGGAAAGGAGCCGTGGGATTACAGTGATCTGCAACTGGAATGTCTCTGCTTCGAATGCCACAAAACAGCCCATGCGCTGCAAGACGGAATAAAGGAGCAGATTTCAGTGATGTCGATGTTCCAGTCCTTCGAGCTTTACGGCCTAATCGCTGCTGACAATATTTGGCATGGGCGATCCACGGCCAATGTGAATTCCGTTCGCGGGAAGCTTGGTGATGAAGGGTTCAAGCTCTGGTGGGGAGGATTCGCGGCGAGATTCAATATCGGCCCTGATTTTGCCATTGATCGCATCCATCCGGAGGTTGTGGATTACGAATATATGGATGGGATTCGTGAGGAGTACAAGGGGTCTACGGAATGAAGACTTTTATCCTCCCCTCATTTTGGTCTGATCGCGACGTTGAGGGGCTGTCCCCTGAGCAGAAGCTAACCCTGCTGTGGATTTTCACGAATCCTCAGATGAACGTATGCGGATATTTCGAGACATCCCCCAAGAGATTCTCCTTTGATACTGGCCTAGATCCACGGCATCTAAAAGAAACCGTTGAAGCCCTTCCAAGGGCTTTGAAGCCCTTCCAAGGGGATACGATTATTTACGCCCGTCGATTCATACGGCATCAGTTCGGAGGCGGCGAGCAACTCACCAAGAACAATATATTCAAGTCGATTGTCACGCGCTTTGGGGGCATTCAAATCCCCGGACTGAAGGCCGCTATCCTTGAGGATTATCCCGAGATAGACAAAGAATCCCAGGAAAACGAAAGCCCTTCCAAGCCCTTCCAAGGGCTTATAGAGGGGAAAGGTAAAGGTAAGGGTAAGGTAAGGGTAAAGGAAAGAGAAGGGAATGCAGAGCCGACAATTCCAGAAGCATTGGATACACCGGAATTCATGGATGCGTGGGCGAGGTGGGGAAGATACCGTACCGAGAAGGGCGGAAAATTCACGCCTTCGACCAAAGAAGCACAGATAAAGAGGCTGAACCTCGCTGGCCCATCCACCGCTATAGCCATGATCGAAAGAAGTATCCAAAATGGATGGACTGGACTTTTTGAACTCGACGGTAAAAACGTAATTCCTATCCCCTCATCCCAACTCCGATCCACGATGACAAACGTTCCTGGCAGCGATGAAGACTCAACGGCTGACTTCAGGAACCGCCTACTTGCCGCTACCAATGATTAGCGTATCCGAAATCTCGTCACGGCTTGCAGATCGAGCCGAAGAAGTCTGCCAGCTTATTTTGTCGGGAGGCAAGATGGAATCCGGCCAATGGATATCTGGCGATGTCGGCGGAGGATCTGGAAAAAGCTTGAAGGTTCATCTCACAGGGCCGCATATCGGACACTGGAAGGACTGGAGCAATGATGACGACAAGGGGGATCTGATTGATCTCTGGCGAACATCCAAAGGAATATCGCTCCACGATGCTTTGAAGGAGATTAAGGAGTTCCTCGGCATTCGAGGTTCCCAGATTGCCTACTCGGAGCGTCAGTACATGAAGCCATCCAGCAATGGAGTTTCTGCGCTGGCTCCAGAAGGCGCAGCCATCAAGTATCTCCGAGAAGAGCGAAAGCTCAACCCATCCATCATCAACCGATTCGAGATCCAGGGAGATCCCAAGAATAAGACCATCGTATTCCCAGGCTACTCGCCATCAGGAGAACTGATCAACCGTTCCTACCGTACCCTCGATGCCGAAAAGAAGGTATGGCAGGACAAGGGGTGCGCTCCATGTCTTTTCGGGTGGAAGGCATTGGCTGATTCGGCCTACCAGAAACGAACCGTTCTCCTTTGCGAAGGCCAGATTGACTGTATGACATGGACGCAATGGGGCGTCCCGGCTCTCAGTATTCCTAACGGCTCCGGTCGCTCGTGGATCGAGTACGAATGGGAGAACTTGTCGGCTTTTGATCACATCTATATCGCGTTCGATATGGACGAGTCCGGAAAGAAGAATCTGGAGGAAACAATTCAACGGCTAGGTAAGCACAGGTGCCTTATTGTGCAGATTCCCGATAAAGACGCCAATGATGCGCTGAAGGCCGGAAGAACCGCCTTTGAGGCTCAAGAATGGGTATCCAAGGCGAAGCTTCCGAAAATCTCCGGTTTAGTGGTGGCTACCGACATGCGAGATCGGGTCCTAGAGGAAATTCGCCACAAGCCAGAGGTTTACACGCTTTCATTCTTTCGCGGGTATACCTCCAATTGCGGATATTATCCGCGACCAGGAGAGATTACGCTTTGGACTGGGCATACCTCCCAAGGGAAGAGCACAATGCTCAACACGGTTATCCTTGGATATCTCACACAGCCAGTACCACGGCCAACGTTTGTGGCGTCCTTGGAAATGATGCCCGAGATCCTTATCCGGCAAATCATGGCCAACGCTTTCGAGACATCCGGGCTTATGCCTAGGCACGTGGATGGCTTTATGCGCGAGATTGGGCCAAGCCTTCTGTTCGCTGATGTAATTGGATTCATAGACCCCGCTACCCTTTTGGAGATGATGTGGTTCGCGTTCCAGAGGTACGGGGTTAAGGAGCACTTCATTGACTCCATCATGAGGGTATCGGGCCTAGAGGAGGACTATCCAAAGCAGGGCGAGTTTCTCAATCAATTACAACAGTTCGCCAAACTTACCGGATCACATATTCACTTGGTCGCGCATCCCCGAAAGCCAGCTAAGAAGGGCGATAGGGCGAGCGCATTGGACGTTAAG
>Ga0137412_10000065_pt1 | contig 56404 bp, 55 predicted proteins | sample CZODoug2_1_16fun_FD_122160 | JGI IMG/M metagenome (GOLD analysis project Ga0137412, IMG submission 122160) | Vadose zone soil fungal communities from Angelo Coast Range Reserve, California, USA - CZODoug2_1_16fungal (Hybrid Assembly) | ecosystem: Environmental > Terrestrial > Soil > Vadose zone...
TGGAGCTGGCGGATCGGATTGCGCTTGTTGATGGAGGCGACGAGATCGTCCGCCCGGAAGCTGCGGGTCCAGCTCGCAAAGCTGGAACTGCGATCGAACGAGGCGCCGTCGAGGTAGGCGTTGATGACCAGCGCCACCGGCGTCTTTCCGCCTTCCGACGTAACCGTGGCACGGTCGCCGATCGTCACAGGGGCGCCGCGGTACTCCTGATACCGGTCGTTGATCTTGCGAAAGACAGGGGTATTTACCGGGAGCGTGAAGCGCGTCGGCTTCCCGTCGATCTTCAGCGTCACCTCGCGGCCGGCGATTGTCACGATCTTCCCGGTCGCGTCGCCGATCACGCCGTGTTTGCGAATCCAGGAGCCTAGCAAACCGTAAAGCTCCTCGCGCGGCATGGCCGCGTTCATATCGACGCGATCGATCCCCTCGGCGGGCAGGAATCCGAATTTGATGAGGAAGGCTGCCGCGCGATACGGCGTCGTTTCCTTCGCCGCTGTCTGCGGAAAGTAGTAACTGCGATCCTCCGGCATCGTGACGACGGCCGAGTAACGATCGAAGCCGAGGGTCGCAGCAAGGTACGTCAGCACATCTCCGCGCCGCGATGAAACGGGGTTTGCAGACCCGTGATGCCGAGATGGCACTGGCCCAGATCTTGAGCGAGCCCGCTCACCATTGATCGGTGGTGCCACGTGGTCGCCACGAGGGCCGAATGATCGTCACTGGTTGGGCGGCGCCGCGGAGTCAGTTCACCTAGATCCGGTGACGACCTCTCACCTTCCACCCGGTGACAGTGAATGCGCCCTGGTCGGCGCGGAACGGGCACGGAGCGGAGCAGTCGAGATCATGGACGACAAGCAGGCCACCTACCGCGGTCCGGGACCGGGTCGGCGCTCATGACTAAGGCAGTGCGGTTCGATTCGTACGGCGGCGTCGACGTCCTGGAGGTGCGCGACGTGCCCCGCCCTGTTCCGGGAGCCGGTGAGGTTCTGGTCGAGGTCAGGGCAGCCGGCATCAATCCGAGTGAGGCGGTGCTCCGCGCTGGCGTCCTGGCCGACCAGTTCCCGACCACGTTTCCCTCTGGGCAGGGCAGCGACCTGGCGGGGGTGGTGGCCGAGCTCGGCTCCGAGGCCGGCGGGTTCGCTGTGGGCGACGAGGTGATCGGATTCTCCATGCGCCGGTCCAGCCACGCCGAATACGTGACGGTGCCGGCAGACCAGTTGACCGCCAAGCCGTCGGAGGTTTCCTGGGAGGTGGCCGGCTCGCTGTTTGTCGCGGGCGCCACTGCCTATGCCGCGGTGCGGGCGGTGCGCCTCGTACCGGGGGAGACCGTAGCGATCGCGGGTGCGGCCGGCGGTGTCGGTTCGATCGCGGTTCAACTCGCCCGACGCGCCGGGGCCACGGTCCTCGGCATCGCCGGGCCGGCCAACGATGCCTGGCTCGCCGACCATGGCGCGGTCCCGGTCAACTATGGTGACGACCTGCCGGCCCGGTTGCGCGCAGCAGCACCGTCCGGACACATCGACGCCGTGCTGGATTTCTTCGGTGGTGGATATGTAGCCATGGCCATCGAGGACCTCGGAGTCCCGCGCGAGAGGGTCGACACCATCGCCGATTTCGCTGCCGTGGAGCGGTTCGGGGTCCAGTCGGCAGGCGGTGCGGATGCCGCGACCGCTGCGGTGGTCGCCGAGTTGGCTGACCTCGTCGCACGGGGTGAGCTGGAGGTGCCGATCGCCGGAGTCTTCGCCCTCGACGATGTGCGGGATGCGTACCGGGAGCTCGAAAAGCGCCACATCCGCGGCAAGTTGGTACTGCGACCATGACCGAGGATCGCGGCTTATCGTCATACGAGATGTTCGTCGATGTGAGGAGACCGCTATGAGCGACGGCAACGACTTCAACGAGCGCAATATCGCCGAGTTCCGCGCCAACCACGGTCGCGTCAGCGGCCCGTTCGAGGGTGCGCCGATCGTGCTCCTGCACACCGTCGGTGCACGCAGTGGGAAGCCGCGGACCAACATCATGATGTACCTCGCCGACGGCGAACGGTACCTCGTGTTCGCCTCGAACGCCGGTGCCGACGAGAACCCCGCCTGGTACTGGAACCTGAAGGCCAACCCCGACGTCCGCATCGAAGTCGGCGACGACGTCATCGACGTCCATGCCACGGACCTGCAAGGCGCAGAGCGGGACGACAAGTACGCGCTGCAGGCCGAGCGGTATCCGGGGTTCGCCGAGTACGAGCGCATGACGTCGCGGACCATCCCCGTCGTCGCGCTGACGCCTACCGCTAGCGCACAACCAGGCGAGTGACGACGCCGGCCATGGCCGAACTCGTTTGCTTGACATGTCACGCAAATCCATTACTCTGGAAGTCGTGACCGAAACAGGCTCGAATTCGTTCCCAGAATCCTCTGGGTCGCAGCACGTGGATTACGATGCCCTCTACCGCGGCGAGAACCCGGGTGGAGGCATGCCACAGACGAGCACACCACCGTGGGACACCAAGGCGCCCAACGAGAACGTCGTCGCATGGCAGACCGCAGGCTGGGTCCACGGCGACGTTCTCGACGTCGGCTGCGGTCTCGGCGACAACGCCGTCTACCTGGCCAAGAACGGGTACAGCGTGACCGGCTTGGACATCTCACCCACCGCGCTGATCACCGCCGAGCAGCGAGCCAAGGACGCCGGAGTCGACGTGACGTTCGCGGTGGCCGACTCCACCAAACTCGATGGCTACGTGGACGCATTCGACACCGTGATCGACAGCGGCTTGTTCCACTGCCTCGATGACGACGGCAGGCTTGGTTACGCCGCAGCGGTGCACCGGGCCACCCGGCCGGGCGCCACCCTGTTGCTCAGCTGCTTCTCCGACGCCAACCTGGTCGACGGCCAGGAGTGGCCGCGACCGGCGGTGTCCGAAGAGACGCTGCGCGACGTCCTCGGTGGCGCTGGCTGGGACATCACGTCGCTGGAGCCCGCCACGGTGCGCGGTGCACTGGACGGCGGCCCGCAGGCCGACATGGCGTTCTGGTACCTCCGCGCGCAACGGCGCTAAGGCTTGACGGTCACATCGTGACGATCACGGTGCCGACCTTGCCAGGGGCGTGGACGTGCCTGGCTGCGGCTGAGATCTGATCGAGCGGGTAAGTGCCTGCAACGTCGAATTCCGCGGAATGCGTGGTGGCGATCGCGATGATGCTGGCGACGTCGGAGGCGCGGCGTTCGGGTGCGACACCAGTCAGCCAACGGCCGATGGTTAGCCCACGAATGCCGATCTCGCCTCCAACCAGCACCGAGGCGTGCAGTGGAATGGGCTCTTGAGCCATCGCCCCGTAGGTGATGAGTGTTCCGCCGGAGGACAGCAGCGACATCAGATCGCCCGCGATGGTGCCGCCGACGGGGTCCAGTGCCACGGGTACCGGGCGGCCGTCGGCGATGGTGCGAATCTGCTGAACCCAGTCGGGGTCGTCGGTGGAGACGACGGGCACGTTCGGGTAGCGGGCGGTGAGTTCGTGGGCGCGGCCGGCGCTGCGCACGACGCCAATCGTGGCGAAATGACGGTCCTCGGCGACGACGGTGAACAGTCGGCCCACTGACGAATTGGCGGCATTGTTGAGGATGACGCCGTCGAATCCAACCGAGAAGTGTTGTTGGGCGGCGCGATAGAGCAACAAGGCGGTCAACGGGTTGCAGACCATCTGGACGGCGACGTCGTCACCGACGGAAGCCGGCACGGGCACGGCGAGCTCAGCAGCAACGTTGATGCGTTGCGCCCAAGACCCGGGGTTGGGGAACACGGTGACGCGACTGCCGACCGTCGCGGCGTCGACGCCGGGACCGGTCGCGACCACGACGCCGGTGGCCTCGAGTCCAGCGACGGTGCGCTGTCCGGGATGTGGTGGGCCGAAGCTCACGCCGACGAGATCTCCCGGATGGATCGGGAAGGCGCGGACGTCGACCTGGACTTGGCCGCGTCCCGGCGCGGGCGGGTCGGGGATCTCGGTGGCTTCAAGGACGTCGGCGGGGTCGCCGGCGGTGGCGTAGGTAACGGCCCATGTCATCGTCGATCACGTCCTTGAGGTCGGTGCTGGCCTGGGATCGTTGGCGGGCAGGCGAACCCGGCCAAACGTCAGCGCCGGCACGAGCACCACCCTAATCGGTGTACGTGATATGTCAATCAATTTATCGGCTAGCAGCCAATCTCCTGGCCTCATCGCGATATCCTGGGCCGATACCGCGAAAGGGAAGCGCCGAAGTGCCGAGTAGTCAACGCCGGAAGTCCGCCCAAGAGCCCTGGCTGTCAGCTGCGCAGCTGCGAGCCTTCCGGGCATTCATGAGTGTGCAGATGCGGATGAACAACGCGATGAACCGTCAACTTCAGAGCGACAGCGACCTATCGCTTGCCGACTACCACATTCTGAGGGTCCTCAGCGACGCCCGCGGCGGACCCCTGCAGGTCTCGGACCTGGCGGCGCAGATCGGCTGGGAGCGCAGCCGCACCTCGCATCAGCTGCGCCGGTTGTGCGAACGCGGGCTCGCCGAGCGCGTTCCATCGCAGGACGACGGCAGGGCAACCGACGCGATGCTGACGCCAGCAGGTCGCGAGGCGATCGACGCGGCGGCTGCCGGCCACGTGGCCCTGGTCCGCCGATTGTTCTTCGACCCGCTGCCCGACGAACTCCTCGCACCCCTCACCGCGGCGCTGGAACACGTCCAGGTCAACATCGACTTCAGCAGCGAACGCTAAAGGCAGCGCGCACGTCCATCGACTTACGTGCCGCCGCCGGCGTACGGGAAGTAGTCGACCTGCGGGGGCGAGTCGTACACCTGCGCATTGCCGGGCGATTGGCATTGGCTTTGGGTGCCGCCCAGGGTGAGGCACGATTGATGCGGCTGGGCGGAGCCGCTGGAATCCGTCGCAGCAGAGCCGGCGCTCGAGGCACCTTGGCTCGGGGCAGCTGCCGCGATCGGCGCGGCGGCGACCGCCGCTGCGATTGCCCCCGCTGCTAGCAGCGAGGCGATGTAGCCCGGTATCACCCGCATCGCGCGACTCCTTCTGTCGTTGCCGTGTGTCCTCCCAGTGTCGGACCGCCGTCCACCGAAGTCATCAGGGTTGGCACCCATCGCGATACCGGTCAACGCGACTACGCATCTACCAGTCAGCAGGAACTGCAGACTCTGGCTAGCCGGGGATGAAATGGGGGGTAGTGGCGATGACGCCGACCCCGTCGGCAGCGAATCTGTAAGTGCGATAGTAGAACCCATCGGAGGATAACGCCATGCGCACCAAACTCACCTATCTCGCACCACTATTGGGAGCCGCGGCCATCGCGGCTGCGATCTCCGCGGCACCGATTGCATCGGCGGCTCCTGGCACCCAAGCCCCTCAGCAGCAACAGCAGTCCTGCGCCGGAAGCGGATCCGGAACGATCTGTCAGTCGCCGGGCAACGCCCAGATCAATGACGCCCCACCGCCTGTTCAGTTCTTCCCGTATGGCGGCGAAGCCTTCTTGCTCTAGTCCTGACCGGGCCGAACGCCAATCCCATCCACCAGGACTCACAATGAAATCAATGCTGCTCGCGCCAGTCTTCGCGGTGGCTCTCATGGGGGTCACCGGTGACGGCCGTGGCGCCGGCCACATGCGCGCCCGTCGCCTTCCGGCTAGCCGGTAGGCCAGGTTGGGTGTCAGCGGTGACGACATGAATGCCCCTGAACGACATGATTTACATAGCCCAAACAGGGCGAACAACGAGTCAGGAGAACATCATGAAGATGACGGCAAAGTACATCGCACCGTGGCTGGCCGCAGCGGGGATCGGTGCAGCGATTGTTCTTGCACCCATCGCTAGCGCGAACACCAACCCACTGGTGCCGTTTGGCACCGATCCCCACACCCCTTACGTGACGGGCTACCACGTGTCGAACCACGACGAGGCCAACACCACGAACGGCCAACTCGACACGCCGTTCTGAGCGTGGCAGCCGCATAGCGAGAGGAGCCCACGATGAAAGCAATCACGAAGTACGTCGCGCCGCTCATGGCTGCGGCCGCAATCGGTGCCACGATCGCCCTGGCACCCATCGCGAGCGCCAACACCGATCCGGTCACGCCGTACGGCACGGATCCGACGAGCCCCGCCATCTTCGGTTACCACCAGTGGCTCGGCGACGATACGGACGTGCCCTTCTGACCCGCTGTATGCACGACATGGCCGCCGCGCTGACCCGAATCGGTCAGTGCGGCGCCGGCCGCTTAGCCCCAGGAGGGCTCGGCAAGACCGTGCCCCCCAGCATATTTGGGGAACTCAGGTTGTGCCCAGCCGGTCAGCAGTGCGTCGTCGACCTTCCATACTTCGATTCCGATCGGTCGACATACTTCCACCGGGTCGCGAGCCCCGTTGCCCCACATCGGAATCGATAGGTCGCCACCCGGGCAGGTGGACAGGGCCATGAGTAGGTCCTGTTCGGCGAACAGCTCGAAGAAGTCGCCCACCTTCGCCGGGCAGGTCTTCATGAAGTACTTGTCCTCTTCGTTGAGGCCAGTGCATTGGAATACGTTGAGCACGTCGTGCACGTCGAATTCGGTCAGGCCGAACGGGCGAACGGCACGCGTCAGGTTCGAGTGGCAGTGGTAGTCGAAGTCGACCCCGGTCAGCATGCGATTGACGTAGGGATCGCATCGCGTACCCAGAGTGTCGTGAACCCGGCCGCCGTCGCCGTCCACGCCGTAGTTCTCCAGCGTGTCGGCGACGATGGTCGCCATCGGTCGCAGGTAGGGCAGGCTGGACCACAATCGGTCGAAGGTCGTGACGTGCGCGGCCTGCAGCTGACGTGTCCGCGCTGCCCAGAACCGCTCCCGCGGGTTGTGGAGATTCCACACGTTGAGATCGCCCACCTGGGGCCCGTCGACGGTACGGATTCGGCATACGTGACCGGCAGGCACACGCCATGCCTTCCCGGAACGGATTGGGATGACGAAGGATTCGATCTCGATCCGCGAGTCGACTTCGCGGGCGATGGCACCGTAGAAGTCCTTCGCCACCTCCAGCGCCGGACCCTTGTATGCGGCATCGGTGAGTGCAGCAACGTCGCTTGTCATGCCGACCTTTCGTCGCGATCAGTCTGCTCGCGGGTGAAGCCCGCGGCGCGCAACCCGTCGATGATCTGAGTCTCCGAATCGCTGAGGTAGACATCGAGCGCTTCAGCCGCTTGCTGGCGGGCGCCTGCGAGGATGAGGTCGCAGATGGTCCGGTCGCGCGACACCCATTGGAGCTGGAACGTCCGTTCGTCTGGGATCACGGCGAAGGCGAGCCGAAGCTGCGCGGCAACCGTCGCAAAGAACCGGTTCAGGCGAGGCGACGCTGCGAGTTCCACGACCGTTCGGTGGAATCCGAGGCTGGCGGTACCCACCTTCGACCAGTCGCCGTCGCGGAGGTAGCGCTCGGTGAGCGAGACGGCGTCGGCTATTCGCTCCAGTTGCTCGTCGGTGGCCGATGCACTGCGCTGCACTGCACCAACTTCGATCACGCGCCGCGCAGCGTAGATGTCGCGGACGTCGGCCGCAGACAGCGTGCGCACGGAGTAGCCGGCATTGCGCACCGAGCTGAGCAGTCCTTCGTACTGCAACAGCCGCAGCGCGTCGCGAACGGTGTTGCGTGAGACCCCGTACTCCTCGGCCATGGCGGCATCGACCAGTCGGGTCCCCGGCGTGAGGACTCCCTCGGTGATGTGTTGCCGCAACGACATCACGACCGCTTCGGCTGCCGGCAGATTCCGCATCTGCAAGGGCTCCGGAGAACCAGTGTCGGACACCTCGTCAAGCTAGCACACTGTTGAACGATCAATGGCTACGTCCGGTTCATGCGAACGAAACATTGCCAATATCACCGCTCCTGTTGACAATATTGTTGAACAATCGCATGGTAAACGCATGACATGGAGCGCATTGCGGGTGGTCGCGGTACTGGTTGCGCTGACATGGGCAACGATTCTCGGTGTCATCACCGCGGGGAACGCCCATGCATCCGGAACCCTCAAGATCGGCTCGGACCTGACCTATCCGCCGTATGCCTACATGCAGGACGGCAAGCCCACCGGCTTCGATCCGGATTTCATGACCGCGTTGAGCCACGAGATCGACATGACGCCCGAGTTCATCGACACCCGCTTCGAGCAGCTGATCACCAGCCTGCGATCGGGTCACTTCGACGTGGTGGCGTCGGCGCTCTACATCACCCCCGAACGCGCCAAGCTCGTGGACTACATCGCCTACTTCACCACCGGCAACTCGATCCTCACCAGATCAGGTGCGCCGGCCGCAACCGACGCCGCAGCACTCTGCGGACACAGCGTGGCCGTGATCAAGGGCGCCGACGTCGCCACGAAGCTGCGCGGGGAGGCCAGCGATGCATGCAAGGCCGCCGGCAACATGGCCATCGACGTCCGCGACTTCACCGCCGATGCCGAAGGCACCCAAGCATTGATGGCCAATCAGATCGATGCTCAAGTGACCGATGCGGCCGTAGCCAAATCCGCTGTGGACCTGAATCCCGGCAAGCTGGTCATCTCCAGCAGCGGGCTGCTGTTCCCGGTGCCGGTGGGCATAGCGGTCACCAAGGGCAACGACCAACTGGCCGACCAACTCCGGGCCGGGATCGAAAAGATGAAGGCCGACGGTCAATATCAGGCGCTGCTGACGAAGTACAACCTCAAGCAACCCGAACAGGCTCAGGTCGATGCCGCGCTGGGTGACCAAAAGAGTGGCAACAGCAGCGGATTCAGCTTCGATACCCGGTACTTCCTGTCCCTGTTCGCCAACAAGGACTTCTGGTGGGCGGCGGGCACGGTGCTGGTGTTGTCCGCGCTGGCGTGGTCCATATCAACGGTCCTTGGCATGTTGGTGGCCGTCGGGCGGCAATCACGGCATGCGTGGCTGCGCAAGATGCTCGGCGTCTACGTGTGGTTCTTCCGATCCCTGCCTCTGCTGGTCCTGTTGATATTCGTCTACAACGCTCCACAGGTCTTCCCCGAACTGCGCAACGTCGTCGGATCTCCCTTCATGGCGGGCCTGGTAGCGCTGGTGCTGTCCGAGACGGCCTACATCTCCGAAATCCACCGCGGCGGTCTGTCGTCGGTTGCCGGTGGTCAAGGAGAGGCCGGACGCGCCTTGGGCATACCGAGCCGCGGCGTGCTCACCAAAGTGGTGATACCGCAAGCCTTTCGCGTTGCGCTTCCCGCGCTGGGCAACGAGTTGGTGACGATCATCAAACTCACCTCGCTCGTCTCAGCGATCTCACTGACCGAGATTCTGCTGGTTGGCCAGCGGCTGTACACGCAGAACTTCAAGGTGCTCGAGACGCTGCTCGCGGTCGGCATCTTCTATGTGATGTTGGTGTCCATATTCGACCAGGGCCTGAAGCTCGTCGAGCGTTCGCTCGACGTGCAGCGCCGCGGCGCCCGCGCCAAGCTCGCCGCGGAGCCCCCGGCGGCCGCCGAATTGCCCGCGGCCGGCAGCCGCAAACGGGTACCGCATGACGGCGAGGTAGTGATCGAGGTGAACGAGGGACGAAAGTCGTTCGGCCACACGGAGGTCCTCAAAGGTGTTGACCTGAAGGTCCATCGCGGCGAAGTGCTCGCCGTGATCGGTCCGTCGGGTTCGGGCAAGACCACGCTCATCCGCACCTTGAACGCACTGGAGACGATTGACAGTGGCGACGTCCTCTACCGCGGTGCCCCGGTCGGTTACCGCACCGATCGCGCGGGCGTACATCGTCCCGTGTCGGACAAGGTGATGGCGAAGACTCGACAGCACATCGGAATGGTGTTCCAGCAGTTCAACTTGTTCCCGCACAAGACCGTCCTCGAGAACGTCACGTTCGCGCCCAACTACATCGGCACGAATCGAGGCCAGGCAGCCCGTACGGCGGCGATCGAAGTGCTCGGCAAGGTGGGAATGGCTGCGCATGCCGACAAGTACCCGCACCAGTTGTCCGGTGGACAACAGCAGCGGGTGGCCATCGCTCGAGCGCTGGCCATGAACCCTGAGGTGATCCTGTTCGACGAGCCCACGTCGGCGCTCGATCCCGAACTCGTCAGTGAAGTGCTGCACGTGATGGGCGATCTCGCGACGGAGGGTCTCACCATGGTCGTCGTCACCCACGAGATGCGATTCGCGCGGCAGGTGGCTGACTGGGTGGTGTTCATGGACGAAGGAGTCGTCGTGGAGGAAGGACCTGCCGACCAGGTGTTCGACGATCCACAGCACGAACGAACGCAACGCTTCCTCGGCCGTGTGCTCGCCAGGATCTGAACAGTCCTCCGCCCTATCCAGACTGACCGTAGACGGCCACCACCACACTGCGGGCCAGACTGTTCTCCGACCACACGCCGATCTGCGTGTTGGCACAGTTGGACATGATCGCCAAGTAGTCGGGGCGGTAGTACCACTGATTGATGACTTCGACGTTGTTGATCGCCAGTGCGGGGTTGATGGCCACGGTCTCGGCGACGATGCCCTTGTAACCCGCAGCGTTGGCGAGACCCTGCGCAGTCGACCCGTCCGACCCGACGTCACCGTCGAGTGCGGTGTCGTACGACCCCGTTGTTGAGTCGCTTGTTGTCGGCCTGCGCGGCGGGTGCAGCAAAGACCGCCGCCACCGCCAACACCGTTGTGATCGAGCATGTCTGGACCACCGTGTGCCTCACAGTCATACCGATGTCAGATCGGGTCGAAGGCCGACACCAACCACTGCCCGTCGCGCTTGTCCAACGTCACTCTGACACTGGACAAGGTGTTGGCGGGTGGATCGGTCCCCACCTGAACGGACTGATTGACGAAGACGAGGACCACCGCGTGATCTGCCGAAGCCGATACCGACGAAGCTCCGGGCACCTTGGCCACCGCCGAGATCTTCTTCTCCTTGGCTCCGGGAATCACCACGTCATGCGTGAGCTTGGTGTAGTCGTCGCGAAAGGTGCTCGTCATCCGGACACGCACGGCGTCGAGGTCGTGTTCCACCGTGTCGGGACTGTAGGACAGCATCTTGATCGTGGTGTCCGTGGCGGCCTGAACCGAATCGACAGCCGCGGCGCGCGACGCCTTCGCAGTATCAGCCTCCCATTTGAGGAAGGCTGCTCCGCCCGCCACGAGCATAGCGATGATCGGAAGGGCAACGAACACGAGGACGCGGCCGGGCTTGGCCGTGCGCGACGTGAACGACTCGGATGAGGCGGCATCATCGCTCCCCTCCTCCGGCGTCTCAGACACATGTGCATCTATTGCGGGACAGTCTGTCTCGGGAACATTGGTGGAATCGGAGTCGGCTGAGTGCCGTTTGCGCACGGGCAGCCTCACGATACGAAACTCACGTTGGACACCTTTGCCTCGTCGCCTTGCATCTGAACCATGAGGCGCATGCGCCACAGTCGTGGTTGCTCTTCGGGGACGCCGGCGGTGGTGGTGTTCACCGACATCGCAACGAGGATCTGGGCGGTATCTCCATTGACGAATTCGTTACCCGCCGCAGTGACGGTGCCCGTGGTCTTGGCCTGTGCCTTCCGCATCACGTCGGCGAAACCGATTGAATTCCGCTGGAACTCGTCCTTGAAGTCCCCTGTAGCGGAATCGAGCACGCGTTTGATGTCGGCGTCGGCCTCGGCGTAGTCGATCGTGGTGAGGTTCAGTGCCGCTTGGCGACCGGCCTCGAGGAACAGCGCGTCTCGCTTGTTGAGCTCGTGCTCCTCGAGCGCCTGGTAGCCGAACCAGCCCGCCAGCACCCCGAGGACGGCGATCGCCCCGATGACGACGGCCGCAGCCAGGCGAACGGAGGGCTGACGATTGCGCTTCGTGACCTCACCGTCGCGCTCACCGTGATCGGTCGGATCGTCACCTCCCCTTTCGGTTTCGGCGTCAGCGTCAACGTCCTGAAGAGGGTCCTCGGTGTGGGTGACGACGGCGACGTTCACGGCATCAGGCTTCGGACAAGTGCAGGATCTGCTGCAGCGCGGTTCTCAAAGCCAGGTACTCGTCATCGGCACGCCCCACGGAGCGGAAGCCGACGAATCCATCTGGCCGGATGAGCAATGCACCGGTTGGCTCCAGTCCATAACGTTGCAAGAGGTCGCTGATGGGCTCATCAACCGGTGAGAGGTCCGAACCCAACCCGAACACTCCCAGAGGGATCTGCAGTTCCTCGCGGACCTGATCTGCCGCCTTCACCCAGCCGGCGTTGTCGGGGCCTGCGAGAAGGATGAATCCACCGTCATACACGTCGATGGTCGAAATCACCTCGCCGTGGGATTGCACCCAGGAGTGCGGCGCCCGCGCACCCGGTCGGGCAGTCGGACGATACTGGGTGACGCTGGACTCGACGATCTCCGTTCCGTCCGGTACCACCGCGCCACTGTCGTAGAGGAATCCGAACTGCTGGCCGTGGGATGCCACCTGCGCCCGCTGTTCGGGAATGCCGTCGGCGATGACTTGGCGAGCAGACTCACCTTCGTCGGTTTCGAGCAATGCAAGAAAGTCCTTGTCCTGCATCATGAAACCAGTCTTCTCCATTTGTCGTGTGTTACGCATCATCTGCTCACCGTTGAAATCGGCGACAGGGAGGCGCTCGTCCTGATACGACGACAGCAGCCCGTCTCCGGCGTTCCAACGCAGTTTCGCGACCAGCTTCCACGCTAGATTGTGTGCATCCTGCACTCCGCTGTTCAGCCCGAAGCCGCCGTGCGGCGGGAAGTGATGAGCGGCGTCGCCAGCGAGAAAGATGCGGCCGTCCCGCCAGGTGTCGGCGATGGCCAGGTCGTGGCTCCACGACCACATGTTGCGAACGTCGACGGCAACGTCTTGGCCGATCCCCATGGCGACTTTCTTTTCGCACTCGTCCCGAGTCACGGCGTCCGGGTCGGCGCCAGGCGGGATCTCGAAGTGATAGCGCCAAAGGGTGAGCCCGTCGCGGATGAATGCCCCCTGGGTGTCGGCGTTGACGATCCAGACGATCGGGATGAATCGCTCACCTAGCAACGGTGCCAGATCGGCGTCGAACTGAACGTTGATCGCGGTGCCAAGCGATTCCTCACCGTGCTCGCCGCTACCGAGAACGTGGCGTGCGACGCTACGGATACCGTCTGCGCCGATCGCGTACTGCGCGACGACGGTGTGCCGCGCTCCGTCGGAATCCGTGTACGTCGCGGTGACCGAGTCGGCGCCGCCGGCAAGGTCGACGACCTCACATCCGAGCTTGATGGTCACGCCTTCGATGTCCTCGGCCGCTTTCGCGAGGATCGGCTCGAACATGTGTTGTCCCACTTGCGACATGCGTTCGGGCGATTGCTGATCGAACAGGCGGTCGGTCTCGTCCACGTCGCCGACGGATATCTCGCCGATCGCTATGCCGTTCAAACGCGTCATCCACGCGATCGTGACGTCGTCGGGCATACCCGCAGTCAGATCTCTGATGGGGTTGACCACGCCCCACTCTCGGAAGATTTCCATCGTCCGCGCATGCACACCGTTCGCCTTCGGGAACCTGGAGAACGCATCGCGTCGTTCCAGCACCAGGCAACTGACACCGGCGCGACCGAGGGCCAGTGCGGCGCTCAAGCCCACAGGACCGGCCCCGATGATCACTACTTCGGGCTCTTCGCTCATTTCAACGTCTCCTAGTCCAGATGTCGGGGCGCCGGATGGTGGTTCGACGCGTCAAAGCTGCGCTGCACGTGCGATATTGCGGTACGCGGGTTTACTGACCGGTGAGTTTCTCGACGACCGGGGCGAAGTGCTGCATCATGGATTCGCCGACCATGATGTAGGAGACGCCGAAGAGTTCTCGACGTCGCCGTAGTTCATCGCACATTTCCGAGGTCGTGCCGCGAAGTACCGATACGGCGTTGGACGCGCGCAATCTCTCGACGTCCAGGCCGAGGGACTTCATCGCCCCGGACTCGATCGGGCCATCTCCCACGACGGTCAGATTCGTCGCGTGCTCGATCTGGTCGGCTCGATCGCCTGCGCGCTGCCGAAAGTCGGCCAGGAGCACGCTCAGCCGTGCCGCATCGACATACGGATTGTCGGCGAGGATCACCGAGTCTGCGACACGCCCCGCGAGGCTGCGCATTCTCGGTCCACCGGCAGCCATTGTGATGTGTACGTGGCGATCGCCGCTGATGGCGTTGAGCCGATCGATGATCTCTTCGACGCGCCGGATGCGCTGGGCTGGCGGCCCGATCTCGATCCCGAACGCCTGCAATGCCGGCCCGAGAGCCGTTAGCCCCGCACCGATTCCGAGTTCGAAGCGCCCCTCGGTCAGCACGGAGAGAGTGTTCGCCTCCCACGCCGCGACAGCCGGTGTACGCGGTGCGCTCGACATGACGAGGGTACCCACCTTGATGTCCGCCGCCGAGGCGACGACGGCGAGGCTGGGCACAGGGGAAAGCATGAACATGTTGTCGGGGACGAGGAAGATCGAGTATCCGTATTCGGCGGCGGCACGCGCGCTCCCTTGCAATGTGCCGCCCGTGCGCGTGGGTGTGAGCATGCCAACGACCCCAAACCGAAACGGCCGGCTGGGGCCCGGCTCCCCTGCCCCGGCCATCAACGGGCCGCGTTGATGAATGTTTCGACTGCCTCGATGGACTGCGCGCTGCCCGGAATGTCAAAGTGGTCTGCACCGTCGATCGTCACTCGTGTCACGTCCGGAATCGCCTCCGAGACAATGTCCGACGGGCCGGCCATATCGGCTCCACCGACGACGACCAGCGTCGCGGCCTTGATCGCGGCCAGGCCTTCGGCGGTCACGAAGCGGTGCGGCGATGCAAGGTAGTCGGCAACCGCTTCACGATCATTGCCTGAATCGGCGATCATCGTGCGGATCACCGTCGCCATGGGATTGTCCGTGGGCTCTTCCGCCGAACGCAGACCGTCGATGACAGGCTTCTGCATGTCCCCGCGGTGCAGTCCAGCGGTCATCACCATGTCGGCGGCACCGAGAACCGCGATCCGCTCGAACAAGGTCGGCTGCTCACTGGCGGCAAGTAGCAGTGCCCAGGCTCCGGCCGAAAAGCCAACGGCGTCAACTGATCCGTGTTTGGCTGCTTCATCGAGGATGAGGTCGGCGGCGTCGCGTCCAACGGCATCCTTGGAGGTCCCGTGGCCTGGAAGGTCGACGCCGATCACGGTTCGGCCGGCTGCCTCGAACTTGTCAACCCAGCCGCCCCTTCGCCACAGTGATTCGAAGTTCGTTCCCATGCCATTGATCAGAATGACCGGGCGTTCGGACGATGCGTTGCTGCTCATGTCTTTGTCTCCTTTTTGACGCAAGGCACGATGTGCACCTCGCATGGATTTGTTCGGCGCTAGCTTGTCGGCTCTCGGCGTTGTGTCGGTCGAGAGGCCGATTTTCCTGTTCGTCCGACTCGTGGCAGGCGATCCCTCATCGGAAATGCCTTCCCGCGTTGCTGGTGTCCGCATCCGGCCCAACGAGATGGTAATTATCAAGATGTTCTGTGTCAAGACAACTTTCGTGCTCCGACCCAACAATCGCATCGAGCTCAAGAACCAACTCCCTTGTCCGTGTGCGCATTACGCTCACTCGCGAATTTCGCAGCTTGCCCTCACTCGACAAGACGGACATCCACGCTGCCTACCGTTGATCCGACAACTGCACAGACGCAGGACTTCTCGCCACACCACGACCGTCCGGGGCGCTCGGTATCCTGCTGGTATGGCCAAACGGTGAGCATCCGCTACACGGCGTTATCAATCGGCTGCTAAATCGCAGTCATCACAGCAACTCTCGACTCTCTTGAGGTCAAAGGACTGGTCGTGCGAGCCCCCGATCCGAGGAACCGCAGAGCGCGCAGTCCGACACTGACCCGCCCCGGCCGCAAGGCCTGCCTGTGTGCATGCGCGGTAACCGACAAGGTCGAGCGGGCGCTTCTCGATGCGCTCCGCTACTACACATTCGATGAGTTCGTCGATGCTCCCCAGTCCACAAGTCACTTGCGGAAGAAGGTTCCTGGCACGCCAATCATCTTGAGACAAACCAAGGATCATCGATGGTGTGATGAGTCTCGCTGGGGCGCCGAATAATTCGCGAACGTGTCCCGTACGTAGTCGACGGAAGGTCGGTACCGCCTCGACGAGTCACACCAGGGTGGTGACAATTTGGCCGCACCTGCAGCGCTGCCAATTTACGCTCAATAGTCTAAGTCATCGCATCACCGCCCTGTACGACGATTTGCCTGATGGCATCGGCTGTCAGCCCAGTGCCCGGCTGCAGATGTGCGTTCTGCGCCTGCAGCCCGTCGAAGAGGACAGCCAGGTGCAGCTTCCACGCTTCCGGCAGTGCGCCCCGGATACGTTCCGTTGCCGCTACCGTCGACCACACCAGCAAAAGAACATCTGCCAGACCCACGTCGCCGCGTAGTTGTCCAGATTCCTTGGCGCGCTGGATAACTGCATCTCCGAGCTCTTGGCCACGTCGTTTCGTCAGTTCCGTCAGTGATCCCGGGACATACCCTGTGACACAGAAGTCGGTAAACCCTTTATCGGTGACCATCGTCTCGGCCATGTCCGTCAAGAGCTCGATCAGCGCCTGCCACGGGTCGGATATCGCCCAGGCTCGTTCGGTCGACTCGAGCTGACGCTGGACCGCGTCGAGGTAGACGGCATCGATCAGCTGCTCCCGGCTGCCGAACCGGTTGTACACGGTGCCGATGCCGACCCCGGTCCGCCGGGCAACCTCTTGGAGAGAGCCCGAAAGACCCTGTTCGCGAAAAACCTCGCGCGCCACCGCCAGGATGCGTTCACGGTTCCTGGACGCATCGGCCCGCAGGCTCGGCACATCCTCGCCGGCGGTCTTCGATCCGCTCTTCAGTCCTGAGGCCATGTCCCCACTCTATAACTTGATGGGCCCCTCAGATTATATGTTAACATGAGGGGGCAGTCAAGTTATTCGCCCAAACAGCCGAGGAGTCCCCAACATGCCGTCCATCGTGATCTTCGGCGCCGGCCCCACAACGGGTTTGGCGGTAGCGCGCCGGTTCGCGTCAGAAGGGTTTTCGATCACTCTCGTTGGCCGCACGTTGCCAACTGTCGAATGGATTCGAGCCCAGCTGGACGAGACGGGAACGGAAGTGGATGTCGCGGCCGTCGACCTTGCCGATACCGCGCAGGCACTCAAGGTCTACGAAACGGTTGTCGAGCGCACTGACACACCGGATGTCATCGTGTATGGCCCTTCCGCATCCGGCCAGCCCGACATCACCAACGCGACGGTGGCGGGAATCGTCGACGCGATGCCGGCCCAGCTCCTTACGCCGATCGCAATCATTCGTGCCGCGTTGCCGGGCATGGTGCAACGCGGCTCGGGTGCGTTCGTGGCAGTGCAGGGGATGTCGTCGTACGTGCCAATGCCGATGTTCGGGGAGACCACCGTCTCACAAGCGGGGCTGCTGCACTACCTGCGCACCCTGTCGTTGGCGACCGCACCGCAGGGTGTGCGGCTGGGCAGTGTCTCGATCGGCAAGGTGATCGTCGGCAGTGCCGCGGCTATCGAGGCCGAGAAGATGCTCGGTGCGAACGCGTTCCCCACCGTTGAGCCGGCCGTAGTCGCCGAACATGTTTGGCGAAGTGCGACCACTGAGCGCGACGTCCTCAACCCCATTGCGGACGAACCTGCCGCAGATGAGCCGCCCGTTTCCGAGGTTCAGTTCGAGGCCGCCTATCGGGGTAAGACTGCCGACGCTCCTGGTGCACGCCCACCGTGGAGCATCGGTGAGCCCCAGCCCGAGGTCGCCGCGCTGATCGCCAACGGCAAGGTGCACGGAGAGGTGCTCGACGCTGGGTGTGGAGAGGCTGCTACATCCGTGTCTTTGGCGGAACGCGGCTACACCACCGTTGGCCTGGATGCCTCGGCGAGCGCGATCGCGCTGGCGACAAGCCTTGCCGCCGAACAGGGTTTGACCAATGCGTCCTTCGCGGTAGCCGACATCTCCGCATTCACGGGATACGACGGGCGCTTTGGCACCGTCATCGACTCCGCGGTCTTCCACGCTCTGCCCCCTGGGTTGCGTGAGGGATATCAGCAGTCGATTGCGCGAGCCTCGGCCCCCGGGGCCACCTACATCGTCTTGGTCTTCGACAAAGCGGCCTTTCCTGCGGATTCCCCGTTTCAAGCGAACGCCGTCTCGAAGTCCGAACTACAGGAAGTTGTTTCGAAGTACTGGGCCATCGACGAGATCCGGCCTGCGCGGATCCACGCCGACTTCAAAGGCCACGACGACGACGTCCTGAATCTGTTCGCCGACTACCGCGAGGAACCCAATGGCCGAGTTTCCGCCGCGGCCTGGTTGCTGCTGGCACACCGCGACTAGAGATCGCGGTTCGACCAGCGCTGTCCGTTGACCACGACTATTTACCTTCGGAATCCTTCGAATGGCCCGATGGCGGGAGTTCAGAACTATGAACGTCGGTACGACGATCGGACTCGGTCTTTGACACACCCGTCGTGCGGTCATTCATGACGCCCGCCATCGCCGCGGTTCTCGGACGCTGGTCCTGGTGGCCATTAAACGAATGGAGGAAGGCCATGGCATCGGTCTCGTCCGCGGCACGGAGGGCATTCGTGAGCGCCCTCGCGTTGACCCATACCACCGATTGGATGGCGCACCGCGTGGGGACGGCGCCGTTCTTGCCCGCCCTGTTCGTCGAACGCTTCGCCCATCTGGGTGGGATCGCCCCAGAGGTGTTCGCCGCACAACTGGCCCTGTGCCGCTCGTTCGAAGACCGTCGATGGACCGCACACTGGGAATCGTTCGCCCGCGAGCAGTTCCGCATCGCTGATGCCGCGCTCGCGGCGCTGGGTGGGCCGTCCACCCGGGCACTGCTCGATTCGACGGACGACGTGCAGATCGGCGAGCTGGGTGACGTGCTCGCGGCCGCTGTGGAGATACTGGCCGAACGCGGACCGATCGCCTCGGCGGACGCCGTGACCGGCTTCTGTGCACGTCACCCCGAATCACGTGATGCCGCAGTTGCTCTGGATGCACTGATCAAGGCCATGGTGTACGAATTCGCCGCCGCCTGGCCTGGGTGGAGCCCGCGTCGATTGCTGGCCTACCAGACCTCCCATCGGCTGTGTGAGATCCTTCTCACCGCTCTGGCTCCAGCCATGGGCGTGTCCATCGATGTGGTCCGCATCCCACTCCCCGATGGCGATGAGGTCCGCGGATTTCTGCTGGCGCCCAAGGACGCACAGTACATCCCAACCGTGCTCGTCACGAATGGCCTGGAAGGCACTCTCGCAGAGTCGACCCTGCCGCTCCTGCGGTACCGTGCCGAGGGCCTGGCATATTTCGTGATGGAGATGCCAGGCACCTACCACTACACCCAACCGCTGGCGCCCGGATCAGAACGGGTGTACACGGTCGTCATCGACTTCCTCGTCAACGACAGCCGAGTCGATGCCGATCGAATCGGCATGCTGGGCATCAGCTTCGGCGGGCATTGGGCAACGCGAATGGCAGCCGTCGAACCGCGGTTGCGCGCATCGGTTGCCAACGGCACCCCAGCGGACCGCACCTTCTCCCCTGCCAGCTCGACCGGCATTCCCGAACTCCTCGTCTCCACGATCCGCAGCACGATCGGAGCTACCAGCCTGCTGGACATGGTCCGCAAGCTGTCGGCACTGTCCCTGCGCGATTACTACCGTCGCATCGCAATCCCGCTGCTGGTCATCAACGGAGCCAACGACACGCTGGTTAGCGTTCAGGACTCCATCGAGATCGCCACGTACGCACCCCATGCTCAGCTGGTGCTGTACGCCGACGACGACCACTGTGCCCCGCGGCACGGGATCGAATGGTTCGACCTCAGCATCGAATTCCTACGAACCTACCTCCCTCACCGACGGACGGGCGGGAGAAGATGATGCTCACAACGGCGATGACCACTCGCGGCGCAGTGCGCGGGCAGGCCGAGGGCGGAGTCGTGGTGTTTCGGGGGGTGCCCTACGCGAGCTGCGCCCGATTCTCGCGGCCGGAGCCGACCACTGCGTGGGAGGGTGAACGTGATGCCACGACCGACGGTCCGATCGCGCCGCAATGGCCGTCGCGAATGGACTCGATGTTGGGCATCCACGGTTACCACGAGCAGTCTGAGGACTGCTTGTATCTCACGATCACGACCCCGACAGTGGATGGTCCGGTCCGTCCGGTCATCGTGTGGCTGCATGGCGGCGGGTGGGTTTCGGGCGCTGGCAGTTTGAAGTGCTACGGGGGCCATAGGCTCGCCAACGAAGGAAATGTGGTCGTCGTCTCGGTGAACTACCGGCTCGGCATGTTGGGGTATCTGCGGTCGCCCGGCGTCTCGGACGGAAACCTCGGTCTAGCCGACCAGCTGGCCGCCCTGCGCTGGGTACGAGACAACGTCGCCGCCTTCGGCGGCGATCCCGACGCCGTGACGGTCGCGGGCCAGTCGGCGGGCGCCCACAGCGTGCAGTGCCTCATCGGCATGCCCGAAAGCCGTGGCTTGTTTCATCGGGCCATCATCCAAAGTTCACCGGCCGGACTGGGCCTAGGATCTGCCCGCACTGCGAATAGGTCGGGTGCTCGGTTTCTGGCGCTTCTGGGTGCCTCCCCCACCACGGCACCCCTGTCAGCTGTATTGGACGCCCAGGCCGAAGTTGGTCGTCTATCGGGGCGAGGTTTCGGGCTTGGGCTGTCAACCGGCGTTACCCCGGTACCCGGTATCCCTCCAATGCCTAGCAAGGCCCTGTGGTCGGCCGAAGTCACCAAGCGAGCACCGAGCCTGGACATCCTCATGGGTAGCACCGCCCGTGAGGCGGCCGCCTTCTTCGCTCAACACCCGAACATGTTGCGGTTACGCCGGATTCCCGTCCTCGGGCCGACGGTCGCTGCCGGCATCGAACAGGCCATCAGCTCCGTAGTCTTCACCCGGCCCATTCGACGCCTTGCGCAGCGGCTGAGCCGGGCAGGCGCTCGGGTGTGGGCATACCGGATTGATTACGCTGCTCCAGCAACACTGTTCGGTGCTGCTCACGGCATAGAGCTGCCCTTCCTCTTGGGTGCCGACAGCGACTGGGTGGGCGCCGAAATGCTCGCTGGTGCCGATCCGAAAGACGTTGAGAGTCTGGGGCGCCGGCTGCGGGCGGCGTGGCTGAGCTTCATTCATACCGGCGACCCGAACACCGATGGCGACTGGTCACGGTTCACTGCCCGCTCACCCACTCTGCGTCACTGGGATGCCTGATCGCTGATACCCAGTAAGGCACCGTACCGAAAACCGCACGGATGCAGGCGAACACCGCGGACCTTGCCAACTTCGCGAGGGACGGCATGACCGCTTCAAACCAAGAGAAGATCGTCCTCCGCCGACCACCGGCGGAGGACCAGAAAGGGATCTAGGAGATCAATGCTCATCGCAACATGGATCGTGGCCGGCCTCGTCGCCGCTATACATCTGATGGCAGGCGGGTCAATGCTCGTGAAGACGGACGGCAAGCTGCCGCGAAACCTCGAACGCACGATCGGCACGCTGGAAATCCTGGGCGCAATCGGTCTATTCGCGCCGAAATTGACCGGCATCGCCGAATGGCTCACCCCCACCGCGGCGTTCTGCTTTGCCGCCTTGCAAGTTTGCGCCGTCGTCTTCCACATCCGCAGCGGCGAGCTCAAGGTCTTGCCCGTCAACTTCGCACTTGCCGCAGCGAGCGCCTTCGTGGGCCTGTCGTGGCTGCTATGGGTCTGACACGGTGATCATTCGGCCGAACTGAAGACTGGACAACGGCACCGACCTTCGCTCTTGCGATACCTCAGTAGAGGTGCGAACATAACTGATATATTTCAAACATTTCTCTAGGATTCTTAAAATATCGTCACCATCAAAGACGGTCACCGCCCCGGCTGGCGGACCGGCAGAACCGAGGGTGTGCCACAAGTGTCGCAGGACAAGATCGGCCGGACGCGCGGCGAACTGTTGCGAGATTCCGGTCCCGACGGGCTAATTACCCGAGGGTTCTTACGGGGCCATGGGTGGTCGGCCGAGATGGTGCGACGCCGGCCCGTCATCGGCATCGCCAATACGTGGAGCGAGCTGAATCCCTGCAACGGTGGGCTGCGTGAGCTCGCCGAGGCCGTCAAGCGCGGTGTCCTTGCTGCCGGCGGTTTACCGCTGGAGTTCCCGACCATTTCGATCGCCGAGGCATTCGTTCGCCCGTCAAGCATGTACTTGCGCAATTTGTTGGCCATCGATACCGAGGAGATGGTGCTTGCCAGCCCGATCGACGGCGTCGTCCTGCTGGGCGGTTGCGACAAGACCCTGCCCGGCCAGTTGATGGGCGCGGCCAGCGCCGGCAAGCCAGCCATCGCACTAGCCGCTGGGCCACGGCCACTGTCGGCATGGAAGGGCCGGCCGATGACGGTCGAGAGCCTGTGGCCGCTCATCGACCAACGCCGGGCCGGTGCTCTCGACGATGCGCAGTGGGCGAATCTGGAAGCCAACCTCAGCTGCGGGGTAGGGACGTGCAACGTGATGGGCACGGCACTGACCATGGCCGTCGTGGCCGAGGTGCTCGGCATGGCCTTACCGGGTTCGTCGTTACTGCCCGCCCGGTCGGCCTCACGATCGGCGATCGCCGAGGCCACCGGCGCACGAGCAGTTGCGCTTGCCCGCGAAGGTACCGCGCCCGGCGACATCATCACCAAGTCGGCCCTGCACAACGCTTTTCGTGCCGTCTGCGCGGTTGGGGGTTCCACCAACGCGGTGATACATCTGCAGGCCATCGCCGGGCGGGTTGGCCGACACCTGAACATCGAAGAGCTACGGGCACTGAGCGAGTCCACGCCCATGTTGGCCGATGTCAAGCCGTCGGGATCGATGTTCCTGCATGACCTGGAGGCCGATGGCGGTGTTCCTGCGCTGATGGGACGGTTGCCTCACGTGATGGAACTGGGCGAACGCGCCGGCGACGGCCGGACCTGGGGGCAAGTGGCCACCAACGCACCCTCGGTGACTGGGTGTTTGTCCACCGCCGACGATCCTTTCGGATCGCCCGGTTCACTGGCGGTTCTCAGCGGCACCCTTGCTCCGACCGGCGCAATCCTGAAACGCTCGGCCGCCAGCCCGCGGTTGTGCACCCACCGTGGTCGAGCGGTCGTCTTCGACGGCGTCGATGACGTCCGCGCTCGCATCGATGACCCGTCTACCCCCGTCGACGCCGATTCCGTGCTCGTTCTGCGTGGCGTCGGCCCGCTCGGGGGTCCGGGTATGCCCGAGGTCGGCCACATCCCCATTCCGACCCGCCTGCTCAACAAGGGCGTAACCGACATGGTGCGCATCTCGGACGCACGTATGAGCGGCACGGCCACGGGCACCGTCGTCTTGCATGTGTCCCCGGAGTCGGCCGTCGGTGGCCCCCTTGCGGTCGTTCGCGACGGCGACTGGATCGAACTCGACGCCGACGAAGGTCGTCTCGACATCGTGCTCGACCCGGTCGAGATCGAGGCGCGCGCGCGGAAGCTACCGCAATCCGCCGGTGTGGCACGCGGATTCGAACGCCTCTATCGCGAACACGTGATGCAGGCCGACACCGGGTGCGATTTCGATTTCCTGCGCCAGGTCTGCCATGACTGAATCCATTGGCGCTGTCGGCTTCGTCGGTTTGGGTGCACTGGGCTCGGAAATGGCGCTGCGCCTTGTCGCCGAGGGTTTCGATGTCATGGTGTTCAACAGGACCGCCGAGCGAACCGAGCCCCTGGTGCGGGCCGGCGCATCGCGGGCGTCGAGTCTGGCCGAGCTGGCCAGCAGCTGCGACACCGTGCTCGGTTGCCTACGTGATGGTGCCGCCACGGAGGCGGTGTATCTCAGCGACACCGGCGTTCTCGACCACCTCCGCGGTGGTCAAATCATCTGCGAGCACGGCACCTTCCCGCCCGCCCTGGCTCGTCGGATCGCCGACGAAGTTGGCCGGCGGGGGGCAACGTTCCTCGACGTCCCGGTCACGGGCGGACGCGAACGAGCCCGATCGGGTGAACTTGCGGCAATGGCCGGCGGGGATGGCGACGCGCTAGACCGCATCGCAGAAGTCCTCGCCGCCTACACCAGCTCAGTGACGCACGTCGGCGGGGCCGGAAAGGGCTTGGAACTCAAGCTGATCAACCAACTACTGGTCAGCATTCACATGGCCGCCGCCGCCGAAGCGGCCTCACTGGTGCAAGCCGTCGGGCTGGAACTCACTGGCTGTGTCGAGGTCCTCAGCCGCGGATGGGCGCAGAGCACCATGCTATGCCGCACGTTCGAGATGCTCAGCAGTGACAATCTGGTCGGGACGGGAGCCACCATTGAGGGGATGGTGGAGGTGCAAGACGTCGTCGCCGAGATCATCAGGGGCACCGGCACGCCATCGGCGGTCTTCGAGGCAGCGCGAGCGTGGTTCTCCGCCGCCAGCAATGCTGGCGCCGGCCATGCCGACCCTGCGATCCTCGGTCGGACACCACTGGTGGTCCCGGCACCACCTTCGAGTTCAGGAGTCGTATGACGTCCGTTGAGCCCCGTGTAGTCGTCGTCGGCGGCGGGCCCGTCGGGCTGTCGGCAGCACTACTGCTGTCGCGCAGGGGTATCCCGTGCACCGTGCTCGAACAGGACGCACAACCGGGTACGCATCCCAAGGCGCGCGGAATCCGCACCAGGACCATGGAACTGCTCACACAGTGGGGCATCGCCGACGAGGTCCGCCGCGAGGCGTTGCCCGCCGAGGCCAGCCGTTTCATCTATTGCGACTCATTGGTCGGCGCCGAGGTGGCCCGCAGCCCGCAAGTCGAGGCCGGTGAGCGCGCCAGCTTGGCCAGTGACTGCCGGCTGGCCCAAAATGCCTTGCATTCAATACTTCTGAAGCACGTCACCGCGCTGCCGCGAGTGAACTATCGCCCGGGAGTCGGCGTGGCCCACGTCAAGTCCAACGACGACGGAGTCGTTCTGGACTGCCAGGACGGTAGTTCGGTATGTGCCGACTACGTCATCGCCGCCGACGGCGTCGCCAGCACCGTGCGGTCGGAGTTGGGCATCGAGTTCGACGGCGATGCGGTGCTCGGCTACGGCCAGAGCGTCTTTTGGCGCGGCGATCTGCATCGATGGGTACACGACCGACTCTGCATCCAGTTCATCACCGGCGACCGCACCGGGCACCCGGCCAACATCGCCTCGGTCGACGGACGCCACTACTGGGTCACCATGGTGATGCAACCAGGCACCGTCGAACGCCCGACGCCACCGACCCAGGCCGAGGCTCGCGACATCATCCGCCATGCCGTCGGAGAGCAAATCGAGCCCGAAATTCTGGACATCGCCACCTGGCGCATCAGCGCCCTGGTGGCTCGGCAGTGGCGTGTCGGGCGGGTGTTCCTCGCAGGCGATGCGGCTCATTCCTTTCCGCCGACCGGCGGATTCGGCATGAACACTGGTATCCAGGACGTGCACAACCTCGTCTGGAAACTTGCACTGGTGATGGGTGGCGCTGCCGGCGACGCGTTGCTGGACACCTACGAACACGAACGCAAGCAGATCGCGGAGAGCAATGCCGCCTGGAGTCGCGCCAACGGCGTCCGGTTCAGGTCGATCAGTCGCGCCATCGCCAACGGAGACGACGCCGACCTGGCGCGACTGATCGAAGATCAGCGCCACCACGTCGATGCGACCGACCAAGACTTGGGCTTCGGATATGCGAAGGGGGCGTTCCTCCTAGACACGTCGGATTTGGTGGGATCGGCGCTGACGACGGCACTGCCAGGGCATCGGTTCCCGGAATGCCGGCTGCGAAGCGCAACCGGCGCGACGGTGTCGTCCGTGCAGACCTTCGACGACGGCTTTTACATCGTCGCCACCGAACCATTGATCTGGCGACATCCGGCATTTCAGGCGGTGCAGCGGTTCGGCCTACCGATTGAAATTCTCGGCGTCATCTCGGGTGCCGACCAACCCGACCCGCTCGGTGGTCACGATGCGGCCATAGTGCGTCCCGACGGGATCGTCGCCTGGATCGGCAACCTCGGTGCGCGCTCGGCTGACGAGGTGCTGGAGGTCGTGCTTTCCTCGGTGCTGTCGTGACGGAGGCCTGGCGGGGAGAGCTGAAGCTGGCCGCCAACTTGTCGACTCTGTACCCGACGCTGCCCGTTCACGAGCGGCCGTATGCTGCTGCCTCGGACGGATTCCACCACGTGGAGACGTGGTGGCCATTCCCGGACACGGTTCCGACCGATGATGAGCTGCAACGGTTCTGCGAGTCGCTTGAACGCGCTGGAGTCAGCCTGGCGTCGATCAATCTGGCGGCAGGCAATCCGTCCGACGGCGACCGCGGCACGTTGTCGCATCCCGACTCCGCCGAGGAGATCGCACGCAACGTCGGCTGCATCAGCAAGATCCTGCACCGCACCGAGTGCCGTGTGGTCAACGCGATCTTCGGCAACCGCGTTGACGGCGTGCCTTGGCCCGTCCAGCGGCAGTCCGGCCTGGATCGACTCGTCAGCGTGGCGGACAGACTATCTGACATGGACGTCGACGTCGTCGTCGAGACCCTCAATGCCGTTGACAGTCCGCGGTTTCCACTGACCGACATCGTCGACACCGTCGAGGTGGTACGGCGAGCCAACGAGACGTCGACCATGGGAAACGTGGGTCTGCTGGTCGACACCTACCACTTGGCGGTGCACGGCGTCGACCCGGCGGCGGTGGTGCGGGCCTATCCCGAGCTGGTTCGCCATGTCCAGTTCGCCGACTTCCCGGGACGGGGGAAGCCGGGCACCGGTGACCTCGACTTCGCGGCCGTCGCCGCGGCTCTCGGAGAGATCGGATACACAGGATTCGTCGGCCTGGAGTATTGGCCCAACGGGTCCGGGTAGGACGCCGCGGAGCCTTTCGTGGCGCACCCGCAGTTGGTAGCATGTCGGTCATACAACAGTGATGTATGCCAGATATATTAGGGAGTTAGCGTGAAGATCGTCAGTTTCGGTCCGCCGCGTTGCGAGCAACCCGGCGTCCTCAAGGACAACGACACCATCGTGCCCTTGGTGCCGCTGTTGGAACGGGCGGGCTATCCGCCGCTGGACACCAACACCATCTTGAGTTTCCTACCGCAGCTTCGCGATGTGATCGAGGAGGGTCTTCAGGATCCCATCGGGCCGATCGAGGTTGGGTCCACACGGCTTGGACCGCCCGTGCCGAAGCCCGGCAAGATCATCGTTGCCGGTGGCAACTATCAGTCCCACGTCGATGAGGCGGCCGGCCGCAAGAATGCGCCGTCGCCGTCCGAGCCACTGCTGATCTTCAAGCCGTCCAACACCGTGATCGGCCAGAATGACGCACTCATCCGATCCAAGCTGACCGAACAACTCGACTATGAAACCGAGATCGCAGTCGTGATCGGGCGTGGCGGGCACAACATTCCCGTCGAGCGTGCCTACGACCACGTCGCCGGGTACATGATCTGCAACGACGTGACCGCCCGCGACCTGGCATTCAAGGACATCGAGTTGTCACCGCTGTACTCCCAGATCACCAAGGCCAAGGGAATTCCCACCGGGGCCCCGACCGGCCCATGGCTGGCCACCGTCGATGAGATCCCCGACCCGCACGTCCTTGAGTTGCGGTGCTGGGTCAACGATGAGCTGCGCCAGAAGGGCAACAGCAACGAGATGATCGTCGACATACCTCATCTGATCTCCAACTTCAGTACGGTGCTGGACCTTTCACCTGGAGACTTCATCATGACCGGCACGACGACGGGTTGCGGAGCGTTCCAGGATCCACCGCAGTTCCTCTTCGACGGCGACGTGATCCGCATGGAGATCACGGGTCTGGGCACCTTGGTCACCCCGGTGCGTGACGAGGTTTGACGGCTTGCCCCTGCCGCTTGGTGTCGGCGCTACCGCACCAAGCGGCAGGTCAGCGGTGCGCGTGAAGGGGGGTGCCTGCCATGGCGAGCATGGCCTCCCCGAACGCCGCCCCATCCTCGCCACTGAGTTGGCGACGGGGTCATTGCCGTCGACCTGCTCACTACCGCTGCCGTAGCCAATATCCTTGTGCGCCAAGGAAGGTGCCCCTGTTTGGCGCGCCAACGGAACGCTGATCGCGTAGCCGTTGTTCTGCACCAGGACGACTACCGGAGTGCGGAACACCTGGGGCCCAATGGCTATGAGCCCTTGGCTGCCAGCGTATGGCGGTTCATGACGAACTCCGGTGACTGGGCCTGGACGTCGAGATACGCGGGCAGTGTCGCGCCATTGCCGTAGCTGCGTTGCAGCTCGGCGGCAAAGGACAGCCAACTCGTCGGTGTCACGCCGAGTTGGATGAGGCGCTTGATGGCGGTGTCATGGCTTGTCGGGCTGCAGCCGCCTGACGCATCGACGACGATGGACGCCGTGTAATCGCGCCTCAGTGCCCCGATCACGGTGTTGATGACGCAGCCTTCGGTGGTGATACCCGCCACGACGAGGTGGCGGCGGCCAGTCGCGGCCACGGCTTCCTCGAACTCGGGGACGTCGAACGAGTCGAATTCCCCTCCCCTGTAGATCACCGGGTGATCGCCAATCACGGCCGAAACCTGTGGATACAGCGGGCCCCTCGGATCAATCCTTGGTCCAACGGTCACTACCAACGGAACGTCGTAGCCCCTTGCGATCTTGGCCATCGCCACTGCGCCCGCAAGATTCTCGGCCACGGTCTGGGATCGCAACATGTTCGCGAATCCAGTTACATAGTCGATCAACACGATCGCTGTGTTAGCGGGCGTTCGTCTCTCGATGTCCATGGGCGGAATCTCACTTTTCGGTCGCGGTCCTCACTCATGCGGAACAATCAGTCTACTTCTAGTATGTCGATCCTATATTTCTAATATATGAGGACGCACTCGTCCAGCGCCATGCGGCGCTGGGTGGTCTGACCTGTGATATGTTTCAGATATTTCACGCCTATGGGGTCGAGGATTCGGTGGCGCAACCACGCACGACGAACACACGCAGCACGACGAACACACGCGGACCGCGGGCGGAGCCGGCCGCTGGCCAATCGCTGACCGACTACGTCTACGAACTGCTCCGAGAGGAGATCCTGCGGGTAGAGCGCCAACCCGGCGACCTGCTCTCCGAGTTCGATCTGGCCCAGCGTTACGGAGTCTCCAAAACGCCAGTCCGCGAGGCTCTTCGACTTCTTGCTCAAGAAGGCTGGGTGATCGTCCTTCCTCGAAGGGGCTACCTCATTCGGCCCTTGAAACTCGCCGACCTTCGCGAGATATTCGCCATGAGATCGCTGATCGAGCCCAACATGGCCGGCGAGGCCGCACGGGCCATCACACCGGATCAGGTGAGCAGGCTCGCCGGACTGGTCGACGAGCAAGCTGCAGCGGTAGACGACCTCGACAAGGCACTCCATGCCGCAAGGATCTTCCACGTCGCGGTCGCTGAGATCGCAGGAAACAGCCGCGCCACACGCGTACTCGTCGACCTGCTCGACGAGGTCCGGCGCCTGCACTTTCTACTGCCCGACGTCGAAAGCCACATCACCTCCAAAGAGGAACTCAAAGCGCACCGCGGCCTGGTTACCGCCCTGCGAACCGGCCAGACCGAGAAGGCAACACAACTGATGCACACACACGTGGGCGAGGTGGCACGAACCCTCGCGCGTGGTTTCTCCGGACACTGATGCCAACGAGCTGAACGCGGCCGCCCCACATGGGAGGCCGCCGCACTTCTGCGCAAGTCGTAGGTGCGATGCGACCCGTCGAGTCGGTCCGGGCCTGATATATCTCTGGTGTTTTATTGACATATTTCGATGACCCTGTTTGAGTGATGCAAGCACCCATTCGCGTTCTCCGAGCTTGGCCTCCGACCACTGCGACGACGCTTCGGCCAGACATCATCGAACCCTTGGAGGAGCCGTGGCAGCGTCCAACGAGTATTCCGTCGCAGTCGTCGGTGCGGGACCCGTCGGCCTCAGTGCCGCGCTACAGCTGGGGATGAACGGTGTCGACGTACTGGTTCTCGAACAGCGGGGCACACAGTCGACGCATCCGCGGGCGCACGTGGTCAATGCGCGAACCATGGAGCTGTTCAGAACCTGGGGAATCGCCGACGTAGTGTGCTCCGCCGGACTACCACCCGATCTCGCTACCGGCTTCGGCTGGTTGACGAGTTTGTCATCCGACGCCTTCGCGACGTTGAACTACGTCGACGATCACACCGCTGAACTGCACTCCCCCGAACGCCTCTGCTCCTGCGCTCAGGATCGCGTCGAATCGGCGCTCTACGACCGTGTTTCTGAAATCGACAGTGTCACTGTCCAGTTCGACTCGGAGGTCGTCGCTCTCGCAGAGCACGAAGACGGCGCCGTGCTGACGGTGCGGCGCAACGGCCTAGATCATGATGTGCGAGCACGCTACGTGATTGCCGCAGACGGCGCCAACAGCACAGTGCGGGACTTGAGCGGAATCTCGCTGAGCCGATCCGAACCCTTGGGCCGACGGATGAACATCTACTTTCACGCGGACCTGCATGAGGTCACCCGATCACGGCCGTACATGCTGTGGTTCGTCTATGCGGCCAAGACACAGGGCATTCTCATCGTGCTCGATCCCACGCGATGGGTCTACAGCGTCGAACTGGATCCTCAACGTGATCCGCCAGGAGATTTCGGCCGCGCCCAATGCCACGAACTGATCAGGGCAGCGGTCGGTGTGGACGACATCGAGGTCGACGTCGTCAGTGTCATGCCCTGGCAGGTCGACATGGCGGTGGCGAGCCGTTTCCGTTCCGGCCCGGTGTTTCTCGCCGGCGACGCAGCGCATCGGTTCCCTCCCATGGGTGGCTTTGGCATGAACAGTGGTATCCAGGACACCCACAACCTCGCCTGGAAGCTGTCGGCGGTGCTCAACGGCACTGCCGGGGAATCCTTGCTGGATTCCTATGACGCTGAGCGGCGCCCAGTCGCCGACTACAACGCGGCCCAATCGATGGACAATGCGCGCCGCCAGAAACAGTCCGCGGCAATGCTGACAAAGCAGGAGACCCTCCGGCAGCTCGCGTCACCCGACGGCGAGCAGATCAGGAATGACATTGCTGCGGGCATAGGCATGCTCAGCGAGGAATTCCACGCGCAGGGACAGGTTTTCGGATCGGTCTACCGCAGCGCGGCGGTGATCGACGACGGTACCCCGGCCTGTGAATCTACGATCACCGACTATCGCCCGACCGCGCGTCCAGGTGCCCGCGCACCGCACGTCCGGTTGCGTACCGATTCAGGTAGATGCGTGTCCACCATCGAGTTGCTCGACGGCCACTGGACACTACTGACCTTTGGCGACGCCTCAGCATGGCGTCGTGCTGCCGACCATGTCCAGTCCGAGGTTGGAACACCCTTGCGCACCTTTGGGATCGGCGAGGATTTCGGCGATGGAGTCGATCTCGTCGATGCTGAGCAGCCGGGCGTGTGGCGCACCGTCTATGGGCTCGATGCAGGCGGTGCTGTCGTCGTTCGGCCCGACGGCCATGTCGCCACGCGCTGGTGCCGGCCACCGGCCCAGCGTGAGGAGCAAGCACTCAAGATCGCGCTGGCATGCGTGCTCGGCCGCGCGGGTACGACCCGCACCCCTGCCAGTACCGCCGGCGCGGTGCGCGGTCGCTGAACGTCGCTTAAGGCACCGACGCCGACGGAGAGCGAACGAATATGAAGAAGTGCCAGCTCTTCACCATATGGTCTTTCCCGCCAACGAGATTGATTGTGTAGCGACTTCACGCAACCCGCGCTCAGGCACCAGTGACGCAGCGTTCCTTACGCGGTCAGCTCCCTCCCGGGGGGACGAGCATCGACTGCCAGGTTTGGGGACCGCGCCCCTGAGCCAGATCGGACTGGGTGACCACTCGCCCGTCGGGACCGACGTACGTCCCAGTGGCCGGGTCGTATCCGGCCACCGCCAGCGGCGGGGGGGCCTGCGGCGGAACCCCCGCCGACGGGGTTACTGGCCCTGGCTGCGCGGTACCCGGCGCCAGCTGTGGCACCGCTTGTCCCGACAGCGTGGCATTCGGGTCACCTTTCCAGTTGAGGCCGTCGTTGAGCGGTACGTATGGCTCGGTGCTTTCGCAGATCGCCACCGTCGGAGCCCTCTTCCCTGGGACTGTCTCGCAGGGGATGTTGCGCGCGCCGCGCACGTTCATCGGCGAGTCTTGCGGTACCCGGCAGTACAAGTCGCCCTCCGGGCGGTCGGGATAGTCGACTTCAGCAGGAGTGCGCTGCTGCTGGGCCGGGATGAATCCAGTCGTACAGGGCGGTGGCAGATTCAGGTTGATGCTGAAGCTTACGAAGGCCCCCTTGTAGGCCTGCTTGGTGTTGGCGTTGGGTACCAGCATCCCCTGCGTCACAGCGATGTTCTGCGGCAGCAGGACGAGAAGCTGCTCGAGGTCCGCGCGGTAGACCACTCCCACCTGGGCGAGGCTGGCTAGGTTGGCGAGGATGATCGGCAACGTAGGCTGCAGCCGGTCGAAGAGTTGGCGCACCTCGCCCACGGCCGGCCCCGCGTTCTTCAGAATTCCGGCCACCTCGGCGTCGCGACGCTTGAATTGATCGGTGATTGTCGCCAAGTGGTCCGCCCACGCTTGAATCGAGTCGGAGGTCTGAGCCTGGGCGTCCAGGACGGGCTGTGCATTGTCGATGAGAGCCGTCAGCGGGTCGAGGTTCTGGCGGGCATCGACGGCAAGGGCGGTGGAACCCTTGACGAATCGGGCGAGGTCGGGGCCCAAGCCTCCGATGGCGGTATCGGCCTCGTTGATCATCGTGTTGAGGTTGTCGCGCGGTATGGCCTGCAAACCGGTGTTGACGTCGTTGAGCAGATTGTTGATGTCTGGCGGCACGGATGTGTCACTGCGGGGGATCACGTCTCCGTTCTTCAGCGGCGGGGACGTCCCGCCCCGGGGAAGTAGCTCCACGAATTGTTCCCCAATTGCCGTCTGGCTGTGGACATCTGCCCTGGTATCCGATGGGATGTCGATGCCGGAGCGCAGTGACAATACTGCCTCGATCCCGGTATCCGTGAGCCGAACGTCGCTGACGCGACCGACCTCTGTGCCGCGGTAGGTCACGTTGGCGCTCTCGTAGAGGCCTCCAGTGTCGGCGAGTTCGACGGTGACCTTGTACCGGCCAATCCCGAACAACAGGGCAGGAGCTTGGATGTATCCGAAAACCATGACCGATCCGGCAATTAGAGCGACCACTACGGCGATGATGAGCTGAATCTTGATTCGGCGGTTGAGAACCATGTCACGGCCCTTGGTCGACGTGGTAGGGAGCAATCAGCGGGTTGGCCGATGTGTACGGGCTGGGCATCTGGCCGATGGTGCGGCCCCACTGCATCTCCAACTCAGTGAGATTGCCTTCCCAGCGGGTGCCAGTGAGAAGCCCCGCGTCGAAGCGGCTCAGGGTCAGGTCGAAGACTTCGGTGACGTTGCCGTAGTCGCCGCGGAACCACTTGGTGATGTTCTCCTTCGGCCAGGGATAAGTGGCGAAGATGCTCAGCGAGCGGGTCAATGCAGGTCCTGCGTTGGCCAGCGATTCCAGAACGGGTCCTAGTGCTTTGAATTCCTGCACCAGCGCATCCTTTGTCTGGTGCACCGTGTCGGCAGTGATGGCGCTGAACTTGCCGAGCTGATCGAGCGCTTCGGCGAGGTTGTTGCGCTGGTCTCTGAGCACCGCCAGCGCGTCGGGGATCGTTCGTAATGCCTTGTCGACGACGGGTTTCTGCGCCGCAATCTGCCCGACGAGGCCGTTGAGGCTCTCGCTCGCTGCGATGATGTCGTGAGTCTGGTCGTTGACGTAGCCGATGAAGACGTCCAGCTGCTCGATCAGGCTGCGCAAGTCTTGTTCACGGCCGGCGAAGGCGGTACTGAAGGCCTCGGTGATGTCTTGGACCTGCCCGATTCCACCGCCATTGAGCAGCAGCGAGAGCGCCGCGAGCGTCCGCTCCGTAGTGGGATAGCTGCTGCCGGCCGACAACGGGATGAGCGAATCCTGGCGCAGCTGGCCCTCGGGGGCGACGTCTTTGGGTGGTGCCAGTTCGACGTGGAGTGAACCCAATAGGCTGGTTTGACCTACCGTCGCAGTTGCATTCGCGGGCAGCTTGACGTCGCCGGTGAGTCGCATGGTCACCAACGCGTGCCAGCCTTGGCGTTTAATCCCGGTGACGTTTCCGACCGTCACGTCGCCGACCCTGACTCGAGAGTTCTGCTGGAGATTGGTTACGTCGGGTAACTCGGCCTGGACGGTGTACGAACCCGGTCCCCCGCCCGCCGTTCCGGGCAGGGGCAACGTGTTGACTCCTTGCCAATCGCACGCGGCCAGGGCAAGCGCCGCGACCAATGCGACGAATCCGATTATTAGAGTGCGTGGTTGGCCATTGACGGTCATGGGCCCGTCACCCCGGGCGGCAGCATCATGCCGGGCAGCCCGGCGGCAGGGTCGGTAGTGGTTGCCTCTGCGGCCAACGGAGCGTCGGGGCCGCCGCTCGTTGCCGCTGCCGGTGGCGGCGGCTGATCTGATTGGAGCGGCGGCGAGGCTGGCGGCTGGTAGTCCGGTCTCAACCAGTCCTCGCTGTAGGTGATCTCGTTGGGTCGTGCCTGCGCGCCGACGAAGGGATTGACGCCGAGGGGCAGAAAGTTGTACTGCCGGTTCTTGACGATGGGGGCCAAGTACTGCACGCAGAGTTTGGCCGATTGCTCGAAGTTCAGCCGTGATGCGGCCTGAATTGCGCCGCAGATGAAGCTGATTGGGTTGTTGAAGTTGGGCAACGCGAGGATGCCGCTCAACGCACCCTGCGCGGGCTGGTAGATGTTGGCGAAGTTGGCGAGCGTTGTCGGCGCCGCGTGGAGTAGCTGCTTGATGCTGCCCATGCTGTCTTGCACCGCCTGCGTTACCGGGGCCAGCTTGTCGAAGGTCGTACCGATCGCTTCACGGTTCTCGGCAACGAACGTGCGTGCATCGCCGACGGCTGCGTTGAGGTCGACGAGGGCCTTGTCGATCTTGTTGGGATCGTCGGCCAGCAGCGAAGTGACGCCCGCGAGGTTGTTGTTGAGCTGTCGCGTCAAGTCAGCGCTTGACTCCAGCGCCGACACCAGAACGGATAGGTTGCGAATCGTGGTGAAGAGGTCATTGCTGTGGTCACCCAGTATCGAAAAGGCCTGGGACAGCTTGATTACCGTGTCGCGAAGGTTGGCGCCTTGGCCCCGGAGATTTTCGGCCGCGGTGTTGACGAACTGACCAAGTGTGCTCGTACCGCCGGGCTGCGTTGGCTGCAGCGTGTCGGTGAGGCGTTGCAGCTGTGTGCGCAACTCGTCGAACTCGACGGGGACCAGCGTCCGGCTTTGCGGAATGGTGGTGCCGTCGGCCATCATCGGCCCACCCGTGTACGCCGGTGTCAGCTGAATGGTGCGGGCCGTGACGAGCGATGGCGACAATATCACTGCCTTGGCGTCGGCGGGAACGTGGTACTTGCGGTCGTACCAAAAGCTGATCTTCACCCTTTGGGGTTGCGGCTCGATCGCATCGATCTTGCCGACCGGCACCCCTAGGATGCGTACCTGGTCGCCCGCGAAGATCCCGTTGCTGTTCTCGAAGTAGGCAACGACGTGAACCTGGTCCGTTGAGTTGGCGGCAAGGGCAATTTGAATGCCGCCGACGACGACTGTGCAGATGAGCAGCGTCGCCAGCACGATCCTGAGGCGTCCTGAGGACCTCACTGACCTCACCTTCCTTCCGTGGCAGGAGCGGACGATTGACTCGGCGGCACGGGCAGCTCCCCCGGTGCGGGAACGTAGACAGGCGTCGGTTGCGGCGGCGGTGCGCCATCGGCAGGTGGTCCCGGCGGCGGTCCGCCAGGGTCGGGCGCTGGCGGCGGTGATCGGTAGGGGTAGCGGGGGTCACCCGGATTGCCGGTGATGGCGTCGGGCAGATTGAGCCGCGGGTCGCCGCCTTGACCGGTCCGCGGAAACGGCACCGGTAGCGCCGGTGTGCCCGGCTGACCGGTTTGCGGCTCGTGCAACTGCGACGGCATTAACGCGTTGGGGTCTAGCCCCAGATCAGAGAAGGCGGCGTCGATGAACGGTTGAATGAACTGCCCGGGAACGAGGTTGGCGAGATAGGCCTTGAAGAACGGTCCCGATGCCACCGACTCTCCCAACGACAACAGGTAAGTCGTGAGGAGTTTGAGGGACTTCTTTACGTTGTCCTTCCTGTTGTCGATGATCGCCAGTACGCCGTTGAGCTTGTCCAGTGCCGGTTTCAGTTGTTGGCGATTGTCGGCGACGAACCCGCTGAGTTGCTGAGACAGCGCCGAGACGCTGTAGAAGATCTCGTCGAGGGCCGAGCTCTGGCTTTGCAATGACACCAACAACGCGTTGGTGTTGCCAATCAGACCGACGATCTGGTCGCTGCGGTCGGCAAGCACCTGAGTGACACCGCGGGCGTCGCTGAGGAAGGCGCGCAGCTCCTGGTCACGACGGTCGAGTGTTTCAGAGAATCGCGCCACACCCTGCACCGCCGCCTGAAGTTCCGGCGGGGTATTCGCGAATGCCTGGGCCAGAGTGGACAACGAATCGGATAGCTGGTTTGTGTTGAGTCCGCTGATCGTCGTGCTCAAATCCCCCAACGCGTCGGGCAATTGGTATGGCGGCGTCGTGCGATCTACCGGGATGGTGCCCTGCAGGCGGCCACTGCCCCTCGGGGTGACCTCCAAGATCTTGGCCCCCAGAAGGCTTTTGGTCTTCACCGCCGCTTCGGTGCGGTCGCCAAGGGTGATGTTTTCATCGACGGTGAACGTGACGAACACCCGGGCCCCATCGAGGTCGATGCTGGAGACTTCTCCGACCCGCAAACCAGACACCTGGACCCCATTGCCAACGGCGAGACCTCCGGCCTCGGCGAAGTAGGCCGAGTAGTTCTCGCCGGACGAAAAGAAGGGCAGACTTCGATACTGCAGCGCGCCCAGCATCAGCGCGGCCACCACGCCCACGCCGACCAGGCCGATGACCGTCTTGTTGCGTTCGGAAAACGATTTCATCGCGGCGTACACCGCCCTGAGGTCTGCCCTGCGACTTTGACGTACACGGGCTGGCCGCCTTTCCCGTTCATCTTCAGCACCACATCGCAGAGGTAGAAGGCGAAATAGTCGCCATAGAGCCCCTGCCGGGCCAATGCCTGATAGGCCTCGGGCAAGGTGGCCAGCAAGTCGTCGACATAGTCGCGGTCGGCCATCACCAGCCCGGCCGTTCGGTCGCCCTCGTGCACGGTCTTTTGCAGCGCCGGGCGGGCCTGCACGAGGAGGTCGGCGACGGTCTTGGCGGCGTCGTTGGTGTAGGCGACCGCTGTGCTGATGTCGTTCTTGCGTCCTGCCAGCGTCTTGAGTAGCTCCGACAGCGAATCGATTGCCTTGGCGAATTGATCGTTTTGCTCACGCAGGGAACCGAATACCGTGTTGAGGTTGGTGATGACCTGGTCGACGAGTTGATCACGGTCGGCCAGCGTGTTGGTCAACTGGGCGGTGTGAGCCAAGAAGGATTCGATGGTGGTCCCCTGGCCTTGAAATGCCGCGATGAGTTGTCCGGTCAGCTCGTTGACCTGTTGGGGATCCAGGGCGCGAAATAGCGGACGAAAGCCGCCGACCAACGCATCGAGGTCCAGCGCCGGTTCGGTGTCGCCGAGCGGAATCGTGTCGCCGGGGTGTAGGCGCTTGACGCCGCCTGCGCCTTCCTCAAGCGCCAGATACCGTCCGCCGATGAGGTTGTCGTACCGGATCGCCGCACGCGTCCCTTCGGTCATCACAACTGAGTCGTCGGCGGAAAACTCAACTAGCGCAGTCATATCGGGTTGCAGGGTGATGTTGGTGACCTTTCCCGTCTCGACCCCACCGATGCGTACGAAGTCACCATTGGCCAGACCACTAACGGTGATGAACTGAGCCTTGTAGTGCGTTTCCGGCTGAAACCGCAACTGACCGAAGATGACGAACACCGTGAACATCGCGACCGAACACACGGCCACGAAGATCCCGACGGTGGTGAAGGCGCGGCGCAGTCTGGTGTTCATGGCGTCGGCTCGGGACTGGGATGCTGCGGGGCGCCGTAGGGCGGTACCCCCGGTGGTACCACCGGACCGGGCGCGGGCCCCCCGTAGTTGCGGACAGAGGGCGGCTCGGGAACGGCGCGAGTCACGGGAAAGAGGTTCATCCACGCCGGGAAGCCGATACCCGGGTTGGGCCGAATGTCCATCCCGGTGCCCCACCCGGTGTTGGTCACCAGCTGGCGTACCGGATAGGCCTTGCTGGCGTCGGGAAGCGACCCGCAGCCGGGCTTGCCGCCCGGCCCACCCTTTGCCGCCACGATTGGCAGATTGTCGGGGTAGCGGTAGGGATCGCTTCCGAGCAGCATCCCGGAATCGAGAATTGAACTGTAGCCGTTGCCGCCGACGACGTCTGAGCCGTTGTCCAAGATCCATTTGCCGCCCAGGATCACGCACGTGAGTTCGGGGTTGTACTTCAAGAGCAGGTCGGTGGTGGACTGGAAGTCGTTCACCCCTCGGACCAGGGTGGCCTCATTGGGCGCCAGCAGATTGATCCCGCTGCGCGAAAGGCCAATGGCGTTGAGCAACAGTGCATCTAGATCTGTGGCATGGCTCGTGAGCGTGGTCGCGGTGGTGCTGGCAGCATCGACTGTCGCCAAGACACTGCCCGTTGCCGCACTCCAGGCGTCGCTGAAACCCCGCAGCGAGCGCCAGTCCTGGGCGATGGTGTCGCTGCGCGCGTTGAGCGCCAGCAGCACCTGATTGGCGTCGGTGATGGCCTGTCCGATCACCGGCCCCTGGCCGCGGACCGCTTCGGCCAGCGCTCCGAGCACTGCGTTGAGCTTGCCGGGGTCGATCTCGTGCAGCACTGCAACGAGGTTTTGGAACACGGTGTTGACCTCGGTGGTGACGTTGGCCGAGTGCAGTACGGCATTCCGCGCAAGTCGCGCAGCGGTGGGGTGCTCGGGATAGACCAAATCGACGTACTTGGACCCGAAGATCGTCGTTGCGCGGATCTGAGCCCCGATATTCGCCGGGATGTACTCGATGGCATCGGGATTGATCTTTAGCCGGAGACTGGCTTCACCCTGTCCGCCGCTGACATCGGCGACTCGACCTACTTCTTCTCCCCGCATTCTGACCTTCGCCCCGGTTTCCATTACCAGTCCCGACCGATCTGAGACGACGGTGATCGGCACATAGGGATCGAACGATCGGTAAAACAGTGCAGTGCACAACACCACGATGGTCGAGATCACCGCGACGAGTATCAACGTCCACCACGCGGGGCGGATCCGCTCTATTCCAGTTGCTTTCCTCATGCGCTCACCCGGACAGGTGAAAGTTGCCGGTCTGGCCGTAAACGGCCAGCGAGACGAACAGCGTGACGAACACCGCCGCAATCAGTGAGGTGCGAACCGCCCGGCCGACGGCCTCACCGACACCGGCCGGCCCACCACTGGCGGTGAATCCGTAGTAGGTGTGCACCAGCATCACGACAATGGCCATGGTGATGGCTTGCAGGAATGACCAAATCAAGTCGGTGGGGTTGAGGAAGGTGTTGAAGTAGTGGTCGTACACGCCAGTGGACTGCCCATAACCCACAGTCGTGCCCAACCGGGCTGCCAAGAACGACATCAGAACCGCCACGCAGTACAGCGGAAGCACCACCAAGATTCCGGCCATCACACGGGTCGAGGCCAAGTATGCGATCGACCGGATACCCATCACCTCGAGGGCGTCGATCTCCTCGCTGATCCGCATGGCGCCCAATTGCGCTGTCGCACTCGCGCCGATGGTGGCCGCCAGTCCGATTCCCGAGACCAGCGGCGCCACGAGTCGGACGTTGATGTAGGCCGAGGCGAATCCGGTAAGGGCTTCTACACCGATACCCGACAGCGAGTTATAGCCCTGCACGGCGATCAGGGCGCCGGCGGATAGCGTCAAGAAGCCGACCACCACCACGGTGCCGCCGATCAACGCCAGCGCACCGGTTCCCAAGCTCATCGTGGCTATCAGCCGGATCAACTCGACACGATAGTGGGTGACCGCGTCACCGATTGAAACGATCGTCTTGGCGTAGAACTGGGTCTGCTCGCCAGCCTGGTTCCAAGCCGCGACGACGTTGCGACGAGCGCGTGCGAGCCTTACGAATCTGGTGCTGGGCAGGCTGATCACGTCGGCACCTGCACACCGACCGCCGTGCTGACGATGTTGATGACGAACAGTGCCATGAACGAAAACACCACTGTCTCGTTGACGGCGTTTCCGACACCGGCTGGGCCGCCAGCCACGTGAATGCCCTTGTAGCAGGCGATCAGGCTGGCCGCCAAACCAAACAAGGCGGACTTGACCAACGCGACGATCACCTCGCGAAGACCGGTAAGCAACGTCAGTCCGGACGCGAATGCTCCTGGCGTGACGTGCTGGATGTACACCGAAAAGAAGAATCCGCCGACGAGCCCGATGATGGTGACCAGCGCCGAGAGCAGTACCGCGACGAGGGTGGCAGCCAGCACCCGCGGCACGACGAGCGCCTGCACCGGGTTGATTCCGAGCACACGCATCGCGTCGAGTTCTTCCCGGATGGTTCTGGCCCCGAGATCGGCACACATCGCGGTCGCGCCCGCGCCGGCCACCACTAAAACCGTGACCACCGGCCCGGTTTGGGTCACTGTACCCAACGCGGCACCGGCACCGGCCAAGTCTGCGGCGCCGAACTCCAAGAGAAGGATGTTGAGGATGAAGACCGTCAACACGGTGAAGGGAATCGACAGCATCAGCGTCGGGAAGATCGACACCCGCGCGACGAAAGCTGATTGCAGGACCAACTCGCGCCAGGCGAACGGTGGTCGAAACATCAGCACCATGACGTCGAGGGCCATAGCGAAGAACTCGCCCAACGCATTCACGGGGCGCGTCAACGCGGCGGGCGCCGTCATCGCCCCACCCGGTGCAATGCGGTGCTCCCCCGCCGCCGTCGGGCGAGGTCGGCGCGCGACCGGCACGGTGGCGCGACAGTCACACGCACCGCAGGTGTGAAACTCGCGCGGCGCTGCGCGAGGACACCGTGTGGCATGTTGTTCCCTTCTGGTGCGGTGGCGAGTGGGTATGGCGTTGTGTACTGCGGCCGTGGTGTGTTGGTGCGTCCCGCCTTAGCCGTGGGTAGTTAGTCCGTCGCGGCTAGACAGCGTCGGCGATGGTTGGCTTCTGATATATCTGTCGTACATATGACGCGTATTCGCAGTATGCTACCCACGATCGCCCGTGTTTGTCTAGGTTCTGGACACCAAGCAAGAAACAACCCCTTGCCTCGGCACATATTTGCCGATAAAGCCAGGGGCGGAACATGATTGGACGACATGGACGTTGGCGGAGTCGTCCATGGGAGCGGGCGCCCGCGAGGCTCACCGCCTACGTTGCCGGCTTAGCCAACGCCACTGACATCCGCTCAAGAAGCTGAACAGATTCGGTCCATGACGTCACCGACGGGCGGTTGCAAGTAAAATCGCGCGCCAGTCCCGATGGTCAGAAGGGGACGAATTCAGCCCTACGCCTTCGAGCGGTGATCCACGATCCGCTTGGCCTTGCCGACTGACCGCTCGAGGGACTCCGGTTCGAGCACCGTGACGGCGACGGTGACGCCGATGCGGTTCTTGATGTCCCGGATCAGCGAGTCCGCGGCGAGTCGACGTTCGTCGTTCGTTGCGCTGTGACGGCTTTCGACGCGAACGGTCATTTCGTCGAGCCGGCCGGGTCGCTCCAGAACACACTCGAACTGTGGTGCGAGATCGTCGGTAGCCAGGATCAGCTCCTCGATCTGGGTCGGGAACAGATTGACTCCGCGCAGGATGATCATGTCGTCGCAACGACCGGTGATCTTGTGAACCCGGCGCATCGAACGAGCCGTGCCGGGGAGCAGTGCAGTCAGATCGCGGGTGCGGTACCTGACGACGGGGAAGGCCTCCTTGGTCAGCGAGGTGAAGACGAGTTCGCCTTCGGCGCCGTCCGGCAGGACCTCACCGGTCTCGGGATCGACGATCTCGGGGTAGAAGTGGTCTTCCCAGATGTGAAGTCCGTCTTTGGTTTCGACGCATTCCTGGCCGACACCGGGTCCCATCACCTCGGACAGGCCGTAGATGTCGACGGCGTCGATGTCGAGTTTGTGTTCCAGTTCTGCGCGCATTTCCTGCGTCCACGGCTCGGCTCCGAAGACCCCGGTGCGCAACGAGGTGGTGCGCGGATCGATTCCAGCGTGTTCCATGGTGTCGACGATGGTCAGCATGTAGGAGGGGGTGACCATGATGGCGTCGGGTTCGAAGTCGGTGATCAGTTGGACTTGGCGTTCGGTCATGCCCCCGGACATCGGGATGACGGTGCAGCCCAGCCGTTCGGCTCCGTAGTGCGCACCCAGGCCGCCGGTGAAGAGGCCGTAACCGTAGGCGATGTGGACCTTGTCGGTGGAGCGTACGCCGCCCGCACGCAGTGAGCGTGCGACCAGGTTGGCCCAGGTGTTGATGTCAGCCTCGGTGTATCCGACGACCGTCGGGCGCCCGGTGGTGCCCGAGGATGCGTGCACCCGGGTCACTTTGGCCTGCGGCACCGCGAGCATGCCGAAGGGATAGTTGTCCCGCAGATCGGATTTGGTGGTGAACGGGAACGACGCGAGGTCGCTCAACTGCTTCAGGTCGCCCGGGTGAACCCCCTTGGCGTCGAACGCCGCGCGATAGTGAGGCACGTTGTCGTAGGCGTGTTTCAGCGACCACTTCAGTCGCGACAGCTGAAGCGCCGAGATCTCGTCGCGGGACGCCGTCTCGATGGGTTCCAGCTCGTCGGGTGACCGGAGTGACGCCTCGTTGGCCGGGCGGTCGACTATTTCGGTCATGACGCCTCCGAATCTCAGTTGGTTCGTCAGGCGTCGAAGTCGACGGTGACGGTGTCGCTGGTGGGTAGGGATTGGCAGGTCAACACGAAACCTTGTTCCACCTCTGCCTTTTCGAGCGCATAGTTGCGCTGCATCTCGACGGTGCCGGACGTCACCTTCGCGCGGCAGGTGCCGCACACCCCGCCCTTGCAGGCGAAGGGAAGATCGTCGCGACTCTGCTGCGCGCCATCCAGCACGGCGGTGCCGCGCGGCAAGGTCAGGGTGCTAGTCGCCCCGTCCAGGATGATGGTGACGTCGCTAGTAGGACCCGACGCCGCGGCCTCGGCATGCTCGCTGGGCGGCGGGGCGACGTCCTCGACGAAGAACAGTTCCTGGTGGATGCGCTCGTCGGCGACCCCGAGACCACGCAGTACCTGTCCGGCATCGGTCACCATTCCGTATGGCCCGCAGAGCCAGAAGTGATCTACCGCGTCGACGGGGACCAGCGCCTCCAGGATCCGTTGCACGCGTTCGCCGTCGAGACGGCCGCTGAAGAGTTCGACGCCGCGTGGCTCTCGTGACAGCACGTGCACCACTTCCAGGCGCGGGCCGTACGTGTCCTTGAGGTCGGCGAGTTCCTCGGCGAACATCACCGAGTTGGCGCGCCGGTTGCCGTACAGCAGCACTGCCTGCGATTGCGGATTCTGCAGAACTGACGCGGCGATGGACAGGATCGGCGTGATGCCCGACCCTGCGGCGATGAGGACGTGGCGGCCGGCAGTGGCGGGGTCGGCGGCGAACGTCCCCGATGGCGGCTGCATCTCGATGGTGTCACCGACGGTGACCTCGTTGACCAACCACTCCGAGACCGCACCTCCGGCGACCGCGCGCACACCGATGCGAGGCGATTCGCCCAGCGCCGAGCAGACCGAGTACGAGCGACGGTGTTCCTGGCCGCCGACGGTTCTGCGAAGAGTCAACGACTGTCCTGGGCGGAAGGCGAAGTCCGGTTCGAGGTCCTTCGGGACGGCGAACGTCACGGCCACCGCGTCGTCGCACAGGCGGTCCAGCGCGGCAACGCGCAGCACGTGAAAGGGCTTGTTGCGCAGACCCCTACCGGAGGCGGGAGTTTCCCTCCCACCAGAAGCGGGCGTTTCCGCGACCGACGCGGTGGTCATCTCAGATCTCCTTCACGCGGTCGAACGGCTCACTGCACGACCGGCAGCGGTGCAATGACTTGCAGGCGGTGGCACCGAACTCGGAGGTCCGTTCGGTGTCGGCGGATCCGCACTGCGGGCAGTGCACGACCGGTGCACGCAGGGTCAGCGTCAAGGCGACGGGACCGTCGTGCACTCGAGCGGTCCCTGGCGGCGCGATGCCATGCTCGGCGAGCTTGCGACGACCGGTCTCGGTGATCCAGTCCGAGCTCCAGGGCGGCGTGAGAACGGTGTGCACCGCGACATCGGTGAATCCCGCTGCAGTCAACGCGTATTCCAGGTCAGCGCGCATGGTGGCCATGGCCGGGCAGCCCGAGTAGGTCGGGGTGATGGTGACCACGACCGTGCCATCGGTGTTGCGGTCGACGCTGCGCAGCACCCCGAGGTCGACCAGGGTCAGCATCGGCATCTCGGGGTCGGTGACGGTGGCCGCCACCTCTCTAGCTCGTTCGACGGATGCGTCGATCACGGCACTGGTCACGACGCTCACCACACGCCCGTCGGGTGCTGGCGGGCCAGCGACTGCATCTCCCCCAGCAAGGCCGCCATCGCATCGGTGTGATCGCCATCGCGATGACCGCCGCCGCGCGGTGCGTCTGCGACGGAGGGATGGAGCAGTTCGCCGGCGTGGAACACTTGCATCATCACCGAGTGGAACTCGTCGCGCACGGTCGAGGGGTCCACGCCAGCACCGCTTTCGGCGAGGCGCTGCTCGACGGGATGGGCGGTGAACAGTTCGGAGACGTACGGCCCCACGGTGATCAGCGCATCCTCGACCCGGCGGCGGGACTCGTCGGTGCCGCACGCGAGGGTGACCAGCCACCGTGCGGCGTAGTCGCGGTGGTAGGTGATCTCCTTGACGCCCTTGGCCGCCACGGCCGCCAAGACGTTGTCGCGCGAAGTGCGCAGTCGCTGCAGGACGGCGAGTCGATGGGTGGAGAACACCAGCAGCCGCGTGATGCTGCACGCGAAGTCGCCGTTGTCCAACTCGACCAGCCGGACGTTGCGGAACTGAGGTTCGTCGCGGAAGAACGCCAGGGCGTCCTCGGGGGGTACCGGCGAGCCCGCGGGTAGTGGCGGGACGACGGTGGGGTCCGCGGCCGCGGCGCGGGCCAGCAGCAGTCGCGCTTGTCCGAGCAGGTCGAGCCCGATGTTGGCCAGCGCGACCTCTTCTTCCAGTTCGGGTGCCTTGGTGCTCCACTGCGAAAGCCGTTGCGCGGCCAGCAGTGCGTCGTCGCCGAGCATCAGGCAGTAGGTGGCCAGGTCTGCGCCGTCGATGCCGTCGGCCAGGGTCGTGTCCACCCCGGCGAGCGGATCGTCGAAGCTGGTCCCGAAGGCCCACTGATCGTGCTCGTTGGCATCGACGAGGCCGGCGTAGGCCGAATCGTGGTCATGCACTGTCGTCGCTCCTCGTCTGCTCGGTCACGGTCACATGTGGGGGACGTTGTCGGGGATGTCGTAGAAGGTGGGGTGGCGGTACACCTTGTCGCCGCTCGGGGCGAAGAACGGATCCTTCTCGGTGGGACTCGAGGAGGTGATGGTGGCCGACTGCACGACCCAGATGCTCACGCCCTCGTTGCGCCGGGTGTACACGTCACGCGCGTGGTGCAGCGCCATCTGGTCATCGGCAGCCCGCAACGACCCGACGTGCACGTGGTTGAGTCCACGCTTGCCCCGCACGAACACCTCGTAGAGGGGCCAGTCCCGGTCGGTCATCGGTCTGCCCGTTCCGCGGCGAGGTTCTTGCGGGCGAACTCCGCGGCGGCCTCGCGCACCCAGGCACCGTCTTCGTGCGCCTCCTGACGGTTGGCGACCCGTTCGGCGTTGCACGGTCCGTTGCCCTTGACGACCTGCATGAACTCGTCCCAGTCCGGGGCGCCGAAGTCGTGCGCGCCGCGCTCGTCGTTCCAGGCCAGATCCGGGTCGGGGAAGGTGACACCCAATACCTCGGCCTGCGGCACGGACATGTCGACGAACCGTTGGCGCAGTTCGTCGTTGGTGTGCCGTTTGATTCCCCATGCCATCGACTGCTCGGTGTTGGGCGACTGGTCATCGGGAGGGCCGAACATCATCAGCGCCGGCCACCACCACCGATTGACGGACTCCTGCACCATCTCCCGTTGCGCGTCGGTGCCGCGCATCATCGTCATCAGCAGTTCGAAACCCTGGCGCTGGTGAAACGACTCCTCCTTGCAGACCCGGATCATGGCCCGGGCGTACGGGCCGTACGAGCTGCGGCACAACGGAACCTGGTTGCAGATCGCGGCGCCGTCCACCAGCCAGCCGATGACGCCGACGTCGGCGTAGCTCGGCGTCGGATAGTTGAAGATCGACGAATACTTCTGCTTGCCCTCGATGAGTTTCACCGTCAGATCACCGCGGTCGGCGCCCAAGGTCTCCGCTGCGGAGTACAGGTACAGGCCGTGGCCGGCTTCGTCTTGCACCTTGGCCATCAGAATCGCCTTGCGCCGCAATGACGGAGCGCGGGTGAGCCAGTTCCCCTCGGGCTGCATCCCGATGATCTCCGAATGGGCATGCTGCGCAATCTGGCGGATCAGCGTCGAGCGATACCCCTGCGGCATCCAGTCGCGGGGCTCGATGCGCTGCCCGGCCTCCAGAATGCCGTCGAAGTCGCGCTCCAACTCCTCTTCCGCCACGGTGTCCGCTGCCGCCATCGAACTCACCCTCCTAATAACCGACCGAATGATCGGTAATTACAGTGTGCCTCATCGTTGCCATACACACAAGCGCGGAAGCCGTCTCAGTGGCCCACGAACACCGGCTTTTCCTTGGCCAGGAAGGCCTCCACCGCAGCTGAGTGGTCCGCGGAGGCGCCCAGACGTTCCTGAGCGACGGCCTCGCGGTCCAGGACGTCGGCCAGCGCGGCGCCTGCGTTGACGGCGATGAGGTCCTTGACCGCGCGGAACGCGGCGGTCGGCCCGTTGGCGAGCTGCGCGGCCAGCGCCGCGGTCTGCTCGGCGACCTCCTCGTCGGCGACGACCCGGTGCACCAGCCCCCACGCCTCGGCGGTGGTCGCGTCGAACGTGCCGCCAAGCAGGAACAGGCCCGTCGCCCGGCTGGGCCCCACCAGCGCCGTCAGGGTGGTGCTGAGGCCCGAGTCGCTGGCAAGGCCGATTCCGGTGAAGGCCGTGCCGAACTTCGCGCGCTGCCCGGCGACGCGGATGTCGCCTGCCAGTGCCAATCCGAGTCCGGCGCCGACGCAGGCGCCGGTGATCCCGACGACCACGGGCACCTCGATGGCGTTGAGGGCCAATACGATCGGGTTGTAGTGCTCGCGCACGGTGTCCATGGCGTGCGCGGGATCGGCGCGCAGCCCTTCGACGTGTTCGGCGAGATCCTGACCGACGCAGAAGTGCTTGCCCGCCGCGGTGATCGTGACCGCGCGCACTGCAGTGTCGGTCCCGGCCGCGGTAAGCGCTTCGAGCAGCGCCACCTTCATCTCGCGGTCAAGGGCGTTGGAGGTGGCGGGGCGGTCGAGTCGGATGGCGGCGACGCCGTCTTCGACGGTGTAGCTGATCGGCGAGGTAGTTGTGCTCGACATGTGCTGGACCCTTCTGTCGTTGTGGTCGTACGGGTTTCAGGTGGACCAGGAAAAGAAGCCCTGGCCGGTTTTCCTGCCAAGCTCTCCGCGGCTGACCTTGTCGCGCAGCAGCTGCGGTGGTTCGAAGCGCGCACCGAGCGTGGTGGCGAGGTGCTCGGCGATGGCCAGCCGCACGTCCAGGCCGACGAGGTCGGTCGATCGCAGCGGTCCCATGGGGTGGCGGTAACCCAGTTCCATCGCGCGGTCGATCGACTCGGCGTCGGCGATGCCTTCCTCGAACATCCGAATGGCTTCCAGCCCCAGCGCGACGCCGAGCCTGCTCGTCGCGAAGCCCGGTGAATCCTTCACCACCACATCGGATTTGCCAAGGGTGTGGACCCAATCGAGGACGTTCTTGACGATCGCACCGTCGGTCGCGGGTGCATGCACCACCTCGACGAGGATCGATGCGGGCACCGGGTTGAAGAAGTGCATGCCAACGAAGCGGTGCGGGTGATCCAGCGCGGCACCCATCTCGGCGATGGACAACGAGCTGGTGTTGCTGGCCAGCACCGCGGTCGGCGAGACCACCTTCTCCACGGCGGTCAGGACCGCGAGCTTGGCGGCGATCAGTTCCGGCACCGCCTCGACGACCAGTCCGGCGTCTGCGGGGATCTCGGACAGGGAGGTCACCGTGGACAGCCGACGCAGCACCTCCGCCGGCGAGGCGTCGAGCTTGCCCTTCTCGGCGGCGCGGTGAAGTCCCTGCTCGACGCGCTCGACTGCCGCGGCGGCGCTGGAGTCGTCGGCTTCGGCAATGGTGACCTCGGCGCCTGCCACCGCGAACACCTGCGCGATGCCGGCACCCATGCGGCCGCCTCCGACGACCGCGACGACGGCCGGAACGCTCATGACGATCTCCTTTCCAGGAACCGGGTCATCCGTTCCTTCTTGTCGGCGCTCTCGAAGAGGACGGCCTGAGCGAGGTCGTCCAGCAGCGGGTGCGGATTGGCGGCGTCGAGGATGGCCTTGGACAGCCGCAGCGCCAGCGCGGACGATTTGGCGATCCGGTCGGCCAGCGCACCGGCCGCCGCCAACGCCGCACCGGATGCGACGACCTCGGCGACCAGTCCGTACTGCAGTGCGGCGTCGGCATCCAGAATCCGTCCGCCAAGGATGACCTGCTTGGCGACCGACTTGCCGACCAGTTCGGCCAATCGGTAGTTGGCACCGGCGGAGGCCACGATGCCCAGACCGACTTCGGGGTTTCCAAATCGGGCGCCGGATCCGGCGACGCGGAGATCGCAGGCGTAGGCCAACTCGGCGCCACCGCCGAGGGCATTGCCCTCCACGGCGGCGATGGTGGGCATCGGCAGTCCGGCGACGCGGTCGAACACCGCACGGTTGATGCCGGCGAGCGCCTCGTCGCGGCCTCGCTCGCGCAGTTCCGCGATGTCGGCGCCTGCCGCGAAGTCGGTTCCGGTCCCGGTGACGATGAGGATCTTCGGCGCGCGTTCCAGCTCGGCGCACACCTCGTGCAACTCGGCGACCATCTCCGCGTTGATGGCGTTGCGTACCTGCGGTCGATTCAGCTCGACGACCACGCGGTCATCGAGCTGCTGAACCCGCAGCACCGCGAACCCGCTCACGACTGCATCTTCGATTGGCATCCCTTCATTAATAACCGAACCTTCGGTCGGTTAGCAAGCCTCCGGTGAACATTCCGCCCGCGCGCTGGACGCCGGTTTGTCGCGCTGCAGTGCGATAATGCGACGATGGCCGCTCCCACGTCTCGTCCCGCACGACAGGTCGGGCGTCCGGGCTACGACCTGGACTCGCTGCTGGCGGTCGCCGTCGGGGTGTTCAACCAACGGGGCTATGACGGCACCAGCATGGAGCACCTGTCCGCGAAGCTCGGCATCAGCAAGTCCTCGATCTATCACCACGTGCCGGGCAAGGCCGAGCTTCTTCGGCTCGCCGTCGACCGGGCATTGGATGCGCTCTTCGCGGCGACCGAGGAGCCCGACACCACCACCGGGCCGGCCATCGATCGAGTCGAAAACCTGGTCCGCAGAAGCATTCACATCCTCGTCGCGGAGCTTCCCTACGTGACCCTGTTGCTCCGCATCCGCGGGAACACCACCGTGGAGCGACGGGCGTTGGCCCGGCGCCGCGAGTTCGACCACATCGTGGGCGAACTGGTGCAGGCGGCCTGCGACGAGGGCAGCATTCGGCCGGACGCCGACCCCGACCTCACCAGCCGGCTCATCTTCGGCACCGTCAACTCATTGATCGAGTGGTATCGCCCGAACCGAGGTCTCGGTGCCGCCGACTTGGCCGACGCCGTGGTCAAGATGATCTTCGACGGCCTTCGCGTGTCCTGATTCGGCCCGTCCCGTCCCACCGCTAGCCGAACGTTCGGTCGACGCCTCCTTGACGCACGTTGCGCGCACTGCCAGAGTAGTTACCGAACGAATGGACGGTTGGAAAGGGAGTGCATCGGGCATGGCGTCAATGCTGCAGAGTTACATCACCGGCCAGTGGGTCACCGCACGGAACGACGGGGTTGCGCTGCGCAACGCCGTCACGGGCGCCGAAGTGGCCCGGTACTCCTCCGAGAGCCCCGACTTCGCCGCCGTGATCGAGCACGGCCGCACGGTGGGTGGACCCGCACTGCGAGAGCTGACGTTCCATCAGCGCGCCAGCGCGCTCAAGGAACTCGGCAAGCTGCTGATGGCCGACAAGGACCAGTTCTATCCACTGTCGACGGCAACGGGTGCCACGCGGCGCGATTCGGCGGTCGACATCGATGGCGGAATCGGGACGCTGCTCAGCTATGCCAGCAAGGGCACCCGCGAACTGCCCAACGACACGGTCTATCTCGATGGCGGGACCGAGGCCCTCGGCCGGGCGGGAACCTTCGTCGGGCAACACGTCTACACCTCGCGGCCGGGAGTTGCGGTGCAGATCAACGCCTTCAACTTCCCCGTCTGGGGCATGCTCGAGAAGCTGGCACCGGCGTTCCTGGCGGGGGTGCCCAGCATCGTCAAGCCCGCGCACCAGACCGCCTACCTGACCGAGCTGATGGTCCGGCACATCATCGATTCTGGACTGCTGCCCGAGGGGTCGTTGCAGTTGGTGTGCGGCAGCCCGCGCGGCCTGCTCGATCACCTCGACGGCCAAGACCTCATCGCCTTCACCGGGTCGGCGGCCACGGCCGCACAGTTGCGCACGAACCCCCGCGTCGTGGAGGCAGGAGTGCGGTTCAACGGCGAGGCCGACTCCCTGAACTGCTCGATCCTTGGCCCCGACGCCACCCCGGATACTCCCGAATTCGCCTTGTACGTCAAACAACTCGTCGCGGAGATGACGACCAAGGCCGGACAGAAGTGCACCGCGATCCGCCGCGCGCTGGTCCCGGCGAATCTGGTCGACGACGTCGTCGCCGCCACCAAGGAGCGCCTGGCCAAGGTCGTGGTCGGCGACCCCGACGCCGAGGGCGTCACGATGGGGGCATTGGCCAGCATCGCGCAACGCGACGAAGTGCTTCGTTCGGTGAAGAATCTGACCGACGTCACCACCCGCGTCAGCGGTGACCCCGACCGCTTCACGGTGGTGGGCGCCGACGCCGACCTCGGCGCATTCCTTCCCCCAATGCTGCTGCTGGCCAATGACCCCACCGCGGCGGCCGTGCACGACGTCGAGGCCTTCGGTCCGGTCAGCACCGTCATCGCCTACCGCGACGTCCCCGACGCGATCGCCCTGGCCGCGCGCGGACACGGCAGCCTCGTCGGATCGGTGGTCACCCACGACCCCGCCGTGGCACGCGAACTGGTTCTTGGCATCGCCGCACACCATGGACGAGTGTTGGTGCTCGACCGCGACGACGCCAAGGAGTCCACCGGCCACGGCTCGCCCCTGCCGACTCTGGTGCACGGCGGACCCGGACGGGCCGGCGGCGGTGAGGAACTCGGCGGCATCCGCGGGGTACTGCATCACATGCAGCGCACCGCGATTCAGGCGTCGCCGGACATGATGACCGCCATCACCGGGCAGTGGACCAAGGGGGCGGTCCGGGATCAGACCGAGCTGCATCCCTTCCGCAAGCACCTCGAAGAGCTCAAGATCGGCGACACCATCGTGGGCGGACCCCGCACCGTCAGCCTCGAGGACATCGAGCACTTCGCGGAGTTCACCGGCGACACCTTCTACGCCCACACCGACCCGGAGGCCGCCGCAAAGAACCCGCTCTTCGGTGGCATCGTCGCGCACGGCTATCTGGTGGTGTCCCTGGCTGCCGGCCTGTTCGTCGAACCCAACCCGGGTCCGGTGCTGGCCAACTTCGGTGTCGACGGACTGCGGTTCCTGACCCCGGTCAAGGCGGGCGACGCACTGACGGTCACCCTGACCGCCAAGCAGCTCACCCCGCGGCTGTCAGCCGACTACGGTGAAGTCCGCTGGGACGCCGTAGTGACCAACCAGGACGACTCTCCGGTCGCGACCTATGACGTTCTGACGCTGGTCGCCAAACTGCCCACCGACACCAAGGACTCCTGACATGTTCTACGTATCAGTCTGTTACGGCACGCCCACCGACCCCGGCGCCTTCGACGACTACTACACCAACACCCACGCCCCGCTGGCGCTGAAAACACCTGGGCTGGTGAGCTTCACGACGGAGAAGTGCCAGTCTCTCGGGCGGGGAGAACCGCCCTACTACATGGTCGCCAGACTCGGCTTCGAGACGGCCGAAACGATGAAGACCGCGCTCACCTCCCCCGAGATGGCCGCCGCCAGTTCCGACGTGCCGAACTTCGCCACCGGTGGAGCCACCCTCTACAGCGCAGAGGCAACCGTCATCCGCTGACGGCGGCGCGCGGGCGATCTCGCACGTGATCCGGCGTACCGTGACGCCATGACGGTGGCGGCTAAACGCGTTCTCGTTCTCGGGTCTGGGTTCGCCGGGCTGTGGGCCGCACTCGGCGCGGCACGACGGCTCGACGAGCTCGGAGCCTCACGAGGTGTGGTCGACGTCGCCGTCGTCAGTCGACAGCCATTCCACGACATTCGGGTCCGCAACTACGAGGCCGACCTCAGTCCGTGCCGAATCCCGTTGCAGGACTTGCTCGATCCGGCTGGAATCGGACAGATCACGGCCGCCGTAACCGGGATCGACGCATCGGCAGCGACGGTGAGCACGGCCGACGGCGCAACCCTCGGCTACGACCGGCTCGTCCTGGCGGCGGGCAGCAGCGTGGCCAAGCCGGACCTTCCTGGACTCGCCGAGTTCGGCTACGACATCGACACCTACGACGGCGCGACGAGGCTGCAGGCGCACATCCGCAATCTCGCCGCACACCCGAAAGACCCCGCAACCGCGACGGCCATCGTCGTCGGTGCCGGCCTCACCGGTATCGAGATCGCCACCGAGCTGCCGGCGATGTTGTCGGACGCGCTCGGAGTCACACCACGGGTGATCCTGGTGGACCACAACCCGCACGTCGGTTCCGACATGGGCGAGTCGGCTCGCCCAGTCATCGAGGAAGCGTTGGCGCAGAACCACGTTGAGGCCATGACTGGAGTGGGTGTGACCGCCGTCGGCGGGCGAAGCGTGACGCTGTCGACCGGTGAAGTCCTGCCCGCGGCAACGGTGGTGTGGTGCGCCGGGATGCGAGCGAACCCGTTGACCGCGCAGCTCGGGGTGCCACGCGACCGGCTTGGCCGGCTGCCCGTCGACGACTATCTGAGAGTCGAAGGCGTTGAGCACGTGTTCGCCGCGGGCGACGTGGCCGCGGCGAAGATGGACGACGACGACCACCTATCCGTGATGTCGTGCCAGCACGGCCGGCCGATGGGCCGCTATGCGGGCTACAACGTGATCAGCGAATTGCTGGGAGCGCCCATGCTGCCACTGCGAATCCCCTGGTATGTCACGGTTCTCGATCTCGGCCCCGCCGGCGCGGTGTACACCGAGGGCTGGGACCGGCGGGTCGTCAGCACCGGCGCAACGGCCAAGGCGACCAAACGACTGATCAACGGTGAACGGATCTATCCCCCGCTCACCGGCGACCGAGCCGCACTCCTCGCGGCCGCCGCCCCCGAGCTGCAAGCCGCGCCCGCATACGAGCACTGATCGTCTCGAGCGCCCTCCCCCTGATCCCACGCGACCACGTGGTACTAACGTCGAGGTCACCGACGACGGAGGTGCGCATGACCGGTCGAATTCCCCTGGTCGACTATCTGGTGCTGGACGACGACCAACCGCACTTGGTCGCGCAGGAGTGCACGAACTGCAGCGCCCGGTTCTTCGACCGACGCAACGCGTGTGCCAGCTGCTTCGCTTCCGAGTTCACGGCGGTACCGATCGCGACCGAGGGCACCGTGCGCGCGTTCACGATCGTCGCCTTCGCAGCACCGGGAGTCCCCACCCCGTTCGTGGCGGCCGTCGTCGATTGCGCCGGGACCCAGGTCCGCGCCAACCTCATCAACGTCGAGCCCGATGCCGAACACGTCCACGACGGCATGAAGGTCCGGCTCGCCACCCAGTCGATCGGCCTCGACTCCGAAGGCACCGAGGCGATCGGCTTCGGCTTCGAGCCCGCTCCCTGACCGAGCGCGTTCGCGACAGACCACCCATTCACATGACGAAGGAGCACCGGCGATGAGCGCTAGCGACGAGGTCTGGATCCTCGGGATCAAGATGACCAAGTTCGGCAAGCACACCGACCTCGACACCGTCGACCTGGCGGCAGAGGCCGCGACGGGCGCGCTCGCCGACGCAGGCGTCACGATGGCAGACATCGGCGTGCTCGCGGCGGGCAACCTGATGAACGCGAGTGCCGGTATCGGCCAACAGCTTCAGAAGCAGATCGGCCAGACGGGCATCCCCGTGTACAACGTCGCCAATGCCTGCGCGACGGGTGCCACCGCGCTGCGCACCGCCATCATGGCGGTGAAGGCAGGCGAGGTGGACTACGGCCTTGCCGTCGGTGTCGAGAAGCTCGCCGGCGCAGGCCTGCTCGGCGGAGGTGGCACCAAGAAGAAGGACGCCGACACCTGGACGCCGGCCGGCCGCTACGGCGCGGTCGCGCCCGTCGACGGCAGGATCGGCACCGAGACCATGCCGGGCGTCTTCGCCCAGATCGGCATGGAGTACGGCCACAAGTACGGCGGCACCAGCTTCGAACTGTTCGCCAAGATCAGCGAGAAGAACCACGCTCACTCCACCCTGAATCCGCTTGCGTCCTACCAGAAGAGGTTCACCCTCGAGCAGATCATGAACGACGTCATGATCGCGTACCCCAACACGCGCCCGATGTGCTCGGCGAACTGCGACGGCGCCGCGGCCGCGGTGGTGTGCAACGGCGAGACGCTGAAGTCCCTGTCGCTCGAACAGCGGCGGCGCGCGGTCAAGGTGTCGGCGTCGGTGCTGACCACCGACCCCTACGAGGAGGGCTGCCAGGTCCTGCCGAACGTCAACACGCTGACCCGCAAGGCTGCCGCCATCGCCTACGAGCAGGCAGGCGTCGGCCCGAGCGACCTCGATCTGGTCGAGTTGCACGACTGCTTCGCCACTGCCGAGCTGGTGCACTACGACAACCTGATGCTGTGCGACGAGGGCGGCGCCGCGGACTTCTTCAATTCCGGCGCGACGTGGCGTGACGGCAAGACACCGGTGAACGTGTCGGGCGGGCTGGAGTCGAAGGGCCACCCCATCGCGGCCACCGGCATCGCCAACATCTGGGAGGTCTGCCACCACCTCCGCGGTGAGGCCGGCGACCGCCAGATCATGAACGCCAAGGTCGGCCTCGCCCACGTCATCGGACTCGGCTCGGCCTGCGGCGTCCACATCCTGGAGAAGTCGACGGCGTAGCCCGGTTATCCCGCCGCAGTGTGATGAGACTGCTCGGAGGCTTTCTTCTCGACACTCCGCTCGGTTTGACGAGAGCTCGAAGCCGCGTCGCGCACCGAGTCTGAGTTGCCTGGGGCGTCGTCGTGCTTCGCCGGTGTCGTGGCCGATGGATGCGAGGTGCCTGGGTCGTCGTCGTGCTTTGTCGTCGACGTGGCCGCCGGATCGGGCTGGACCGCGAGCCACGCCATCACCATGGCGCGCGCCTTCGAGCCCTACCGGCTGTACTGGCTCGAGGACGCGCTCGCCCGGGAGGGCACCACCGCGCTGACCCGGCGATTGCCAACGACGCTGTGGCCGGCATGGTCACTTCCGTTGTCGATACCGAACTGCCACCAACGGCACCTGCGCCCAGCACTGTCGATCAGCCTGCTGCTGTTTTCCACCGAAGGAAACAACATGGTCAATGCCGTGCTTAATTTCAGCGACGGCACTACCTACAATACAGGCAGCTTTCCTGTATTGGACTGGTACGATAATGCCGGCGCGGTGTATGGTTCTTTTGGCCGCATCGTACGCGTGGCAGCGCCCCCGTTCACCTCGGATGGGGTATCGCAGGGCAATGGCCGTTTTTATAAAGCAGATATATCAGTGCCCTGCGACAGCCGTGCCAAACTGCTGCAATCGGTCACCGTAAGTTTTGTCAGCGGTACCCTCAGCGGAAGGGTAGTGGTGCTGGGCGTTTCGGGTGCGCCTTACTTAGGCAATAACATTAACTCCACCATTACCAATGCCACCTGCAGCAATGCCAACGGCAGCATAGCCCTG
>Ga0137412_10000054_pt2 | contig 55736 bp, 51 predicted proteins | sample CZODoug2_1_16fun_FD_122160 | JGI IMG/M metagenome (GOLD analysis project Ga0137412, IMG submission 122160) | Vadose zone soil fungal communities from Angelo Coast Range Reserve, California, USA - CZODoug2_1_16fungal (Hybrid Assembly) | ecosystem: Environmental > Terrestrial > Soil > Vadose zone...
CGATAGAAGTAATAGAGAACATCGTGCGTGATTGTCGGCTTCTGTCCGGTCAAGAACCAAGCGGCGTAGAAGGCGTTCATGTCGTAGTAGCCGGTGCCGATATTCCTTTTCAGGGTCGCGTCGGTATAGGGTGAGATTTGGCTGCTCTCGGAAAAGTCGTTCCACGTCACCAACTGGACCCAGTCTGCATCTCCGTTGATCGCGCTCATCCAACCGTTGCGAAAAGCTGCGCTGTTTCCAGCTTCCCAGTACGTAAAATCCTTGGGGCGATATTGCTGCGTCTCGATCGGCATCATGTATATCTTGCCGTAGGCGCTCTGTACAATGTCCGGATCCGCCTGCATGACGCTGGCAGACGAGGCAGTAGCCGTTCCCCAATCGCTGATTCCATAGGAGATCGGGGCGAAGGCCTCGACACTGCCTTGCCAGCTCAGAAACACGGGGACAAACGCCACGTTGATGCCCTTGGCTTTTAATTGGTTGAGCACCGACGTCCACCAGGCCGCGGAGTCGAGACCCGCATCAAACGCCGACGACACAAGGCGGCCGTCGCTTAGCCGGTACGCGGTGGGACTGCTGGCAACCGCGGCGATGATTTGCACCACCGCGCTGGTATTGCCCCGCAATGTGGTCATGTCCGGCATCACCATGATTTTGAAACGAGAATCGACGGCCAGTGCCGCAGCCAGCATGCGCTGTAGAGGGCTGTTGCTGCCGGTGGCTTCGGCGACCGACATGACGTCGAAGGTAAATCCGGTGATGCCGCGAGCCATGGCCGCTTTTATTTCTGCCTCCATGTTCAGCTGCAGCCACGCGGCGTTGGCAGTCGGAGTTCTGCCCAGTGGCCGTTGGCGAAGCAATCCGCCTTGCGCCGCCCATTTGCTGGACTCGCCGGTCTTACTCAGGTAATTCCTGTTGTAGTAGTCATTCGCCGGTGCCGCATTGTCGAGCGATACCGGGTAGGGAAAGAAGTAGTGAGCAAACACCTTCTTCGAAGTACCAAATAGTACGTGCGTTGGCGGCAACGTCTGCGCCACGCATGCGTCCCCGTTGTTGAAATTGGTGACAAACGACGAGATTGCCGCAGAAGTCGCCGAGTCGGTGGAGATCTGCCCGGCGCCGTAGGCACTCATCCCTGCAAAAACGAAAACACACGCCAATCGAGCCGCAATTGCGGTTCCCTTGTATGCCATAGTTACTTCTTTCCCCATGCTGTGTAATTCACGCGGAAAGCAAGCGCCTATCGACAAGACAAGAGTCACGTTGCCAGCCTTTCGCTGACATCGGTAACCCCGCTATCTGCCACTTACAGACCGGGAGCTTTGCGTCCCCGCCTTGCGACGGGTTTGCCCTTAAACGGCCGGCAGTAAATCATGGGTTGCAGGGTGCAGCACTTTGTCGGTCCCAGCAGACAACATAAGTTAGCTCGCAAACATTTGGCTTACGCAGAGATGACCAATGTCCTGCAGAGGTCCGCGCGCATTCTCATCCGATTGCGCATCGGGTGGTCTAAAGGCTGCAGATGCCGGATTTCGCGGCGCTGCCGCTCCAGTAGGTCAAGTCTTGGACGCCCGAGGGAATGCCGCTCAATCCATAGATCTGCACGCCGCCCACGAATGAGAAGACATCAGTCCCGCTGCGGGAAAGCGCAAACAGCGGGACACCCGGCTGCGCGGGTATCTTGAATGATGTGATCCCGGCTGCAGCGTTCTGCGTATAAGTCTTGCCGCCGATGGTGATATTCAGTGTGCCTGGGGCGGTCAAGAAGGCAACCAACTCGATATCGTTTTCCACGGTGTGGGTGACATTTGTGTCCAGTTGACTTTGAGCCGGACCGGCTGCAGTGCCGGGCTCGCGCCGATAGAAGTAATAGAGAACATCGTGCGTGATTGTCGGCTTCTGTCCGGTCAAGAACCAAGCGGCGTAGAAGGCGTTCATGTCGTAGTAGCCGGTGCCGATATTCCTTTTCAGGGTCGCGTCGGTATAGGGTGAGATTTGGCTGCTCTCGGAAAAGTCGTTCCACGTCACCAACTGGACCCAGTCTGCATCTCCGTTGATCGCGCTCATCCAACCGTTGCGAAAAGCTGCGCTGTTTCCAGCTTCCCAGTACGTAAAATCCTTGGGGCGATATTGCTGCGTCTCGATCGGCATCATGTATATCTTGCCGTAGGCGCTCTGTACAATGTCCGGATCCGCCTGCATGACGCTGGCAGACGAGGCAGTAGCCGTTCCCCAATCGCTGATTCCATAGGAGATCGGGGCGAAGGCCTCGACACTGCCTTGCCAGCTCAGAAACACGGGGACAAACGCCACGTTGATGCCCTTGGCTTTTAATTGGTTGAGCACCGACGTCCACCAGGCCGCGGAGTCGAGACCCGCATCAAACGCCGACGACACAAGGCGGCCGTCGCTTAGCCGGTACGCGGTGGGACTGCTGGCAACCGCGGCGATGATTTGCACCACCGCGCTGGTATTGCCCCGCAATGTGGTCATGTCCGGCATCACCATGATTTTGAAACGAGAATCGACGGCCAGTGCCGCAGCCAGCATGCGCTGTAGAGGGCTGTTGCTGCCGGTGGCTTCGGCGACCGACATGACGTCGAAGGTAAATCCGGTGATGCCGCGAGCCATGGCCGCTTTTATTTCTGCCTCCATGTTCAGCTGCAGCCACGCGGCGTTGGCAGTCGGAGTTCTGCCCAGTGGCCGTTGGCGAAGCAATCCGCCTTGCGCCGCCCATTTGCTGGACTCGCCGGTCTTACTCAGGTAATTCCTGTTGTAGTAGTCATTCGCCGGTGCCGCATTGTCGAGCGATACCGGGTAGGGAAAGAAGTAGTGAGCAAACACCTTCTTCGAAGTACCGAATAGTACGTGCGTTGGCGGCAACGTCTGCGCCACGCATGCGTCTCCGTTGTTGAAATTGGTGACCAAGGACGAGGTCGCCGCAGTCTTCGGACTGGCTGTCGGAGGCGTTGCCGGAGGCGTTGCGGGAGGCGTTGCGGGAGGCGTTGCGGGAGGCGCTGCCGGAGTCGTTGGGGGAGTCGTTGCCGGAGTTGTTGCCGGAGTCGTTGCTGTAGTCGCGGAGTCGGTCGAGGTCTGCCCGGCGCCGCAGGCACTCATCCCTGCAAAAATTAAAATACACGCCAATCGAGCCGCTGTTGCAGTTCCCTTGTATGCCATAGTCACTTGTTTCCACTGCCGTGTGAATCACGCGGAGTGCAAGTGCCTATCGACAAGAAATCGAGTCACGGTGCCAGCCTTTCGCTGACTTCGGTAACCCCGCTATCTGCACTTACAGACCGGAAGCTTTGCGTCCCCGCCTTGCGACGGGTTTGCCTTTAAACGACTGGCAGTAAATCATAGGTCACTGGGTACAGTGCTGTGTCGGTCCGCGCAGACAACGGAGAAAATGCTTGTGCGAGTTTCGAGACTTGGCGCACCTTTTTGCGCAACCCACGATTTAAATGTCTCGTGCGGAGCATCGCCAGAGCGATTGGAACAGCTGCGCGCGTTGCGCCTCGCCGCCTACGGGCATATTTTCTTTATGTCACCCCAAACGTCCCTCAGCTTTTTTTTTGGCGATGTCGGCGTCGTGATCGAGTGCGTTGGATTAAGTTCAATAGCACGGCGACTCACTTGAACGGTGAGAAGGTCTGCGGTGTGGCGTCAAAGGGATCGCGTTCCGTGAGAATCAGTAGTCTTCGAATGCCATTGCGGCCTAAGAAGACAAATCCGAATTTCGGCGTGCCCTCAACTATCCAACCGTCGCTCGAAAGTCGGTCGATGGTGCTGGCCATGGTGCTGAGCAGGTCGGTGCAAGGTTCCAGTCGCTGACATTCGATGATTTGCCATTGCAGGTCGAAGACAACGGCGTAGCGTGGAGTAGTGCTTTTGGCATAGACGTTGTGGTGGTAGCGGGCCATGGCGAGAGTGTCGCGAGTGCCAAGCGCGGCGTCTATTCAGTAGTTGGTGGTGGCGCACGCTGTATGAGAGTGGGTCGAGCGAGCCTCATTTGGAAACTCACTCGACCCTCACGGCGCCGTCTTACGCGATGGACTTCTAGTTAATGGGTGCCATCAGATGCTGATAGGGCGTGCCGGCCCACATCACGTAGGGGATCTTCGTGTCGGGATCCGCGCTCTTCGGATAGGTATCATAAAACGTGGCGTCGGCGCCGACGATCATGATGTGCGGTCCGGTCTTGATCCAATGGTTGGAGGTACTCGGTTTCTTAGCGTACGGATCTGTATTGCTGGCATCGGTACCACCCGCCACCATGTACATCAATCCGACTTTCCCTGCCGTCGGCGTCTTGTGATTCAGATACGCATCCATCCAGTCACCCGAGTTCTTGTCCCAGCACATCGGATCAGGCCCCGGCGTTTCAGGGTTGTCAGGCATACAGGTAAAGCCATTCGTTCCCTTACGCAGTGTGCGCATCCCGCCTTTCGGGTCGGGGGCCACGATGGTGGCACTCTCGGCGACTTTCTTCGGTGCCGCCTTCATGGCGCTCGCGACCAACTCGTCATCCGTCGGAGCCGGCTTGGTGGCGTCGGCAGCTGCGGCATGGTGCATCGCAGGCGCGCCCGCGGCCGGTGGGTCGGCAGCCCACGCCCATCCGCTCAAACCAAGCAGCGCAGCACCGGCAGAAATGAATTGAATTGATTTGTACATTGAAGCCTCCCGTTGGAACGATATATTTCGATGTTTTGCCTAACCAGCTACTTCAAGCCCATTGCACTTACGCTTCGGCGGACCGAGCGTCAAGGCCATTTGGGATTGCGTGTGTCCGGGGGCAACGACGCGGCTCGATTCGGCCGCCAGAAAGCCCTAAAAAAACTCTTTTCTTCGCGTTATGAAATAATCGGCTCGAGGAAATGATGCCCTTTGTCGCTGCGGTCAAAATCTGTTTCGCCAAATATGCGGACTTCAACGGCTGCGCATCGAGGCCTGAGTTTTGGTGGTGGTTCGTATTTACTCTGATCGCAACGGCGGCGCTTCGAGTGGTCAGTTATAACCTGGCCGCGGTCTTCTCCTTCGCGACTTTCCTGCCCAGCCTTGCCGTTGCGGCGCGCCGCCTGCACGACACCGATCGAAGCGGGTGGTGGCAACTCTTATACTTCTTTCCGGTGATCGGCTGGATCCTCCTGATCATCTTCTGCGCGGAGCCGACGCAATCGAATCGATACGGGTTTACGTATTGACTGGATTGCCGGCCGTAAGCTCGCCGGCAAGTAATGGTGGTGCTGCGCCGCATTCGTATTGGTCTGGCTCTTGCAGAGATGCGTGCCAGGCAGTTATATAGTTAACTTGAAGGGGGGTGCGCGTGCACCCCACCCAAAAGACTCCCGCAGGGAGACTTTAAGGAGAAACTGATGGTGACGAAGCGCGTATCCCCTGTTAAGAAGGCGAGGCGAAAGGCGGTGGCATCGGAGCTGACGGCCGGCGCGGTGATGGTGGTCCTGGAATCGCAGTCCGGGGCGGCCGGTCTCACGGCGATTGACCCGGAAGATCGGCGCCGGCTGGTGGCAGCAGAGGCCTACCTCTTGGCTGAGCGGCGCGGATTTGCGGCAGGCAACGAAGTTGCGGACTGGGTAGCTGCAGAAGCCGCGGTGGACTCGCGACTCCAGCAGCAACAGGTCGCCTAACCAAACCGGCGACCAGTTGCGAGATGTGCCGGGCCTCGAGGGCCATGCGGCACCCGGGTGGTTCTGACTTCCTTGTGTCGCACGTAGCCGCAGGCCAAGCGGGCTTAGAGTTTTAGATATGTGCTATTCCGCTCAAGTCGTGCAAATGGCCCGCAAACTCAGTCGACAGCTGGGAATTCGGCTGGACTATTCGGAAGTCGAAAGGCTGTTCTTTCGCAGGCTCGAGGATCCGGGAGTCAATATCTCCCGTGGATTTGAGGCGAATTTTGATGAGCCGGCCGACGATCAAGAGCGTCGGATCAAGGCCGCCATCGACGAGCATCGCTCGAGAGTGGCCACCAAGCTTGAGACGGATCTGTTCTCGCAAAAGACACGCCTGGTCAACGCGGAGCGATCGCTCAACGCGAAAGAGACGAAGAAAGCGCGAGAGGATGTGCGGATCGCCACTGGTAAAATCGCGGCGTTGTCGACCAAACTCTCAGGCCTGCGCAGCATCGAGCCGAATCCCGAGGACAATCGCATTTTCCCTTTGGTTCATGCCGGTGTGATCATCCGCCAAGAGGGCGAGAATCTATTGACGCCGATGCGCTATTTCTGTCGGCCCGCGGGCAAGCCGGCGTCCTACGACCGGCAATTCCCGGGTCTGTATAACGCGCGGCGAGACAATTTGGAGAAATTCTGGGGTGAGCAGTTCGGATCTCACCACGCCATCATGGTGGTGGAGAGCTTTTATGAGAATGTGAAATTGCACACGATGCAGCATCGAGAACTGAAGGCGGGAGAGCGCGAACAAAATGTGGTGCTGCAGTTCAAACCGGAACCGGCACAAACGATGTACATCGCGTGCCTGTGGTCGCACTGGACCGACCCCAAGGAGCCGGACCAACGGGGATTTGCCGCCATCACCGATGAGCCGCCGGCGGACATCGCGGCGGCGGGTCATGATCGCTGCATCATCAATTTGAAGCCCGAGCACGTTGCGGCATGGCTCACGCCGGAGAATCGCAGCCGAAAGGAGCTTCAAGACCTGCTCTCGGATCGGGCCGTGCCGGTGTATCAGCATGAGATCCTCGAGGCGGCGTAACCTCGGTCGATTGATGGAGAATCTCGATGGCCAATCAGCTTTTCGATCTTTCCGGTCAGGTCGCGCTCATCACGGGCTCCTCGCGCGGCATCGGCAAAGCGATCGCCGAGGAGATGGCGGCGGCCGGAGCCAAGGTGGTCATCTCATCGCGCAAGCAGGAAGCCTGCGATGAAGTTCGCGATCAGATCCGGGCGCGGGGCGGAGAGGCGATGTCGTTTGCCTGCAATATCGGCCGCAAAGAAGAAGTCGAAGGGCTCATCAAGGCGACGAAGCGTCACGGATGACGCGACCCAGCGGCGGCGGGTTGCGCAAGCAGAGCCGCCAGCTGCAAATGATACTGGCTCACGCCGCCTCGGACCCGCATTTCTGCATGTTTGGACCAGAAATGATGCTGGCTCAGCCTGCATACGCGCAAGTAACCTCGGCGATTGCATCATGGTGATCAAGATTCAGCACTGCATTCGCACCCTGCGCCTGAAAGTGAAGGCAGAGGGTTATGCCTGGCTCAACGCCGCCGCGATTGAGGTAAATCAGGTCTGGAATTACGCGAATGCGACCAGCTACAAGGCGGCACGACCCTTTGTGGGCCCTCCCAAGTGGCTCACCGCCTTTGATCTGGACAAGCTCACCGCAGGGGCGAGTAAGTGCTTTGATCGCATCGGCTCGGAGACCATCCAGCGAGTGAATGCGGAATTCGCTACGCGGCGAAAGCAATGCAATCGAGCGAAGCTTAAATGGCGGGTTAGCCGTGGATCAAGACGCTCTCTCGGTTGGATTCCTTTTAAAGCAGCGCAGCTGAAGCGCAAGGGAAAGTCTTTGCGCTTCGCGGGCAAAGCCTTTCGGGTCTTTGAACGAGAGCTTCTGGAGGACGTTAAATGGAAATGCGGCTGCTTTGCCCAGGATTCGGTCGGGGACTGGTGGTTGTGTTTGCCCGTCGCAGTCGAAGCTGCTCAGCAGGTTGCGCCGAAGAAGGAAGTCGGCATCGATTTAGGACTACACCACATCGCCACCACGAGCGATGGGGAGAAGCTGCTGTCGCGTCATTTCTATCGAAACATCGAGAAGAAAATTGCCGCGGCTCAGCGCCGGGGTCATAAGCGCCAGGCGAAGCGCCTGCACCGCACTGCCGCAAGGCGGCGCAAGGAAGCCTTACACAGATTCTCAACAAAGCTCGTTAAGCAATACCAGAACATCGTCGTCGGCGATGTGAGTAGCCGAAAACTGATCAAGACCCGGATGGCAAAATCCGTGCTCGATGCCGGTTGGGGCATACTCAAGACGCAGCTGCAGTATAAGGGCCGGCAGGCCGGCAGGTGCGTATCCATCGTCAGCGAGAGAAACACAACGCGAACATGCAACGACTGCAAGGCCCTTACCGGTCCTTCAGGAATTGACATGCTCGTTGTAAGGACATGGGTGTGTAGTGCGTGTGGTGTCACGCATGATCGGGACGTCAATTCGGCCCGAAACATGCTGTCTGCGGGGAGGTCGCCCCCGTCCGTGAGCGGGAACGAGCCATCGGTTTCAGATGCGCCGCCGAGCCAGACATCCAGTCGATGCGAGGCACGGAACAGCGCACTGAAAACGGCGGCGTGAGCACCGGCAATTGGGTCGGATCGATATCCTGGTTTGCAATGCCGCCGTGAATCCGTTTTATGGCTCGCTGACCAAGCTCGACGATGATGCCTGGGACAAAATCATGGACTGCAACGTCAAGAGCAGCTGGTGGTTTTGCAAACTGGTGGCGCCGCACATGGTCGAACGCGGTTCCGGCAATATCATTCTCATCTCCAGCATTGGGGCTTTTAGGAGTACCTCAGTGCTAGGCGCCTACGGTATCTCCAAGGCGGCGGACGCTCAGCTGGCTCGAAACTTCGCGCTGGAACTGGGTCCTAAGGGCATCCGAGTCAATGCCATTGCGCCGGGACTCGTGAAAACGGATTTCGCCAAGGCGCTGTGGTCAAACCCGGCCATTTTGCAGAATATCGAACAGCGCGCGCCTTTGCGCCGAATCGGCCAACCCGTGGAAATTGCGGGCGTCGCGGTCTTCCTCGCGTCGCAAGCCGCCAGTTTTGTTACCGGCCAGCTCATCGTTGCCGACGGCGGCGCCACACTCGGCGATTGATTCGCGGCGCATTGATGCGAGCCGCGCCGAAGGCCTCAGTCCGCTTGGGGCGTGACGGTGGTCACGCTCCGCGGTTACTTGATTTCGATTTCCATTTCGACAGAACTTCCTCTTCACGCGCGGCAGTTACTCCCGCTCTCAGCTTCGCTTGGCGTTCTGCGGGTTGCTGCTTGAACCAGGTCAAGGTTTCGGCGGCCGTCGTGTCCAGGGGGCGAAACGTCAGGCCGGCGGCGAGCGCCTTGGCGATGCTGCGCTTCGCAAAGCCCGCGGTCTCGCCCCGAGCGGGCACCCAGACCGGCATGTCGCCCCACGCCTCGACCTTCTCGGACTCCAGGAAGTCCGTGGGCACCCAAATGGGCTTGACGTCGGCATGAATGGCGGCCGCGATGCCGGTCAGCATGCCCCTCATCAGCAGCGAGTGTTCAGGACCCGTCGCATTGAAGGTGCCCAAGGTACGGGCTTCGGCCATACGGATGGTCCACTCGGCGAGATCCCGGGCGTCAATGATCTGTACCGGATCGGAGCCGTCGCCCGGCGCAAGCACCTCGCCGCCGCGCGCCAGTCGCACCGGCCAGTAGGTAAAGCGATCGGTCTCATCACCCGGGCCCACGATGAGCCCGGGCCGAATGATGGTTGATTTCCCTGGAAACTGCGTTGCAGCCTCTTTCTCACTCAAGGCCTTGAGCGGGCCATAGAGCTCGCCGTTGGCGCGCAGCGACTCGATGGTCTCGGCCATCGCATCCTTGCCCGGGTAGCTCGCAACGGGCGCCGACTCATCGGCCGGCTTCAAGTTGTCGGCGTACACCGAGATGGTGGAGATAAATATGTAGTGCTTGACCTTGCCATGCAAGACGCGGCCGGCGTCGCGCACCCAGAATGGCAGGGTGGTCGGGTTGTCGATGCACACGTCCCACTCCCGGCCCTCGAGCGCCTTCAAGTCGCCGGTGTTCCGGTCGCCGATCAGTTCCTCCACGGTACCGGGCCACTCGTGCGGCTGCTTGCCCCGATTGAACAAGGTGATCTGATGCCCGCGGCCCAAGGCGTAACGAACCTGATGCGGTCCGGTAAATCCGGTGCCACCCAGGATGAGAATGCGCATTGTCTTTCGAGGTTGTTGGGTCTTACCCGCAGCCATCGCGAGTGGCCGCCGTACGGTCAGCCCGAAGAGTGCGGCACTGGAAAGTCCGAGAAGATGCCGGCGGCTCACGCGCATTTTTATTTCCTTTGCCGAACCTCAATTCGGCGTTGCGTTAGTGCAGAGCATGATGGGTCGACTCGGGGGTTGCGGTCAAATTCCTGGGCTACGCCCGCCTCAGTGCAAATCTCTGAGAACCAATCCCACGAGCATCACAAACACGGTTCGGATGGACATGAGCGCGCTGATGCAAAATACCGCGGTGGGTGTGAACGGCGACGAATGCCAGCGCTCAGGCCTCAACAGCAATACGCTGAATGAGATCCCTAAGGATACGAAGGGTCCGTACCAAACAATCCAGTCGAGCTCAGAAACCACACGGCAATATCCCGGTTGCGTTATGTCCGCAAACTGCATTTCGCAATCCGCAAATTGCCGGTGCGTCCACCAAAAAACGCGATCCGCGAAGCATCCGAGGGCCACGGCGAGCGCGATCAGCGTCAGCACGCTCATCAGTCGTGACCGAGATCGGGCGCCGTCAGTCATCGATTTCCCAACATCACTCTGTCTGCGCCGCCGCGCCCATCTCGACGGCGAGGCGTTCCTGCGTGCGTCCGAGGCGCGTGGAAAGAATCAGCCATCCGATGGCGACCGGCAGGGCGCACAACGCGATCCCGGCGATTTTCAACCCAAGCGCCTGCAAGGCGTCGAATAACGGGGCATACAGGGCATCTGAGCCGCGCAGGACCACCACGTCGATCATGTTCTTCGCCTTATATTTCTCGTCCCTGCCGACCACCGTGAAGAACACTTGGCGCGCCGGATTGGCGATGGCGAAGTTCATCCAGCGTTGCGCCACCTGGAAAACAAAGACGACCGCGAGGCCCGGCGCCAGGGCCAGCACGGTGAACCCGATGATGTACACCGCAGGCAGCGCTCCGGCCGATGCGCCGGTACCGAATCGCTTGAGCAGCTGCCCGGTCGCCAGCACCTGCGTCACCAGGGTGAGCAGTCCGACCGCCAAATCGATACCGGCGAACAGGCGCGTCTGCGCAGCCGCGCCATGCACCGATGCGGCCACGATATTGGCTTGTTCGAGATACAGGATGGTCCCGCCGAAGGATAGTAAGCTCACCCAGATGGCCACACCGAAGAGGTAAGGCGACCGGACCAGCGCGATGAACCCCGAAAACATGCTGCCGCCGATGCGCCGTGCGTCGCGCTGCTGCCCTAACCTAAGCGCGACGCATCGCTCGAGCCGGTATACGCAGAATACAACCAGCTCGAGAAAGACGATCGCGACCAGCAGCAAGTTGGTCGGACCGAACCGCACCGAGAAGCCAATCGTGATCAAGGGACCCAGCAGGCCGCCCGCCGTGCCGCCGGCACCGATAAAGCCGAACAGCCGCTTACCCTGCTCACTGGTGAAGACGTCAGCCATCAATGACCAGAACACCGCGACGGCAAAGAAATTGAAGACGCTGACCCAGACGAAAAAAGCACGCGCCACGATGACGGTCGACACGTTCAGCGTCAGCAGCAGCCAGAAAACGCCAAGGTTCGCCACGAAAAACTGGTAGACGATGGCGATAAACCAGCGGCGCGGCAGCTGCTTCACCAGCGCGCCATAGATCGGCTGCACCACGAGCAGGGTCACAAAGGTCGCGGTGAACATCCATGGCAGCGCCTTGACGCCGCCGGCGATGCCCATCTGGTCGCGCAGCGGCCGCAGCACGTAGTAACCCGCCAGCAGCATGAAAAAATACGCAAACGCCCACAGCGCGACCACGCGCTCTGCCGGCGTTGCCGGCAAAGCCCAGTGCAGCGAACGTTTGATCAGCGTCACGGTGTCGCTTCGCCCAAGCTCACCGTGAGATCCTGATTTTCCCGCGCAAGCTGGCTGACCAAGTATTCGTGCATCGCCTGCCTCGTGGTGGCGGACGAAGAAAAGCGGCTCTCCAGAAAACTGTAAATCGCGAGCGTCACGAGCGTGTGCTGCCGAGCGGGGCGCATCGCCCGGGCCAACTCGCGTGCCTGGCAAGCAGCTGCAGAAGCCCTCGCATCGACCCCGGGTCCCCCAATCAACTCACCAAGGCTTGGCAACGGCCTGCCGGAGGCCTCTTGCGCAGCTTTGAGTCTATGCATCAAGCCTACGCAACCCAACTTATCCGGATTATCGAGCCAGCGAAAAACCATGGGCGCCATATCGATAAATCCAACATGGCTGCCTGAGTCCAATGTGACCAGGACGCTATTCTTGTACTTTTTCAGGATGGTCTCAGCGTTTTCCCGGTACGGTACGATGGCATCGGCGGTGCCGGCGATATACAAAAAAGGAATGCTGTTGCCCTCGAAGAACTCGGGCATCAGGAACTGACTGGGACCCGCCATCGATATCGCTGCCCGAATTCTGGGATCCTTCCTTTTAGGATCAAACGCTGCCAGTTCCGTGGTCAGTCCCCCCAGCGATAATCCGAGCGCGGCGATTCGATCGCCATCCACCCTGCCATACAGTAAGTTGTCGGGTTGTTTGGTACGCGAAAGCATTTGATCAATGAGGAATGACACATCCCCGGGTTGATTGGCGATATCGGAGAGTACCGCCCCGCCGGGAGACGATCCGGTGGACAGCGGGAAGTCTACGCTCACGGCCAGATACCCGTGGCTGGCCAGGAATTCTAAAATATATTCCCCCTCTTTATATTGCGACATATAGCCGTGGCTATAGATCACGAGAGGATAGGGGGCGCCTTCTCTGTCGGTTGGAAACCAGATACGCCCTTTGAGTTCTCGCGAATCACGACCCTTGAAATCGCGGTTAGGCATCGTCGCCCTGGAGGTATCCACCCAGCTGATGGACTGATGACTGACTTTATGAGGACCTCGCCGATAGAACTCTTGACTCAGCGCGCCCGTAGGCACGTCCTTGGGGGGATTCAACGCAATATAGACGGCGAAGAGCAGCACTGCGAGCAAGGCCAAAGATATTTTGAATAGCGGCCGCATCAATGAGAGCCTAGTGGGCGATGCATATTCCAAGGGTACCGGAACGCCGGTCCCCTGCGAAGAAATAACCGGCAGGCAGGGGAATTTCTTGCTATTTGATCGGCGCTCCGAGATCGAGCAGCAGCTCACGTAAGACGGAACGATGGCAACGGGCTTCGTCGGCGCAGTAGCAGCCGACAGAAAAGTTCGCCTGTTGGGACAAGGCGGCGAGGGTCTTTAGGATACTGCTCTCATTGGCGGCGGCCATTTCCAGCCGAAATTTTTTCACGAAACGATTCCAGTCGCGCTCCGTCTGAGAAGCCAACGCTTGTTTGACCAAGCCAGGGCTGGGCGCGAGCATCGGCAGCCAGACATCGTAAAAATTCTTGGACGCATACTCGGTCTTGAGAACGCCGCGCGGCGGGCGCCTCACCGTACCGAAACGGATTCCTTCGTCGGGGAGGCGCTCGGTGCCGAGACGGACGATGCGAATGGCCACAGTGTAAACCTCAGAAAAGCAATGGCCTGACTGTAGCCGATCGATGGCCATTTGGGGCTCTTCGGCCCTGCGGCCCGCTCGCAGCATGATTCGCAGCGCAACATCTCATTCGCGAATCCACCGGCTGGAGATCCTGCCTCAAACCTTGAGATATGATCCGCTACGCGGCGCACGGTTTATGAATCACACCAATTCAAAACTTCTTTTGTCCATCGCAGCCGTATGGGCAAATACCTATCGAACGCCGCTCGACGGAAACTGTAAAAACAAAGCGGGCTACACGGGACGTGAGCTTTGCAGCTTGGTACTTATCCAATCGCAGCGCAATTCCGTGCCCGCGTCCACGCTAGCTAACAGAAGCGCATGTCGCGGTATATCGCGGAAGTGCTCGGCAGCAGATCTCGCGCCGATCTGATGGGCCGTTCGCAGCGACCGCGCCGTGACTTCCAGCACTTCGCCGAATGCGCCAACGGCGTCTCGGGCCACCTTGGCGGTGGCGTCCGTACACGCGTCAGCCACCACGACGATCCACAATGAGTTGCGCCAACCGGAGTAGCGGTTGGCCGCAAATATACTAAGAATGCTTTTGGCGATGGTATCGGACTGATCCCGTGCTGCGATGACAATGCCAACCGCTCGGATTTTCGAGGGCGCGCGGGGCACTGGGCGATGCGCTTGGGAGTCGGTGGGAGCTAGGAGCTGGGGCACGCTCTTAGAATCGCAGTTCCTGCGTAAAAGTGCTGTAAACAACACGCGGATTGTGAAGCCTTTAACGCTTCTTCATTTACGCTATTTTTATTGGCCTCTCGTTATCATGTGGCGAAGGCGGACTCACCGCCGGAGGCTTCTTCGTGGCGATACAGGATTATGTACGATCCATTGCGGCAACCGAGACGGTTTCAAAAGATCAGGTCTTTCGATTTCTCGAAATGCAATTCGCTCGCGCTGATAAGGACCATGACGGCGAATTGGATTTCGATGAACTGGCGGTTTTTGTGCGCGCCGTCTCGTGTCCAGAATCGGACCAACGGTAGGTTATTTCGCGGGGCGCCTCGAGACCAACGCGTCCATGTCCGCCTGCATCCGTTGCTTGTATTCGTCGGACCACTCCGCGCCGGGCTTCTGGTTAGCCTTGCTCTGCGGCCGCGGGACGGGCGGATTGCTGACGGGCTCCGCGGGTTTGCGCGGACCTGACTTAAGCTTGAGGGTGAATCGTGATGGCGTAGGGTCAGAATTCGATTGACTCATACAGTTTGCAGATGGCTCCCTATTTGAATTGGGTTGAGTGGACTGGGATCGACAGGGTGTTGGATCGGATATTAGCGATCAATTGTGGCGCTTGGATGTCGTCGATCTGATAGGTGTCGATGCGAAATAGTTTCCTGGCGGCCTCTGATTCTACCTGAAGCAATTCGGCGCACAACAATCGTGCCGCGACACTTCGATTGCCGCATCACCGCAATTTCAATGGATAATAGGCAAACGACGGCAGTATTTGAGGGATTCGCGGTTTCCAACTCAAGAGGGGTCGAATATGGCTTCAAAGGGTGATCCAAAGGCCAGTCGATCGACATCGGTAAGGGCAACGCGCCAGCTCTTGGCCATGATCATTCTCGCCGGCGCTGCGCCGGGTTGGGCGCTAAGCGAGTTTCATTTACCTCGCCAAGCCGTTCAAGACGCTCATCAAAATCACGCGGACGGACGGTCCGGAGGTCAGCGCGGGATTTGATGGTACCGTTTCCTGGTCCGTCGATCCGAAGGGAGCGAGTATCGATAGGGTGGCGGATTCAGTGTTCGAATTGCCGCAGGCGGTCAAGGAGCTGCGGTGACCGCAGAGAAAACCGTGGTGGCATCCGCGGAGGCAAAACGGTCATCGAGAGGCAGGGGGACTACCACTCTGTATCGGCACCGTGTCGCGCCCCGCGGCGCCAATCCTTACTGTAGCGAGTTCGGCCCAGACTACAATGATAAAATGCATCCAATGGCATGGCGAATCGGTATGGCTGCCCCGCGAGATTTCAGATCCGGCAAAGCCGAAGGAACTGCCGATGGATTCGAACATCCAAAGAGTGCTTGATGAGTATCACGCGTGGATGAAGCGGGAGCTGGCGATCGTGCGCGCGCTCACGCGACCGACGTCAGGTGGTCGCTGCGCCCTGCGCGCATTTAACTAACTGCCGTCCTCATTTCCTGTTCCACGTCGGCGTAGATTTTCCGCTGCTCGGCGGTGAGCAGCGACCGTGAACTCAGGGGTCATTGGCGTTGGGCTCTGCCCTGAAATCATCCTCGATCCGGCGATCAGAACCCCGCACCAAAAATGCGGGCTTTATATATTTGATATCTCCAAGCCGCTCGCCACGGGTATTCAACCGTTGGCGAGTGACAACTCAACAGTATTCAGGTTGACGGAGGATCGACGACCCCACTAAGATCTGGCTTTCTATTTGACTTATGTTCGACAGCGTACAGAGAGCTTTCCCGGCAGCCAGAAAAAAACTTCAGTTGCATCAATTCGCTTTTCTCGCAGGGAGTGCACCATGGAACAAGTCATCGTCCGATCCCGGCAGTCCGTGAGCCCGAAGCCTCATCGGCATTCGCACCCATCAGCGCTATTCCACGTTCCACTTTCTGCTTCGTGCGCGGCGCGCTCGGCAAAAAATATCGCGGAATGGAATGCGTACTTGCCGACGGCATGCGTCAGGGAAATGGTCAGAATGGGTTGGGACTATACGACCTGATCTGAAAGCCCGCGGGATCCTTGGATTCGGCTGGCTTGACAACGCCACTCTTTTAATCTGTAATGTCTGTCATGACAGAAATAACAGATACAACAGGCTTGCCGGGCAATATTCCGGAGGCAGTGCGTCGCTTTGTCTTGGAGTGGGGGAATCTTGGCGAGCGCTGGGGGGTAAACCGTTCGGTGAGCCAGATCCATGCGTTGCTGTATGCCTCGAAACACCCCCTGGCGGCCGAAGATATCGCGGACACGCTTGGAATCGCGCGCTCCAATGTCTCCAATTCGCTGCGCGAACTGCAAACGTGGAACATCATTCGTTCGGTTCCCATTCTCGGCGATCGGCGTACCTTTTATACGGCCGAAACGGACCTGTGGAATCTCGTGTCTCGAATTGCAGCAGGGCGCAAGGCGCGCGAGCTCGACCCGGCGGCCGCGGCACTGCGCGAATGCGTGGAGATGACGCGGGACGATAAGACCGTGGACCCCGTCGTGCAACTTCGTCTGTTGGAGATGCTCGATTTTGTCGAACGCCTCAGCCGGTGGTACGACCAAATGATTGCTCTTCCCCGCTCGACCATCGTAACGCTCATGAAGTTGGGCGGCGGAATCGCGCGCTTGCTCGACCGCAGCGCGAAACGGAGTCGAGATCTAAGTTGAGGACGAGATGGAGACTGTCCCTTCCAATAAGGCCCGTTGATTAAGAGATTTTCATACCGGCGCGGCGCCAATTCGGCCAATGCGAAAAATCCCAATTCAGCCAGATGCGCACCGCGTGTCCGACCAGGTTTTGCTCCGGAACGAAGCCGACCATGCCGAATCGGCTGTCCTCACTGTCGTTGCGATTGTCGCCCATGAAGAAATACTGACCCGCCGGCACCGTGGCATCGTAGTCCGTGGATGGCAGATTGGCATCCAACATGATCACGTGATCGTGACCGCCAATGCCTTCGAGTTCGAGTTCAGAGCCCGTGAAGCCGCCGCCCACAAAGCTTCCGTCGGGTTTGAGCACCAGCGGCGAGTCATTGATGTAGACCTGGTTGTTGCGCACAGTCACGTGGTCACCCGGCAAGCCGATCAGGCGCTTGATGAAATGCACGGACGGTTTCGCGGGCAGCCGGAATACAATCACGTCGCCGCGCCGTGGTTGGCCTGTGGTCAACACCTTGGTATTGGTCACAGGAAGCCTCAGACCATAGGCGAACTTGGTGACGAATATGAAATCGCCATCGATCAGGCCGGGCATCATGGACTCCGAGGGAATCCGGAACGGCTCGAAGAGGAATGAGCGAATGATCAACACGATCAAGATCACGGGAAAGAAAGACTTCGCGTATTGCACGATCCGTGGCTCGGCGACACGGGTGCCAAGAGCGGCACGGTTGCGATTGGCTTTGTAGACTATCGCATCCACCAGCCAAGTGAGGCCCGCGAGTGCCAGCAGCAGCGCAAGGGCGGCGGAAAAATCCATCAGCAACCGGTGCGCATGAAGCAGGAGTTCTGGGAGTCGGCACGCGTCAGCGTTCCCACACCGAGGGCGATCACACCGGCCAGCATCACGGCATTGATGACTCGAAGTAATGTTTTGGCGATGTGCTTCCACGGCGCTCGCTGCACTGAACGTATTCGAGCCGACAGGATGGCCACAAAAACTTGCCGCCAGCACCATGCGGCCGAGCGGCCGTGGCGGCATTGTTCGATCACGTCTCCCGTCAGGGATTCTCGGTGATAGGGCGAAGCCCATCGATCCAGCAAGTACAACGCAAGCTGTGGCGGTGGCTTGTTCACGTGGACCCACTGTTGAACGCGGCCAAGCCGGATGCGAGCTTTTGCAAAGTGCTCTGCGCATCGCGCGCCTCAGCGACACCCAATGCGGTGGGTTGAAAGTAGGTACGTGCTTTGCCGCCGCGTTCGGGCGAGGGCAATCCCCGCGCTGAACTGACCAGACCCTTTTTTTCGAGCCGCTCCAGCGCCGCATATACACTCGCGAGAGCGACCTCCCGTCCGCTTTTTTCGGCGATTTCTCGGCTGATTTGTACCCCGTACGACTCCCTCGAGGGCCGAATCACCGCCAGCAGTACCATCAATTCCAATTGCCCCAGGTGCTCACGTTTTCGCATATCTTCTACAATAGTGAAGTTATGCGGATTTGGCAAGTGGCCGACGCGACGCTATTTTCTCAAGCTCGGGACACGAGTACGGAACACCTATGAATTATCGATCGACGAATTTCGCCGAAAAGCTTGGAATGTTCACGGAGCAATGGCAGCCCAAAGTCATCGCGGAAATGAACGAATATCAGTTCAAGGTGGTTAAGCTCCAAGGCGACTTCGTTTGGCACCATCACCAGGACACCGATGAAACGTTTATCGTCATTGGCGGGAACTTGCGGATCGATTTTCGCGATGGCGCCGTTCATGTGGCCGCAGGCGAGATGTACGTGGTCCCCAAGGGCGTTGAGCACAAGCCCTATGCCGAGAACGAAGTGCAATTGTTGCTGATCGAGCCGCGCGGCGTACGGAATACGGGAGACGAAGGTGGCGACAGGACGGCCGAAAATGATGTCTGGATCTGACTCCGTGTGGCGGCGATTCAGATGCTGGCACACGAGATTCTGTATGAAATCGGGACAAACGCTCAGGCAGCAGGCTGAATCAAACCGGGATCGTCCGGTACGGTGGAGTTGATGCGTGGGCTGATCGGATAGGCTTGCATGCTACGTTGGCTGTACGGACGTAGCGCCGCCTTCGCCTCGACCGGAGTTCCTCGCAGCCAGGTTTGATAGTCTTTGCGCCGCAGGATGGCCGGCATGCGACCGTCCGTATTGGCGATGGATATCATGAGATCATTCGGTGGCACGCAAACGATCGAGCAGCTTTCGATCACATCGCCATCATCGCTCTCGGATCGATCCCAGATCGCCGCCAGGCCAAAAACGGAGCGCTCCAATAGGCGAATGAAGAAGGGCTGCCGGTATTTCGCATTGGTCAATTGCCATACATAGAATCCGGCGATGGGCAGAATGCAGCGTTGGCTGTTGAGCCAGGGTCCCCGGCATATCGGCGAGTCCAGAATCCCCTCCAGGTCAACTGTGAGGGGTGCTTGGCCGGCACGACCTTCTGCCGCCGCGGGTATCAAGCCCCATCGCATCATCACCGCTTCGGATTGAGCGTCGTGCCAGCGAATGGCCGGTACGTACTGCTGCGCCGCCACGTTGAATCGGGCCGTGAAGCTCCACCATGCCTGCGCCGGCAGGAATTCCCGTTCCGCGGTGGCCTGGTCCGGAAGCACGTAGCGCTCACACATACCCGGACATTACGGGAGCGCTCATGACAAAGGTGTGACGGAGCTTTGGTTTGCAATAGCTGCAGTGCGGCGAAGTCATTGGGGGTCCGTAGGCGTTGCCTCGGGGAATCGCCTGGGCCGCTTGGGCCGCCAAAGGCCACTGCTCGGTTGTGTGTTGAAGCCCTGATCTTGCCGCGCCCGCCCCGATGAGTGCAAGATCTCGATCTTCTTGAGACTCGAGGGACAATTAATGTGCGAACAAGACGATCTGAAGGAATTTGCGCGGCGCTCGAGTGAGCTGACACGAAGGCAATTCGGTGCGATGGCACTGGGTGCGGGACTGGTGGCTACCTTGCCGAAGCTGGCCAATGCCGCCGAGACTCAAGGAGCGGATGTTGAAATAAAGACGCCGGACGGCACTGCAGACGCGTATTTCGTGCATCCCACCAAGGGCAAACACCCCGGCGTGCTCATTTGGCCGGATATTTTCGGATTGCGCCCGGCCTTTAAACAAATGGCGACGCGACTGGCCGAGTCCGGTTATTCGGTTCTCGTCATCAATCCCTTCTATCGCACGAAGAAAGCGCCGACGGCGGCGGAACACGCCGATTTCAACGATCCCGCGACCCGTCAGGCACTCATGACCCTGGCAGGCACGTTAAGTCCCGCCACCGCCGCGACCGATGCCAAGGCATTTGTCGCGTATATCGATGAGCAGCCTGCCGTCGACAAGAAACGTAAAATCGGCACCACCGGATACTGCATGGGCGGCCCCTTTGTGTTTCGCACGGCAGCAAGTTTTCCGAACCGCGTCGGCGCGGGCGCCACGTTTCACGGCGGGGGTCTCGTGACCGACAAGCCGCAGAGCCCACATCTGTTGATCCCGGAGATGAAGGCGCACTTTCTCATCGCGATTGCCGAGAATGACGATAAGAGCCAACCGACGGCCAAGGATGTACTGCGAGATTCTTTCGCCAAGGCCAAATTGCCGGCGGAAATCGAGGTGTATGCCGGTACCCTGCACGGTTGGTGCCCGCCGGATGCGCAGGTGTACAACCAGGCTCAGGCTGAGAAGGCCTGGAGCCGGATGATGGCGCTGTTCAGCAGCGCGCTGGCTTAAAGTTCGTCGGCCGATTGACTCATTCGAAGATACAAGCGCGCTTGGGCCTTGGAGGGCCCAAAGCGCCTAGCGGCCGAACGGCGCTGAAAGACCGAGAAGGCTCAAGTGTCCAAATCCCACAAAGACGTTGCGCTGCTCGTCCCATAGACGATGGGTGAGGCATTTCAGACTCGTCAACAGCGTGAGCGGCTTGATCGTCTTGAAGAAGGGGTCTGCGTCATGGCATCGCTGAAGATGATAGTTCGGAATGCGCGGGCTCAAGTGATGGATGTGGTGGAACCCAATATTGCCGGTAAACCACTGTAGGATTCGGGGCAGCTTGTAGAACGAACTGCCTTGCAGGGCCGCGGCCGTGTAATTCCAATCCGCGGAACGCGCCCAATAGGCGCCCTCGAATTGATGCTGCACGTAGAACAGCCACACACCCAGCGCGCCGGCGAATGCGGACACGGTGAGCTGAATCAACAACAATGCTTTCAGCCCGATGAGCGCGCTCATCACGAGCACGGTTGCCAGCAGCGCAAAATTTGTCAGATGAACCGACCGGCGCTCGCGTCGCGGTGCCGTGGACGACGCAAAACGGTGATCTACAAAAAAGAGATACACCGGTGCGATGACTAAAAGCACGAAGGGGTTGCGTGCGAGGCGATAGGCAAGTCGCCGTGCGCGGCTGCTCTGAAGATATTCCTGCACCGTGAGTGTCCAGACATCGCCCGAGCCGCGTCGATCCAGGTCGCCCGCGGTCCCGTGGTGTAAGGCGTGCTGCCAGCGCCAGTGCCGGTATGGCGTCAGCAACACCAAGCCCGCCAGGGCGCCCGTCGCGTTGTTGGCTCTTTTGGATCTGAAGAACGAACCGTGGCCGCAGTCGTGGAAAATAATGAAAATGCGCACCAAGAAACCGGCTGCCAGAATGGCGATCGGCAGCATCAGCCAATAGGAAACGAGAAGCGCGCGATTCATGGCGAACCACAAAAACACGTAGGGAACCAACGAGTTGAACAGTTGCCAGCGGGCCCGCCACGGCGCTGCCACCTGGAACCTCGCCACATTATCTTTTGAGATGTCTGTCATTGACTAGCTGTACGCGCTGAGGCGTCTTGAGTCTGTGCGATAGCGAACGGTCAATGATCAAATACATGGCGGGTAATGGTCGGTGAGCCTAAGATCAGCCAGGGTAATCCCGCGAATGATCGTTCATCTCATCGACGGCACGTACGAACTGTTTCGCCACTTCTATGGTTTGCGCCGCTTTACGAAAGTAGACCGGCCGTTCGGCGCCGTCGCGGGTGTGCTCAACGGCATACTGGAAATGTTGGAGCAGGGTGCTACCCATGTCGGGGTGGCCACCGACCATGTGATTGAGTCCTTTCGCAATGGGCTCTGGAGCGGCTACAAGACAGGCGAGGGGATTGAGCCTGCCTTGTGGGCGCAGTTTCAGCCGCTCGAAAATGCGCTGGACGCGATGGGTGTTGTCGTCTGGCCGATGATCGAACTCGAGGCCGACGATGCATTGGCCTCGGCGGCTGCGCTCGCCGCTGCCGACGCGCGGGTCGAAAAAGTGTGCATTTGGACGCCGGACAAGGATCTCGCGCAGTGCGTGCGCGGCGATCGTGTCGTCCAAGTGGATCGGAAGAGCAAGGCCATTCGCGACGCCGATGCCGTGCACAAGAAGTTCGGCGTGACACCTGAATTGATCGCGGATTATCTCGCGCTCGTCGGCGACAGTGCGGACGGATATCCCGGCATTGACGGCATCGGACCGAAAGGAGCCGCAAGTATTCTTTCGCGCTATGGCCCGATCGAGAGTTTTCCCGATGAAATTCTGGGCGAGCGGCGCGCGCTTGCGCTGCTGTTCAAGAAGTTGGCGACCCTGAAGGCCGACGCGCCGCTCTTCGCCGATGTCGAAGCGCTCAAATGGCGCGGCCCCACGGAGCGATTCGCCGGCCTGACGGCACAGCTCGGCGAGCGTCTGATCGCGCGCGCGGATAAGGCCTGTCCCGCGCCGGCTCGTGACTGAAGTCGCAGCAGTCGCCAACCTCGGGCGCAAAATGCTTTCACGACTCGCTCAGGGATTGGACGAATGGCGAGACGCCAAGGCGCTTTCAGCGAATTGTTGGATTTCTCCTCCAGGCTACGGTGGCAGGTGGGCATTGGCCTTCGCCATGGTATAAACGCCCTTAGAATTATTTTTCACAAATGGCGGGGGAATTGTCATGGCGGAAAATGTATATAAGGTCATCGAACTCGTCGGAACCAGCACCGAGTCTTGGGAAAAGGCGACAGCCGCAGCCATCACGCGCGCGAGTAAGACGTTAAGAGACCTGAGGGTCGCCGAGGTCGTCAAACTCGACGTGCAACTGAAGAACGGCAAAGTCGAGGCGTACCGATCGCGAATCAGCGTGTCGTTCAAGTACGAGAGCAAGGGCTGACGATTGGGGTTCGAGCTGATTACCTTACCAATCTCCTCCGTTAGTAAAGGAACATTGTCTAGCGAGCGAGGCAGGTAAAGGACCCGGGGAAAGCGCATCAGCTGCGCTAGTCATGGGCACGGGCTCCCAATGACCGTCGACTAGCGTTGGCCGATCGCAAACCTGACGAAGTCCTTCAACGTGTACGGCTTGGCTCCCGAGGGCTTCCAGTTCGGATCCTCGCTGAGATACGAGTACGGGTCGGCGAACATCAGGCCCAGGAAAACGGTCGCAACGATTCGTCCGCCCACGGGACCCAATTGCGGCGTCGTGACGATCTTGCGGCCCTTGACGGGAATTTTCTGCTTCTTTTGGTAGTGCATGGCTTCCGCGAGAATATAGGTCCACAGCGGACAATTGTCCTTGAACGCAGGCCCCGCCACGCTGACGATATCGCGCAGTCGCGGCTTAGGCTCATCCACCCCTTGACCGATCAGGATTTCCTTGTCTTTCAGCACCGGTACCTCGAGTGCCGCAGCCACCGCCTGTCCCGAGGGAAGACCGAACTCCGCACCGCGCAGCAGGTTACGCAATGCCAGCGAGGAGGGCTTGGAGGCTACGACAGGCGGCAGGTGGCGCAAGGGATCCACCAAGGCCGTGTCGATGCGATAGGCGAATTGCAGGCGGCGCATGTTGTCGACGTTCAATTTCCCATCGTCTGCGTCCTGCATCGAACCGTACGGACGCACGTCGATGTCGATGAAACGCCCCCAGTCGATGGCCCAATCCGCATTCATTGGCTTAAAGCCCAGCAGCCCGTCGCCGAATCCCGGCTGCTCCCTCGGCGGCAGCGGAAATATGGGCACCAGCACCACATCGTTGAGTCGGTATCCGGGCCGAACCATGGAATGGCCCAGGCGATATCCGGCGACCGAAAACTCAACCGGCATGAAGGGAAACCTGACGTTGTTATAAAGAGTCACCTTCGCGGGGTCATACATCCCTTTTTTCTTAAAGGCATTCAAAACCTTGGCGTTGACGATGCGGGGTAGAAAGTCATTGATGACGATGTATTGGTAATGCCGGCGCACAAAGGTCTGGATGTGCTCGAAGTCCGGCTTGCCGCGCTTGCTGTGTTCGCGCACCGCGCGGTTGTGAAATTGCAGGAACAATCCTTGCAGCTGCGAGACGATGGAATTCTCATCATTGCGCGGATCGCCGATCAGTGCGCGTCCGGCCGGGTTGCGCTGCAAGTCGTGCGCCTTCACGTGGCTGCCGGTAATGGGATTGCCGAGCGTGAACGACAGTCCATCGGGGTCATACATGTACGGTTGGTCGCCCGGGCCACGGCCGTAGACATTGTCCAGATCGAAGGCCGCGGTGCGAAAGTCCTCCGTGGCGCTCGGGTCCTTTTGCTTTTGAAAGCTTGCCGCGGGATCGAAGGTCAAGTCGTGATCGATGAATTGACCGAGGTACGTGTACAGCGAAGGAATGCCGCTCTCTTCGCCGTCCGGGCCATCCTTCGGCTTGTCGAACTCCGAGACCATGGCGTCGGCCAGCTTTTCAAGGTTTCTCTCTTGTTGAGCCGCGGATTTGCCGAATTTGGCAGCATCCAAATCTGGAAACATGCGACCGAAGCGGTGGTCATCGCCAAGGGGAATTTGATTTTTTCCCGCCGCTTTCAGGCCGCGGATCGTGTCGCTGTGCTTCCCCTCGTTTTGCTTTGACATGTGGATCTCCTTGGGTGTCGGAGTGTCGCGCTGCGCCGTTGCACGGTCAACTGCAAGCGATTGCGATCACACGTCGAAGATACGATAAGCATCCTTGAACGCCGTAAAGGGATCACCCAGGGGTACAAACTCGTGCGCGACGAACCCTGGGAAGCCGGCGTCGGCGATGGCCTGGGCCACGGGGCGATAGTTCAGCTCCTGACTCGAGTCGATTTCGTGCCGTCCCGGAATGCCGCCGGTGTGGAAATGCGCGATCCACGGCATGTTGTTGCGGATGGTGCGGATGACATCGCCTTCCATGATTTGCATGTGGTAGATGTCGTACAAAAGCTTCACGCGCAGCGAGCGCACCGCCTGCACCACATCGACGCCGAATGCGGTGTGGTCCCCTTCGTAGCCAAAATGATCGATGCGGCTGTTGAGCAGTTCCACGCAAATCGTGACGCCGTGCTTTTCCGCCAGGGGCGCAATCTTGGACAGGCCGGTCACGCAGCTGGCCATGTCGTCTGATGGGCTCGCGCCATGGCGGTTGCCGAACATGGCGATCAGATTCGGCACTCCCGCCTGTGCGGCTTGCGGGATGGCGGCTTCGAGTTCCGCCAGCAGCATGGGATGGTTGGCCGGATCGTTGAATCCGTTCTGAATGAAGGCCTGGCGATGCGAGGCATAGCCCATGGAGCAGGTCATGCCGGCGTCGCGCGCGATCTGCCATTCATCCGGATACAAAAGATCGATGCCGTCGAACCCGATCGCCTTGGCGCGCCGGCACAGATCGGGCAGGGCGATATCCTTCGCCGTCCAGCGCGCGATGGACTGCTTCAGCCGGCCATGATGCTTGAGTGTCGCCGGTAGCCGCAGATTCTCAAGATAGGAAAAACTCGTGGTGATGCTCGCCAGCGGTTCGGTCGCATCGTCCTGTTCGACGATGAAATGCTCGACGCCTGCGCTCCTGGCGCGCGCCAGCAGCGGCGGCCAGTCGATGATGCCGCTGCCCACCTCGGTCATGCGATGCTCCGGCGCGCCCTTGGTATCTTTGACGTGAACCAGCTTGCAGCGCCCGGGCCAGCGGTTGAAGTAGCGCAGCGGATCCTGGCCGCTGCGCACGATCCAGTACAGATCGAGCTCAAATCCCACGAGCTTCGGATCGGTCGCTTCGAGCAGCACATCGAAGGGCAGCCGGCGGTCGATCGGCGCAAAGTCGATGTCGTGATTGTGATAGGCGAATCGCAAATCCGCCTTCGCGGCACTTTCCGCGCCGCGCGTGAATTTATCGGCGACGCGGCGGTAGTCATCCAGCGAAGCGCGCAACGCCCCGGGGATGGAAGGGACGATGACGTAGCGGCACCCCAAACGGCGCGCATCGTCGAGTAGCGCATCCCAGCCCGCATCGAGACTCTCGAAGGGCACATGCATGGAAGGCGCGGTGAGCCCCAATCGATCAAGAACGCCGCGAACTTCGGCGGCAGGGTGTCCAAACAATCCCGCGAATTCCACCTGTTTGTAGCCGATGGCGGCCACTTTTTGCAGCGTGCCCTCGAAGTCGCTCTGCATGGACTTGCGCACGCTGTAGAGCTGCACGCCGACGGGACCGAAGGCCGGTCCGGACTTGGGAGCGGGGCGCACCGATCGCGGCAGCGCGAGCGTGCCCAGCGCGACGGTGCTCAACGCGAATCCCGAGGTCACCAGGAAATCGCGGCGCTTGGTCGTCACAGTTCGTTGCGCTTCATTTGGCTCACCGCGTGATCACAGGCGCGCGCGGTGAGTGCCATGTAAGTGATGCTGGGATTTTGGCAGGCGCTGCTGGCCATGCAGGCGCCATCGGTGATGAATAGATTTTGAGCATCCCAGGCTTGATTCCAGGCATTGAGGACACCCTGGGTGGGCGTGTTGCTCATGCGCGCGCCGCCCATTTCGTGAATGCAATGCCCGGGCGGGTGGTCAACCGGCTGCAGCCTGATATCGGTACAGCCGGCCGCATCGAGCATCTCGGCCATGCTGGTCATCATGTCGCGCTGCATGGCGCGCTCGTTCTCACGCCAGCGAACATCCATGCGCGCGGCAGGCACGCCCCACTTGTCCTTCACATTGGGATCAATGGTCACGCGGTTGTCGACGTGCGGCAGTGTCTCTCCCCAGCCGGCGGCGCTGAGGGACCAGGAACCCAAGTCCAGCAGTGATTTCTTGAAGTCCGCGCCGTAGCCCGGCATGGTGGTCCCGCGATGCCAGTCCCGGCGGCTCGAGCCGCCCTGCATGCCATAGCCGCGCAGAAAGTCGGCGTGCTGGGTCGAGACATTGCGAAACCGCGCAATGTAAATGCCGTTCGGGCGGCGCCCAAACGTGGCGCGATCCGTAAAGCCGCTCATGGTGCCCGACGCGCCGGAGCCATAGTGGTGATCCATGACGTAGCGGCCGAGCGTGCCGCTGGAATTTCCGAGGCCTTGAGGAAAGTGTGCACTCTTGGAATTGAGCAGCAGGCGGACCGACTCGATGGCGGAAGCGCACAGGAACACCACGCGGGCCTTGTACTCGGTATCGCGCAGCGTGTTGGCGTCGACGACCCTGACGCCGCGAATGCGCCCGCGCATTGCATCATAGGTGAGCTCGGCGGCGACGCTGTGTGGACGCAGCGTCAAGTTGCCGGTGGCGTTGGCGGCGGGGAGCGTTGAGCCTATGCTGCTGAAATAAGAATGCGTGATGCAGCCGCGCTCGCAGGGGCCGCAGTAGTGGCAGGCTGCGCGGCCATTGTGATCCTCGGTGAGAATGGCTGCGCGGCCGATCGTCATGAGGCGCGTGCCGTTGAAGCCCTTCAGGATCCGCTCGCGCGCGGTGCGCTCGACCGCCGTCATCTGCATGGGCGCCAGGAACTCGCCGTCGGGCAGCTGCGACAGGCCCTCTGGAGCGCCCGAGACGCCGATGAACTTCTCCACATGCGAATACCAGGGCGCAATGTCCTTGTAGCGGATCGGCCAGTCATTGCCGTGACCGTCCTTGGCATTCGCCTCGAAATCCAAGTCGCTCCAGCGATAGACCTGTCGGCCCCAGGTAATGGACCGGCCGCCGACCTGGCGCCCGCGAAACCAACTGAACGGCGCGCCATCAGCATGGGTGTAAGGATTCTCGACATCGCTGACGAAGAATTTGTGTCCGATCTCATCGCAGGCGTAACAGTCGGTCTGGATCGGGCGCTCCTTTTTGAGCAGCCCGCGATCGCCCCAATTGCGGAACGGCACCTCGTAGGGTTGCACGTGCTCCACATAGTCCTTGGCAGGATCGATGGGGCCGCCGGCCTCGAGCACCAGCGTCTTGAGGCCTGCCTCGGTCAATTCCTTGGCGGCCCACCCGCCCGTGATACCGGAGCCGACCACAATGGCGTCGAAGTCGTACTGCTCCTTCATGTCGGGCTCGCGGGGATTCGCACATCGGCATCGAATCGGCCGGGTACGATCACCACCTTCAGGAGGTCCTGCTGCACGGGCTTGCTGGTGAAGTAGCCGTAAATGATGAGTTCCTTGAGCTGCACATAGCCGCGCTGGGCGGGGGTGAGGTCCTTGGAGCCACAGGCGGCATCGAGGCTGCTCATCACCTTCATCAGGTCGTGGTGCTTGAGCCCGATGAGGATTGCACCGCACGTTGATAGTGCCAATCGGTCGATGGCGCCCAAGTCGGCGAGGAAGCGGGCGCGGCGCGTGTCGGAAAAATATTCCGCTAAAACTAAACCGATCCACGGCGGCACGCCCACATCGATTGCACCCGGCGTGTCGCTGCGCGGCAGGATGGTGTCGGCGATGAGTGTGATCATCTGCTCTTGCGTGGGACCAAGAACTCGCGGCGTACGCTGGGCGCCGGCGGCGACGGCGCCCCAGGCGGCCTCGGCGAAGCCGGGCATCAGATTCAAGGCGAGCCCCCCTTGCAGCAGGGTCTGAAGGGCGGCGCGACGATCTATCTTTGTTGTACTAGGCATTCGCAATCGCTCGCATGTGCGCGACCAGGCACTCCCGGGCTCGAATCTGGCACGGAATGGGGTGCGTTGTCGACCATTGCCGCTCGTGCGGGCGCCTGCTTCCGGTCCTCTTTACTTATTCAAAATTTTCTGTACAACCTCACCAAGACCGTCACGTTTTCCCTTCATCATCGACGCAATCGTCTGGTTACTGTTGATGAGGCCGGCGATTCGTCTGCCGTTCATCCCGGAAGTATAAAGGGGGTGTTGCATGGGAATGGATCATCGATGGGGACAAAGGCGAGCGACCGATTTCGTGGTACATGTCGTCGCGACATCCGGCAGGACTGTGGCCGCGCGAGTGCTCAACGTCAGCTTGACCGGGGCTTACTTGGAAACCAGCGTGCCGCTCCGTCTGAATTCTCTGATTCACTTGATGCCCTACTTGCCGGACAACTTCACCGCAGGAAGTAATCGCGTCGCGGCAAATGTAGTACGTCATGATGCGCTCGGTGTCGGCCTCCAATGGTGCGAGCGGCTGACCAAGGGCGTACAGCTTGACTTGCTGTTGGCCATGCTGGCGGATAACGAAATCGACGCCGCTCGTCGCGTGCGTCAAGGCGGAATCGGTCTGGAGCACGACCGCCACGGATCCGCAGCAGCCTGACCGGCCTTCCGGCAAGTCTTACAGGACGACGCAGAATACGTTGCCGAGCCGGCGTTGTCCGTCATTCTTGCCCAGCGAGCAGTTGCGCGGCCGCACGCAACCCGCTGCCCAAGGCGCCGTGCACCGTTCCCCAATGTCCCGTCGTATCGGTGTGTTCACCCGCGAAAAACAGGGTATCGGCCACCGGCAGCGTCATGTTGGCCGATGCGTTGAGTGCGCCGGCCGGCGCGTAGCTATAGGCGCCGCGCGAATAGGGATCTGCTTGCCAGTCGTGCGTGTGCCAGCTGATCAGTTTCGCGTGCAGGTCCTGCGCCGCGATTCCGTACGTGCGCGAGAGCGCTCCCAAGGATTCTTCCAGCAGCGCACGCCCGTCCGCACGGGCCCCGATCCTGATTGTGAGCGCCGCGGCCTTCGAGCCGCCCGCCCATCCGGTGATCAGCGCAGCGGTCTTGGGCATTGGGGTCCACCACGCCGACGGGACCTCGTCACGTGTGAGCAGAAAACTTAAGTCCTGCTGCCAGAACTTCGCGTCAAACAGCAGGCTGATTCGGACAACCGGACCCATCGCCATTCGCGCCGCGTTCGACCATATCTCCTGAGGCGCAGGCTCGAACTCGACCGTGCCGGCCTGCAACACCCCGAGCGGCAGGGTCACGATGGCGCGCTCTGCGTGCAATTCGAAACTCTCGCCGCCGCTACCGACACCGCTGACCGCGACTGCGTTTTGCGACCAGCGCACCCGGCGTACCGGATGCGCCAACAAGAGCGTGCCGCCCGCTGCACGAAATCGATCCGACAGGAACGTCGGCAGGGCATGGTATCCAGCCTCGACATGAAACAGCCGATCGGAATCCACTTGCTCCTCGGCGCGCTGTTGCGCTACCAGTGCCGCAACGCCGATGATGCGGCTGTCGGCCGCGTTGAAGCCTTCGACGTAGGCCGTGGCGCGCCTGCGCCGCGACTCATCGATTCCCGCCCGATCCAAGTACTCCTCAAAGGTCAGGTCCGTGCCGCGAGGCTGCCTCGCCAGCCATGCCATCATTTCATCGATGACACTGACGCCATCTCCATAGTCTTCACCGCTTGATTGGAAGCCCCCGCGAGCGAATGACAGTTGAGCGCCGTCCAATTCATACGTGTTGAGATTCGCTTCCTTGATCAGATCCCAGCTGACCGGCGGCAGTCCATGAATGAATTCCGCGCCGAGTTCAATCGAAACCGGCTCGCCGCAATTCCGGATGATCTGGTCGGTGAAAATGCGCCCGCCGATCCGGTCGCGCGCTTCGATGAGGGCGACGCGCTGACCGGCAGCGGCCAGAGCGCGCGCGGCGGCCAATCCAGCAATACCCGCCCCCAGCACCAAAATGTCGTAGCGACCCATCGGCGACATGGTAGCAACAAAAATATTCAGGACTTGTCTGACAGAATTCGTGCGATCAGTCGTGCTAGGCTTTTTGGCGGTGGCCGCGCACGACGCGGCATTTGCTTTCAATACGCCGCGCGTCCGCGCGGCCTTGATCAATAAAGGAACAACATGGCTGCTAAGGTCTGGTTCATTACTGGCACGTCCAAGGGTTTCGGCCGCGTTTGGGCGGAGGCGGCGCTGGACCGCGGCGATCTCGTTGCGGCCACCGCTCGGAATATCGATGCGCTTTCACCGCTGACTGAACGCTACCCCAAGCAAGTGACGGCCATCACGCTGGACGTCACGAACAAGGATGATGTCGATGCCGCAATCGCGGAGGCACATGCGCGCTTCGGCCGCCTCGATGTGGTGATCAACAATGCCGGCTACGGACTTTTCGGCACGATCGAGGAGGTCAGCGAAGCGCAAGCCCGAGCGCAAATAGAGACGAATCTGTTCGGCGCGCTTTGGGTCACCCAGGCCGCGCTGCCCATCATGCGTGCCCAAGGCTCGGGACACATCATTCAGGTGTCATCGATCGGCGGCGTCAATGCCTTTCCCACGGTCGGCCTGTATCACGCCTCGAAATGGGGTCTTGAGGGCTTTAGCCAAGCGCTTGCAGCGGAAGTCGCCGGATTCGGCATCAAGGTGACCATCGTTGAACCGGGCGGCTACGCCACCGATTGGGGCGGCACGTCGGCCATCCGCGCGGCGACCATTCCGGTCTACGACGGCGCTCGCGCCAAGATCGCCGCGTTTCGTTCCAACAGCGTGCCCGGCGATCCGGACGCGACCGGGCCGGCGATCTTGAAGGTGGTCGATGCGAAGGATCCGCCGCTGCGAATTTTCTTTGGCTCAGGCGGTTTGCCCATGACGCGCGCCGAATATGCCCGGCGAGTCGAGACCTGGGAGAAGTGGAGCGCGGTTTCGATCGAGGCTCAGGGCGACCTGGCGGCGAAACGGGCACGTCAAACCGGAACCTAGTGACCGAAACCAAATGAGCGAGCGAGCGCGCGTACGCGCGCTCGGGCTCGATCGCGAATCGCGGCTAAACCATGCTCTTCAGGACGTCGTCGCGGCGAATCAGCGCATGGAACAGCGCGGCCCCAAGATGCCCAAGGAATGTGGCAAACAAGAGCAGCGCCAGAACCGTATGCGTGGTGCGCAGCAGGGCGAAGACCGGCGCGTTGTGCGGAAGTAGCGGCGGCAGATGGATCGCGCCGAACACCACAATCGGATAGCCGCCGGCCGACAACATCGACCAGCCGACCAGCGGCAGCGCAAACATGAGCGCATACAGGATCACGTGTGAACCTGTTGCCAGAAATTGCTGCCACCCCGGTAAATCCAAAGGCAGCGGCGGCGGCGGGTTGAGAAGCCGGTTGACGAGGCGCACCGCCACCAGCACCAGGATGAGGCTACCGACTGACTTATGCAGCGACAGCAGCTGGTGATACTTCGGGGAGAGGGTGCTCACCATGCCGATGCCGACGAACGCCATCGTGAGTATCAGCGCTGCCATCGTCCAGTGCAGGAGGCGGGCAAGCAGGTTGAATCGCTGCACGGTCTGGATCATGGCCCGGTCCCCGCGCTTTGATTGGCAACGGCGCTCGGCGGCTTGGTCTCGCCCGCTCGTCTCCTAAAAGAAGTGGAATAAGCCGCCGATCGGGCATAGGGAATCGGATCGTCCGAGGGGTCGATCCCCGACGGCAACACCAGTGGGTCATAGTTCACGTCCTGACAGTTGCCCCTGGTTTCGCTTTCGACGCGGGCTATGGTCAGCTCGCCGAGCGCGACTTTTTGTCGGTCTTCGGGCCAAACTTCGGTTGCCTTGTTGGGGTCGCCCGGCGTCGCGAGGATCGCAATCAACTGCCACTTGATGGGTCCGCGCGCAACCCGCGCCAGCAAGTCATCGAACTCATAGTTAGCCGATCTGGCCGCCCGATCTTCCGGCGATAAGGTCGAGAACGGATCCTCTGCTTGCATCGTCCAACGCACCAACCGGCGCTTGCCATCGCCGGAAACGAAAATGAAGCCGTTGACGCTGTTGTAACTGTCATTCGCAAAGCCGCTCGAAAACGGCCTGGCTTTCAGACGGGCGAGAAACGCAACGGTCTCCGGATGCCGGTCCAGATAGGCCTGCATCCTGGCCGGATCCGGCTTCCCGGTGCCAGGATCCGGAGTCGACGCGACGACGTTCTCGTAAAATGCCTGTGGCGTGGACACGTGCAGGCCCGGAGTGTCATTCATCCCCGTGCGCCACTCATCCGCGTGCGGCGGTTGAAGGCGAAGCGCCATGCTTCGGACCGGTGCCGTCGTAGTATCATTGGTAAAGGGATCCGGGGTGGCTTCGGCGAAGCGGCCAGTCACCGGAACGACATCGCCTGAGAAGACGGCGGCTCGTGACAGAGTTTTCGCCTCTGCGCTGGCGAGGAAAGTTCCGGCCACGCAGATGCCCTTCGCATGCGCGCGACGAAACCCTTCGTGCGCACCGCCGCCACTCACCTCGATCGCGTCGACCAAACGATTGGCACTGATTCGATGCGGCGAGAAGAAGCCGCCGGTATACGCGAAGGCGCAGATCGCGGCCGCCAGGACGGCGCCGATGAAAATGACCCGTCCGGGATTTTGCTTCAGCAAGTCGATGGTGGGTTGCGTGGACACTGTTTCTCCTCACGAATCGACTGCCCATCAGCGAACGGGGACCGCCTGTTGCGTCACAGTACGGTCGACTCGCGGCAACGGCCTGTGATTGCCCGCAGTGATTTGTCGAATCCTGATATTCCTTTTTTGTGTCGCAGTCAATGATTATGGGAGTCGTGTGGCGGCGTCCAAAACCACGCCGCGGGGTACCGGAACCATCATCTATATTGAAGGTCCCTCTTCTAGGGCCCGTAGGAGGCGAACTGTCCATGAAGGAGTCGAACCGCCGGCGAGCTGCGCGATGTGCCGCGGCAGCTACCGTATTGGCGGTACACCTGGTCTTGATCGCGGTGCTCATCATGATGTCGCGGACCGCGGGGATCACCACGGCGACAGCGAACGCCGTTCAAGTGCTGTTTGTGGCGCCTGTATTTCCGCCCAAGGAGCACGTCATGGCGAACCTGCCGCGACGCGGCCGCAACTTGGCCGTCACAGTTGAGCCACCGCTCTTGGAGTCGCTGTCCTTTCCCGCTTCGCGGGCGTCGGGGTCATCGGCAAACGGCGAGGGTTCCGGTGTGGATTGGGCGGCGGAGGCGCGGCGCGCCCTGCAAGCCTTCGAAATTCGTAACCACCAGCCTTCAGCGAGTCGATCAGTCTCGGGAAGACCGGAGGATGATCATTGGCGGCCGCATGCGCAGCACCACGCCGGGGAGAGATTCAAGACCGAGAACGGCGATTGGATGGTGTGGATCGATGCGAACTGCTACGAGATTGCGCGTGCGGGATCGGGCGCATACGCGCATGTCGCGCCGCTCACGGAACCGATCTGCCAAGACCAGCCCGGCGCGGCGATCGCGTCTCATCAGTGAGCGGTGTCCGTTCAGGCAGCGCGTGCTCGATCCCAGCGGTGGCCAAACCGAAGGCTTAACGCGGGCGGCGGCTTCAGTTCTAACGGTGGCTCAAGGGTTTGCGAAGAACGACCTCGTCGCGGCGAAGCAGAAGGGCGCCACCAGTGTCGCGTGATAGGCCTCAGCGACCGCAAACGCGCCGCCGTCCGTGGCTCCTTGTGCGACGGCGGCGGCGGCGACCAGCGCCTTGGCGATCTCAAATTCTTGTTTGAGGCTGCCATAAGGGTCGTTGGTCGATGCCGCAGACTCTAAATCGAGCACCCTGATCGGTGCTGCTGATGACTGCGATGCCCAATAATTCTGCATCAGCCGGCTGTTGAACCAAAAGACCAGCGGGTCGACGGCGCCGCCGCACAGCAGCACCGGTACCGTCGGAACCCAGTTGCGCAAATCGTTCAGTTGCAGTGCTTGCCGCCACGGCAGCGCCGGGCTCGCCGCGGCAATCCCCGTGGTCACCGCGGGGAAGCCACCATCTGGGTGCGCCTGCGCGTCTTGCAAATAGCTCAAGCGATAGCTGTTCTGCAGCAAATTGCCGGCGCCGAAGCCGAGCGCGAACACGGCCGCCAAATTCGCCGGTGTCGAGGGTGGGGTGATGCTCGCGAAGGCGGGATCGGGCGGCGTTGAACTGAATAGCGCAAACTCAGGAAGCTTCCCTTGAGCATACAGCTGACTCCTTGGCGTCGTACTCGGCAGGAGGGAGTCAATCCCAGTCGCGTACTGGGGCTCGAACACATCCACCGCATTGGCGTAGATATTGCCGTAGGCCCTCTGATACGCGGTGAGCAACAGCGTCGAAGACACGGGACCACTGCCGTTGACCTCACCGTAGAAGACGGCGTCGACGAACGCGGCGAGCGCGTATGGTCCTGACATGGGTGCGGATGCGGTGACGGTCATGCCGGCAGCCTGCATGGCACGGTGAGTGGCCATCGCCACGTAGCCACCCTGCGAATAACCCGTGATGAACAATTGTCCGTTGTCCTTGGTCAATGTCGCCGAGGCAAACGGCAGGGCGACGCGCGCCGCCGTCAGCGCGTCGATCATATCCTTCGATTGCTGATCGGCAATCAAGTAAGGATGATAGGGAAGCGTCGAGGTGTCGTAGCCCGCGTAGTTAGGGGCCACGACGATATAACCTTGTGATGCGAAGAGCGCCGCCAAGGACAGCGTCTCCGCATTGCTCATGTCAGTCATATTGAACGCGCGGTCCGTGGTCGTACCATGCGCGTACAAAACGATCGGGCGCTTTCCCGTGCAGTTCGCGCCTAATCCGGTGGGCACCATCAGTGCGGCGGATGCCGTGGTGGCTTCATTGGCGCCGCCCACCGTGCTGTACTCGATGTGATAGGTGAGAATGTCGCACACGGGTGGGCCGCTGAGCGACAGCAGCTGCTGATTGGCCGCGGTGTTGAGCACGAGCAGCAAATCCGAAGCCGTCACCGTGGACAGAAGGTCGGGCGGACTCTGCAACAATGTGCCGCGCGGTGGACTTGCGCCGGGCGCGGATGCTGACATTCCGCCGCCTCCGCCGCAGGCGAGAAGAAGCGCTGCGAGCAATATCAGCGTCGAGCGTTGAACGACCCGCATTCCCTTTCACCTGCAGATGTACAAACCCCAAGGTACTGCCACGCGCGCCACCGGTCTGTCAGACGGCAGCGCCAGCATCTGCGGGAAAGCGGGTTAGTCCCCGTGAGTCCCACAATATGATGCAGCGCGCCATGTGCGGCGCGGCCCGATTTTCAGGCTGTTGCGCTCGATTTTGGCGCTTCGGACGCCATAACGGCCGCCAAGCCGGGCAGCACGGCGCGATGAACCATGCAACTTTTGTCGTCCGGCGGGGTTTTGTAGGCACGCGCGGGCCGTGGTATGAGGCTTGTGCCCGGTGCAACCCGAGAGTGGCGCCGCAATTTTTCTATCTGCAATCGGGAGAGCCTTGGCAATGATTCCTCTATACAAAAGAACCACCGTCCATCGATCGGCAATCATCTGGGCGCTTCTCGCCACCGGGCTGTTTGCCGCCACTGTTCAAGCGGATGACTACGCCAAATCCTTCACGGTCTCCAATCGCGCCAGCGTGCGGGTCGACACGAACGACGGCAGCGTCAGTATTAGCACCGGCGACACCAAGCAGGTTGAATTCCGTGTTGAATATCAGGGCTATGTGCTGAACAAGTCCCTGGATATCGAATCCAGCCAGCAGGGTGATGAGGTCGAGCTCACGGCCCGCATTCCTAACAAGTGGCATTTTTCCTTGGGGACGATCAGAAGATTGCATATCGAGGTTCGCATGCCGAAGGACGCGGACCTGCAAGTCAGAACCGGTGACGGCTCCATCAAGGCCGTCGGCCTGTCAGGCACCATTGATCTGCACAGCGGCGACGGCAGTCTCACCGTGAATTCCCTGAAGGGCGCGGTTCGCCTGCACACCGGCGATGGCTCCATTGAAGGACGCGACCTCGACGGCAAATGCGATGCCGTCTCCGGCGACGGCCGCATTCGTCTCACGGGACGCTTTGATGTCTTAAGCGTCAGGAGCGGCGACGGCAGCGTCGGGGTGGAGGCGCTACACGGCTCGAAGCTCGATTCAGGCTGGAACATCAGCTCGGGCGACGGCGGCATTGACGTGGCACTGCCGGTTGATCTGCCCGTGAATATCGACGCCAGCACGAGCGATGGACACATCAGCTCGGACATCCCGATCACGATGGAAGGAATGATCAGCAAATCGCGGGTCCGCGGCAAAATGAACGGCGGTGGCTCGACACTCACCATTCACACGGGGGATGGCTCCATTCATTTGAAGCAAGCCTGATCGGCCGCACCGTGATCAGGCGTTCGCGGCGGCGTGGGCTCTTGCCGGCAGGCGGAATAGAACGGGGACCGTGATCAGATAAAGGGCCGCTCCGGCAATCCAGACGAGGCCTGGAAAGCTCGCACGATAGGCGAAGTACAGCGAGCTGATGGCCAGCGGCCCGACGATGGAAGCAAGACTCGTGATGCTGGCCAGTACGCCTTGCAAGCGTCCCTGTTTTTGCGGGTCGACTTTGCCGCTCAGTAAGGATTGCAAGGCAGGCAGGCCCACTGCGCCCAAGCCGAAGAGCGGCATCAACGCGAACGCCATCCACCCTTTGGTGGCGAACGCGATCAGCACCGACGCCGCACTATCGGTAATGACGCCGACTGCCAGCGCGAAGCGCTCGCCACGCCGTTCGCTCAATGGGCCGGCGATATAGGCTTGTGCGACCGCGTGCAGCAGACCGAAGAAGGCGATGGACACGCCGATCCAAAACGGTGTCCAACCGAATCGATCCGATCCGTAAATGATCCAGATCGTGCCGCCTACCTGCCCGACCAGCGTGAATACCAAGAACATGATCAGCAGGGGCAACAGGGCGGGAACCGACCATGCCCACTGGAATGTCCTCAAGGGATTTACAAAGGACGCTTCGCCCTCGGCTGCCGAATGCCGTGGCGGCTCTCGAAGAACCAACAGGGTCACCAAGAAAGTGATGCCGTTCAAGCCTGCCGCAGCCATGAAAGGCGCGCGAATCCACAGAGTGCCGAGCAATCCACCGATAAGAGGGCCGGCAATAAAACCCAAGCCTTGGACCGCATTGAGTTGGCCGAATCGCCGCGCACGATCGCCTTCGGACGTCACGTCGGCTATGTACGCCGACGCGACCGCCTGGCTGGCGCCGGTTATTCCAGCGATCGCCCGACCCACGAATAGCAGTCCCAACGAGGGGGCTATTGCCATGAAAAGGTAGTCGACGGCGGCGCCGGCGAGTGAACACAAGAGAACCGGCCGCCTGCCGACTCGATCGCTCCAGATACCCAAGATCGGCGAAAAGATGAATTGCATGAGGGCGTACAAACTCAAGAACGCGCCGAATCGCCAGCCGAGATCGCTCGTGTGCGCAACCTCGCTCAGCAAGCGCGGAATGATGGGTAAGGTCAGTCCGATCCCCGCGAAATCGAGAGCGACAATGGCCAGGACTACGCCAATTCCTCCCGGCCGCTGTTTCTCGACGATATTCATTCTCGAGAGATATTAGCGTTCGGGATCCGATACTAGGAGGTAATTTGCCCAGAGCGGGTAAATCTGAGATTGTCAGGCCTGCGTTGTACACAAGTGGAATTTGAATCAATGAAGAAACTGCTCAGTTTGGTATTGATCATCTGGGGCAGCGCGGCGAGAGCCCAAAATGCTCCCGCGACCGCAACGGCCACCCAGGACCAGGGACAGGCCCGGCAATTCGGCATTTTGGTCGGCGGGACGGCTTCCGGGTACGATCTTTGCGCCAAGAAGGGTTTTCTCGCCAAGAGTGATCCAAGTGCCGAGGAGACCGCGAAGTCGATTCTCGAGAAGATGCGCACCTCCAACACAGGTCCCGACCATTCGGCGTACATTCAGGAGGGGTGGGACTTGATGAAGAAGGAAATCTCTGAGAACGAATCGTTCTACACGCAGGACAAGTGCGTTGGAGTGGGCAAGGAGTGGGCAAAGATCTTGGCCACGGTGCGCAAGAAGTAAGGCGCGCAACGCGTAAGCGTAAGTTACTTCAGCGAGATGTCGCCGCTGAACTCCACGTTCACCTTGAGACCCGCCACTTCCAGCCGCATTTTTGCCGGGAATGATTCTGTGCCGGCGATGGCGCCTTGCGCGGTGGCTTTGGCCACCGCGTGCTCGATCTCCCGCTGCGAACTGATCCCGACCATTTTTAGGAACTTGCGGATGCTTAAGTTGAGCGCTTCTTCGTTCATTGGAGATCTCTCATTTTTCCGGGACGGGGGAAATCGCCGCTATGGTACTGCTTCCCGCCTCCCGCCGACAGTCAAGCATCGATGGCTCAGCGGCGGCTTTGCTTTTTCACGATCATCTCTTCTGAATGCACTCTATTGGTCGCTGCCGAAGCCGGTCAGCGCATGCGTTGACCAGTAAGCGGCGGCCTCAGCGATGCACTGCGTCCAGCCCGTGGCGATTCCATGCTGTGCGTCTTTAAGAACCTAAAGCGCTACCAAGGCGCGGACTTGTAATCCTTCAGAAACTGGCCCCACACGTGCTTAGCAGTCAGCCTGCCTGCGAATATCGGATCGACGATGCGCGCGGCGCCGTCAATGATGTCCAGAGGCGGCGAGAAGCCTAGGTTCGCCTTGCGGGCCGCATGCGCTGCGGGGTCCTCGTCGGTCACCCACCCGGTGTCGACGGCATTCATGTGGATGCCGTCCTTCACGAAATCCGCGGCACTGGTGCGCGTCATCATGTTGAGCGCCGCCTTCGCCATATTGGTGTGCGGGTGCTTGTCGGTCTTGGTGGTGCGATAGAACTGGCCTTCCACGGCGCTGACGTTGACGACATGCTTGTGACGCTCCGCGGTGCGCAGCATGAGCGGCTTCAGGCGAGCGTTGAGAACGAACGGGGCGATGGCGTTCACGAGCTGCACCTCGAGAAGCTCGGGCGTCTCAACCTCATGCATGCGCAGGCGCCAGCTGTTGACCTCGCGCAGATCCACCTGTTGCAGATCCTCATCGTAGCGGTCGGCCGGGAACAGCGCCTCGCCGTTTCGATAGTCCTCATCAAGATAGCGCCGCTGCGACAGCGCCGCGCTGTGCAACAGCCCCTCGCCCTGCTGCCGCGCCGTCGCGACCACCGTGCCATTGCCGTGAGGCCTTGATCCGTCGATGCCCCGCCGCAACTGGTCGTTATTCGCGAGCGGAGCCTGCCAGGATTCGGGAAGCGTGCCGATGGATTCGGTTTCCCGGGCTAGCAGGTGCTGGAAGAAACCCGCCGGTCGGCGCACCGTCTGGCAGGCGTTATTCAGAATATGGTCGAGACGCGGCAGCCGCTCGAGCAAAAATTGCGTGAAGAGTTCGACGCTCGGTGTATGCCGCAAATCCAGGCCGTAGATCTGCAGCCGCTCGCGAAAGTCGGCGTAGTCCGCTTCCTTAGCATACCGATCGACTGCATCGACGGGAAAGCGGGTGGTAACGACGACGTGCGCGCCGGCCCGCAGGAGTTTGAGGGAGGCCTGAAAGCCGATCTTGACGCGAGCGCCGGTGACGAGCGCGTAGTGGCCGCTCAGATCGGCGGTCTGCCCGCGCTTGGCATAGTTCAAGTCGCCGCACGCCTCGCACATCGAGTCGTAGTAGCGATGCATCTTGGCAAAGGCATTTTTGCAGACATAGCAATTGCGCTCCTGGTGAAACTCCGGGCGATCGTGCAACGCCTCGGGTTTCGGCCGCTCGAGCCAGAGCGGGGCATATATCTTGGAGCGGCGCTGGATGCGCAGGCCCGCACGCTCAATGATCCGCCGGTCGTGCTCCTTGGTAACTTCGCGCTTGGCGCGTCGAAACGCCTTGGCCATCCGCGTGACATCGTGGCGCTCAGGTTTGGTGACCAGGCCCGCGAGCATCAGCAGCTCACGCCGCTGCTCTGGGCCTAAGTGGGCGAGGTGAGCTCGGTCGGCCTCGATTGCGCGCAGTACGCGCACGCAGGCGCGAACGTCGTCTTCCGAGAGCGTCTCGGGTTTGGGCTTCGTATGATTCATGCCGGCATTGTATGCCGCCGCACGGGGACGGCGGCAAACGCCGCCGGCCCCGCTCCGATCAAGCTATCGCGTACAAAAACTCGACGAACGATGCAGTCGCGCCGTCCAGTCCCTTGATCGCGGGATTTTTCGAGTCGATGAGATAGTACTCGTCCGGCGCGTGGGCACCGGTGCCGTGGCCGAGGCCGAAATCACCGGCTGGAAGACTCAAGGGCGGCGCGGTGAATCGATAGCCCGGCCACGATCCTGGATTGCGCGGCACCACCAGCGGCGGGGCCCCGAGCTTGCCGAATGTCGCGAGCACAGCCTTGAAGAATTTGCTGTCCGGATCGGTCTGGGTGGGATCGTAGCCACCGCTCATGTTGACTTCGATATCCGCAAAACCGTGCTTCGCCAGATGGGTCTTCAGTTTGGCCAGCGTATCGGCCGCGGTCATGTCAGGTACGAGGCGCATGTCGATTTTGGCCACGGCCCGATGGGGCAGCACCGTCTTGCCACCGGGTCCCGTATACCCGCCGACGAGGCCTTCGATGTTGATCGTGGGCTGCGAGAACAGACGCAGCAACGAGTCCTGCCAATTCAGGTCGTGTATCCAATGATCGACCCCAAATTCGGTTTTTATCGTGGCTTCCGGCACCGCCGCGGCATAGGCCAGAACCATTTTCCTTTGCGTCTCGGACAAGGGCTTGACCTTCTCGAAGAACCCGTCGACGGCAGGGGTGTGGCCATCCTTTTCCACCAGCGTATTGAGCGCCTGCACCAAGTGCCAGGAGGGCGAATCCACCTGTGCTTCCAAGCTTGAATGAATGTCTTTCTTCGGTCCGCGGCCCCAGTGCTCGCCGCTCGAGACCAATTCAAGCTCCACCACGCCTTTCGCGCCTGCTGCCACTTGCACGCTGCCATCGAGTCCCTGACTGGCATCCGGCAGCATCACGCCGACGCAACCTTTCATGTGCGGGAAAACCTCGGGGCTGTTGACGATCTCTCCAAAGTGCGGCGAGGCGATTTCCTCTTCCCCTTCGCATACCAAAACGAGGTTCACGGGCAACTTTTTCCCCGTCGCCTTGAATGCCATGAGTGCACTCAAGAAGGAGTTCTGCGGGCCTTTTTGATTCACCGCGCCGCGGCCCATGCAAACCGTTCCCAAGGCCGCCTTCTCCACCAGGCGCCCTTCGAGCGGAGGTGAACTCCACTCCTCCGGAATGAATTGTTTGACGTCGTACATGAAATAGACCGCGACGGTCGTTTTGGCGCCCGAATCCATGCGGCCGAACACCCCCGGCTTGCCGGACGTGGGTATGAGCTTCACACCGGTGAATCCTGCCTGCTCGGCCAGCTTGCGCATGTACTCAGCGCCTTGTGGGTAGTTACGGTTCTCCGCGGCAATGGAGGGCAGGGCAATCCAATCCTGCAGTCGTTTGACGTTTTCCGCGTGCATTTTCGGAATTTGCGCGAGTACCGTCGCCTTGTCGGCGTTATCGCCGGCCGCCAGCGCCGCAGTCGGCGCCGCCACCAACACAGCGCCCGAGATAGCGCCTTGCACGAAATCGCGTCTGCTCAAACCCTCTACTTCGTCAGTCATGAATCGCTCCCTTGGTTTGTCGTTGTACGCAGCCATTCTGACTTGAACCGCACAACCCGCGGGCGGGTATTTTCAGCTCGGCGCACTGCGCCGCACAGCGCGAGAGCGACGCAGCCTTAGTCGGCGCGATTTTCCGCAAAGCTCAAGTTATTGAAGCGGCTTGCTTCCGCCGCGCCCAGCTTCTTCTGCGCGCGGATCTCATTCACGATGTCGAGCGCGGTTTTTGTCGTGGGCGGCAGCTCCGCGTCGCACGATTGCAGCGGCGTGAGGCGTTCGCCCCAGCGAATCAGATGCGCCGACAACGTCAGGCCACCGCCAAACGCCGGCATCAGCACCAGGCTGCCGGGCGCCACTCGGCCTTCCTCCACTGCCTCCACGAGCGCGACCGGCGCTGTGGCCGAACTCATGTTGCCGTACTTCTGCACCGTCAAAAAGACCTTGTCGGCGCTTGCACCCGCGCGTTTGGCGACGGCGTCGATGATGCGCAGGTTTGCTTGATGCGGCACTACCAGCCCGATGTCATCGATGCTGACGCCGGCACGGCGCATCACGTCGAGACTCGCCTCGCTCATGCCTTGCACGGCCTTGCGAAAGATTTCCTGGCCGTCGAAATCCCAGCTGGTCTGCCCGTACTGCACGCCGAGATTGGCATACATGGTGCCCATGCCGCGCACCCGCAGGATGTGCCGTGCGTCCGCATAGCACTGCAATTTCTCCGCGATGACGCCGGTCGCTTGCTCCGATTCCTTCAGCACCATGGCCGCTGCGCCGTCGCCGAACAGCACGGCGACATTGCGATTGTCCCAATCCATGTATTGGGAGATCAATTCCACACCGATCACCAGTGCGTTCTTGACAATGCCGCTCTTGATCATCGAGGTGCCGATCGACAGCCCGTACATGAAGCTGGTGCAGGCCGTGTTGACGTCGAAGGCCGCCGCCTGAGTCGCGCCGATGCGCTGCTGCACGCCTGAGGCACTATTGGGTACGAGCTCGTCGTTGCTGCAGCTGCCGTAGATCACCAGCTCGATGTCCTTACCCGACATGCCCGCGCATGCCACGGCACGTCGCGCCGCCGTAATGGCCAGCTCGATGCCGGGCACGTGGGAGATGCGCCTCTCCTTCATGCCGGTCCGCGTCGTGATCCACTCATCGTCCGTCGGCAGGAAGGTCGCCAAGTCTTGGTTGGTCAGAACTAACGGCGGCAGGCATTTGCCCCAGCCGACGATGGCAGCGTGAGTCAATAGAACTCCCCCAATACTCTTTTGATGTATCGCACATTGTCACCCATATGGGGGCAGCGCGCACGCCTTGTGCCGGCCCGCGCCTTCGGATCAGTCGGCGGAGACCGTTCGGCCGGCCGCCCAGGCGCGCAGCGCAGCGACCTTTTCGGCCATGACGACGGCGAGCGGCCGCGTCGTCTGCATCTCGTGCGCGACCAACGCCGCGCTGACGAGTTGCTTGGTCGAGTGTGCGCTGTAGAGCGCGGCGACGATGGCCTGTTCAATCTCGGCGCCCGAGAAGCCCTCGCAGCTATTCGCGAGGGCGGCCAGCTCCGCAGGGTTCAAGGTGAGGCCGCGCTTGCGTGCGTGAATGGCGATGATTTCCGCGCGCGCGTCGCGGCCGGGCAGGTCGACGAAGAAGATCTCATCGAAGCGACCCTTGCGGATCAATTCCGGCGGCAAAGTCATGATGTCATTCGCCGTGGCGACGATAAAGATGCGTGAGCGCTGCTCTGCGAGCCACGTCAGAAAAGTTCCGAGTACCCGCCGCGAGACGCCGTTATCTCCATCACCCTCCGCCAGTGCCTTCTCGATCTCATCAACCCACAGCACGCACGGCGAGAGTCCCTCGGCCGATTGCAGCGACTCGCGCAGATTTTTCTCAGCCTCGCCTTGCCATTTGGTGTAGAGCGCGCCGAAATCCAGCCGTACCAGCGGCACGCCGAAGATTCCCGCGGCGGCGCGCGCAGCCAAACTTTTTCCGCAGCCCTGTACGCCGAGCAGCAGCACGCCTTTCGGCGGATCGAGCTCCGGAGCGGAACCGTCGAAGGCCGGCTTGCGGCTCGTCAGCCAGTGCCGAAGATGCTGCATCCCGCCGACATCGGTGAACTTGGCGGTCGCAGGCTCGTATGACAGCGTGCCGCTGCGATTGAGTAGCTCGTATTTAGCGGCCAGCACTTCCGGAATGTCCGACATGGTGAGCGCGCCATGATCGAAAATCGCGTGCCGCACCAGGCGCTCGGCGTCGGATGCCGTGAGACCGTTGAGATTGTCCACGAGCTTCGCCAGCACGTCGCGATCCAGATGCAGGGGCTTGTCCGGATTCGCGGCGTTCCACTCCTTGGCGACGCGTGTGATGATCATCAGCCGCTCGTTGGTCGTGGGCAGCGCCAGGTGAAGGCGGGCTGCGAGATGCTCGAGTTCCTCCGGCAGCGTCACCTCATAACTCATCAAGACGACCGTACGCGCCACGCGCTCGTAGCCCTGGGCAATGTCCTTCAGCAGCCGCACGTTCACCGGATCCTTGAGGTAGGGATGAAAATCGAGCAGCACATAGATTCCCGGCATCGGCGTGGCCCGCAGATGCTTCAAAAGCTGCTCTGGATCGGCGAGAGTCCGTTGCGGACCACCGAGATCGATGTCGACGCGCTGCAGACCCTCGGTGACTGTCCACTGAAATACGCCCCAACCGCGGCCTTGGCGCACCTTGAGGCTGACTTCCCGGACCAGCGCCAGCACCCGTGACTCTTCGCGGGACTCCACCACGATGAGAGCCAGACGCGAAGCCAGGAGAGTTTGCAGCTCGCGGCGGGGGTCTTGCGGTGCCGATGCGTCATTCATCTGGCGAGAATGTAGCAGAAGCCGATACGGCCCTGATCGGGAAACCCCATTTTGGTACGGTCGATTGGCGTTCCGGCGCGACACAAGCACCTTAAGGTTGCCGAGCGTCCGTTTGACAAAAAAGGCGCTGCAAGGTGCATCCGGCGACCTCGACGGTCACAATAGAGGTTGACCGATTTTTCGATGGACCGGGGGATGCCGCTATCGACCTGCTCGAGCGCGATGAACAGCTGCAACGATTGGTGGATGCATTCGCACTGGCGCGCGGGGGCAGGGGGCGGATCATCGCGATCGCAGCCGAGGCGGGCGCCGGCAAAACCGCGCTGACGGAGCGATTTGTCGCCGAACACGCCCAGGTTGCGCGCGTGTATTGGGGTGCCTGCGAAAACCTGTCCACGCCTGAGGTATTGCTGCCGCTGCGGGACATCGCGCGCGCCAGCGGCGAATCATTCGAGCTCGGCGCGGATCACATCCGTTCGTTCGAGTCACTGTTGCGTCTCCTCTCCAACGGCGGCAAGCCATCCTTGCTGGTGATCGAGGATGTTCATTGGGCCGACACGGCCACGTTGGATCTGATCCGTTTTCTCGCACGGCGCATCGCCCGAGTGCGCGCGCTGATCTTGATCACGTATCGCGACGAAGAAGTGGAAGCGCGCTCGCCCGTGCGCAACCTCTTGGGCGAAGCGCCGGCTGGAAACGTCGAGCGCATGACCCTGGCACCGCTCTCGCTGGCGGCGGTCACCCGTCTTGCCGCGAAGCGCGGGCGGCGCGGTGAGGAGCTGTTTGCCTTGACCGCGGGCAACGCATTCTTGGTGACCGAGGCGCTGGCGTTGGACGGCGATGTGCCCACCGATGCCGTGCGCGATTCGACGCTGGCGCGGGCGTCCCGTCTGCCGGACGCGGCGCGCGTCGTGCTCGACGCGGTATCCATTTTTCCGCGGCGTGCGGAAACCGCAGTCGTCGCCGACTTGGTAAAAGGGGCGATCGACGCCGGGCTCGACGAATGCGTGGAGAAAGGCATGCTTTCCCTCGAAGGAGGCATCGTGCAATTCCGCCATGAGCTCGCCCGCCGCGCGATCGAAGCGTCGATTGCGCCGGCGCGGCGGCGGGCCTTGCACCAGAAAGTGGTCGACGTGTTGAAGCGGCGATCCGATGCGCGTGCGAGCGAGATTGCACACCATGCGGAGCGAGCGGCAGATGTCGCGGCCTTGTTGAAGTTCGCACATCGCGCCGCAGAGGAGGCGGCCCGCGCCGGCGCGGCTCGCGAAGCCGCCGCGCACTTTGCGGCCGTGCTTCGCCATCGCGACGCCCTCGATCCTGATCTTCTCGTCGAAGTCTTGGAGCTTCACGCCGAACAGGTCTATCTCATGGGCGGGGGCGACATCGCCATGGTGTCCATGATGGAGGCCGCAGACTTGAGGCGGCGCGCGAGCAATACCCTGGGGTTGGGACGGGACCTCACCCGCTTGACGCGATTCGCGTGGATGTGCGGCCGCCGCGCCGAAGCCGAACGATTTGTCGAAGAGGCGATCGCTGTACTGATGAGCGTGCCGCCCGGACCCGAACTCGCCTGGGCTTACTCGCATCAATCGCAGCTCGACATGCTCGCCTCGCGCATGGGCAGCGCCATCGCCTGGGGAGAGCGCGCACTTGAGCTGGCGACACGGCTGCAGCAAAAGGAAATCATCATTCACGCGCTGGGCAACATCGGCTCGGCCAGGGTCGATGACGGCGGATCAGGCTTCGCGGAGTTGGAGCAAAGCTTCGAGTTGGCTGTTGCCGGCAAGTACCACGATCACGTGGAGCGCGCCTCATGCAACCTGACCTGCAGCTACTACTGGCGCCGCGATTATCCGGCCGCGCTCGACTATATCGACCGCGGTGTCGCGTACGCCGCGGCACTGGAGCTCACGCACTGGGAGGGATACCTGCGCGGCTGGCGCACCATGATCCGGCTCGACCAGGGAGATTGGACGGCTGCAGAGGAAGAAGCGCTCGAGATCTGCCGCAGGACATACGCAGCCGATGTGTACCGCTTTCCTGCGCTGATCACGCTGGCGAGACTGCGCGTGCGCCGCGGCGATCCCGACGCCGAGACGCCCCTCGAGGCGGCGCGCCGCCTCTCCACCGCCATGGCCGAGCTGCAGCGCAGTGTGTACGTGGCGATGATCGTGGCTGAGAGTGCGTGGTTGGCGAGCATCGCCGGGGCGGATGGAGAGTTGTCGCTACCCTCATCCAGCGCGGAGGAAGCCAGGTCGCTGCTTCGCGAGGTGCATACGCAGGCCAAAGAGCGAAACTCGCGCTGGGTCGTCGAGGATTCGGGGCTGTGGCTGTACCTGTTGGATGAACCTGTCACCGGAACGGCTGCATTTGCGACGCCGTTTCGCGAGCATTGCGAGGGCCGTTGGCGGGAGGCCGCCGCGGGCTGGCGGGCGCTGGGGCGTCCGTACGAGGAAGCGCTGGCATTGAGCGGCGGCGACGATGCCGCTCAGCGTGAGGCGCTGGAGATTTTCGATCGCTTGGGAGCGCTGCCGGCGGCGGCGCGTTTGCGGCGCCGGATGCGGGTGGGCGGGGCGCGTGCGGTTCCACGCGGTCCCATTGCGGGGACTCGCGCCAATCCCGCCGGGCTGACGCGTCGTCAGGTTCAAGTGCTGCATCTGGTCAACGAAGGACTCAGCAACCCGGAAATCGCCGCCCGGCTGTGCATTTCGGTCAAGACCGCCGAGCATCACGTTTCGGCGATCATGGGCCGCCTCGATGCGACGACCCGGCAGAAGGCGGTTGTCGAGGCCCGCAATCGCGGACTCTTGGGCCGTGCCAAAAAATAGGGAGATCGGCGGCCAAAGATAGGCAACCCCGCCCCATGCGCGAAGGCCTGATCCTGCGGCATCCTCTGCCAGGTTCATACACTCGAACTGGAGTTGCCATGTCACGCATCGGAATTTTTGCTTATGGGGTCTTGAGCTACCTGGTCTTTTTCGCCGTATTTCTCTACGGCATTGGCTTCATCGGCGGCTTTCTGACGCCGACGAGCCTGGACAGCGTCCCGGTGTCGACCTTGGGTCACGCGCTGACGGTGGACTTGAGCCTGCTGGCCGCATTTGCCATCCAGCACAGCGGCATGGCGCGGCCGGGCTTCAAGGCCTGGTGGAAGCGCATCGTACCGGAGGCCGCCGAGCGCAGTACCTACGTGCTGTTGAGTTCGCTCGCGCTGGCGGCACTGTATGTCTTCTGGGAGCCGATCGGCGGCGTCGTCTGGAGCGCCTCGGAAGGCATCGCGCGCAACTCGGTTATCGGGACGTATCTGTTCGGATGGCTGCTGCTTCTCTATACGACGTTCCTGATCGATCACTTCGATTTGTTCGGATTGAAGCAGGTGTGGCGGCGTCTCGCCAACAAGGCTTACCGGGCCCCGGTATTCCGCACCCCCAGCCTGTATAAGCTGGTGCGCCATCCTCTGTACATCGGCTGGCTGATTATTTTCTGGGCGGCACCCATCATGACGGTGGCGCACCTGATTTTTGCGCTCGCCACCACGGCGTATATCCTCATAGCCATTCGCTTCGAGGAGCGGGATCTGGTGTCCGCCTTCGGGAATGTGTATCTCGACTACCGGGCGCGCACGCCGATGTTGATCCCCCGGTTCGGGTCGCGTCGAAGCGCCCCGGTGCCGCGCGAAATAATTTGAGCACCAGTGATGACCTGATGGCACTGTTGTTGTGGCTCTATCGCCGGCGGATAAATGGAGCTGACTTCGGGGGTCTCACCCAGCCGTAGTGCGCGCCCGATGTCAACGCTTGCGCGTGCTGGGTTTTTTTCGCTTGAATTTTGCGGTCGGGCGCTTCGCGGCCGGCGGCTTCACCGTCGCGGGTTTTGCCCCTGGGTGCTTGTTGATTGATGGTTTTTCTTGCTGGGCGGCGAACGCGCCCACCGAGGCGTGCAGGGCAACGGCCAGCGCAGCCTCGCCGTTCACCAGCTGAGCCCAGGGCAGCTCCACGCCGTTTCGTTTGCCCTTGAGCGTGAGTTTTAAGTTCGCCTCGGTCAGCGTCACCACGTATTCGCGCCCTTCGATGGTCAGGGCGCGCTTCAGCGTCGAATGCAGCGGCGTGGTCATGGCCTTCTTCTTTTTAAGTTAACTGATTCCGAAATGTTTGCCGAGCGCCTCGACCGCGGGCTGAGCAATGGTTCGAGCATCGAGATTGCTGCCCTCCAACAGGCCCGCCAACTCCAGCATGACAGCGCCGTGCACCGCCGACCAGAAGACATACGCCGCCAACTTGACATCGCCTTGGAAGCGTCCGTCGGCGGCGAGATCTCTTAAACCGTCTCCCATCGTCAAGCGTGCGCGGTCCATGGCCTTCACCAGATCCGGATAATCGGCAAAGGTCGGCTGACTGACATCGAACATCAGCCGGTACGCGGCGGGATTGGCGAGAGCGAAGTCGAGGTAGGCATCGCCCGATTGTTTTTTCGTGCCGGTGCGGGCCGCTTCCATGGCCGCGGCAAATCGATTGAACGCCCGCGTGCGTACGGCGGCGAGGATGGCGTCCTTGTCCTTGAAGTACCGGTAGGGCGTCATCGAGGACACCTGCAGTCCGTCGGCCAATTCGCGCATGGTGACCGCCTCAGGGCCGTGGGCTGCGAACAGTTTTTCGGCCACATCGCACAGGCGGGCACGAAAGTCATCGATAGCGGCGCGCGACAGGGTTTTAGGCATTGACAACAGTATAGTTTACGCGATAAATTTACAACATAAATTATATGCCGGCCCAACCGGCGGAGCGCAGAACCATGAACAGCGTTGCAGTTGAATCTCGCATCACGCATCCGCACGTGAGCGGCAATCAGGCTCCCGTGCGTCGCGAAATGAATGTGGAACTGAAAATTCGCGGCAAAATTCCTGCAGGCCTGCGGGGTGCGCTGTACCGTAACGGTCCCAATCCGCAATTCGATCCGGGCCCGAATTATCACGCTTTCATCGGCGACGGCATGATTCACGGTTTCTGGATCGGCGAGGGGCGCGCACGCTATACGAATCGCTACGTTCGCACGCCGCGCTGGCTGGCCGAGAACGCAGCGGGACGGCCGCTGTTCGGCGGCATGGGCCTGCCCTCGGATCCTTCCGTGGAAAAGATCGCCGGCGGCGGGGCGAACACGCACATCGTGTACCACGCCGGCAAACTCATGGCGCTGCAGGAGGGCTCGAATCCTTTCGAGATGGACCCGGCGAATCTTGAGTCGAAAGGCTGGGTTGAGACGGGCGGCCGATTTACCGCCCATCCAAAGAAGGATCCTCAGAGCGGAGAAATGCTGTGGTTCGCCTATTCTTCGGGCGACGGACCGTTGAATCCCTGCCTTGATTACGGCATTTCCGAGGCATCGGGCCGCATCGCGCGCCGCGATCGATTCGAAGCGCCGTACTGCTCCATGGTGCACGATTTCATCGTCACGCAGCATCACACGGGATTCCCGGTATTGCCCTTGACGGGCGACATCGAGCGCGCCAAGCGCGGTCTGCCTGCATTCGCCTGGGAGCCGGAAAAAGGCGCCTTCGTGGGCTTGATGGCGCGCGCGGCGAACGTCGATTCGGTGCGTTGGATCGAGGTGGACCCGGTGTATGTCTTTCATCCGGCCAATGCGTACGAAGAGGCAGGCTACCTTCACAGCGACATGATGGAGTACCCGAGCGCGCCGCTTTTTCCCAATCCCGATGGATCCCGGCGCGTGCCGGTCAACGCTCGAATGGTGCGTTGGACCATCGATCTTGGCGATCGCGCGGCGCGCGTCACGCGCACGCCCTTGAGCGATTTGGTCGGAGAATTTCCGCGCATCGATGAACGTTTCGCGGGACTGCCCTACCGCCACTATTGGCAGGCAGCCAATGTCGATCTGCGCGAGACACTGCTGTTTGACTCGCTGGCTCATATGGATCTGCAGACCAAACGCGAGACGGTGCGCAGATTCCCAGGCAGCGACAGCGTCGGCGAACCCATCTTCGTGCCGCGCAGCGCAGCGGCGCCGGAGGGTGACGGTTGGATATTGGCGCTGGTACATCGCGCGGCGCAGATGCGCAGCGACCTGTTGATTCTCAACGCGCAGGACATTGCCGGGGAACCTGAGGCGGTGCTGGAGCTGCCTTGCCGCGTGCCGGCCGGTTTTCACGGCAGTTGGGTGGGCGGCTAAACCCGACTGCGCGGCGCTGCTGCGGCGATTTTCAGTTTCTCGTTAAGGTTTCCTTAACGCACCTTCAGTCATTGCGTTTGTTCGCAGCGTCGGCAAGTCACAAGCTGTGCCTGTCGACTCGGCAAACAACTTAAAGGCCAAGGTCATGACTGAATACCAAAGTATCGCCATCGGCCTCCTGGGTCTGACGCACCCGGAGATTTATCGGTCGGGCCGATTCCCAGCGGACAAGCCCGCGCAAGCGGCATCATCGGCGCTTGAGCCAACGCTTGAGCGCGTGCCAACGCACACGCGACGGCCAGGTCCCGGCGGCACGCATGCCGGCGCCGTGGTCCGCGCCGTCAAGTTCGCCTTTGCCGCTTTGATGGCCGGCTCCCGCGCGGTCCCCTTGGGCGACAACGCTCAGCTCATCCGGGAACTGGGGTCCTACGGCGAGCGCTTGTCCCACTAGTTTGCAGCGGTGGGCTGCGGGGCGATGAGGGCAATGAATTTCCTTTCGGGATGCATGCGCAAGGAGAGCACGAGACCAATCCCCATGAGGATCATGCTGCCGACGAAAGGCAGCTGCCAATTGCCGCTGACATCGATCAGATAGCCGGCGACCACCGGGCTGATGATGGCGGCCAGCGCGGAGCCGGTGTTCATGATGCCGCTGGCCGTGCCGCAGTGCTCGACCGAAATGTCCATCGGTATCGCCCACATCGGAGCGATGGTCATTTCCGCGAAGAAAAATCCGGCCGACAGGCAGGCGAGCGACAGCACCAAGCTGTGCGTGAACATCAACGGAACCAGCGATAGCAGCGTCAAAAACATGCAGATGCAGACCATGTAGCTGCGCGCCACTTCCAGGCGCTTGGATGATTTGAGCAGACGATCGGTGACGATCCCGCCCAAGGTGTCGCCGACCACGCCGGCGAAGAACACGCCGGATGAAAACAACGCCGACTGCTTCAGATCCAGATGCTGGCTGTGCAAGAAATATTGCGGAATCCAGCTCAAGTACAGCCAGAGCGTCCAGCCGTAGCAAAAATAAACGATGGTGACCGGCAACATGCGCGCGATCAGGCGAGCCCAGGGCACCGGTATCGCCACCTTTGGCCTGGGCGGCGGCAGCTCGGCGAGTTCCTGCGGCGAAACCCCGGGATGATCCTTCGGATACTCGGTGAACACCATTGCCCACAACCCGACCCATGCAAAGCTGATCAGGGCGCAGACATAAAATGAGGCGCGCCACCCGGAAGACGCCATGATGGCGACGATGACGCCGGGTGCTGCCGCATTGCCGATCCGGGCCGCCGCGTGCGTGAACCCTTGCGCAAAACCGCGCTGCTCTTTGATAACCCAACGCGACATGGCGCTGGTGGCTGCCGGGAAGGTCGCGCCCTCGCCAAAACCGAGGAGCACACGGGCGATCAGCAGCGAGATGAGCCCTGCGGCCATGCCGGTGATGGCGGTGGCGGCCGCCCAAATGAGTCCGCACGCAATCAGCGTGCGGCGCGCGCCAAACCGATCGCTGACCCAGCCGCCGATGATTTGAAAGATCAGATAGGGGTAGGCGAAGGCCGAGAACACCAAGCCGATTTGAGTTTTGGAGAGATTGAAGTCCTTGCTGAAGCCCGCGGCGGCGGTGCTGACATTGACGCGATCCAAGTAGGTAATGAAGTACATCAGCGCCAGCACGACCAGCACGATGTGGGTGGGTCGCAGATATTTTTTCATGTGATGTCCAAATGCCTTTAAGAATGCGTTGCGAAGTGTCGCCGGCCCGGTGAGATAGTATAGACGCTGGCCGCGAGCCTGATCGAGACCAACCTATGAGGCGCACTTGCTGAAGCTGTATCACTGCTCGGAGACGCGCTCCATGCGCTCGCTCTGGCTGCTCAACGAACTGGAGATTCCATTCGACCTGGTCGATATGCCGTTTGATTTGAAAATCATGCGATCGGCGGAGTATTTGTCGGTGCATCCGCTGGGCCGGGTGCCCTGTCTGGTGGATGGCGCTTTCCGCTTGTTCGAATCGGGCGCGATCGCTGAATACCTGTGCGAGCGCTACCCGCACGCCGGACTGGGACGGCTCGCCGGCACCGGCGAGCGTTACGAGTGGCTGCAATGGATTCACTACGGCGAAACCATGGCGGTGCACGCGGCCGCACTCGTGCAGCAGCGCTATTTCATCGCACCGCCGGATCGCTCGGCGGTGATTGCCAAATTGGAGGGGCGCCGCTTGGAAAAGGCGGTGCAGGTGTTGGAAACGCAGCTCAGCGATCGGGACTATCTTTTGCGAACGGGATTCAGCGCCGCCGACATCGGCGTTGGCTACAGCCTGCATCTGGCGAGCCGGCTCATCACCCTCGCCGAGTTTGTGCGCGTGTCGCGCTACCTCGAGCGTCTGCGGGCGCGGCCTGCCTTTCAGGCATCGCTGCCGAAAGGATCGACGGGTCCGATTGCGTGGTTGCCGGACACAGTCTCCCAATAGCATCGTCGCGTTGGGATCAGATTGCTTTTCCGTGCCTCCCCGCGCCGCTGCCGAAAGTTTGCGCACCGGAGGTTGTCTCGCCCGATGCAATCGTGACCCGCCCATGCGAAATTTCGTTGGCAGTGGCCTCATCCTCACTCAAACCCCATTGCTCGATGACCGAGAGCCGATCCTGGCGCATCGCGGTCTGCGGAAAGCTCGACAACTGCTGTGCGAGCGCAATCGCGGCGGGCAACGCTTCTCCCTCTCGAACGCAACGACTGATCAATCCCATGGAAAGCGCTTCGGCAGTGTCGACGGCGCGGCCGCTCAAGATCATATCCATGGCCCGGCCGTGACCAATGATCCGCGGCAGACGAATCGTGCCAAGATCGACCAGCGGAATCCCAAAGCGGCGGTTGAATACGCCAAAAATCGCGCCGGCGCCGGCAATCCGGATATCTGCCCACAGGGCGAGCTCCAACCCTCCCGCCACGCAGGGACCCTCGATGGCGGCGATGACGGGCTTCGATAGGCGCAGCCTGGGCGGTCCCATGGGTGAATCGCCGGCGGCCGAAAGTTCCACTCGCGCACCCGCTGCGATGGCTTTTAAGTCCGCGCCGGCGCAAAAGACATCATCGGCGCCGGCGAAGACCGCAACATCGAGTGCCTCATCGGCATCGAATGCGCGGAACGCATCGGCAAGAGACCTGGCGGTCGAGGCATCGACCGCGTTGCGCCGTTCGGGACGCATCATGCGGATCAGGGCAATTCGATCGATTGTCGTCACTGACACGGACATAAGTGTTCCTCGCCGGATTTGAAAAACTCCCGCCTAGCGTACCGTGAAGGGCGGCCCACAAAGCGTCAAGGATGACGACCCAGCGGCGTCGGGTTGCGTAAGCGGAGCCGCGAGCTGTAAGTGATACTGGCTCGCGCCGCCTCGTTCCCGCATTTCGGCATGTCTTGCCGCGAAATGCGGCTTGCCCGAGTTGTATATACGGGGGTAATTTCGGCCATTGAATCATGGCAACCAAGATTCAGCACATACGGACGCTGCGCCTCAAGGTGAAGGCGGAAGGCTATGCTTGGCTCAATGCTGCGGCGATCGAGGTGAACCAGGTTTGGAATTTCGCCAATGCCAGCAGCTCGCCAGGAAATGGCGTGGATTCGGCGGAGAAGTTTGCGCTAAGCTGCGTGAGAAATGGACCTGCACCATGTCGTCATCGTCGGCGCCGGCTTCGGTGGGCTGGCCGCCGCTCAGGAACTCGCGGGCGCTGCGGTGCGCATCACCATCATCGACCAGCGCAATCATCATTTATTCCAACCGCTGCTCTACCAGGTAGCCACCGCCTCGTTGGCGACGTCTGAAATCGCCTGGCCGATTCGTTACCTGGTGCGCAAGCGCCAGGAAGTGACCACGTTGCTGGGGGTGGTCAGCGGTGTCGATGCGCAAAGCCGCACCGTCATGCTGCAAGATGGAGCCGTCGTTTCTTTCGATACCCTCATTCTTGCGACCGGCGCCCGCCACGCCTATTTCGGACATGATGAGTGGGAGCCGTTCGCACCCGGGCTCAAGACCTTGGAAGACGCGACCTCGATTCGCCGCAGAGTGCTGCTGTCCTTGGAGCGCGCCGAGCGGGAGTCCGACCCGGTGCGGCGCGCGGCGCTGCTCACCTACGTCATTGTCGGCGGAGGTCCGACCGGCGTGGAAATGGCTGGCGCCATAGTTGAATTGGTGTATCAAAATCTCGTGGGGGAATTTCGCCGCATCGATACGCGTCAAGCGCGGGTGCTGCTGATCGAGGCCGG
>Ga0137412_10000067_pt1 | contig 55567 bp, 43 predicted proteins | sample CZODoug2_1_16fun_FD_122160 | JGI IMG/M metagenome (GOLD analysis project Ga0137412, IMG submission 122160) | Vadose zone soil fungal communities from Angelo Coast Range Reserve, California, USA - CZODoug2_1_16fungal (Hybrid Assembly) | ecosystem: Environmental > Terrestrial > Soil > Vadose zone...
CCGTTCACCTGCTCGATCTGCTCCTCGCGCCTGGGGTTGCTGGCGTCCACGACGTGCAGCAGCAGGGTGGCGGCGCGCGCCTCGGTCAGGGTCGACTGGAAGGCGGCCACCAGCTCGTGGGGCAGCTCGCGAATGAACCCCACGGTATCGGCTACGACCACCGCCGTGCCACCCGGAAGGATGATGCGCCGGACTGTTGGATCGAGCGTCGCGAACAGCTGGTCCGCCACGTAGGCGTCCGCGCCGGTGAGCGCGCGAAACAGCGTTGACTTCCCGGCGTTGGTGTAGCCGACGAGCGCGAGCGAGGGCACCGGAATCTCGGCGCGCGTCTGGCGCCCGGTCTCGCGCTGCTGCTGGATCTTCGCCAGGCGCCGGGTGAGCACGCGCACCCGCTGGGCAATGATGCGCCGATCGGTCTCGAGCTGCGTCTCGCCCGGGCCGCGCAGGCCGATACCGCCCTTCTGGCGCTCGAGGTGCGTCCAACCGCGCACCAGCCGGCTGCCAGTGTGCTTGAGCTGCGCGAGCTCGACTTCCAGCTTGCCTTCGAAGCTGCGAGCGCGCTGCGCGAAGATGTCGAGTATCAGGCCGCTGCGGTCGAGCACCCGCCGCTCGGTGAGCTTCTCGAGGTTGCGTTCCTGGCTCGGGGAGAGTGCGTGATCGACCAGGATGAGGTCGGCCTGATGGGCCTGGGCGATGCCGCGCAGCTCCTCGGCTTTGCCGCTGCCGAGAAAGTAGCGTGAATCGGGCCGCTCGCGCCGGCCGGTGAGCGTCGCGACCGGCAGCGCGCCGGCGGATACCGCCAGCTGCTTGAATTCCTGCAGATCCTCCGGATCGACCTGGGCGCCCAGTCCCAGACGCACCAATACGGCGCGCTCACCAGTCCGTGGGCGTTCGAACACTCAGGCTTCCCGTGAAGGGGGACATCATTCGGCGTGCGTTTCCGGGGCGACGCCGCCCTCGTCGGCCGCCAGGCGCACGTTGCGCGCCGGCACGACCGTGGAAATCGCATGCTTGTAGACCATCTGGCTGACGCTGTTCTTCAGCAGCACGACGAACTGGTCAAAGGAATCGATCTGACCTTGCAACTTAATGCCGTTGACGAGGTAGATGGAAACCGGCACCCGCTCCTTGCGCAAGGCGTTCAAAAAGGGGTCTTGCAGGGACTGGCCTTTGGCCATCGGGTTCTCCTTATTTTTACTGCTTCGAGTTGTTTGGCGGGACAAAACGGACCGCAAGTGAACTTCCATGTTCCGCAATCCGGTAAAACCAACGTGCCTCAACAGGGCGAGGAACCGAGTTCGGCCATATTAACATGCGGGTTGCTCTAAAGCCCAAGCCGGCCCAACTCATGACATATGTCTCGATTCCACGACAGCCGACCGTCCGGATCGATCCACGCCCCGGGGGCTTCTCCCCGCATCCAGGTCAGCTGCCGCTTGGCCAGTTGGCGCGTTGCCGCAACGGCCCGCCGCACCCCTTCCTCCAGGGTGTACTGCCCTTCGAGGTGCGCCCACAGCTGCCGGTAGCCCACCGCACGCATCGACGGATGAAGGGCCGACAGAGCCTTGCTGCGGCGTAACCCGATTACCTCGTCCAGAAAACCCGCGGCCATCATGGCCTCGAAGCGCCGGGCGATCCGCTGGTGCAGCTCGGCCCGGCTCTTCGGGGCGAGGATCCAGTAACGCAATGGCCAGCCCTCGAGCGGGCTCGCGGTCGCGCGTTGCAGCTGCGAAATCGGCCGTCCGGTCATGTAACAGACTTCGAGCGCACGCTGGATCCGTTGGCTGTCGGCAGGCGCGATACGCGCGGCCGCCTCCGGGTCCAGGCCGGATAGTTCCGCGTGCAGCGCCGGCCACCCGTGCCGGGCGGCCCGGGCGTCCAGCTGCGAGCGCAGCAGCGGGTCGGCCTGCGGCAGCACCGCCAGCCCGTGCAGGAGCGAGCGCAGGTAGAGCATCGTCCCCCCTACCAGCAGCGGCACCCGGCGGCGGGCATGAATGTCGCGGATGCTCCCGAGCGCATCGGCTACGAAGCGCCCCGCGGAATAGCTCTCGGTCGGCTCGCAGATGTCGATCAGGTGGTGGGGAACGCGCGCACGCAGCTCGCGAGCCGGCTTGGCGGTGCCGATGTCCAGCCCCCGGTATACCAGCGCCGAGTCCACGCTGACGATCTCCACCGGGGCGGTCTCGGCGAGCCCCAGGGCCCAGTCGGTCTTGCCGGCGCCGGTGGGCCCGGTCAGAACGAACACGGGCAGGTCCTGCCCGGCTGCCACACCGGGCGCGGGCGGTTCGGCCGCGCGCGCACCATGCGCCATTCAGCGCCCCCGCAGGAACAACTGGTCCAGCTGCGGCAGGGAGAGGCGCGTCCAGGTCGGTCGGCCGTGATTGCACTGGTTGGCGCGCTCGGTGGCCTCCATCTGCCGCAGCAGCGTGTCCATTTCCGGCAGTGTGAGGCGGCGGTGCGCGTGGATCGCGCTGCGGCAGGCGAGCGTGCCGAGGAACCGGTCAGCGGCACCCTCGAGGTGGTGCGTGTCGGCCTCCAGCGTGAGGTCGTGCACCAGTGAGGTGACGATCCGCGAGATTTCGCCCGACTTGAGCGTCGCCGGCACGCGGCGCATGGCGAGCCGCGTGGAGCCGAGCGCATCGAGCTCGAAACCCGCCTGCTCCCACTCCTCGCGCCGCTCCAGGAGCGCGCTGAGCTCGTGCGCCTTGAGCTCGATGACCAACGGTTCCAGCAGGTGCTGGGAAGCGGGCGTGCCACTGGCGCGCTCGGCCTTGAATTTCTCGTACAGCACGCGCTCGTGCGCCGCGTGCATGTCCACCAGCACCAGTCCCTCGCGATTCTGCGCGAGGATATAGGCGCCGTGCAGTTGCGCGAGTGCCGTACCGAGAGGTTGTTCCTCGTCGTGCACCGAAGCTGCGATCGCCCACGGATCGCGCGAGGGCTGGTAAAGCGGCAGGCTCGCTGCGCGCCCGGCGTGCGCCACCGCGCCTGCGAGAGCCGCGCCGTAACCGGCGCCCAGCCCTTCTGCACCCCGGGCGGCAGAGGCGCCGGCCAGATCCGGCTTGGTGCCGGCCAGGGCGCGTTCCACGGCGCGAAACGCGAAGTCGTGAATCTGGCGGCTGTCGCGGAAACGCACTTCGAGCTTGGCCGGGTGGGCGTTCACGTCGACGAGCTTCGGATCGAGCGTCAGGTAGAGGACATAGGCGGCGTGGCGGCCGTGATAGAGCACGTCGCGGTACGCGAGCCTGACGGCGTTCATCAGCAGCCGGTCCCGCACGCTGCGGCCATTCACGAACCAGAACTGTTGGTCGGGCTGCGCGCGCGAGCGCGTCGGCAGGCCGGCCCAGCCCGAGAGCATCACGGGCCCCGCCGCGTGCCTCACGGCCACCGCGGCGGCGGGAAAGTCCTGGCCGAGTACCACCTCCAGACGCGAGAGATCCGCGCCCGCGCCATCCACCGCCGGCGCATCCAGCAGCACGCGGGTGCCGTGGCGCAGCCGAAAGCTCACGTCAAACCGTGACAGCACCAGCCGCTCCACGAGCCTCGCGATGTGCGTCAGCTCGGTCGCATCGCTGCGCACGAACTTGCGCCGTGCCGGCACGTTGAAGAACAGCTCACGCACCTCGATGGTGGTGCCCGGCGGGTGCGCCGCCGGACGCACCGCCGTCAGCGCGCCCCCTTCGACGTCGACCTGCGCGGCGTGCTCGGCGCCGGCGGCGCGCGAGACGATCCGCAGCCGTGACACCGAGCCGATCGAGGGCAGTGCCTCACCCCGGAAGCCGAGCGTGGTGACCGTCTCCAGATCATCGAGACAGGCGATCTTGCTGGTCGCGTGCCGCGCCAGCGCCATCGGCAGCTCGCCCGCCGCGATGCCGCAGCCGTCGTCGCGCACCCGCACCAGAGCGACGCCGCCGCGCTCGATATCGATCTCGATATGCGTCGCGCCGGCGTCGAGGGCGTTCTCGACGAGCTCCTTGACCACCGAGGCCGGCCGTTCGATCACTTCGCCGGCGGCGATCTGGTCGACGAGTTCGCCGGGAAGAATGCGTATGGGCATGCAGACCGCAGTTTACAGGCGATCAGACGCGCCGAGTGGACGCTAAGCGATCAGGGCGTGGCGGCGGCGGCGCCCGCGGCGTTGGCGAGAGTGCTGCGGCGCTGCTGCTTGAAACGCGTGCCGTCGGGGGGATTCAGCATGAAGTAGCTGCGCACCCCGCCGGCGATCGCTTCCGCGAGGCGCGCCTGCTCCCGGGCGCTGCGCAGGCGGCGCTCCTCGGCGGGATTGGAAATGTAGGCGGTCTCGATGAGCATCGAGGGGATGTCGCGCGACTTCAGCACCACGAAGCCGGCGCGCTGCACCTGGGCCTTGCGTATTTCACCGACGCCCTCGAGTGCGTTCATCACGCGCTCCGCGGCGCTGGCACTCACGCCGATGATCTCGTTCTGCGCGGCATCGATGAGCACCGGCTCGAGTGCGCCCTGGTCGTTGCCGCGCGCCCCCCCGACCAGGTCAGCCGAGTTCTCACGCTCCGCAAGCCAGCGGGCCGCCTCGCTGGAAGCGCCGTGGACCGACAGCACGTACACCGAGGCGCCGGAGACGCCGCGGTCGCCGATTGAGTCGGCATGCACGGAAATGAACAGGTCGGCGTGCGCGGCGCGCGCCCGCGCGATACGGTCGCGCAGCTCGAGAAACTCGTCCCGGTCGCGCGTCAGGACGGCGTGCATTCCCGCTTCGGCGTTGATGCGTTCGGCGAGCGCGCGCGCGATGGCGAGCGTCACGTCCTTCTCACGCGTGCCGCCGTGCCCGATGGCGCCCGGGTCCACTCCACCGTGTCCCGCGTCCACCGCGATGACGACGTCGCGCTCGCCCTCCCCGGGGGCGTGCACTGCCCGCACCGTTTTCGGAGCGACTTCCGCTGGCGCCTGTGCCGGTTGGCCCAGGGTCAGTACCAGCTGGCGGCCCTCCTCGCCCGGGGCCCACGCGCTGTGTGCGGCGAGTGCGGATTTCAGCTGCACCACGAGGCGCAGCGTCCCGTCCGGCTGGCTGCCGAAGCGCACGTCCGTAACCACTCCGGACGCTGCCGGCGCGCGCACCTCGTTCGCCAGGTGCGTCTGCGGCAGATCAACGACCACCCGATCGGGGTGCTCGAGGGTAAACAGCTTGTGCGTCGCGCCCTCGGTCAGATCGAGGGTGACCTGCGCCGAATCTGCGCTCGTGGAGAGGTGAATGCCGCGCAATTCCGCAGCCCCGCTGAGCGAAACGGCGCCCAGGCCGAGTAGACCGGCAGCGAATCCTTCGCAAAAGGTCTTTCTAATCATTGGGTTCGCGGCGCTAGCTGCCAGTTAATCTACGGGCTTGGCGTGCCCTTTTCAACTGGGCGTGCCCACTTTCGGCCAGCGCCGTGCCCTGAGCGCCTAAAGCCGGGCGACCCAGGACTCCCCCAGGGCCGAATGCGCACCCACTTCGATGTCGTGACCCGCCTCGCCGGCCGTAAGCGCGACGGTCAGATCCGCCGGCGGCAGACGCGTCCCGCCGCGCTCGGGCCATTCGATGAGCCAGACGTGACCCGTGCGGGCCCACTCGCGCAGGCCGAGGGATTCAAGCTCGGACGGTGCACGCACGCGGTACAGATCGACGTGCACGACGGTGAGTGCACCGGCCGGGTACAACTCGAGCAGCGTGTAGGTCGGGCTGGGCACCGCCTCCTGCACACCCAGTGCGCGCACGAAGCCGCGCGCGAAGGTCGTCTTGCCCGCGCCGAGCTCACCGGTCAGATACAGGACTGCGAGCGCCGCATCTGCCGCCGGGCGCGATCTGGCGAGCCGCCCGCCGAAGTCCTCCGTGTCCTGCGCGGTGCGGGCGTGCGTGCGCATCGGCAGCCTCAGAGATTGACGCAGTTATGCAGCTCGCGCGCCAGATCGCTCGCCAGCAATCCGCGTTCGCCGCTGCGGGCCGCGGCGTCCCCTGCCATGGCATGCACCAGCACCCCGACACGCGCCGCGCTCCAGGGGTCGTGACACTGAGCCAGGATGCCGGCGATCGCGCCCGTGAGCACATCGCCGCTGCCCGCGGTAGCCATGCCGGGATTGCCCCGCTCGCACACGCCCGGCGTGCGGCCGAGGGCTCCGACCAGTGTGCCGGCGCCTTTCAGCACGATGGTGCCGTGGAAGCGCTCGAGCAACCGATCGAGCGCCGCCAGGCGATCGAGCTGAATGTCCTGCGCGCTCAGGCCCAGCAGACGCCCCGCCTCCCCCGGATGCGGCGTCAGGATCCAGTCCTCGCGCGCCGATGCGCCGCTCTCGGCGAGCAGATTGAGCGCATCGGCGTCGACCACCAGCGGCTTGCCGCTGGCGAGCACGGTGTTCAGCGCGGCGCGCGCCCACGGTGAGCGCCCGAGCCCCGGACCGACCGCGATGACGTCCGCGCGCGTGAGCGCCTCGGCGAGCACCGCCTCACCGCTCAGGCCGACACAGATCAGCTCCGGCCGTCCGGCCGCGATCGGCGCGACGTTCTCCGGCGCCACCGCTACGGTCGTCAGCCCTGCTCCCACCCGCAGACACGCCTCGCCTGCGAGACGGGCAGCTCCCGGCATGCCGCTGCCGCTACCCACGACCAGCACCCGCCCGAAGTTGCCCTTGTTCGCCGAGCGCGCTCTGCGCGGCAGCGCCGCGTGGATCTCCGCCTCGGTGATGCGCGTCAGGCGTGGCACGAGGTGCGCCGAGGGTGCGGGTGCCAGCTCCAGATCGTCGAAAAAAACCGTGCCGGCGAACTCCGGGCCCTCACCCACCAGGAGCCCGGTCTTCAGACCCACGAACGTCACGGTCGCGTCCGCCCGCACCGCCTCCCCGAGCGCCACGCCGGCATCGCCGTCGAGTCCCGAGGGCACGTCGAGCGCAAACACCGCTCGGCCGCTCGAGTTGATGGCGCGGATCACCTGCGCGAGCTCCGTCTGCACGGCCCCCTTGAGCCCCGTACCCAGCAGCGCATCCACGATGACTTCGCCTGCGGCGAGCTGCTCGGCCGCAAAGGTGTGCGCGGCACCGCCGCTCGCCCTGAAGTCCTCGTACGCCTGGCGCGCGTCGCCGCGCAGTTGCTGCGGGGGACTGGCGCTGAGCACCGTCACCGTAAGCCCTGCGGCACGCGCAAAGCGCGCCAGCACGTAACCGTCACCGGCGTTGTTGCCGCGCCCGCAGACGATGACGATGCGGTGGGCCATCGGCCAGCGCGTGCGCAGGTAGCGCAACGCCGCCTCGCCGGCGCGTTTCATGAGCGTGTAGCCCGCGATCCCGAGCTCATTGATCGCGTGGGCATCGAGCGCCCGCACCTGCGCGGTGGAGTACAAAGCGTTCGGCAACGTCATCAGGTCATTATACTGACACGGGTGGTAGCGCCATGACGGGACCGGCCGGCGTAGATCTGCGCGCGCTGCGACGCGAGCTGGGCGAGCGCGCCCGCGCGCTCGGTTTCGCTGCGCTCGGCGTGGCCAGCATCGACATTCCCGAAGACGAGCGGCATCTGCTCAAGTGGCTTAAGGAAGGCTTCCACGGCGAGATGCACTACATGCAACGCCACGGCGTCATGCGCAGCCGCCCGCAGCAGCTGCACCCGGGCACGGTGCGCGTCGTGAGCGCGCGCATGGATTACTGGCCGGCCGAGGCGCGCGCTGCACGCTCGGTGCTCGCTGACGGCCGGCTCGCCTACGTGTCGCGTTACGCTCTGGGGCGCGACTACCACAAGACCCTGCGCCGCGCGCTCGCCACGCTCGCCACGGAGTTGCAGCAGCGCATCGGACCGTTCGGCTACCGGGTGTGCGTGGACACCGCGCCGGTGCTGGAGAAGGCACTCGCCCGCGACGCCGGGCTCGGCTGGATCGGCAAGCACACCAACCTCATCGCGCGCGAGCGCGGCTCGTGGTTCTTTCTGGGCGAGATCCTGACGGACCTGCCGCTGCCTGTAGATGAGCGCGCCGGTGCCCACTGCGGCAGCTGCCAGGCCTGTATCCCGGCCTGCCCCACCGGTGCGATCGTCGCCCCGTGGCGGCTGGATGCGCGGCGCTGCATTTCCTATCTCACCATCGAGCACCACAGCGCCATTCCGGTCGAGCTGCGCAAGGCGATCGGCAATCGCATCTACGGCTGTGACGACTGTCAGCTCGTGTGTCCGTGGAACAAGTTCGCGCACGCGGCGGCGCACCCGGATTTCAAGGTGCGCCATGGCCTGGATGCCGCAGCGCTGCCGCAGCTGTTTCGCTGGAGCGCGGCGCAGTTCGAGGAGCGCATGCGTGGCTCGGCCATCTACCGCATCGGCTACCAGCGCTGGTCGCGCAATCTCGCGGTGGCGCTCGGTAACGCCCCGACCGCGCCGGATGTGATCCGCGCGCTCGAGGAGCGGCGCGCAGACCCCTCGAGCCTGGTGCGCGAGCACGTGGAGTGGGCGCTGCAGCAGCACCGCTGCGCGGCCTGAAAGCGCCGATCAGGAACGGCTGACCTGCACGTTGTCGATGAGGCGGGCCCTTCCCATACGCACCGCGGTGAGCACGACCAGCTCACGTGCCCCGCGGGCCGGTGTGCCCAGGTCCGCGGCCTGGCGCACGGCGAAGTAGTCCGGGCGAAAACCGGCGCTCTCCAGCGCCTGCAGGCCCGAGCGCTCGATGCTCGCGAAGTCCGCGTCCCCGGAGCGCACGCGGTTCGCGGCCGCCTGCAGCGCGGCGTAGATCTGCGGCGCCCGGGCGCGCTCCTCGGGTGTCAGGTACTGGTTGCGCGAGCTCATGGCGAGGCCGTCGGCATCGCGCACCGTAGGTGCGGCGAGGATCTCCACCGGCATGCACAGGTCCGCCACCATGCGCCGGATGATGGTCAGCTGCTGAAAATCCTTCTCGCCGAACACCGCGACGTCCGGCTCGACGATGTGGAACAGCTTGGCGACCACGGTGCTGACGCCCTCGAAATGCCCCGGGCGGAACTCGCCGTCCAGGATGCGCGACAAGGCGGGCACCTCGACGCGCGTAGCGCGCTCGGCCCCGTGCGGATAGACCTCGTTCACCTCCGGCATGAACATCAGATTGCACCCGGCGGCGGCCAGCATGCGTGCGTCTTGCTGCGGCGTGCGCGGGTAGTGCGCGAAATCCTCGTTCGGGCCGAACTGCATGGGGTTCACGAAAATACTGGCCACGAAGCGCTCGCCGTGGCGGCGCGCCGCCTCGATGAGGCTCACATGCCCGGGATGCAGATTCCCCATGGTGGGTACGAAGGCCACCCGCCGGCCCTCGCGGCGCCAGCCGCGCACGCGCTCGCGCACGGCGGCAATCGTGGTGACGGCCTCCATTGCTCTCTAGAAGCAGTGTTCAGGCGCGGGGTATTCGCCCTGCTTCACGGCGCGTACGTAGTGTTGCAGCGCCTCGAGATTGTTGCCCGCCCCCTCCATGAAATTGCGCACGAAGCGCGGCTTGCGCCCGGTGGTGATGTCCAGCATGTCGTAGGTGACGAGGATCTGACCGTCGGTGTCGGGGCCGGCGCCGATGCCGATGACCGGCACGTGCAGCTCCGCGGTGATGGCCTTGCCGAGTGTCGCCGGAATGCACTCCAGCAGCACGATGTCCGCGCCTGCCGCTTCCAGGCGCCTCGCCTCCTCCAGCAGGCGCGCCGCGGTTTCGCGCTCGCGCCCCTGCACGCGAAAGCCCCCGGTCTTGTGCACTGACTGCGGCTTCAACCCCAGGTGGGCACACACGGCGATGTCGTGGCTGGCGAGGAATTCCACGATTTCGGTCTGCTTGCCACCGCTCTCGAGCTTCACCATCTGGGCGCCGCCTTGCTGCATGAGGCGCACGGAGTGCTCGAGCGCCTGCGTCTGCGACGGGTAGCTCATGAACGGCAGGTCGGTCATCAGGAACGGCCGATGCAACCCGCGCGCCACCGCGGCACTGTGATACACCATGTGATCCATGGTGACCGGCACGGTGGTGTTGTGCCCCTGGATCACCATTCCCAGGGAATCCCCGACCAGCACTACATCCACGTCGGCGGCGTCGAGCAGCACCGCAAAGCTCGCGTCATAACAGGTTAGGCTCGCGATCTTCTCGCCCTCGGCCTTCATGCGCGCGAGCGTTGCGAGCGTAACCGGCGGGCGGCTCGCATCCCGTTGCAGGTGCGTGTACATGCGGTGCGAGTGTAGCTAGATCGCGCGGCTGCGCAACGGGTTGTAATACAGCCGCCCGCGGCTCATGCGTCTGATGGTCCCCAGCAGCTCGTCGTAGTCGCGTTGGTTGGCGATCGGGTCGATGGAAGCGGCGTTGACGATCAGCAGCGGCGCGGCCTGGAATTCATGGAAGAAGCGCGCGTAAGCCTCGTTCAGGCGCTCCAGATATTGGCGCTCGATGTACTGCTCGAAATCCACGCCGCGCCTGGCGATGCGCTCGAGCAGCACGTCGACCGGGGCCTGCAGGTATACGACCAGATCGGGCTTGGGAGCCTGGATGTCGAGCCTCGCATACAGCTGCTCGTACAGGGCGTACTCGGCATCATCCAGTGTGACGCGAGCGAACAGCCGATCCTTCTCCAGCAGGTAGTCCGCAACCCGCACCGGCGCAAACAGATCGGCCTGCTTGAGGGCGGCGAGCTGCTGCGCGCGCTGCAACAGGAAGTGCAGCTGCGTCGGCAGGGCGCCGGCGCGCGGGTTGCGGTAGAAGCGCTCGAGGAACGGGTTCTGCGCCGCCTGCTCCAGCACGCCCTGCGCCGACAGGCTGACGCACAGGCGGCGGGCAAGACTCGTCTTGCCGACGCCGATCGGGCCCTCGACCACGATGAACTGATGGGCTGCTTCTGTCATGCGCCTACAACGGAGCCAGGCCTTCGGGCGTGACTCGAGCCGCGAGCTCGGCCACGCGGCCCAGCCCGGGCAGGTCGAGATCCGGGGCAATGTCCGCCAGAGGATACAGAACGAAGTTGCGCTCCACTATCCCGGGATGCGGCAGTGTGAGTGCCGCCTGCGAGCGTTGCTCACGGGCGTACGACAGCAGATCCAGATCGATGATTCGCGGTCCCCAACGCTCGCGCTGCACCGGCCGGCCGAGGGCCGCCTCGAGCGCGCACAGTTCGGTGAACAGCGCCGGGGACTCGAGCTGCGTGAGCACGCCCACGACCGCGTTGACGAAGTCCGGCTGCGCGATCGGGCCAAGGGGGCGCGAGCGGTACAGGCGCGAGCTCAACACCACGCGGGTGCGCGGCAGCTGCGCCAGCCTCGCGCAAGCGTTGAGCACCTGCGCGTGCGGATCCGCCAGATTGCTGCCCACACCGATGTAGGCGGGGCGCCAGATCTCCATGACTGGAATTCCGTCACGCCGGGGCGGAGGCCTTGGGCCGGCGGCGGCGCCGGCGGCCCCGGCGGCTCGCCGCCCGGGGCGCTCCGCCCTCGTCCACGAGTGCATCGGCCATCCGGCCGCGCTCCTCGGCCGAGACCTCCTGCAGGCGCGTCCACCACTGCGCCATGTCGCGCGACGCGAGCCCGTACTCGGCGCGCAACAGCAGCAGGTCGTAGCCGGCGCGAAAGCGCGGGTGCTCCAGCGTGCGCAACGCGCGCCGGCCGCGCACGTGTTCCAGCCGCGGCTGCAGCGCGAACATCTCGCGCACGCCCAGCGAGAAACGCTTCGGGATGGCGAGGCGCGGCTGCGCCTCGCGGGTTGCCCGATCGCAGGCCTCGAGGATGGTGGCCGGGTCATGCCAGCGCTCGGGTGGAGTTGACTCGATGATGCCGGCAATCGGCCCGTATAAAAGGAGCGCGAACAGGAAGGTCGGCGTCACCGGCTTGTCGGCCAGTACCCGCGCATCGGTGTTCTTCAGGCCCTGCAGCAGCAGCTTCTCCACCAGGCTTTCGGGGTGGCTGTTGAAGTAAGCGTCCACCGTCGGCAGCAGTGCCGCCAGCAGGCCGCGGCGCCGCAGGACCTCGAAGCTGCGCGCACCGTGCCCTCGCAGGAACAGCTTCAGGGTCTCATCGAACAGCCGCGCCGGCGGCACCCCGGCGAGCAGATCGCGCAGCGGTCCGATGGGTCTCGCGGTCGCGGGGTCGAGCTGAAAGCCGAGTTTCGCCTCGAAGCGCGCGGCGCGCAGCATACGCACCGGGTCCTCGCGAAAGCGCGTCTCCGGATCACCGATCAGCTTCAGCGTGCGGGCGGCGACGTCCTGTGCGCCGCCGACGTAGTCCCAGACCGAGAAGTCGGCGATGTTGTAATAGAGCGCGTTGGCGGTGAAGTCGCGCCGCCAGACATCCTCGTCGATGGTGCCGTAGATGTTGTCGCGCAGGATGCGCCCGCTGGCATCGAACGCCAGCTCGGCGGCCGCGGGGTCGTACCCGCTACCGCCGCGCGCGGCGCTCTGCGACGGCGAGCGCGCCGCGGGCGCGGCGGGCTCGACCTCCAGCTGCGGCGCATCGAGTTCGGGCACCTCGCCATCCTCCGGATCCGCTTCCGGCAGCGGCTCATCGCCCTGCGAGGGCGCACTGGTGGCACGAAAGGTAGCCACCTCGATGATGTCGCGGCCGAAGAACACGTGCGCGAGACGGAATCTGCGGCCCACCAGGCGGCAGTTGCGGAACAGCCGCTTCACTTCCTCGGGCAACGCATCGGTCACGACGTCGAAGTCCTTCGGCTCGAGCCCGAGCAACAGGTCGCGCACGCACCCGCCCACAAGAAACGCCATGAAACCGCCCTCGCGCAGGCGGTACAGCACGCGCAGCGCGTTAGGCGAGATGTGGGAGCGGGAAATCGCGTGCTCGGAGCGCGGGATGATCCGGGCAGTAGCGGTGGGCGTCGCGACGGACGCGTCGGGGGGGTTCAAGTTCCTTGGCTTTCGGCTTGAGCAATCAGGACGGCTCTCTATAATACCGCGCTCTTGCCCGAGGCCCGGTCCCGCTCCCTTCGTCTAGAGGCCCAGGACATAGCCCTCTCAAGGCTGTAACACGGGTTCGAATCCCGTAGGGAGCGCCAGTAAAATCAAGAGCTTACTTGCTTTCAGCCGCTCCCTCGCCTGTCCTTAGGGGACCGTTGCCGGCACTGCGCCGATCGCTGAGAAGTACGCGTCAGCGCAGCGAGGCGCGGCGCCGCTCGCAGGAGTGCCGGCGAGCTCGCCGGGACGACACGCGACGGAAGATCCCGGGCCTGAAGGCCCGTTGACCGACTCAGCGGCTTACCTGCGGGCGAACCCTTCGCTCTCTCAGGAGGACTTGTCCTTCGAGCGGCTGCGCACCCGGACAGACTTCGGTTCGCGCGGGGCTGACGCGCCGTAGGTGCGGGATGCCGTGATGACGATTTCCGGGAGATCGGGGGTCGGATCGGCGGCGGTCGCAGCTTTAGCGGGTGCGGGTTTACCGGCTGCGGTCTTTGCGGCTGAGATCGGCGAGGTCGGTGAACATGCGCTCAAAAGCGCCGCCAGCGCGGCGGCGGACAATATGCAAGCGTGGCGGCTCGTCAAGACCTTCTGCATCCTGCGGATCATCGGCGTCACCTCCTTGCCGTGTGGCTAGGGTTTGAGGCGCGCAGGCGTCGCAAGTTCACGCGGGTCTATGAATCTTGTGTGAAGGTTTATGAGGAGAGTAAGGAGACGCGCCGTGTCGCCTGGACGAGACATTGCACGGTCGTGTCGTGTCGATCCTGCGACAGGCGAACGTCGATCGAGGGACCGCATGCACACAGGCCCTTAGACAATGATTGCCTGCAACCAGGGCGCCAAGTGCTCCATGTCGAAGGTCCCATTGTTGAGGAACTCGTGCAGGGAGTCGTAGATCGCTTTTGAGTCCGCCTTGAGCGCGTGACCGTTGATTCGCAGGAAGACATCGACCACAGCGAAGGCCACGCGTTTGTTGCCGTCGACGGATGGATGGTTTTGAACGAGACTTTCCAGAAGTGCCGCGGCTTCGTGGACGATCGTGTCGTAGTAACCGGTCTGCGGACGATGAAGCGCTGATTCGAGCGCTCCGGCGTCGCGAATGCCAGTAGCGCCGCCGTAGCGCTCGATCAGTACTTTGTGGAAGAAAAGAGCGTCTGCCGTCGTGACGTAGTGCGTCATTTAGCCAGCGATCGGTACAGCTCATCTCGCTCCTCGAGGCTGCTCTGAAAAGCTTCGAGTACGTTTCGTCGCGGAGCCTGATGGCGCTTGCGAGCCAAATACTCCCGCATCGCGTCCCCGAGCACGGCCTGAAACTGTCGCCCTTCGCGAGCCGCAATTTGCTGCAGCTCCTCCAGAATCTCAGGCTCAGCTTGCGAAGAGAACTTGCGCAACGCGCTCATGGAGCACGCCTCGTCATGAGGTATCTTGATGCATCATGATAAATCAAGAAAGACTGGAATCAAGTCGTAGGGTTCAAGTCCCGTAGGGAGCGCCATGAAATCAACAGCTTATGAGATGTCAGCTGGGTAAGGATTCTGTACGGAAAGCCACGCTACGTGAGGCCTCTTGGTCGTGACGGCCACAGCCGCTGTCTACTTGCCGCGGGCCTTCAGCGCGTAGCGCGACTGGAGCGGCGACGCGCCGTGGAGCAGGCCTTTGCCAAGCACCCCGGTGGGTTCGGAGATATGGACACTACACCGTCGACTTCAGTCTCAAGGCCTCGCTGTCATGCTGCCGGGAAAACTTGCGGCGTCGCTGGTAACACTTGACCCAAAATAGCCGCCGTACGTGCAGGCAGGACTCCCACGGGAACTTTTGGGCTCAGGCAGCCTCGCAAGAGGGGGTGGCGGTGACACGCGATAACATCAAAACTCCTCGGGACGTAGCAGTGTGTCGTTAGCGCTGTCAACACTCATCTATGAGTGGCGGCGTTATCTGGCGGCAGTGATCGCCTTGTCCGTGGCGGGGCTGCTAGTGCTGGCGATGACCGGCATGTTTATGGGCATGAGCAAGAGTTTCACCGCGACCATCGACCGCTCGCCGGCCGAGGTCATGGTGCTGCCGCCCGACGCCAACACTCTGTTTGCCAACAATTCCGGTCAGCCGCGCCGCATCGTCCCACAAATCTACGGGCATTCCGAGGTACTCGAGGTGCAGGCGTTGAATTTCAATTTTGCCTTCTGGACCAACTTCCCGAAAGACGGCCGGCCTGCCAAGAGCGAAGGCGTGCGGGTTGTATTCGTCAACCCGATCAGGGGCGCCGTGACGCTGCCCAACGATTTCACCGATGACCTGATCCAGGCCTTGCAGGAGCCCTATGCAGTGATCGTGGACCGCACCAGCCTTGGCAAGCTGGGCGTCCGGGTGGGCGACAGCGCAAAGATCAACGGCTCTGCCGTCTGGGTGCGTGACACGACGAGCGGCTACCCATCGATGTTCAATGCCACGGTCTTCGTCTCGCCGCAGACGGCCAAGCTACTGCACCTCGACAACGACGGTCCGCGCGTCGGGCCGCTGATGGTCAAGATCAAACACCCGGCGCGTGCATTGCAAGTCGCCGCTGAACTGAATGCGCTGTCGAAGGGACAGTACAAGGCCTGGTCGCGCGAGGAGCTGTCGAAGGCGAGCCAGAAGTCGATGCTCAAGGAAGGCGGCATTGCCATCATGATCGGCTTCGCCGTCGTCGTGGGCGCTTTCATCGGCGTGGTCATCACCTGGCAGACCTTGCAGGGCGCGATTCTCGCCAACATCAAGGAGTTCGCCAGTCTGCGCGCGCTCGGTGTCTCGATGTGGAGTCTGCGTCTGATCGTCATGGAGCTGAGCCTGTGGGTCGGCGTTGCGGGGCTTTTGCTCACTGCGCTGCTGACCAGCCTGGTTTGGATCCTATCCAAGGCCTCGGGCGTGCCCCTGGACTTCCCGCTGTTCATCGATGTGCCGGTGGCCGTCGCGCTGCTGATCATCGCCATAATGTCGGGGGCCCTGTCGTTGGGCGTCCTGAGAAAAAGTCAACCCGCGGACTTGCTCCGGTGAGTCCGCTCGCCCTGGATGCCAGGGGCCTGAGCAAGGCCTACCGGATCGGTAAAATCCGCCAGGTTGTGCTGAAAAATGTCGACTTCAACGCGTATCACGGCCAGGTGACCATGGTGATGGGGCCGTCGGGCTCGGGAAAGTCGACACTGATCGCCGCCCTGTCGGGCCTGATGCGGCCCGATGAGGGCGAGGTGGTGGCCCTCGGCGAGAGTCTGTGGAAGAAGAGCAACGGCCGGATCGACAAATTCCGTCTCGATCACTGCGGATTCATTTTCCAGGGCTTCAACCTGTTCCCCGCACTCGACGCAACTGAGCAGGTTGTGCAGGTACTCAAGTACTGCGGGATGGGAAAGCGCGAATCATGGACGCGCGCCACGGCCGCGCTGAAAGCCGTTGGACTCGGCCAACGCCTGCGGCAGCTGCCCGCGGAGCTCTCCGGCGGCGAAAAGCAGCGCGTCGCGATCGCGCGTGCCCTTGCCAAGTCGCCGGCGCTGATTTTTGCCGACGAGCCAACCTCGGCACTGGATTCCGCAAACGGCAAGGTCGTAATCGAATTGCTCCATCACGCGGCCCGGGAGCGCGGCGCGGCGATCGTCGTCGTGACGCACGATCCGCGCCTGGAAGCCCACGCCGACCGCATCATTCACCTGGAAGACGGGAAGATCCTCAGCGACCAGATGGTCTCGCAGCCTCCGCTATCGTAGGGCCCACGCCTTTGCCCGGACCGTACACGTGACCCGCACACTCGTGCCGCACAGGCCTGTGGTCCTGATGTTGTCCGCAGTGGCCGGGCTGTCGCTGAGCGCGTGCCATGCCGGTTGGGCGGACGGCACGGCAGGCAAGACGGGCGCCGTTCCGCCGCCGGCATCGCCCTATGCCACGATCGCCAACGGCAAGGTCGATATCGAAGGTGGTGTGGTCGAAGTCGCGGCCCGGCGCGCTGGTGTGATCAAGGAAGTTCTGGTACAGGAAGGCGATACCGTCAGGAAAGGGCAGATCCTGGCGCGTCAGGAGGACGATGATGCGACTCTCGCCGTCAACAGCGCCGAGGCCGCAGTGGCGCAGGCTCGGAGCACGCTGTCGCTGACGCAGATCAGCGTTCAGACGGCGCGACGGGAGTACGAGCGCCTGAGGAAACTGACTCCATCTGGCCTCGTCACCCAGCAGCAGCTCGACCAAGCCGCTGATTCTCTCGCCACCGCTGAGGCGCAGCTCAGTGTCCAGCGCTCTGCCGTGCAGACGGCGCAGGCGCAACTGGCGCAGGCCGTATACAACCGGGACTTGACCATTATCCGCGCGCCGATGGACGGCAAGATCATCCGCCGCTATGCCAATCCGGGCGCGGGCGCTTCAACGCTCAACGTTTCCGTGATGTTTGATCTTGCGCCAGCGGCACCGCACATCATCCGTGCCGAAATCGTCGAGACCGCCATACCCGACGTACGCATCGGCCAGGAGGCCGAGATCGTTCCGGAGGCCGACCCTTCCAGGCTCGCCGTCGGACACGTCATTCGCATTGCTGCCACGTTCGGCGCGCGCAAGCTGAAATCCGATGCCGCCAACGAGGCCAGTGACGAGCGGGTGGTGGAGGTCGTGGTTTCGGCCGATGGCGCGCCCTTCCTCATAGGCCAGCGCGTGCTGGTCAAGTTCATGAAGCCTGGAGAGAAGGCGGGGCAGGCGCACGCGCGGACCAACGACATCCACTAGGGACTGTAGGGACGGACGGGCCGGGGCGGAGAGAGAGCACGCGTGGCCGACGATCCGAAGGCGTGCCGCAGATAGATCTCGACCGTAGTCGGATGATAGAAGTCGGTCCGATCGATATCCAACATGACACCGACGACCAAAGCTCCGGTCACCTGGCGCTCGGCGGCGGCATAGGCCGAGAACGCAAAGCCGGTGCTGTGGTAGCCCGGGAAATAAGCTGAGCTGTATCCGCTTGGCAACGGCACGCTCGCCGCCGCAGCCTGCAATGCGGCATCGCCCGGATAGAACGCAATGCTGCTCACCTGGCTCACGCTGTACGAGACGGCTACGCGTGCCTTGTAGGTCCAGCCCGCGCGATGGCCGGCAAGCTCGATCGGCATCGCCACGCTCACGTACGATTGCGGGCTGTAGTAGCCTCCGCTGCCGAAGGTGTAGTTGGAGAGGTTGCGCTGATAGTTCCAGTAGTTCACTGTCACGCCGGCATCGGTACGCAATTCCGGACGGGCGAATAGCATCCAGCTGCTGCTCAAGCGCACGCCGACAAACTGATTGTCGCGCACCCGTGTGCCGCTGATGTCGGCAAGGCGCACGGACCCGGAAACATCATAATTCTCCCGATAGAAACCGAAACCGGCGTACGGCCCGGTTTGCACGATTCCCCCCCAGGTGGTCCCGGTAATCGGATCCCTGAGACCCGCATAGGAGAGCTCGCTGCTCGTGAGCGCGCGGCGCGCCAATCCGAAGGTGAGGTCTGCGGAGTGCCATTTCGGGGTCCACTCGATCCCGCCGACAATGTTGGGCAACAGGAATCCCAGGGGCGTCGAGCCGATGTCCGCGACGACCGAGTCGGTCTGATAACCCACGGCCGGACTCAACCCGGCCTGCCGGCCGTTCGTAAATCGCAGCGCCGCCCCCGGCCCGGCGGCTTGGATCGTGCCGATCAGCAGGGGTGATTGCCCATCCCCGCTGGCTCGGCCAGCGTCGAGAACAACGGCGTCGGCGCGTGCGGTGTAACGAGATTCATAATTCTTGGCGAGCACCCACGAACTCGGGATGGTGAGCACGTCGATTTGTGACATGCCGGGTGAGCCGGGCTGGTGGCGCACCATCAAACCCGCGGTCACGCTCGACTCCAACCGATCGGCGATTTCCTGGCTCGCGCGGCGGGCCGCGAGGGCCTCGGGGCCGGGGGCGAATTGGGCCGCCTGCTCGAAATAGCCGCGCGCTTGTGCAAAATGCCGATGCGCCAGCTCGGCGCGCCCGGCCAGCATCAGCACATCCGGGCGCGGCGACGCTGCCGCGAGCAGCGGCTGCAGAGTGCGGAGCGCCTTGGCGGCAGCGCCGAGCGCAAGCTGCCGGCGGGCGAGACTGACGTGAAGCTCCTCGTCGCCGGCGAGCATGCGCTCTTCGACCGCCTGCAATTGCGCGCGCGCGATCGGGATATCGCCCGACTCGGTGAGTGCGCGCACGTAAGCGAGCCGGGTGTCCAGATCGTCAGGATCCTCGGCGACGAGCACTGCGTAACGATCGCGCGCCGTGCGGGGTCGGCCGGCCAGAAGGTAGAGGTCGGCGCGCTTGACCCGCAGCTGCCGATCCTGTGGCTCATCGGCGAGCAGCGCATCAAGACGCCGCGCAGCCTCGGCCAATTTCCCCTGGCGCTCCAAATCGCCGATTGTGCGGAGCTCGAGTGCGCGCTGCAGGTGCCGGACCTCGATTCGGTCAGCCGCGCTCAGTTGGGGCAAGCTGCGCAGCTGCGCCAGAGCGGCGCTCAAGCGCGCGTCGTCGTCTGCGCTGTTCAGCACCCGTGCCCAGCGCAGCAGCACCGCGGGGTCCTTGGCACCCGCTCCGCCAAGGTAGGGTTGGATGAGGCCGATGCCGTGCTCGGCCGATCCAAGATCGATCCATGAATAGGCGAGCTGCTCGGCTAGATCGATACCGTGGGTGGCGAGCGGTTCGACCGCGAGCAGGGCTGCACGGGCACCGGCCAGGTCGCCCGCGGCTTTCAGGCGCCGGGCGCTGGCGCGTGCCAGGGCCACCTGCATTCGGTCGTGAAGTGCGTTCATGGCTTCCGTGCGCCGGGCCGCCTCGATGCCCTCGATTGCCGCGCAAGCGGCCGCATAGTCCTCCAGGTGCGACAGATACAGGGCCTGGGCGTACCTCATCTCGGGCACGTCGGGGGCGCTGCCTACGCCCTGCTCCATGAGGCTGCGGCCGTGCTCCGATTCGCCTCTGCCCCGGTAGTACTCGGCCAATCGATACCGCATCCAGGCATCGCGCGGCGCAAGGTGCATCGCGGCCTCGAGTGCGGAGATCGCCGAGTCGACGCGCCCCGCCTTTGCCTCCTCAGAGGCGCGTTGCTCGAGGGCCGAGGCCAGAAGTTTGTCGCGCGCCTGCGCGGTCCACTTGCGCCCGGGCACCCGGGCGCGTAACAGCTCGATGGCCGGGGCACTCTCGCCGTGCGCGATCAACCACCGTACCCGGGTCTCGAACAACCAGGTGGACTGTGGCGCCAGACGCGCGGCGCTCGCGAGGAGCTCTCCCGCCTCTGCGCCGAACCCCTGCGATTCGAGATTCTCTGCAACACCGATCTCAGACTCGTAGTCCCGGCGATAAAACGCCAGCGCGGCGCGCAGTTCGGCGGCGGCGCGCATATCGTGGTGGTCGTTGCGGGAGCCGCGGCTGCGATCCAGCCACAGGCGGGCCTGCGAACGCGCCTGCGCGCCTTCGGGTCCTGACGCCAAGTCTTTCGCCAGACGTTGCTGCAATCCGGGCAGCAGCCCGGAGGATGTTGCCGGGGAGAGTAAGCCGCGCTCCTCGCCCGCGCGTTCCTGCTCCTCGCGCAGCACCCTGACCTCGGCGTCTTCGGGGTGACGCGCGAGGTACGCGTTGATGACGCGTGGCGGCGCCCGTTCGGCGCCCAACCGTAGCAGGCCCGACGCCAGCAGTCGATCGGCATCTTCTGTGCGCACATCGTCGCGCAGCACCAGCTGCTGCAGCAGCGTCAGCCCGGCGAGCGCGGTGCGGCGCTGCCGCAGCATGAGCTGCGCCAATGCCAGCTGGTAGCGCGGATCATCCGGATGACTGTGCGCCAGACGGCGGATGCCCGCGTACGCCGCCGTGAGCCCGCCGGGGGCGCTCGCCAGCAGCAGGTAGTAGTCGATGCCGAGCGACGCGCCGGGTGGACCCTGCGGAAACAACCGCGTGAGCTCCGCACGTGCCTCGGAGGTATGACCGATTTCGATGAGCCGCCGAATGGATGCAAATTGCAGGCGATCCCGGGTTGCGATGCGGTATCCGGTCGCAAACTCCCTGGCTGACGCTGAGCCTTTGAAGCGCCGCGCGAGCTCGCTCGCGACTTGGGCGGCGTCCGCAAACTCAGCGAGACGGAGATCCAATTCGCCCAACTCCAGCAGCGCCTCGGGCGAGTCGGGGCGCGCCGCCACCAGTTTCTTCAGCGCCAGCCGCGCCAGATCACCCCGGCCGCGCGCCTCCCAGAAGCGCGCGTTGTGAATGAGTTCTTGCTCGGCCGGCGGCGCTACCGGATCCTCGGCCGCTGCCGCTGCGCATGCGCACAGCGCCACAGCAGCGATCAGGTGGCGCGGCACGGGCCGGTCCATGGGACGTGCAAATCACCGTGGCGATCGAAGTGGAAGCGGCCCTCGAGCCAGCCCAGTCCGAACAGGGTCAGCACGTCGCTGTAGTAGTGCCGGTTGTCCTTGAGCGACTCGGCTGCGATGCGCTGGCGGTACGCTTGAACCGCGTCCGTGAATTTAAAATGCACCAGCAAGGGCAGGAGCGCGGCCAGGAAACCCGGCGGAGCCTCGCCGCGTGCCTCGAGGGTGCTCGTGTCGACTGACTCGGCAGGCCGGCGCTGAGCCGCGGCGGCGGCCATCGGTTCGAGCCGATGCGCCAGGCTGGTGGCCTGCGGATCCCCCTCCGCAAGCATGCCCGCCCAGAGATAGACGCGGATCGCGTCATAGCTTCCCACGCCAGAGGTGGTGGCATCGGCCGAGAAGCCGTCAGACTCACGATACAAGACCCAGTCAGCCGCGAACCCCCGCGGCGCCGAAGCTGCGATGACCCGCTGCGAGGACTCGAGCACGGCGGCCCATTGCCGCTCATCGCTGGAGCGCTCGAGCGCGCGCAGCACCTCGATGGGCACGTAGCTGGCATTGAGGCGCCACGTTTGTTGCGCCACGAACCCCTTCGCGCCCGGCAGCAGCGTCGCGCCCAGCCCCGGGATCAGGGCCACCTCTTCGCGCAGAATGCGTTCCGACATCGCGTGCGCGAGCTGCGCGTAGCCGGCGTTGTGCCACAGCCGCGCCCCCTGGGCGAGCGCGTAGGTCATCCAAAGATCCGCATCCGCGGCCGAATTGCGATCGAGTACGCTCCACTTGCCGTCATCGGCGCGTCCCCATTTCCACGCGGGCAGTGAACGCTCGAGACTCCCGCCGGCCATATTGTCCTGCGTCCAGCGCAGTATCTTGGCGAAGGCTGCCGGATCATCGTCGATGAGCGCGAACAGCATCGCGTACGCCTGTCCCTCGGAGACCGTGATGGCCTGCGGCGTGCTGGCGTCGATGACCCGGCCGTCCTCGCTCAGGTAGAGCCGCTTGAACTCCTGCCACGGCCGCCAGCGCTCGCATGACCCGTCCCCGGCCTGTGCCGTGGCGACAAACAGCAAGGCGGCGCACAGCGCGCCACCGCGGGCGAGCGTCTTCATGCGTCACGTGCCTGTGCGGCCGCCCAGACGCTTGGCGGCGAGGCGCTGCAGCCAGCCGTAGAAGAACAGTCCCGTGGCGACCGCCGCGGCCAGGGAAATGATCGTCAGCAGCAACGCGTGCCGCGAGAAATGAAACCACAGCCACTGCCACCAGGAGAGCGAGCCGACGTAGTAGAGATCGCCGCCCTGATAGCTTTGAATGGCATCGTTGCGAACCAGGGCGAGCTCGCCGCGAATCTGCGGCACCTTGCTCTCATCCTCCAGGGAGGCCACCAGCGACTCCGCGGCCGCGGCGTCGCTGCCGACCAGAGCGACCACGGTGCGGCCGCGGCTCACGGGCGATTCGAAACTCAGCAAAGCCGCCAGCGACCCGTCGGCGCGGATCACGACGCGGGGCGCCGCACCATCATCGCTCCTGCGGGGCTGCGTGCCGCTCATCGCATTGGGCGCCCGCTCGAGCTCCCGAAAGTCGCGTCCCGCCTTGCGGAACACCAGGGCGAGATTTTTGGCCCAGTGTTCCAGCAGCTCGTTCGACTTCGAGCCGGTCAGGACGAGCAGGTCGCTGTCTTTCGCCGCGAGCGCCTCGGTGGTGTCGAGCAATCGGTATTGCAGGGCTGCCGCCCCGGTTTGTCTGCCCAGACGGCCCAGGAGGAAGAACAACTCCCCGAGCGCCGCTCGGTCCGCGGCATCGGGCAGGACAACCGCCGTCTCAGCGAGGTCGGCATAGCGGGAAAACGGAAAGCCCGCGTTGGCGAACAGCGCCAGATTCGGCATTGCGGTGTAGTGCGGAAAACTGGAGACATCGACGGTGGAATCCGGATCGATCGCTTCGCGCGTATTGTCGACGAATACCTCTTTGCACATCGCCTCGCGGTGGAAGTCCATCGAGAACTGGAATTGCATCTGATTGTTGCTGGCGAGCTGGAATGCCGGTATCAACAGGCCCTGGCTCTCCCGCGAACCGTCATTCTGCAACAGCGGCACCAGGAGCCGACCGACGCCCTGGGCCTCGGATTCCGGCGGCAGTCGATACGAGCGCAACAGCTGGTTGTTGATCGACACCGTCAGGACGGAGTTGTCCCGCGCCGCCGGTGCCGTGTAGCGATACTTCAGCTCCACCGGCACACCGGACCTGTTCCAGGTAAACAGGTCGGGTGGCAGACGCAGGTTCACCGTTATCGGCTGCGGGGCGACGCCGCGCCCCTGCAGCTGCGCGGGGTCGTCGAGAAGTTCGCCAATCTTGACCGGGCGATCGGTGCGCACCCAGCGCGGTGCGTCGTAGGCGGCGCGGCGCTGGTAGCTGACCGCTGCCACCGTGGCGCTGCTGCCGGTGAGCACCGCGTTTCCGAGCACCAGGCCCTCGACCGCCTGGCGCAGCTGCTGCTCATCCTTGCCCTGGAAGACGAGCACCTTGAGGGAAGGATTCGCCGGGTGATCGAGGACGCTCACCGTCGGCACCTGCACCGCAGGCAGGGCGAGCTGCGCCGGCCGTGCGCTGTTGGTGGCAAACACCAGCGTGTGCTGCATGGGCAGGGAATCGAAGCTCACCGGAAAGCGCGCGCTGCGATAGTCGGCGAGCATGCCGAACCAGGAGGCCGCGAGTCCGGCCGAACGCACTATGTTCCGCGATGGGTTCGCGGGCAACACGATCGGCAGTACCAGCCGACGGCTGTCGTGTTGATCGAAAAAGGGGGCCGGCAAGAGCGCGAGATCATCGCGCAAGTCGAGCGGGCGCAAACTCAACGTCAGCTCGCTGTCGCGACCGATCCGGGCCCAGAGCGAGGAGTGCTGCGGGTCTTCGCACTCGCTCGTGTAGTGGCTGATGAGATCGAGTTGCAGGTGGTTGTAGTCGCTGAAATAGCGCGGGTCGAGGTTTATCGACCTCTCCACCTCGCGACCGGCGTCTGCCTTGGTGAGCGCGAGGGCGGCCAGAGTCTGCCCGTTGAGAGTCAGTCGCAGGTGCGAGAGCTCCGGGATCAGGGAAGGGGAATACGTGAGCCGCAGGTGCAGCACGGCGCTGACAACGACCTCGTCCTTGCGGATGCCGAGATCGAGGCCCGCAGTCGACTGTACGCCCTGCAGGGAAATGGACCCGGCGCCCAGCTCGGCAAATGTGACGCGCATCTCACGCACTGGACTGCCGCCGACGACCTGCCGCGCCGCCTCGGACGCCGTCGCCGCGTGGCCCGCCAGCAAGAGCGCCCAGCCCCCGGCGCTCCAGCGATTTGAATTCAGCCCGGCTCTTTGCACGGGATCCAAATTCGCAGATCGCCTCGAACCACGGTCTGCGGCATTTAACACTTTGGGCAGCCGTGCATGGCATTAACCATAATTAATTCCAAAAACTGTTAGCCGGCGCACGTTTAGCGGTGGGCAGCGGTCAGCAGAATAGGCTTGCGATGCTCAATCCCAACGAAACCCTGCAACTGCGGCGGATTCCACTCCTCACCCCGCCCGGCCGGCCCCTGGAGGTGGGGTGGGCACAGGAATTTGCTCGCTGGTCATGGCACGTCTTCGTGCTGCCGGCGGATTTGGCCAAGCCCTGGCCGCGGTGGATGCACCGCTTCATCAAGCCGCTGCTGCTGAGGCTGGCCAGCGAACTGGGCGTGTCCAACGCCCGCAGCATCCGTTCCTGGGCGCTGCACCTGACGCTCATCGATCCACCGCGCGGTGATTGGTCGAGCCCCGAGAGCTACCTCCGGGCGCGTCGCCGCCGGGTGACTTCGCTCGCGGCGCTGGTGCATCACGCGGTCGCGCCGCGTCTCGCACCGCTGCTGTACGGCATCGCCGCGCGCGTCGAGAGCTACTCCGCCGCATTGAGTCTGCTCCATGCCAAAGCCAACCGCGGCACCCGTCTGGCCGCCGGCGCCGTGGCGCTGGCGCTGTTCGCGCTCGCAGCATCGACGCCCCTTAGCATGGGGCAGCAATGCATGTTGATGGGATCGATGTGGCTGCTGACTCTGCTCGTGCGGCAGCTGCCCGGCTATGGTCCCGGAATCATCATGATCGTGTTCTCCATCATCGCCTCGTCGCGCTATATCTGGTGGCGCCTCACGCAGACGATGGATCTGAACACCGGGTTTGAGGAGTTTTTCGGCGCCGGCCTGCTGGCCGCCGAGTGCTACACCTGGATCATCATGGTGCTGGGCTATGTACAGAACGCCCGCCCGCTGCGGCGCAAATCCGCACCGCTGCCGGCGGATCGCGCGTCGTGGCCGACGGTCGACATCTTCGTGCCCAGCTACAACGAATCTCTGGAGGTCGTGAAGCCGACGGTGTTCGCCGCGCTGAACCTCGATTGGCCGGCAGACAAACTCAAGGTCTACATACTCGATGACGGCCGCCGCCCACAGTTTCGCGAATTCGCGGCGAGTTGCGGTGCCGAATACGTGATTCGCAGCAACAACGCACACGCCAAGGCGGGCAATCTCAATCACGCCCTGACGATCACGCACGGCGAGTTCGTCGCCATATTCGACTGCGACCATATCCCGGTACGCACGTTCCTGACGACGACCATGGGTTGGTTCCTGCGCGACCCCGCTTGCGCCATGCTGCAGACGCCGCATCACTTCTTCTCGCCGGATCCGTTTGAGAGAAATCTGGGCACTTTCCGCCGCGTACCCAACGAGGGCAATCTGTTCTACGGTTTGATTCAGGACGGCAACGATCTGTGGAACGCGACCTTCTTCTGCGGCTCGTGTGCGGTGCTCAAGCGCCAGCCGCTGCAGGAAATCGGCGGCATCGCCGTGGAAACCGTCACCGAAGACGCGCACACGGCGCTCAAACTACACCGGCGCGGCTACACCACCGCGTACCTGCGCCAGGTACTGGCCGGTGGTCTGGCGACCGAGAGCCTCTCGGGACATATCGGGCAACGCATTCGCTGGGCCCGCGGCATGGCGCAGATATTTCGCCTCGACAACCCGCTCACAGGGCGCGGACTGACCTGGCTGCAGCGGCTCTGTTACACCAATGCCATGCTGCATTTCTTCTCCGGTATCCCGCGCCTGGTATTCCTCACCGCGCCGCTCGCCTATCTGTATTTCCAGTTTCACATCATCAATGCGGCGGCGGCGACCATCGCGCTGTACGCCCTGCCGCACATGGTGCAGTCGAGTCTTGCCAATTCGCATATCCAGGGACGCTTCCGCCATTCCTTTTGGAACGAAGCCTACGAAGCGGTGCTGTCGTGGTACATCGCGCTGCCCACTACGGTGGCGCTCGTCGCACCGCGCCTGGGCAAGTTCAACGTGACCGCGAAGGGCGGCCTGGTCGAGCAGGAATTCTTCGACTGGCGCATCTCGATGCCCTACCTGGTACTGGTCGTGCTCAACGTTGGCGGAGCGTTGGTGGCGTTGCCGCGGCTGCTGTACTGGAATTCGTTCGAAGCCGATACGGTGGTCCTCAATCTGATCTGGACCCTGTTCAACCTCATCCTGCTGGGCGCCGTGCTGGGCGTTGCGGCCGAGACTCGCCAGGTGCGCGGCTCGCCGCGCGTGCCCAAGAGCATGCCGGCCACCCTGCATCTGCCGGATGGCACCCGGGTCGCCTGCCAGACTGACGACTTCGCGATGCGCGGACTCGGTTTGCGTGTCGATCCGCCGCCGCCGCTGCAGCGCGGCGATCGCTTGCACGTGAGCCTCAGCGCGGACGACGCGGTTCACGAGTTTCCGGTCGAAGTCGCCACCATGCTCGGCAGCCACCTCGGATTGATGCTCGGGGAGCTCACGATCGCGCAGCAGCGCGCTTACGTCCGCTGCACATTCGGATCACCGGAAGCCTGGAGCGACTGGGATAGCAACGTAGCGGCCGATCACCCGCTGGCGAGCCTGGCGGAAGTCTTCTCCTTCGGAGCCACCGGCTATGTGCGCCTGCTCGAGAGCATCTACAACGACGTCAGCTCGTGGTTGCGCGCCCGCGCGCGGCTCCTGCGGGCTCAGTAGCGGGCTACACACATGGGTTTGTGGAGCGCCTATTTTCTCGTCAAGCTCGTGCTCTACGCGCTCGGCTACATGGCTTTCAACCCATGGATGAATCTCGCCCTGGCGATTTTTAGCGCGCTGCCGCCGAGGAATGCGCGGCAACGCTTCGCGAAGAATCTCATAGCCGTGCCGCTCGGCATCCTGCTGCTCTATCACGACTCGTGGCTGCCCCCGATCGCACAGGCGCTGGCGCAGGCGCAGATTCTGCGTGCGTTCACCGGGTCGTACTTGTTGGAGCTTGCCGGACGGCTGATCAGCTGGAAGTTACTGCTCGAACTGGCGGCCATGCTGGCGATTTATGCGCTGGCGCGCCGCAAGCTGCGGATGAGCACCTTCGCTTTTCTGGGCATCTTGGGCGTCATGGTCGCGCCGCATGCGCAGTTTTGGGTGCTGGCCGCCCCCAGCCCGCCCGCCGGCGCAGCGGCCGGCACGCTGGGCGATGGCGTCAATCTCGAACCGGCCGCGCTGGATGCGCGGCTGGCACGGTTCTACGCGGAGCAGAACAAGATCCAGATCCGCTTCCCGCGCCCGGCGGCGGAAGAGCCCCCTTTTGACATTGTCATTCTGCACGTCTGCTCGCTGTCGTGGGACGATCTGCGGACCTTGCAGCTCGCGCCGGATGCGTTCTTCGGGCATTTCGATGTGGTGCTCTCGAATTTCAATTCCGCGGCCAGCTACAGCGGCCCGGCCGCGATTCGTCTGCTGCGGGGCGCTTGTGGCCAGACGGCGGAGGCCAGGCTCTACGATCCCGCCGGCGGCGGGTGTTTCGTCATGAACGGCCTGCAGAATGCGGGCTTCGAGCCTCACTGGGCGATGAATCATGATGGGCATTTTGGCAATTTCTTCGGTGACGTGCGCGATCGCGGCGGGCTTGGTGCGACCCTCGAGGACAACACCGGGGCGACGCGGGCGCAGCAAGCGTTCGACGGCACGCCAGTGTATAGCGACTACTCGGTGCTATCCCACTGGTGGGCAAAACGCCAGGCGAATCGCGCCCCGCGGGTCGCGCTCTACTACAACACCATCAGCCTGCATGACGGCAATCGCGTGCTCGGGACCGATCACCCCGACTCCTCCTACGGCGCACGCTTCGCACGACTGAGCAGTGACATCGCCAAATTCATGGACCAGGTGCGCACCTCGGGACGGCGTGTGATCTTGGTGTTTATCGCCGAGCACGGCGCCGCCCTGGGGGGCGACCGCCGGCAGATCCAGGGCCTGCGGGAGATACCGACTGGCGCCATAGCCCAGGTCCCGGTCGCCATCGCTCTCATTAACGCCACCCGTCCGGCGCCGGCGACGCAGTCCAAGATCGATTTTCCTTCCAGCTACCCGGCCGTGATCGAATTGCTGTCGCGTCTCATTGCGAGCAACCCCTTCGACAAGCCTGCCAGCAGCCTGGACCCGTACACCGATGCGTTGCCGCAGGCGGATTTCGTGGCCGAGAACAACGGTACGACGGTCGTGCAGGCGGGGACGCATTACATGATGCGTTCCCCCGACGGCGCGTGGTCGAGTTTAGAGGGGATCGATACGGGCGCTCGCTCAGCCGCGGGGCGTAGCATCGGTCACGACAAGCGCACCGCTGCCGCATCCTCCGCTGGGTTGCTGCGCGCCGTTGCAGTGACCAGCGACTAATAGGTCGGTACAACCGACGCGGCGTTCTGCCGTTATCCTCGTTGTACGCCGCCAGGCCTCTCAAGGCTATAGAATCATATACTTGGATTCTGGATGACTGCTGGTTGAGCGGGATCGATGATGGCTGATTTCTTGGGGGGTAGTCGGTTATCTTGACCGTCGCGACAACGGCGCTGAGGGGCGAGCAGCTGGGGTAAATCTGACGTGTCAACAGAATCGGAAGCCGCTCATCGGCTGCTCCTGTCTCCTCGCACACCGGTCACCTGCCCAAAGTGCGAGGCGAAGTTCAGCCTGCAGGAAGGCTTTGCGCGGCAGGCCCTGGAGAAGTTCGAGCAATCCACCGAAGGGGCGCTCGCGGCAGTGCGCGAAGCCGAGCGCGCTGCGGCCGACGCGCGCGCCCAGCAGCTCGCTGCGCAGCGGGATAAAACTCTGCGCACTGAGAACGCCCAGCTGCAGCAGCTATTGAAGGAGCAGGGCGCGAAGCAGGCGGAAGCTCTCAGCCGTATCGCTAGCGAGGCCCAAGCCAGGGCCCAAAGCCTGTTCGCGGCGGACCGCCAGGCGCTCGAACAGGAGCTCGCGCAGAAAGGCCAGCAGGTCGCCGAATTGCGCCTGGCGGAGCTCGCACTGCGCAAGGAAAAATCGGTACTGCATGATCGCGCCGCAGCCCTCGACATCGAGGTGGCCCGAAAGCTCGACGCCGGGCGCGCCGAGCTCGAAGTCCGCGTGCGTACTCAGGAGCGCGAGCGCGCGGAGCTTGAACAAGCGGAACTCAAGAAGCGCCTGGACGACATGAACGCCCAGTTAGTCGAGGCTCAGCGAAAAGGCAACCAGAGCTCGCAGCAGCTGCAGGGCGAGGTGCTGGAATTGACACTGCAGGAGGACCTCGAAGAGGCCTTCCCCCTGGATGTGATTGAGGAAGTACGCAAGGGCGCCCGCGGCGGCGATGTCATCCAACGAGTAATGACTCGCGGTGGCCAGACCGCCGGGATTCTCCTCTGGGAGGCCAAGCGCGCCAAGGACTGGAGCGCACAGTGGGTCGGGAAGCTGAAGGAAGACGTGGGCAGGTGCGGCGCGGACGTGGGCGTGCTCGTGAGCATCGGCACCGCGTTCCCCAGGGAATGGGAGCCCGGCCAGCTGTTCGGCCTCTACGAAGAGGTGTGGGTCACCTCTTGGACCACAGCCCTGCAGCTTGCGAACGTTCTTCGCTTGAGCCTGCTCGATGTGCACAAGCAACGCCTCATTTCCGCTGGCAAAGGCGAGAAGATGGAAGCCGTGTACGATTACCTCACCTCCTCCCAGTTCGCTCACAAGCTCAAAGCGATGTACAGCGCCTTCCACCACATGCGCCAGGAGCTGGAAGCGGAAAAGAGCCAGACTCTTCAGCGCTGGGCGCGTCGCGAGAAACAGCTCCAGAGTGGCGTCGCCGAGCTCGTGGGCGTTGCCGGAGACATTCAGGGGCTCGCTCAGCAGGAGCTGCCTTTGCTTGAAATGGAAAACAGCCTGGACTCCGAATTGACCGCAGAGCAGCGGACCAACACCCTGCAGCTCGGGCTGAAAATCGACAAGTGACCAGGGCGTGGGGAAATTCAACTCACCGCAGCTGGGGAGTCCTGCATGACCGCTGACACTTTCTGAACCACCGCGCACCAAGCCGCGAACACGGCATCCACTGACACCTGATCCGCCCGCATCGAGTGCGGCGGCCCGCCGACACCCAGCACGGGTGATCCGGACGGGCTGCGCGGCAGCCAATCCAACGACGGCTGGGCGCCGAACAGCACCACCAGCGGCAGACCGAGTGCGCCGGCAGCGTGCGCCGGACCCGTGTCGACCGAGATCATGCTGTGCGCGACTTCGCAGAGCGCGAACAGCTGCCGGAGGTTGTTTGCCACCACGGTCACTTCGGGCAGCTTTGCTGCCGCGCGTAGTTCTTCCAACATCGGAACTTCTTGCACGGATCCGTTCAGTACGAGCAACGCATGCTCGCGGTACTCGTGCACCCGCTGCAACAACGCCGCCCAGCGCTCCAGAGGCCACCATTTGTCGTCGGTATTGAGACGCCGCCAGCGTGCCCGTCGCGGCCCCATGGTGCGATGATTGCCGGGCTGGATGAGGATGAGTTCGCGACCGTACCAGCCCTGGGCCCTCAACCATGCATCCCGTTCGGCACGCTCGCTGTCGAGCACGTAAACTCGCGGCCCGCCGATCGAGGGTGGCGGCGGATAGTCCGCGGCGTGCAGCACCGACGGGGTGCGCGTGCCGAATCGCACGAACAGATCGACCAGGTTCCCGCCTGTCGAACCGGGCTCGTCGAAAAGATACTCGCAGCGGTGCGGATCGACGCCACTCATCTTCAGCATGCGGCGTATTCGCGGCAACTGCCGGTAATGGGGCTCGCAGACATAGATCGGACCTGGATGAGTGTCCCGTAGAGCACGCCGCAGCGCCGGCCAGGCGCCCGCCAGGACAAACGGTACGTGGCGGTGGAATGACCAGACCTCAGAGACGTCCGGATTGCCTGTGTAGACCGCCGGCGTCCACGAGCCGGTACCGATCACCCGACATGGACGCCGATACCGCTGGTGCAGCAGATTCAGCAATGGGGTGAGCATCACCATATCGCCGAGCCGACAGAACAGGAATACGGTCGGCTGCAGGGCCGGCCCGGGCATCGATGACGACTCCTGAGCCTGAGCTCGCGATTCGACTCCGAGTGCGGCGCCGCTGCGCGCGGGCTTTTCATCCACGAGGTTGCGTCAGCCTGCGTTGTCCGATCAAATAGAAGTTGTTTCTATACACGGGACATTCGCCATGTTGCCAATCGAATTGCGGCAACCCTTTCTGCAGGGCTTCGAAATACTGCGCATTGTTATAGTCGCCGAAAATGCGCTGGTAGGCGCACAGGATATAGGAAAATCCGCCGAGAGCCGCTGCGATCCCCTCCCGCACACTGGGCGGTGTTTCGCTGAGCGACCAGGTGGCGACGAAGAGCGAGGGACTGTGCTGCGCCGTCTCTCGCCGCAGGGCTTCAGGCGTCTCGCTTGAAACCCACTGCAGATTCGCTGGCGGCTGCGCGCCTGGTTCAGTAGGAAATACGTTGCGTAAATAGAAACGCTGTAGCGCGCACATCACGGGAAGATCGCAAATAATGTATCGCCGTCCGTAGCCCAGATTACGCAGCAGGCGAAAGAAACTGCCGTAGCCTGCGCCGAAGTCAACGACCAATCGGAGCACGCTCAGATCCAGACTGGTGGCTTCCAGAAGCCTGATCAGATGATATCCATGCTGCACGAGCAGCGGGCTGCTCAAGGGGTATTGCGGGTTCAGGAGCGGCTGGCCGACCGGAGATTCGGTGAGAGCTTTGTGCAGCGCTGTAGAAAATCGCTTGGACTGAAGCAGGTACTTCAGATATCCGCGCGTGTGACTGCGGATCCTCGGATGCAGTGTCTTGGCTATGGGTCGCAACCGCAGGAACCGATCCGCGCCGCTCGATCGAAGTGCCCCGGCTATGTCCAGGGTGAATGCCCCCCATTCACCATCCACGCCGCCCCGCTCCAGCGCGACGTCCAGTTCTTGCAACAGTTCGTCCGAGTGCGCTAAGCGTGGGGGTTGGTAATCGCTCAGGATTTTCGCCGCGGCTCGTCGCACGGTGGTCCGGATCGTGGCTTTCGCCCGGCTGGTCATTCAACCCCGTTCCGGCTCCGATCGCCGGCTCAATATTCCTTCCCAGCGGTCATTTTACCGAGAATGTCTCCCCCGCAACCGCCCTCGCCCATCCCGCAGGGAACGCCATGGAATCAGTGGCTTATGATCTACATCTCGAGGTCACTGAGCCTGCGCCACGGCCTCCAAGCCGATCGCCTCTCCCATCGCGACGCCATTGCGCCCGGCTCGCTTGGACATGGCCAACGCCCGGTCGGCGGCCTGCAGAACCGCCTCGGTGCTGGCGCCGTGCTCAGGAAAGATTGCAATTCCCACCGACAGGGTGATCGGTCCGAGTTGCTGTGCGTCGTCTCCGATCTCCAGACTGCGCGCTCGCTCGCGAATCAGATCCGCGCGCTGGCACACGATCTGCCGCGACGCGTTCGCCATCATCAGGGCGAATATGTCGCTGTCGTAGCGCGCGGCGAGGTCTTCGCCGCGCGACAGCGACGCCACGCACCGGCCGACGGACCGCAGGATCGCATCACCCGCGCCGTGTCCGAGCGTGTCGTTGAATTCCCTGAAATGATCGATGCCGATCAACATGAGGGCGAGGGTATGGCCGTGGCGCTTGGCGCGCACTTTCTCGCGGGCCAGCGATTCCTCGAGAAAGCCGCGGTTGTACAGGCCGGTCACTGCGTCTCGCATGGCCTGATCGTGCAGCCGTCGGTTGGCGTGCATCAGGTCGTGCTCCGCCCAGATTCGCTTCTTGATCTCGAGATCAAGCGCCGTCCGAGCCACTTCGAGTTGCGCGCTGCGCTCCGCCACGCGCCGCAGCAGCCTGGCGATCGGCTGCACCACCATGTCGACCGAATCGTGGTCTGCCCCCGCCCCCCGCTCCTGCGGCGCCGGTTCGCCAAGAGTGGCACTGACGGTCGCGAGCAGCAACTCAGGATTCGTCGGCTTGATCACGAATGAGGCGCTGAAGGCATGTGCCAGCGCGCGCGCTTCGGTTTCGACGCTTGCGACCGCTCGCATCAACACGCGCGGCTGCGGCAGGCTCGGGTCGCGGCGCATCTGTACCACGAGTTTGCATCCGTCGATGTCGGGCGTAGCGATGTCGACGATCATGAGGTCGGGCTGCTCCAGCCGCACGAGCCTCAGGGCTTCATCCGCGTCGCCGACGTCGCGCACGCAGTTGCCGTGGTTGCGCAGCAGCGCGGCGACGAAACGGCGGCTGACCGAGTTAGCGTCAAAGACCAGGATGCTGGTCATGTGCGTAAGGAGTTGCGCGTCTCATTGCGCGCCCCTGAACCATTGCAGTGCCGACGGCTCGTCGCGAAAGTGGCGCACGTTGATTCCGTGCAGTCGACCGAGCAGCACGAAATACTCATGCGAGTGATTCAGCTCCTGGTCGTCCGCGATCAGGGCGATCTTGTGCGCAGGATCGACGCCGAGGTCTGTGAATCGCGTGAGAAATCCGGACCGCTCCACGGTGAACATCGGACTGGAGGAATGCACCGAGATGAGGATGCAGGAGCGCTGATGCCGCGTCGCACAGTCGGCGACCGCGTCAAAGAACTCCCGCGACTCCTCAGCGGTTTCCCTGTTGAAAAGGTCCGCCCTCAGGTAGTCGCGCTCGGTTGCAATCCGGTACACCATGGCCCCACGACCAGATGAATACCAAACTCGACGAATACCAGACCCGATGCGACGGAAATCACCTACGCGGATGGTTCTTATGACCCATCGGCCGGCGCACGCTCGGTGGCCAGGCCAGCGGCCCCTGAGACGGCTTCGATCAGGCTACGTGACCGCTCGCGCGGCGTTCGCGCGCTGCCATCGGGTGCCTCGACCAGGCCGACGAGTCGCTCCCTGAACGAGCTCACCGCCTGTTCCAGGAGCTCGCAGGTCGCGCGCGCCTGCTCCTGCTGCTGCTGTGGATCGAGCGATTGCAGACTCGCCGCCAACTGCTCGGCTGCCGTCGCGCGAACACTGCGCAGCATCCCGCGCAGCGTGTGCACGGCGCGGCCGAACTCTTCAGGATCATCACTCTCAAGCGCTTCCCGCAGGCCGATCATGTGTCGGGCGGACTCGCGCGCGAACAATTCGGCTATCTCTGCGAGCAGCCGCGGGTCACCGCCGACCTGCTCGAGCAGGCCCGCCCCCCGGGCCGACTCCGCATCGCCTAAGCCGCCCGCTTGCTCAGGCTCGAGGCCGAGTCGCTCGACCGCATCGAGCAGCGCTGCCGGCCGGATCGGCTTGACCAGATAGCCGTCCATTCCCGCGCCCAGACAGCGCTCGCGGTCCCCGGCCATGGCATGGGCGGTCAGCGCGATGATTGGTACGTGTCGCCCGCCGCGCTGCTCAGCTTGGCGAATCGCGCGGGTGGTGTCGATCCCGTCCATCCCGGGCATCTGCACATCCATCAGCACGAGATCGAAGCGGCCGTGTTGCAGTGCCTGCAGCGCAGCGGCCCCGCTGTCGACCGCCGTGATCGTGTGTCCATATCGCGCCAGCACGATCTGGGCAAGTCTGCGGTTCACGGAATTGTCTTCCACCAGCAGCACGGCCAGTTTCGGCGCGTCAGGGCGTTGCTGGGCATGAGTCGGCACGGGCGGCGTGCCACGACGGATGGGCGCCTCAGCCGCGCGATCCGCCAACCCGAAGCGCACTGTGAAATGAAAGGTACTTCCCTTGCCCGGCGTGCTCTCGAGCCAGATCCGGCCCCGCATCCTCTCCACGAGACGGGCCGAGATGGTGAGTCCCAGCCCGGTGCCGCCATAGTGCCGCGTTGTAGAGGCATCCACCTGCTGAAAAGGCGAGAAGATGACCGCCTGCTTCTCGACGGCAATCCCGACTCCGGTATCACGCACCGAGAAATGGCAGCATAGATCTCCGTCCGCGCAAGGCTCCGGCCGGACGTGCACGATGACGCTGCCCTGTTGCGTGAACTTGATGGCGTTGCCTACCAGATTCAGCACGATCTGGCGCAGCCTCAGCGGATCGCCGAGCAGCGCATCCGGCGTCTCCGGCGCAACTTCCCATGAGAGATCGAGCCGCTTGGCGCTTGCCTCGATGACCAGCGTCTTCATGGCATCGTCGATGCATTCCCTGAGCGAAAACGGAATCCGCTCCACCCTCAGGTGCCCGGCTTCGATCTTGGAGAGGTCGAGAACGTCATTGACGATGGCGAGCAACGACTCGCCCGAGGCTCGAACCAGCTCCAGGCATTCGCGCTGCTCCGCGGTGAGCTGCGTCTGCAGCGCAACCTGCGTCAGGCCGATGATCGCGTTCATCGGCGTGCGAATCTCGTGGCTCATGTTGGCCAGGAACTCGGACTTCGCCCGATTCGCCTGCTCGGCTGCCTGCTTGGCTACGAGCAACTCCGCGTCGGCGCGCTCACGCATCTGCATTTCGCTGCGCAGCCGGTCGTGGGCCGAGATCAGGCTCGCCGTGCGCTCGCGGATCTTGATCTCGAGGTCGTCTTTCGCCCTAAGCAAGTCGCGTTGCGTACTCCGATGCGCAAGCAGCTGCGTTGCGAGGTCGGTGCTCCTGTTGTTGACGTCGACGAAAACCGCCACCTTGGACTTCAACACCTCGGGGTCCACGGGCTTGAGGATGTAGTCGACCGCACCGACCTCATAGCCCCGCAGCACCCATTCCGTGTGCTCGCCCGCCGCAGTCAGGAACACGATGGGAGTGTGCCGGGAGCGCTTGAGTTTGCGGATCAGGGCGGCGGTTTCGAACCCGTCCATCTCAGGCATGCGCACGTCCAGCAGGACGAGCGCGAAGGTGGCTCGCAGGATGCAGCGCAGCGCCTCCCTGCCGGAGGCCGCGGTCACCACGTTGCGGTCCGGTGCACACAACAGCCCCTGCATCGCCTTGAGGTTGTGCGGCTCGTCATCGACGACGAGTATATTTGCGCAAGATGGGTCGGTCGGAGCGCTCATCGCTACTGGTTCAGCCACAGGCGCAACAATGAGGTCAACTGTTCGACGTTGACCGGCTTCGCGATGTAGTCCGACGCGCCCGCGTCGAGGCATTTCTCGCGATCCCCTTTCATCGCTTTCGCGGTCACCGCGATGATCGGCAAGTTCCTGAACTGCTCGTACCCCCGGATCATTCGGATCGTGTCGTAGCCGTCGAGCTCGGGCATCATGATGTCCATCAGCACCATATCAATGTCCGGGACGCTCTTCAGGATCTCGAGACCCTCCTTCCCGCCCTCGGCGTTGAGGACTGTCATGCCGCAGTGCTCCAGAGCGCCGGTTAACGCGAACACGTTGCGCACGTCGTCGTCGACAATCAGGACCTTTCTGTTCGCCAGCCCCGGCTCCACTTCCCGTCGCCGGTCGCGGTCCTCGGTCTGAGGCAGCCGCGTAACCGCCGGGTCGGCGCGCGGCGGCTGCGGGGTCTGCTGCGCGGCCGGCACCTGGAGCGCCGTCGTTTCCACGTCCATGGCCGCGGGCGGTGACCTGCCCACGGCCGCATCCTTCGGCAGGGGCAGATACAGTACGAAGGTGCTGCCCGCGCCGGGAACACTCTTGACCGTGATCTCGCCCCCGAGCAGCCCCGTCAACTCCCGGCTGATCGACAGGCCGAGACCCGTGCCACCGTAACGACGGCTGGTAGTACCGTCCGCCTGCTGGAAGGCCTCGAAGATGACCTTCTGTTTGTTCGCGGGGATGCCGACGCCGCTGTCCGCGACCACGAAGGCGATCACCTGTTCGGCCGCGTCCAGCTGCGCGCGGCCCGCCGACCAGCCGGTCTCGACGGGCACGATTCGCAGCTCTACAGAGCCCTTGGCGGTGAACTTGAAGGCGTTCGACAGCAGGTTCTTCAGAATCTGCTGCAAGCGCTTCTCGTCGGTCTCGATCACCGTGGGCAGCCGCGGATCGATGCTGATGGTGAAATCGAGATTCTGCTCCAGCGCGGTCGGCCGGAAGGTCCGATCGACGTAGCCCCGCAGGTCCGTGAGGCGCAGCGGCCCGAAGTTCAGCGTCACGGTCCCCGACTCGATCTTCGCCAGATCGAGGATGTCGCTGATCAACGCAAGCAGATCCGCTCCCGCGGCGTAGATGGTTTGCGCATAGTCGATCTGCTTCGGCGTCAGGTTGTCGCCGGCGTTGTCCGCGAGCAGCTTGGCCAGGATCAGCAGGCTGTTCAGCGGCGTTCGCAGCTCGTGCGACATGTTCGCGAGAAACTCCGACTTGTAGCGCGAGCTCAGCGCCAGCTGCTCGGCCTTTTCCTCGAGTGCCGCCTTGGCCAGCTCGATCTCCTGGTTCTTGTACTCGACCTGCCTCATCTGCTCGGAGAGCAGCTGCGCCTTGTGCTGCAGCTCGTCGTTTGCCCGACGCAACTCCCCGCGCTGCGTCTTCAGCAGGCTCTCGGACTTCTGCAGATTTTCGGCCTGCTGGCCGAGGCGGTCGTTGGTCTGCTTGAGTTCCTCCTGCTGCTTTTGCAGCTCCTTGGTGAGGGATTGCGATTGCGCCAGCAGCTCCCGGGTGCGGCTGTTCGCCTCGATCGTATTGAGCACGATGCCGAGGCTCTCAGCGAGTTGATCGAGGAAGGAAAGGCGCGTGGCGTTGAACCTCTTGATCGAGGCGAGCTCCAGCACGGCCTTCACGTCGCCTTCGAACAGCACCGGCAGGATGACGATGTTCAGGGACACAGCCGAGCCCAGCGATGAGCCGATGCGGATATACTCCTGCGGCACATCCTCGAGCAGAACGCGTTTCTTCTCGACGGCGCACTGACCGACCAGCCCCTCCCCGATCCGCACTACCTTGGCGAGATGTCCGTCGGGGCCCGACGCGTAGCTGGCCATCATCTCCAGACACCGGTCGCCGCCGTGCGGCGACTGCGCGTACAGCACGCCTTGTTGCGCGTCGACCAGCGGGGCGAGCTCTGAGAGCACCAGCTGCGAGGCGCCGACCAGGTCGCCCTGCCCCTGCAGCATGCGGGAGAACTTCGCCAGATTGGTCTTGAGCCAGTCCTGCTCGTCGTTCTTGAGCGTGGTCTCCTTGAGGTTGTGGATCATCTCGTTGACGTTGTCCTTCAACGCCGCGACCTCGCCCATCGCTTCTACCGTGATCGAGCGCGTGAGATCACCCTGGGTTACGGCGGTGGCGACCTCCGCGATCGCGCGCACCTGACCGGTGAGATTGGCCGCCATCGCATTCACGTTGTCCGTGAGGTCCTTCCAGGTCCCGGCCACCCCCAGCACCCGCGCCTGGCCCCCGAGCTTGCCCTCGCTCCCCACCTCGCGCGCCACCCGCGACACCTCCGAGGCGAAGCCGTTCAGCTGATCCACCATGGTGTTGATCGTGCTCTTGAGCTCCAGGATCTCTCCGCGCACGTCCACCGTGATCTTCTTCGACAGATCGCCGTTGGCCACCGCCGTGGTCACCTCGGCGATGTTGCGCACCTGATCAGTGAGATTGGCCGCCATCGCGTTCACGTTGTCCGTGAGGTCCTTCCAGGTCCCGGCGACCCCCGGCGCCCGCGCCTGGCCCCCGAGCTTGCCCTCGCTCCCCACCTCGCGTGCCACCCGCGACACCTCCGAGGCGAAGCCGTTCAACTGGGTAACCATGGTGTTCACGGCCTTGCCGATCCGCCGAAACTCACCGCGTAATGGCAAGCCGTCGATCTCGGGGGGCACGCGCTGCGACAGATCGCCGTTGGCCACCGATTCGATGACGCGCGCAACTGCCGCTGTCGGACGCACCAGGTCGCCGACGAGCTCGTTCACCGAATCCACCTCGCTTGCCCAGGAACCGACCGCCGCTGCAACCCGCATGCGCTGATTGATCCGACCCTCCCTGCCGACGTCCCTGCAGATGCGCGCGAGCTCATCGGCGATCGAGCGATTCATCTCCACCACATCGTTGAAAGCCTGCGCGATCTCTCCGTCGATGCCGATCAGGTCCAGCGGCATACGCACGGCGAAGTCGCCCTTCTTCAGCGCGCGCAACGCGCGCAGCAACGCCCGGTGCTCGACTGTCTGCGGGGCAAGATGCAGATCGTTCATCAAACCTCCCCTGCGCAACGCCGGCATGCCCGCGACACGCCCCGGGGTGCGAGAAAACTCCCGCCATCGTAGTGCTTGCCACTTCGGCTCACTATCGTGCGCGCTCGATCAGCGTGTCGTGATCCGGCGTCATGAGGTAGTGATTCCACTACAGCCGCACGGATGAGCAGCGCCAGGCGGCAACTCCGCCATGGGCCGATCGCGCCTGCCATGGACCAAACGGATCAGGTTTGCGAGCGCTGTGCGCAGCGCGGCTTGTACTTTCCAGCGCGTACTGTCGGCCGCATGAGTGGCCTGCTTCAGGACCTGATCACCGACCGGGCGCTGGCCCGTCCGGAAGCCCCGGCGGTGCTCTCCGAGGGTGCCTCCCTCACCTACGGCGAGCTCGACGCCGGCAGCAACCGTCTGGCGCGCATGCTGTGGGACCTGGGGTGCCGGCGCGGGGATCGCGTCGCGTTGCTGATGCCGAAGATGCCCGCAGCGATCATGAGTATGCTCGGCGTGCTGAAGGCCGACGCAGCCTACGTGCCGCTCGATCCCGCGGGGCCCGCGCCGCGACTGGCGCGGATGCTCGAGGTCTGCGGCTGTCAGTGCATTCTGGCGGCGGGACCGACCGCTGCGCTGCTGCGTGAAGCGCTGGCGCGCGCCACGCTGGTGCGTCGGCCGCTGCTCGGCTGGCTCGACACGCAAGCGCCGTGGGACGCCGACCCGCCGGCCGCCTTCACGGCGGCCGATCTCCACGGCCTTCCCGCCACGCGGATTGCAGCCCGCAACCGCGACACGGATCTTGCGCACATTCTTTTCACCTCGGGCTCCACCGGGGTTCCCAAGGGCGTCATGGTCACGCATCAGAGCGTGCTGCGATTCCTCCAGTGGGCGTGGCCGCATTTCGGCATCTCGGCATCGGACCGCGCATCACAGCACTCACCGCTGCATTTCGACCTCTCGACTTTCGATATCTTCAGCACCCTGGGCGCTGGCGCACAGCTGCACCTGACACCGCCGGGAGCCAACCTGCTGCCGCACAAGCTGGCGCAGTTCATCCGCAAATCCCGGCTCACGCAATGGTTCTCGGTGCCGTCGGTCCTCAACCTGATGGCGAAGCTCAACGTCGTGCGCAGCGCAGACTTTCCCGCCCTGCGCCGTGTGATGTGGTGCGGCGAGGTGCTCCCGACGCCCACTCTGATGCACTGGATGCGATGCCTGCCGCACGCGAGCTTCACCAATCTTTACGGCCCCACGGAGGCAACCATAGCCAGCAGTCATTACACCGTGCCGCGCCCTCCGGTGCACGAGCGCGAGCCGATTCCCATCGGCACCGCCTGCGCGGGAGAGGAGCTGATGATCCTCGATAGTGAGATGCGTGCGGTGGCGGACAGCGAAATCGGCGATCTGTACATCGGCGGTGTCGGTCTGAGCCCGGGATACTGGAACGACCCGGACAAGACCCGCGAGGTCTTCCTTCCCCGCCCCGGGGGCGCCGGCCCGCACGATCGTATCTATCGCACCGGCGACCTGGCGCGCCGCGGCGCCGACGGTCTGTTCTATTTCGCCGGTCGCGGCGATTCCCAGATCAAGAGCCGCGGTTACCGCATCGAGCTCGGCGAAATCGAGACAGCTCTGCATGCGCTGCCCGGACTGCGCGAATGCGCCGTGGTCGCCGTACAGTCCGCGGGCTTCGAAGGCTGGATGATCTGCTGCGCCTATGTCCCGGCGCGCGGCCGCGCCACCCACCCAGCCGGATTGCGGCAGAGCCTCGGGCACGTGCTGCCCGCCTACATGCTTCCGGCCCGCTGGATGCAATGCGACACGCTGCCGAGAAACGCCAATGGCAAGGTGGACCGTCCGGAGGTACGCAGGCGATTCCTGCAAGCCGAGGCCCAGGCCGACGCGAGAGCGCCGCGCCGCGCATCAGCGCCGGCGCAGAGCTGATCGGGAGCGCGCCATGTGCGAGCGGACCGTCGCCCTCGAGCGCCTGCGTGCCTTGTTTCTGCGGCACTTGCACCTGGAGGTACCTTGCGCGGACACCGACCTGCTGGAGACTGGCCTGCTCGACTCGCTGCAGCTCGTCGACCTGCTGCTGCTGATCGAGGAGGAGTTCGGACGGCGCATTTCGCTCGAGGCAATCGAGCTCGATGATCTGCGCTCGCTCACCCGGCTGGCGGAGCTGGTCTGCACCTCCGCGCAGCCCACCTCGGCCGCGCGCGCACTCCCGATCTGCGACCAAGCCCAGTGCGCCCAGCCCGAGCCGACGCGTGACGGCACTCTTGCCGCCCCGCACCAGCCGAATCGCCGTGGTTAGGATCCGGCAGTTCACCGAAAAAGATGTCCCCGCCGTCGTGGAACTGTTCGAACAGGTGTATCCGCAGCATCGCTGGCTCTGCCGCACCGGGTGCGAGGGTTACTACCGCGAGATCTTCTTTGGCAATCCATGGCGCCATCTCGACCTGCCCTCGTGGGTCGCCGAGCAGGGCGGCGACATCGCCGGCTTTGCCGGAGTGCTGCCACGTCACATGATGTTCGGGGCGCGGCCGCTGCGGGTCGCGGTTGGTTGCCAGTTCATGGTCCATCCTTCCGCGCGCCGCAGTCTCATCGCGCTGCAACTCGTCAAGACAGTGCTGTCGGGCTCGCAGGATCTGTACGTCACCGATGGCTCGAACGAGCAGGCGAGGCGCATGTGGCTCGGGATCGGTGGCACGGTGCCGATTCTGCAGAACCTCGACTGGACGCGCTTGCTGCGACCGGCACGCTACGCGCTCGCGCTGCTCGACCGGAGCACTCGTCGCCGGCCGCTGTTGCTCGCAGCGCGCGCGCCATGTGCGCTGGCGGATGCATTGGCTGCCAGGCTGCACCCAAACCGATTTGATCGAGCAGATGACGCGCTGTCGGACCAACCGCTGACCGCCGACGCGATGCTCGCCCACATGCCCGAGGTCGTAGACCGCAACTGCCCGCTGCGCTCGCTCTACGACCGCAGCTCACTCGCGTGGCTGCTGCAACAGGCCGCAGCCAAGGCTCGCCACGGTCAGCTGCGCAGTCGCGCAGTCTTCGACGGGGAGAAGCTCCTCGGCTGGTTCATCTATTACGCGCGCCGTGGCGTGGTCAACGAGGTCCTGCAGCTCACTGCCTGCGACGACGCCTTTGACCGCGTGCTGCGACGACTGTTGACCGACGCCTGGCGGCAGGGTGCCACGGCGTTGCGAGGTCGCCTGGATCCGCCGCACGTGCAGCAGTTCTCCGACCGGCACTGCTGGCTCCGCCGTGAAGGCGCCTGGACGCTCATTCATTCACGCCACGCCGACATCGTCGCGGCGATTGAGGGCGGCGCGGCCGGGCTCAGCCGACTGGACGGTGAGTGGTGGCTACGGTTCATCGGCTGCTGAGCCGAAAGGCCCAAAACGCATGAAGATCTGCCTGCTGGGACTCGACAATCTCCCGATTCTCGCGCCCGAGTACCGTGAGCACACGATCGGCGGCGAGTCGGTGCAGCAGACACTGCTCGCCCAGGCGTTGGCGCGTCGCGGCCACGAAGTGAGCATGGTCACGGCGGACTACGGGCAGACGGATGCCGCACTCTGGGAAGGTATCCGCGTCTACAAGGCCTATCGGCCCGAAGCGGGATTGCCGCTGCTGCGCTTCGTGCATCCGCGATGGAGCGGTCTGTGGTCGGCGCTGGCGCGGGCCGATGCGCAGCTGTATTACACCAGTTGCGCCGGCATGCAGGTCGCGTTGCTGGCGCTGTTCTGTGCGCGTCACGGCAGGCGCTTCGTATTCCGCTGCGCGAGCGATGCGGACTGTGATCCCTCGCAACTGCTCATCCGCTACGCGCGCGATCGTTGGCTCTACGCCTACGGACTGCACCGCGCCGATGCCATTCTCGTTCAGAGCGCCGCCCAGGCCCGTTCCCTGGCACGCCACTTCGGCCTCCCCGGCCGCGTAACCGGAATGCTGGTCGAGCCCGCACCAACCCATGGCGAGCGCGATATCGACGTTCTGTGGGTCGCAAACATCCGGCCTGTGAAGCGACCGGACCGCGTTCTCGCGCTCGCCGCCCAACTGCCCGAGGCTGACGTTCACATGGTGGGCGGTGCGCTACCGGGCGAGGACGCACTGTACGAGAGCATCCGGCGCAATGCGGCGCTCAGGCCGAACCTCACCTTTCACGGGCGCAGGTCCTACTGGGACGTGAACGCGATGTATGCGCGCGCCCGGCTGCTGATAAACACCTCGCAGGTCGAGGGATTTCCGAACGCCTATCTGCAGGCCTGGATCCGCGGCGTCCCCGTCGTCAGCTACATCGACCCCGACGGTGTCATCGCCCGCAACGGGCTGGGCGCCGTGGTCGAGTCGGCGGCGCAGATGCGCGACGCGATCCTGCGGCTGCTCGGTGACCGGAGCGCGCTCGCGGACGCCAGCTCGCGCTGCCGTGCTTTCATGGCGCGGGAGTTCGCCGAGGAGAGGATCCTCACCCCCTATCTCACCGCCTTCGAGGAGCTGACCCGCCACAGCATGCACAGCGCGCGGCCGCTGGCGACGAGCGACCAGCGCCATGTCTGAGACACCGTTCATCATCACCGTTGACACCGAGGGCGATGACCTGTGGTCGCGGCCGCGCGAGATCAGTACGCACAACGCCCGCTTCCTGCCCCGCTTCCAGTCGCTGTGCGAGCGTTACGGCTATCGGCCCGTGTACCTGACCAACTATGAGATGGCGATGTGCGACGCGTTTGTCGAATTCGGACGCGACCTCATCGCACGGGGTGCGGGCGAAATCGGCATGCACCTGCACGCGTGGAACTCACCGCCCCTGCTGCCCCTGACCGACGACGACTTCCGCCACCAGCCGTACCTGATCGAATACCCGGATGCAGTGATGAAGGAGAAGATCAAGCTCATGACGCAGCTGCTGCAGGAGCGCTTCGGGCAGCCGATCGCAAGCCATCGCGCCGGGCGGTTCGGCTTCGACGGCCGCTACGCCGCGATGCTGCTGGAACAGGGTTATCGGGTGGATTGCTCGGTCACGCCCGGAATCGATTGGAGCGCAACGCCGGGGGCCCCGGGCGGCGGCGGCGGCACGAACTACCGCCATTTTCCGCACCGGCCCTACTTTCTCAGGCCATGCGATATCTCCGCTCCGGCACCACGCGGACTGCTCGAGGTACCCGTGACCATCGAGACCAGCCGCCTGTTCCGATGTGCGCCCTGGGCGTATCGACCGCCGGTCATTCGCAGCATCGCCGCTCGAATCTCGCCCCGGCACAGTTGGGTGTGCCCGGCGGAGAACGGCCTGCGTGGAATGCTGCGCGCCGCGCACGGCGCCCGCGCGCGCGGTGCGAGCTGCGTCGAACTGATGCTGCACTCCTCGGAACTGATGCCGGGCGGCAGCCCGACTTTCCGCACTGCGGCCGCCATAGAGCGCCTGTATGCGAGCCTCGAAGTCCTCTTCGAGGATCTGTCCGCCTGGTGCCAGGGCTTGACGCTGCGCGAATTCCACAACCGAATGACCAGCGAGGCGCCCGCGTGATCCGCCTCCGTGGCCGGGTGGTCGTCTACGGGGAAGTGTGGTTCGAAGAGGAACCACCCGCCGACGCGGCTGTTGATATCGTCGTGTACAGATACCGGCGGGCCCCGATCGCGAACGCGCGTAGCGCGCCGATGCACTCGCTGTGCACCGATCTGTGCGGACCGTCGGATGCGATCGCGGCGGAATTCAACGCGACCTGCCGCCGTCACATCCGCCACGCCGAGGCCAAGGACGGATTGCGCCACGAAGTGATCGCCGAGGCCGAGGCGGCCGACGGGCTCGAGGAGTTCAGCGCCTTCTACGACACCTTCGCAAGGCAAAAAGTGCTGCGGCCCGCGGACCGCCACTGGCTCGAGCGCGCCGCCGCAGAGCGGCAACTGGTGCTCAGCTGCGCGTCCCGCGACGGCACGCGGCTCGTCTGGCATGCACACCTGCGCTCGGGATGCACCGTCGGCCTCGCTTACTCCGCGTCCTGGTTCAGGGGCATGGACGGCGACTACCGTTCGCTCGTCGGGCGCGCCAATCGCTGGCTGCACTGGCGGGACATGCTCTGCTTCCGGGAAGCGGGTGTGCACTGCTACGATTGGGGCGGCATGTTCGAGGACGAATCGACGCCCGAACGCGCCGGAATCAACCGCTTCAAGAGGGACTTCGGCGGGCAGCCGGTGCACAGCTACGAATGCACCGTTGCAGCCAGCGCACGCGGGCGGATCTGGCTCTCGCTGCGCGATGCGTGGCGCGGCTGGCAGCGGGCCCAACCCCCCGCGGCCCTAGGGCAGAGCTCCTGAGCCGAGCGCTTCACGTGTCGGGCCGCGCAGCACTCGCGCATGTACGACCGACACCGGCTTGCCAACGGGCGTGTGGTAGTTGGCGAGTTTGAGATAGCAGCCCTGTCCCGCATACAGGGTCGGTCCGCGGTAGTGGAGTAGCTGCTCGCCGTCGAGCCACGCATCGAACCAGCCGTCGCCGCCAGATGACCACTTGACGTGGTAGACGAAGTCATACCAGCGATTCTTGACGATCGGGCCGATCGGCCAGCGCCGAGTGGGCGAGCCCGGCGCGCCGCTCGAGACCACGGGCCCGGCGGAAATCGCCAGGCGCAACCTGGGCGGCACGTCCGCTACCTCGACCTGGAAATTCGCCTGCCCCTGCGAGCCGGTGTGATGAAAGGCAAACACCACGCCCCATGGCCACGGGTCGGCAGGCGTCGCGACCGGAGCCTCATAGTCGGGGGGAAAGAGCAGCGAGTGCGCCCACCATTGCTCCTGCCCCTGGAAGCAGCTGGTCGCCTCCGGCGACAGCGCCATATCCGCGCGCTCGGCGCCGCCGCTGCCCGCAACGCCGTGGTCGCCGGGCAAGGTCCGCAGGCGCACGCCGGGCCGGCCCGCCACTTCGACCAGAGTGACCCGATCGGGCGCCTTTGCCTGCGGGGAGAATCCGCACGCGCTCCACGAGGCCTGGAATTCGCATCCGAACCGCGCTGCCGCGTCAGTGTGCGCATGAGCGGCGCTCGGCGCGGCAACGGCGAGCAGCGAGCCGAGCACCAGTGCGTCCGCGCGATGGCGCTGGCGCGCATCGGCCCACTCACGGTCGTGGGTGCGCCTGGAGGTTCGCTGTCGCATCAGGGCGCCCTCGAAACCCGGGTCGGCCGGCGTAGTCGATCTCGCGGTGCTCGCTGGCGAGCAGGTCGAACAGCAGTCGGTCGTAGGCTCGCCCGTCGATGAAATGGCACTGCCGCTGTCTGCCGACGAAACGAAAGCCGAGCCGCTCGATGGCGCGCAGCGAGACATTGTGCGCGACGGCCCAGGTGTTGACCGTATGCAGTCTGAGATCCCGGAACGCGAGAGTCAGAAGCCGCGACGCCGCGAGCTGCGCGCAGCCCCGGCGGCGGAAGGACTTGTCTCCCGCAACGCCCCAGAGGGTTGCGGTGCGCATGTTGCGGTCGACGTTGTTGAGGGCGACGATGCCGATCGGGGTGTCGTCCGCGTGCGACGTATACATCCTGATGAGGTTGGTTTCACGTTGCACCATGATCCGCAGCAGCGTCGGCGTGACGCCCCGCCGGGTGCTGCCGAAATCGAGCCACTGGTAGTTGTCCTTGCGCTGCAGCCAGGCCGCGGCCAGCTCGAAATCTGCGGCTGAGCCAAACGGCCGCAGCGTCATGTCGAGGGCTCCCGGCTCCGCCGGCGGGTGCCAGCGCCGCCGGGCACGCTGCGGGGAGTACTGCCGTCCCACAGAGCGTCGTAGGCCGCGAGTAGCCGCGGCGCCTCGTGGCGCCATTCCAGCTGCTGCTCCACGCGCCGGCGGCCGAACGCACCCATGGCGGAGCGCCGCGCCGGATCATCCACCAGCTCGACAATCTTCGTGGCGAAATCCACGGCGTCGTTCCTGCGCGCGTACAGCGAGGCGTGCTGCGCCGAGAAACGCCCCTCGGTCAGGTCGAACTGCACGATCGGCTTGCCGAGCGCCATGTACTCCATGATCTTGTTCATGGTCGACTTGTCGTTCATCTCGTTGGCGACATCCGGATTGACGCATACATCGGCGGTATTGAGCATCGCCAGCAGCTCACGGTCCGGTACGCGTCCGGTGAAGGTGACGAATTCGGCCACGCCGAGCTCGGCTGCGAGAGTCTTCATCTGCTCGAGTGACGTGCCACCGCCGACCAACCCGAACTGTATGTCGCGCCGCTGCAGACTGAACACGATGTGGTGCACCGCCCGCAGCAGGTAGTCGACCCCTTCCTGCCGCCCCATCACGCCCACGTAGCCGACCAGGTAGCGCCGGCCGCACTTCAGGCGCTCCTGCGGCGCAAGCCGCTTGAGCCTCGCCAGATCCGGCCCGCTGCGCACGACAAAGACCCGCCCGGGAGGCATGCGCCCGCGCGCGATCGCGACCTGCCGATAGGACTCGTTGGTCGCGATCGACACGTCGGCAGCGCGGAACGTCAGCCGCTCGAGGCGCAGCATCAGCCGATAGAAAAAATCGCGCCGCCCGAATTTCGCCTCATAGAGCTCCGGGGCGAGGTCGTGGTGATCAAACAGGAATTTCTTGCCGAACAACTTGAAGAATCCGGCGACCAGCACGAACAGATCAGGCGGGTTGCAAGCGTGCACCACGTCGAAGCCGCGGGTGAGCAGGACGCGCCACGACAGAAGGAACGTCTTTGCGATCGCGCTCGCGTACTCGAGCGCATACGCGGCGGCACCGGAGGCTTCGAGGGGCAGTCGATACCGATAGATGTGGATCGCGTCGATGACCTCGAATTTGCGCTCACACCCTGGTCCGGTGGGGCAGATGATCGAGACCGCATAGCCCGCGTCGCGCAGCGTACACGCCTCCTGCCACACGCGCCGGTCGAACGGGCTGGGCAGATTCTCCACCAGGATCAGGACCCGTCTCACCAGCAGATCCCTTCGTAGACGCCGGCGGCACTGCGGGACTCGGAGATCCGCACCAGGTCGATCAGGGTCTGACGAAGCCCAAGTCGCCGCGGGATGTCGCCGAACTCGGGCGCCGCGTTGCCGATGACGATGGTGTTGGCATGCTCCAGCACCTCATCGATACTGGACACCATCAGCCCGGAGATGTGCGGAATGCGGTGCAGGATATAGTCGCGGTTCGCTCCGTGGATGCTCGCGAGCCGGACGTTGCTGTCATAAATGCGCAGCTCGAAGCCTTTGCCGAGCAGCCGCTCGGTGAGCTCGACCACCGGGCTGTTGCGCAGGTCATCGGAGCCGGCTTTGAAGCTGAAGCCGAGAATGCCCACCTTGCGGCTGCCGTGGTTGATCACCGTCTGTACGGCGCGCTCAATCTGCAGCTCGTTGCTCGGCAGGACCGCGGCCAGAATGGGCAGCGCCACGTCGAGTGATTTTGCCTTGTGTAGCAGGGCGCGCAGGTCCTTGGGCAGGCACGAGCCGCCGAACGCGAAGCCCGGCCTGAGGTAGTACGAGGACAGGTTGAGCTTGGTGTCCTGGCAGAAAATGTCCATCACGCGGTGGCTGTCCACCTGCAGGGCCTTGCAGAAGTTGCCGATCTCGTTTGCAAAGCCGACCTTGAGCGCGTGCCAGGCGTTGTCCGCGTACTTGACCATTTCCGCGGTCTCGATGTCGGTGCGGATCAGCGGAGCGGAAAGCCCCGCATACAGACTCGCAAGCAGGTTGCCGCTCGCGCGGGTCAGCTCTCCGATCACGGTCTTCGGCGGATTGAGGTAGTCGTGAACCGCGGTTCCCTCGCGCAGAAACTCGGGATTGACGCACAGCCCGAAATCGGTCCCGGCGTGCCGTCCGGAACTGGCCTCGAGCGTGGGAATCACCAACTCGCGCATGGTTCCGGGAATCAAGGTGCTGCGCACCACCACGACCGGAGCCCCGGGGTGCGTGCGCAGCGCCGCGCCGATCTGCTCGCAGACGCGGCGTACGTGCCGGAGCTCGATGTCGCCATTGCTGCGGCTTGGCGTTCCGACGCACACCAGAATCAGGTCGGATTGCTGGACCGCGGCGCTGACTTCGGTGCTCGCCGACAACCGGCCGGCTTCGACCTGTTGCGCGATGATCTGATCGATCTCCGTCTCGATGATCGGCGACTTACCGGCGTTGACGAGCTGCACCTTGCTCGGCTCGGCATCGATGCCGATCACCTCATGGCCAGCGCGCGCCAGGCATCCGCCGACCACCGTGCCGACGTAGCCAAGTCCCAGAACGCTTATCTTCACGCGCGCGCTCCTCCTTGAGCAGCTTCGCTCAGGCGCGCCGTGGGCTTGCGCGCATGCACGATCCGATGCCAGCCCCAGCAACGTCCGAGCGCGCGGCGCACGCCCCCCGGCAGCAGCCGGCCCAGCACGCCCCAGTGACGGTGGTCGAAGAAATGGATCTCGGTGCGAAGGATCTCGAATCCCGCCAGTAACTGCCTGGCTTCACGAGCGTCGTAGACCCTGCAGTACGGATAGTCGGGCCCGTTGGTGTTACGGCCCAGCCATTCTTCCTCGGAAGGCGAGCCGCGCTCGAGATAGATCTGGAGGTGCCGTTCCAGTTTGGCGCGCGGCAGACCCAGACGCGCCAGCAGCGGGATCATTCCGGGGAGGCGCAGCAGCCGCAACCCGAGCTTGCGCAGGAACTTGATCTCCAGCGCGTAGTTGATGGAAGTTCGGTTGTAGAGCATCAGAAGAAACTCGCCGCCGGGTTTGAGCACCCGGTGAATCTCGGCGACGGCGCGCTGCCCTGCGGGAATGTGCTGCAGGACTCCGAACGAATACACCGCGTCGAACGCACCGTCGGGGAAATCCAGCGACTTCGCGTCGCGCTCCAGAGCGACGCCCGGCAATGAAAAGGCGCGCAGTGCCTGCGCGGTCGCCTCGGTCGACCCGCGGTCGACGTTGATGCCTGTGTAGAGCGCACCGGCGCCGATGATGCGACGGGCATCGGTGCCGACGCCCGCACCGACTTCCAGCACCCGCTTGCCGCGCCAGTCGATCCACGACAGGATTTCGAGGATGTGGGGCTGCAGCGCATAGCGCTGGCGCTCCACGTCCAGATAGAACTCGCGCGACAGGCGCTCGCGCGTACTCAACTCCGAATCGCAGGGCTGGCGGTCCCAGTGGGCTCGCACCTGCTCCTGCCGTTCCTGCGCAATCACCGCGTCCATGATCAGCTCCTCCTTGACCACCCGTCATTTATCGATGGCCAAGCAGTCATCTACGACTGCGGCGGGTAGTCCGATCGGCACATGAGCTGGGTGCGCAGCACTGACTCTCCCTGCAGCCGCGCGCGCCAGGCGATCGTCGCAGACGGTTGCCGCTGGTCGTAGTGCCGGGAAACCCAGCCGCACAGCGGTTGCAGGCTGCCGCAGTGAAGCTGCGACGACGCCCGCGGGTGGCGCGGAAGCCCGACCACGAGCGTCCAGGGGCCGCGCCGGATGGCAAATCCCGCCGGCACGGGTTGCACCGTGCAACGCTCGTCGCAGTGAAGGAACAGCTCGACGTCGTGTGTGCCGGACATCCGCAGCCGATCCTCGATCACCACCCGCCGCGCGCGCTTGTCGAGTGCAATGCGCCTGCGGTGCAGGACCGGGTCCGCCAGCCGCAGGTACCCCTCATGCCAGCCCTCGAAGACATCCCTCGTTGGCGAGGATTCCCAGGTATCGCAACCCGCCCGCGCCTGCCTCAGCCACATGAAATCGCCACCGGGCTGTGACTGGTCGAGGCCATCGACGCGCACCGTATTGTGGGCGGCGGTGCCGCGGAAGTAGGCTCGCCATGCGCCGCCGCCGTGATAAGCGTAGGTCCCCGGATCGATCAGGAATTCCAGCCCGCCGATTGAGAGTGTGAAGGACAGCGCATCGGCGTGTCCGTGCGCGGCGATGGTCCGGTAGCCAAGCGGACCGGCATCCGCGACCAGGCGCATCTCGTCGCGGGTCTCGAAATCGCACCCCAGGACGTAGTAGCCGCCGTCCGGAAATGCCCGGCTGCGGGGTAACGGCGCGCGCTGCACGTCGACTCGATTGAACAGCTCCTCTGCCCGCGGTCCGAACAGCCAGCGCGTCTTCTCGTCCAGCTTTCCGGCCTTGAGCTTGAGCTCGCTGCTCCCAAAGACAATCGCCCCACTCGCGAGCAGCGAGCGGTAGGCACAGAAGTCGGAGCTCTGGGCGAGCCGCGTTACGGCACCGTCATCGGAGTCGCCGATCATCGGTATATTGCCGCCCGCATCCATGAGCGACGCCAGGAATTCGAGCATCGCCGCGACGCGCTGCTCGTAGGCTGCGGAGAATCGCTCGCCCGCGCTCCTGCCCGCCAGCAGAGCCAGCAGCAGAAAGTCGAGTACGAACTGCTGATAGCAGAGCGCCTGCTCGAGATTGACCCCATCCGCGGAACTCTGCAGCAGCGCCTCGCGCTCGAGGATCTGGCGCGCCCCTTGGCGCCACTCGCGCAGCCTGGACCAGCACGGCCAGGTCAGGCCTGCGATGTACAGTCCCGCTGCCTCGCCGATCAGATGATTGTTGGCCGATGAGTGGCGGGAGAAATAGCCGTGCACGAAGCGCGCGTGCTCATAGACTGAATCCAGCCAGCGGCGTTTGAACCGCGCCCCGTCGCTGCCGGCGAAGAATGGCGCCGCCGCACCGCCGGCGAGCTGCCAGGCGATGGACCAGTTGATCAGTCTGATCGCCGCCTCGAGCGCGCTGCACCAGTTCGGGCCCCGGCCGTAGGGACAGGCGCCGATCCAGCTCTCCAGCTGCTCCTGCAGAACCCGAAGATACTTGGCCTCGCGGGTCAGTGCGTAGGCCTGTGCCAGCGTCACGAGCTGCAGATGACGGTTCACCTCCCAGAGGTATTTGATGTCTCCGACGAGGCGGCGGTCGCGATAGTCGAGCAGCTTGCCAGGTGTAAGCGGCGCTTCCGCGCCGGTCTTGGGGTCGCAATTCCAGCGGGGCGGGGAGCCCCCGTTGGCGCAGCTGACGGTGAAGACCGTGAGGTTTCCGGCGGCGATGCGGTCGGCCGCCGCGACGTACGGTGCCGGATCGATGCCCTGCGGAACAAGCACCCATCGCTTGGCCCACGGTTCCTGATCGGTCGGCGGGATTGATTTGCGCAGCGGCGCAAGCCACTCCACGTGCGCCGTGATGAGCCGCGCCGCGCGGTACGGCAACTCCGCCGGTGTCATGCACCGCAGGCGATTGATCCGCCACCGCAGCGCCTGGGCCGCTCCCACGCGGGCTGCGCTATCTGCCGGGTCAGACACGGGCGATCCGGCGACCGCTCGCGCCTGCGCAGAGGTCTGCATACACACGGCAAAGCTCGCCCGCGAGGCGGCCGATGGAATAGCCGGCGGCGATCGTCGCGCGGCCCGCCGCGCTCATCCTCGCCAGGGCCTCGCGATCGCAGGCCAGCGTGTGGATCGCGATTGCAATGGCCTGCGGAGCCTGCGGCTCAACCAGCAGACCATTGATCCCGTCCGCGACGAGCTCCGGTATCCATCCGACCCGGGTGGCAATTACCGGCACTCCCGCGGCCATGCTCTCGAGCAACGCGTACGGCAGTCCTTCCGCGTAGCTGGGCAGAACGAAGACGTCTGCCCGCTCCAGCAGGGCAATCTTGGCCGCCCCGCGCACCGTTCCGAGGAAAGAAACGCCCTCGAGCCCATGCGCCACAGCGGCCTGCTGCAGCCGAGCCTCTTCCGGTCCTGCGCCGGCGATGACCAATTCAGCGGCAACGCCCTGGGAGCGAGCGAGCGCCAGACCCTGCAGGAGCTCGTACAGGCCCTTCTCCCGCACGAGCCGGCCTATATATAAGAGTCGCAGCGGTACGCCCGGCAACGAAGGCGTGCGCGCCAGCGTGGCGTAAGGTGCGCAATCGACGCCGTTGGGAAAGGCGAACACCGGGGTCGAGCCGACAAAACGGCGGAACGCATCCGCCTCGGATACGGACATGGCGATGATCGCGCCAGGAAGGCGCAGTGTCGCCCGCACGAAGGCAGTCAACAGGCGATGTCCGCGGCAAAACGCCTGTGGCAGTGCGCCCCCGTGGACCTGGTACAGCACAGTGGCGCCGCAGAGCTTGGCGACGATGGCGTATGCGAGGTCGCGCCAATAGGCACGCACAGTGAGCGCTGTATTGAGGTGCACGATCACTGCGCGGTGCGCGAGCACCGCCACCCCGAGCCGGAAGGGACTGACGATGAGCCGCGCGGCGCGCCCGAGTGCACCCTCGTTGCGACCCTCGCTGCCAACCTCGAAGTGGATCAGCGCAAACTCCTGTGCGAGGCGCGAGGTCAACAGCAGACTCAGGTGCGTGCTGACGCCACTCAACGCATCGCGCCGCGGCCCGAGCAGGAGCGCGGTCGCGCGCTGCACCCTGGGCCTCATGCGGGGACCATCGCCCGCCTGCGGCGATGGCGCTGGCCTTGGCGCTGGCGCTGGCGCTGGCGCTGGCGCTGTGAGATTGGGGTGCCGGGGCACTGTTCCACTACCTGCAGCTCCTGGTTCGCGCGAAAACGCGGCTGGCAGGAGCGGTCCGCGCCCCGGCGCTTCCAGTGATGGTCGAGGGCCAATGTTGCGGCTTCGCGCGAGCGCGATGGTTCGGAAGGATGGCATCAGGCGGGGGCTGCCTCGGAGGCCGGGTGCGCGAGCGCCGTGGCGGGGGTGCGCCGCGCCTGGTAGCCATACATCACGCCGATCGCGAGCCAGAGGAAGGCCTGCTCCGGGCGCGGGGTCAGGCTGCTGTCGGTGAAATTGGCAACCAGCATGCTCGCCAGGCCGGCCGCTGCGCCCTGATAGAATCCCCGCAGTGCCGGCGCGACGCCGGGATCTTTCGCCAGCGTGCGCAATCCCCTCCAGACGTGGGCGAAGTAGGCGCACAGCAGCACCAGCCCCGTAATGCCCATATCGAGCGCCGCCTGCAGGTAGGCGTTGTGCGGATGCGTCACCACCAGCACCATGTGTCCCGCACCGCTGCGCATGGCGTCGGACCAGAGAATCGAACCAATGCCGTTGCCGAACACCGGGTGGCGCAGCACCTCCGGCAGCAGTGGCAGCCACAGCCCGTTCAGACGTCCGGAGCTGACTGCATCCAGGCCCGCGCCTTGCCCCCAAGCCAGTCGCTCGTGGATCGCTCCCGAGGCAAACAACGAGGCCGCGACCACGGCGCAACCGACCACGAGCATCGTCTTCGCGCTGAAGCGCCACAGCACATACAGTCCGTTCACCACCGCCAGCGCAACGAACGCACCCCGCGAGAACGTCAGAATCAGCGCCACGGCGGTCATTGCCAGAGCGAGGAGCAGCGCCAGCCGCAGGCCGCGGCTTGCCGTCTCGGACCAGGTGAACAGCGCGAGCGCATACGCGACCGCATACAGACGCCCAAGATCATTGGCATGCAGCCCCAGCGGCGAGAGGAACTCGCGTGAATCCTCCTTGGCGAGCTCGCCAAGTGCGATTCCCGAATGCGCCACGTACACCGGCACCAGCGCCGCGATCACAAAGATCGACACGAGCGTGGGCAACAGGAACCTCTCCGGCCTCGCCGATTTCGCCACCGCCGCGCCGACGAGCAGCGCAAAGACCACCATGAGCATCGGTTTCAATACCATGTCGCGCAGGTAACTCACCGCATCCGGAAAATCGAGCCCGTGATAGCGAGTGACCAGTCTGGGAGCGATCTCGTGGATGTGGCGCGTGCCGATGGCGCCTGCGATCAGGATCGGCACGATGTACAGCCACAGCACCGGACCCGGCAGCAGCCGCGGCAGACTGTGATCGGCGAGCGCATGCAGCATGCACGAGATCAAAGTCCCCGCCAGCAGCAGGTTCAGCGGGTTGAGGCCGACGACCCCGAACATCTCGTGCGGAAACAGCGTGCTGCTGCCCGACATCGGCATGAGCAGAATCAGCAACACCACGCCGATGCGGAAATCGACCAG